>ERZ824473.2417-NODE-2417-length-21910-cov-5.284329_pt1 | contig 21910 bp, 20 predicted proteins | sample MGYA00519874_ERZ824473 | MGnify/ENA primary metagenome ERZ824473 (study PRJEB31778, sample SAMEA3449151) | human gut metagenome | biome: human gut; feature: human-associated habitat; material: faeces | place: United Kingdom | collected 2010/2012 ... | reverse complement strand
TATCTGTTCCACAAATCCATAAACCATTATCTTTTAATTTTTGAATACTATCAGAAATATTAGTAACTCTTGCTATTTTCATATGCTCAACTGCCCCTGCTGACACTTTGCTAACTGTACTATTTACACTAGCCGCCCTTCTTTTTGGAATTATTACTCCATGGACACCTGCCGTTTCAGCTGTTCTTATTATTGAACCTAAATTATGAGGATCTTCAATTCCATCTAAAATTAATACAAAAGGATCTTCATTTTTATTTTTTGCATCTTCTAATATATCTTCTATTTCGCAATATTCAAATGGTGGCACTATAGCTATTACACCTTGATAATTTGGTGTTTGTGCCATCTGTTCCATTTGTCTTTTATCTTTTTCTACTATAATTACATTTCTTTCTCTTGCCATAGCCAATATCTTATTTATAGAGCCATGTTTTTCTCCTTTTGTTACAAATATTTTATTTATATCTTTTTTACTTTCCAACAATTCTATTACTGAATTTCTTCCTTCTATTTGATCATCATAAATTTTTTCTTCTTTTTTCTCATATTTATTATTAAAACTTTCTTTCATTTTTAACTCTACCCTTTCTTAAATGCAGTTTGACGCCGCCAAAATTGTAATTACTCCATTTTACTTCTCAGATTGGAAAAGAATTAAATTTTGGCAAGGAAAACAAATTTAAAATTCATGAGGCGTACAAAGGTACGTTGATTGAATTTTAAATGCAGTTTGACGTAGTCCAAAATTGTAATTATTTTCCAATCTGCTATTCATCATCTAATTTAAGGACTGACAAGAACGCCTCTTGAGGCACCTCCACATTCCCAATCTCACGCATCTTTTTCTTACCACGCTTCTGTTTCTCAAGTAACTTCTTCTTTCTAGTAACATCACCACCATAGCACTTAGCAAGCACATCTTTTCTCATAGCAGAAATAGTCTCTCTTGCAATGATTTTACCACCAACAGCAGCCTGAATAGGAATTTTGAACAATTTTCTAGGAATTTCAGTTTTAAGTTTTTCAACCATTTTTTTACCTCTCTCATAACTTCTATCTTTATGCAAAATAAAGCTAAGAGCATCAACTTGTTCATTATTTATATAAACATCCAATTTTACCAAATCAGACCTTCTATATTCCTTAAACTCATAATCAAAAGAAGCATAACCTTTAGTTTTAGACTTAAGATTATCAAAAAAGTCATATATAATTTCATTAAGTGGCATTTCATAAATAAGAGTTACTCTATTCTCATCTAAAAATTGCATATCAATATAAATACCTCTTCTTTTTTGACAAATATCCATTACATTTCCAACATATTCTTTAGGCAAAAATATATTTGCCGTTACAAAAGGTTCTTCTATATATGATATTTCTTGTGGTGTTGGCAATTCTGTTGGATTATATATCTCTAGCACCTCACCTGTAGTCTTATGTACTTTATATATAACAGAAGGTGCTGTTGTTATAAGTCCCAAATCAAATTCTCTATCTAATCTTTCTTCTATTATTTCCAAATGTAGCAATCCCAAAAATCCACATCTAAAGCCAAATCCAAGTGCTGCAGATGTTTCAGGTTCATATACCAATGCAGCATCATTTAATTGAAGTTTTTCAAGAGCAATTTTTAAATTTTCATAATCACTTCCATCAACTGGATACAAACCACAATAAACCATTGGAGTTACCTTTTTATATCCTGCTAAAGCTTCTTCTGCTGGTTCATCTTTTAATGTTACTGTATCTCCAACATGAATATCTGACAAATTTTTAATACTTGCTGCTATATATCCTACTTCTCCTGCTTTTATAATATTTGTTGGCATATATGAACCTGGAACAAAATATCCTACTTCTGCAACTGTATATGTCTTATTTGTTGCCATCAATAAGATTTCATCTCCAACTTTTACACTTCCATCCATTACTCTTACATATGCAACAGCACCTTTGTAATTATCATAATAAGAGTCAAATATTAAACATTTCGTTTTTGCATTAACATCTCCATGTGGTGCAGGTAAATCTGTTACAATTTTTTCCAAAACTTCTTCCACATTCAAACCTGATTTAGCAGAAATACACGGTGCATCCATTGCTGGAATGCCTATAATATCTTCAATTTCCTTTTTCACTTCATCTGGTCTTGCATTTGGTAAATCTATTTTATTTATTACAGGTAATACTTCCAAATTATTATCTATTGCTAAATATACATTTGCCAATGTTTGTGCTTCCACGCCTTGACTACTATCAACTACTAAAACCGCCCCATCACATGCAGCCAAACTCCTAGAAACCTCATAATTAAAATCAACATGGCCAGGTGTATCTATTAAATTAAATGTATATTCAATTCCGTCTTTTGCTTTATGCTTCATTCTTACTGCTTGTGATTTTATTGTTATTCCTCTTTCTTTTTCTATTTCCATATTGTCTAAAACTTGGCTTTCCATTTCTCTTTTTGACAGTACTCCTGTTAACTCTATTAATCTATCTGCCAATGTTGATTTTCCATGGTCTATATGTGCAATTATGCTAAAATTTCTTATATATTTTTGATAGTCATTTTGCATTTAAAATTCCATTCCTTTCACTATTTATTGCCTAAAATTTATATTACAAAAAACTCAGAACTTGTTTATTTTCTAATAACCTGATTTTGTAAAAAACTCGAAACCTATTCTAATAATTATCTCTTTAATTCTACTACTGTAACACCCATTTCGCCTTCTCCAAAAGCCCCCATTCTATATGATTTTACATGTGGATCTTTTTTTAGCATTTGATGTATTCCTTCTCTCAATTTTCCAGTTCCTTTTCCATGCACAATTCTAACTGTCTGAAGATTAGCTAACAAACTATCATCTAAAAACTTTTCTACTACAAATCTTGCTTCTTCAACATTTAAACCTATTACATTAATTTCTGTTTTAGCATTTTTTGTTTTGTTCATCTTTGTATAGCTTTGTGAAACACTATTTTGCTTTTTAGTTTTTTGATTTTTTAAAATTATTAAATTTTGAATTGGCACATTCATTTTCATACTTCCTATTTGTACTAATACTTGCTCATCTTTAGACACATTTGATATTACTGTTCCCTGTTGCCCTAAATTCTCCACATACACTGATATTCCTGGTTTTACTTGTTCTTTTTCTATATTATTGTTTACATTTTTTGTATATAATTCTTGATTTTGCTCTTTTATATTTTCATTTAATTTATTACGCAAATTATTTAGCTTCTTATTTGCATCTGAACCCGCTCCTTTTTCTATTTGCTTCATTTTCCTTATTATTTCATTTGCTTCTTCTTTGGCTTCTAAAATAATATTTCTTGCTTCAATTTTTGCTTTTTGAATTTTTTCTTGCTCTGCCTCTAAAAGTTCAGTATGATTTTGTTTTAATTTTTCTTTTAGATTCTTTACTTCTTCCAAATTTGTATCTATTTCTTGCTTTTCTAACTCAATTTTTCTTTTATCATCATATAACTGTTTCATCAATTCTTCAAAATCTATTTCATCTTTGTGCAATCTCTTTTTAGATTTTTCTATTATTTCATCTTTTAATCCAAGCTTTTTGCTTATTTCAAAAGCATTACTTTTACCTGGTATTCCAACTAATAAATGATATGTTGGAGTTAAAGTTTCTACATCAAATTCTACAGAAGCATTTTGAAATCCTTCTGTTACCATTGCATATTTTTTTAATTCTTGATAATGTGTTGTAGCAATTGCCAACACTCCATTTTCTTTTAAATAGTCTAATACACTTATTGCTAATGCTTGTCCCTCTACTGGATCTGTTCCAGAACCCAATTCATCAACTAATACAAGTGTATTATCATCTGCATTTTCTACTATATCAACAATATTTTTCATATGTGCAGAAAAAGTACTTAATGATGCAGTTATACTTTGATCATCTCCTATATCTGCAAAAATTTTTTTAAAGACTCCTATACTTGAAGTTTCTTTTGCTGGTATATGTAATCCACTACATGCCATACATGTAAGTAGACCCACCGTTTTTAAAGTTACAGTCTTTCCTCCTGTATTTGGTCCTGTTATTAATAACATTTGATAATCTTTTCCTAAAGTTAATGATACTGGCACTGCTTTTTTATAATCTATTAATGGATGTCTTGCTTGTTCTAATATTATCTGTTTATTTGTATTTATTATTGGCTGATTTCCTTTTATTTCCTTTGAATATCTTGCTTTTGCAAATATAAAATCTAATTTTTTTAAATATTGTATATCCTTCTCTATTTCTAAAGAATATGGATAAAATAGACTTGAAAGTTCTTTTATTATTCTTTCTATTTCTATATTTTCTTCAATCTTTAAATTACTTATCTGATTATTCATTTCAAATATTGCAATTGGTTCAATAAATACTGTTGAACCTGAACTTGATATATCATGTACAAACCCTTTAATTTGTGAGCGATATTCTTCTTTTACTGGTATTACATATCTTTCATTTCTTATTGTTATTACACTTTCTTGAATATATTTAGAATAATTTGATGAATGTATCATATTATTTAATTTTTGTCTTATATCTTGCTCTATATTTTTTTGTTTTTTACGTATTGCTTGCAATTGTTTTGATGCTTTATCATCTAATGTATATTCATCTATTACACTGTTTTCTACTTTTTCTATAATCCCATTGTTTGTATATAATTCATCAAAGATAGATTTTAAATTTTTATATTTTTCTAAATCTAAAAAATCTTGATTTATATATTTTTTTAATAAACCACTTATTTTTAATATTTTTGTCAAATTTATTATTGATTTTAATGATAAAGTTCCTTCTGTTTTTATTATTTTGATTTCTTCTTTATCTTCTATAAATTCTATTGCTGGTGGTGTACTACATCTATATATTAAATTTACAGCTTCTGTTGTTTCTTCTAATTTTTGTTTTATATCTTTTATTTCTGTATATGGTTTTAACTCATATGCCTCTTTTTTTGATGCTTCTAAATGGCAATATGAAGCTAATTTTTCTAATATTTTATTATATTCTAGTTTTTGTAAATATTCCATTTTTGCATCCTTTCCTAAGACATTTTTTTATATCATTATTTTTCAAAATTAATAAGCTTACTATACGCGTGACTAATTTTTTAAGTCTATTACTATTTCTTTGTTTTCTTCTAATTTTATTTTTTCATATTTTACACCACATTCATCAAATAATCTTCTTGATGCTATATTGTTTTCTGAATCTGCATACTTATCTGATAGGTATATTATGTGTTTAATTCCTGATTGTATAATTATTTTTGCACATTCATTACATGGAAATAAGTCAACATATATTTTTGCATTTTCTAAATCTTTTTTGCTTCCTCTATAATTTAATATTGCATTCATTTCCGCATGACACACATATGGATATTTTGTTTCTAAATTTTTTCCTTCTCTTGCCCATGGAAATTTGTCGTCATCAAATCCATTTGGTGCTCCATTATATCCTATTGATAATATTCTGTTATCATTACTTACTATACATGCTCCTACTTGTGTTGATGGGTCTTTGCTTCTTTTGGCTGATAATTTTGCTATTGACATAAAGTATTCATCCCAACTTATATAATCTGCTCTTTTTTTATTTTCCATCTTTTATTCCATCCTTTCATACAATATAAATTAGCTATATTTTATTAACTTTTTACTATTAATGAAGTCTGCTATTCTCCTTTTCGTAGTAGACAGTATATCATATATATTATTAAAAATCAACACATTTTTTAAAAACAAATTTTCGCATTTAAACTATATACATAATTTGATTATTAGGAAAATATTTTTTCATTTGCTCTCTAAAAAAAATCTCTCCATCTTTTCTAAGACCTATTTTATACATATATTTTCCCTTTCCTCTACCAGTCATTAAGTCCTTATTATATAAATTAATTGCATTAGGGAAAGCTTCTTCATTAATTTTTATATGAACAAAACTATAAGTCATAAAAATAATTTCAAAAAAGGCATCTTTTTTTACCTTTTCTGTAAGATTTTCTGATAATTGTTTTATTAATTCTAAATATAATTCTTTCCAATTATCTATCATAATTACTGGAGCTATTAATATTCCTACATTATATCCCGCTTCTTTTAATTTATTTATTGCCTCAATTCTTCCTTTTAGCCTTGAGGTACCAAACTCAACTTTATTTATAATTTCTTCTGGATTTACACTCATTCTAACTGTCACTTTTCCTTGATGATCAATATTTAAGATATCATCTACCATATCAAACTTAGTTGGAAATGTTAGATGTCCTTTAGGAGAATTCTTGAAATTTTCTATTGTCCATGGCAAATTTCCTGTTATTGTGTTTTCTAATATTAAATCACTATTACTTCCTATTTCAAAGGTCAATTCTTTTTCTGATTTTTTTGCCACTTTTATTATTTTTTCTAGCATTTGCTCTCTATTTACAAACAACCTTAAATACGCACATTTGTTGTAATTACATACTAGATAACAATACATACATGATGCTGTACACCCTGACGATGTATATGGTACTAAATAATCTGATGTTTTATGGTTTTCTACAAATTTATGTGTCTTTCTTACTCCTATTATCAAATTTCTTTTCATATTTACAAATTCTTTATTTGATTTTTTTCTCATTTCTTCTATATTGTTGTGATTTTCTATTTTTACTTTCGGTACTTCTTTATATTTTTCTAATAATTGTTTTCCTAACTCATAGTTTTCTATATCTTTTTCATAATAAATAGCTTTAGGTTTAAACATTTTCTTGCGTCCTTTCTTGTTTTTATTAGTTTAACCTAAAGCTATTATTTTATTTATTTTCTTATATAAGTTATATATTCATATCCAAAATCCTTAATATCATCTGGTCCCTTTTCTCTTGAAACTTCTTTCCAAACCTCTTCATTAATTTTTGGAAAAATAGTATCACCATCAAAATCTTTATCTAATTGAGTAACATACATTTTTTTGCAATAAGGCATTAATAAATTATATACAATTGCTCCACCTATTACAAAATGTTCTTCTTCGTCATCCATATATGGTTGTAACTCTAATAATGAATGTACTACTTTTACACTTTCTGAATCTATTACAAAATCTGGATTTCTACTTAATATTATGTGCATTCTATCTGGTAAAATTCCACCTAATGATTCAAATGTTTTTCTTCCCATAATTATTGTATGTCCAGTTGTTCTTTCTTTAAATCTTTTTAAATCATCTGGTATATGCCATAATAAATGATTATCCTTTCCTATTATATTATTTTTTGCTTTTGCTACTATTAAACTTAACATTTCTCTTACTCCTATTCTTTATCATATTTATTTTTACATTTAGATTATAAAGCTACTGGAATTTTTCCTAGTTTTATTTCTTTATTATAATCATAATTTTCTATTTCAAAATCATCTAATTTGAATTCATAAAAATCTTTTGTCTTATTATTAATTATCAATTTAGGACTACATTCTACTGGCTCTGCTTCAATTAATTTCTTAATTAGTGGTATATGTCTATCATAAATATGGCAATCTCCTATATTATGTGTTAATGTTCCCACTTCTAGTCCAGAAACTTGTGCAAACATACACAGTAATGCTGCATATTGCATTGTATTCCAACCATTTGCCGCCAACATATCTTGTGACCTTTGATTTAAAATCAAATGCAATTTTCCGCCTTTTACTAACCATTGCGTTCCATATGCACATGGTTCTAAGTTCATTTCTTTTAAATCTTCGTGATTAAAAATATTTGTCATTATTCTTCGACTTGCTGGATCATTTTTTATTAAATATAATACATAATCTACTTGATCCATGCTTTTTATTCCTTCTTTTGTTTTAAATTTATATTTTTTTGCAAGCTGATATCCATATGCTTTTCCTATAGTTCCATCTTTTCCTGCCCATTGGTCCCATATATGTGAATTTAATTCACTTACTTTATTGGTCTTTTTTTGCCATATCCAAAGTATTTCATCTATTGCTCTTTTTATTGTTTGACTGTTATTTCTTAGTGTTATCATCGGAAATTCTTTCCCTACATCATATACATTTTGCACTCCTACTATTGATATATAATTGGCCTCTGTTCCATCTTCCCATCTTGTCCTTACTCCTGTCCCTTCTGATGTATATCCTTCTTCTAAAATCTTCTTACATGTTTCTTTAAAATTTTTGTCCGCCTGTGTCATTTATAATCCTCCTAACAAATAAGATTTTTACAATCTGAGTATATCACATTAGAATAAAAATTGCTAGGATTATTTTAAATTTTTTATTTTACTAGTTATATAAAAAATAAAATGTGAAACTTTTCTCTCATAATTTCACATTTTTATTTTTTTACATACATTTTTAATAAAGAGTACATCTGAACGAAGTAGTAATATATCCACCAAGTGATAAATTAGAACGATAAGAATTAGGTTCGCTAGTTCCATTATCTGCACCAGAGCCACCTCTCGCTGCATAAGGATATATCTTATTAGAAGTAGCATGTTCTAACGTATATTCATTTTCATTTCCAGCAAAATCATATATATTCATCTTCTTCGTTTCTTCTGACGCTCCTGTTGTTAACACTGTTTTTATTGTAGCTTTAGTCCCTGTTATTGATTCCCATATATATCCTAGATCTTTTGCTTGCTTCACATTTTTACTTGTTATTATTCTTTCAACATTTTTATAAACTCCCCATCCACTACTATCTGAATTTATATCTGCCATTTCCAACATATCTTTCACTTCTAAAAATTTACATACCAAGTCCCATTGTATTCCAAACAACAAACTACTTGTATAATTGTTATCTGGCGATATTTCTCTTGCTAAAATTTCTGCCTCACTACAATACACAAAATTATATGGTATTGCATCTTGTTGGCTTATTACTTTTGGAGATTTCCCTATTTCTATATCTGTATGCACTGTTCTAGCTCTTGATATTTCTTCTATACTTCCCTCTATTCCTGCTTCATACCTTCCTATCCAAAACCCACCATAAAGATACACACTCCTTAACATTTTTTGATATGTCATTTTATATTCATCATATGTTAATCCACACCCATTATTCAAGGATTTTTGTGCATCTGATAAATTAGGTGTACTTTCTGATACTAATGTTTCTCCATCATTTGCATACCATTCATCCATCCAATTACTCCTATTTTGAAAAGCTGCACCATTTCTATATACTCCTACATATTCTATCATTTTATCTCTTATATCATTATAATTTTGCTCTGTTAATTCTTGTGTTGTATCAATTGTTAAATCTCCAAATACTGTAGTTTTTGGAACTTCAACCCATACCCATTCATTATTATTTTTATCTTTTATTACTATTCCATTATTCGCATCATCATCTAAAACAACCGAATTTTCTGGAACTGTTTCTGCTGGATTTGTATCTACTGTATTTATATTTTTAAAATTATAAACCCCTAAAATATTTTCCATACTTGATATCATTTTTTCTTCATCTTTTTGTGCTTGCTGAGTTTTCTCTTTTGCTTCTTTTGCTCTTGTTAAAATTCCATTATCTCCACTTAAGGCTATTATCGTTACTGTCGCTAGTATTAAAAGTACTATTATTGTGATTACTAATGATATTAATGTTATTCCTTTGTTTTCTCTTTTTATTTTTAAATTCATATTTTTCCCTCCATTGTTCCTTATATTTTTTACTAATAGTAGTAAAATTATTCATTTTTCATTTGTACAATTATCCTTTTCATATACACCATCTTTTACATTTCAAATGATAACATATAGGTATAGCATAGTCAAGGTATATATGGGTTATTTTTTTACAAAATTTTTTATATAATATAACAAAAATAAACATTATTAGTATTTGCTTATTAAAATAATCTTTTCTCAAACGGAGGTATATATGTTATATTTAAATGTAAAACAACTACTAAAAAATAAAAGAAAAACTAAATATTGGCTAGTTCAAAATATGCATAGTGATTATAAAACGATTTCAGATATGATGGATAATAAAACAAGTGGTATAAAATTTGAAACAATCGAAAAATTATGTATTTTATTAGACTGTACTCCAAATGATCTCTTTAAATTAGAAAAAGAATCTAAAGAAAAGAAAAAGTCAACAATTTCAGAAGATTAAAAAACAGATATTAATAATGCTTATACATTTAAGCATTATTAATATCTGTTTTTTCTATTATGGCAAAAATCTTCATATTTTCTTTTTTTATATTTCCCATTTAGGCACATACTCTTCTTCATGTTCTCCAAGTTCTTGAATAAAACCATTTTCTATACCCAACTTATCTATTTCATCTTGAATTAACTTCCACTCACATGCAGTCAATTTTCTATTAATATTATATTTATCTTCTTTTGCTTTATATGTTGGAAAATACTGTGCCATAACACTTACATAAATCTCTTTTGGTAATTCACTACTAATCCAATTTAAAACTTTTTTACTATTTTCTATATTATTAGGTAAAACTAAATGTCTAATCATAACACCTTTTTGCATTATTCCATCATCATTAAAAACTGGTGTACCAACCTGTTCAATCATTTCTTTTATAGCCTTTGTTGCTATTTCAAAATATTGTGGTGCATTTGACAATTTCTTTGCTAATTCATTATCAGCATATTTTAAATCTGGTAAATAAATATCTACATAACCTTTTAGCATCTTTATTGTTTCTAGACTTTCATATCCATTTGTATTATATACTATTGGTATTTTCAATCCATTTATTTTAGCAATTTTTAAAGCCTCTATTATTTGTGGAACATAGCTTGTTGGAGTTACCAAATTAATATTTTCAACATTTCTTTCTTGTTGCTCTAAAAATATTTCTGCTAACCTTTTTATAGTTATTTCTTTTCCTTTTCCTAATTGACTAATTTCATAATTCTGGCAAAACACACAATTTAAATTACAGTTAGAAAAAAAGACTGTACCAGAGCCTTTTTCTCCACTTATACATGGTTCTTCAAATTGATGTATTGAATATAATGCTATTTTTACATTCGCACTTGCTTTGCATTTTCCTGTTTGCCCATTTTTTCTATTCACTCCACAATTTCGTGGGCATAAACAACAACTCTCCAATATTTCTTGCATTTAATTTTTTCTACCTCTTACACTAAAATTCTTACAACCTGCAATCTTCTTTATTTAAACTATTCGACTTTAGTCACATATAGTTTATCATTTTCACCTTTTTCTATTGTTAGTTTCTTTTTAGTAAATTTATCAATATTTGATTTTACCTTGTCTATTATTTCTGTTGGACCTTCTGTATTTTTTACACTAAATACTGTTTCTTCATTTACATTTTTTATAGGAATATCAAACTCTGTTTCCTCTGCAGTTTTATTTTCTTCATCAATAATTACATCTTCTGGTTCATTTGAATAATCTTCTAAATATTCGACTATTTCTACTTCATATCCTTGTTTTGTTTTCTTTATATTGTTTATTAAAAACTTGTCATTTTCTGTGTCTAATTCAACATTTGTTGCCACATATGTATTCTCATCTGATTGATATTCAAATGATGTATTTCCATCCTTTGGAAATTGTTTTGCAAAATCTGTATTAAAAATTTCTTTTGCCTTTTCTTGTATTTCTTCGAATGTTATATCTTCATATTTTTCCATATTTTTCTTTACAACTTCCCACACCCATTTATCTGGTGCGTCATTTATATTTTGGAATTTAGGTAATGCTTCTCCTGTTACTTCTTTCCACATATATATATTTGTCACATATACTTCTATATTATCCACTTCTTCAGCTGATATTTTTGAACTTTCTATCTGATTTCTTTGATTAATATACATTCCTATAAATATTACTAATAATATACATATAATTGCTATTAACTTTTTCAAACTTATCACTCTTTCTTTGGTATTATTTAACTTCTACAGTTTCTTCAACACCTGTTGCTATAATAGTAACACTTACATCTCCATTCATATTGTTATCTATTACAGTTCCAAAAATCACATTTGCATCTTCACTTATTTGGTCATTTATTACTGCAATTGCACTATTTATTTCCAATAAACTTAAGCTTTCATCACCTTTTACATTAAAGATAACACCTTTTGCTCCATTTATTTTGCTTTCTGTTAGTGGATTTGCTATTGCCTGTCTTACTGCTTCTTCTACTTTTTTCTCTCCAGATGCTCTTCCTACTCCCATATATGCTTTTCCTCTATATCTAACTGTTGTTGCTATATCTGCAAAATCAATGTTTACTTCTCCTATTGTTGTTAACAAATCTGTTATTCCTGATATTGCTTGCTCTAATACTCCATCTGCTAATGAAAATGCTGAATTTAATGTTATTTTTGTGTCTGTTGTTTTTAGTAATTTGTCATTTAAGATTACTATTAAATCATCTACATTTTCTTTTAATTTTTGTGTTCCATAGTCTGCTCTTAATTTTCTTGCTTTGCCTTCAAACATGAATGGTTTTGTTACAACTCCTATTGTTAATATTCCCATCTCTTTTGCAACTTCTGCTACAACTGGTGCTGCTCCTGTTCCTGTTCCTCCTCCCATTCCAGCTACTATAAAGACCATGTCTGCTCCTCTAACTATGTCTTTTATTTGCTCTTTGTTCTCAATTGCTGCTCTTTCTCCTACATTTTCATTTGCTCCTGCTCCTAATCCTTTAGTTGTTTCTATTCCTATTTGCAATATATTTTTTGTTTTGGCTCTTTTTAATGTTCCTGTTTCTGTATTTAATAGATAATATGTTACTCCTTTTATATTATCTTCTATCATTCTATTTACTGCATTATTTCCTGCTCCCCCTACTCCTATTACTTTTATCTTTGGTGTACTTGAAATTTCTTGTGGTTCATTATACATTTTTTACATTCCTTTCTGCTTTTATGCTGTTTTATCCCTTTTAATTTTTTCTTATTTTTTGTTTTACCTATTTTTATCACATTTTTTGTTTTAATTCAATAGATTATCATTATAAATTTTAATTTTTTTATATTCTAGAAAAGTTCTTTGAACTTTCTAGAATATAAAATTGCAATATTTTCAAAATTGTATTATAATATAAATATAATCGGCCTAGAGCCACAATATAGGAGGAATCAAAATGCTTTCAAAACACATTTTAAGTAAGAAACGGAACTTAAGGAAAATTCTATCAGAAAATGGAGTTATCATTAAAGATTACTCTAGAAAATCTAAGGATATCGAAAACCTCATAAAAACTTTTATGGAAAGTATTGATAAAAATCCAGAAGATTTTCCAGAAATACTCAAGCAACTAGAAATCACTCTTCCAGTAACACTCTACACTTTTGCTTATTGTAAAAATAGAGTTAAATTCTGCGAAGAAAATGGAAAACAAGGCAATATTGAGTTAATTTCTGCTTATAAAAATCAAGTAGAAAATTACGAAGTCCCACCCTGTATTCACATCTATTCTGAGTATTCTACAACATTCAGATCAGATACATATGCTATTGAAAATGGTATCTGTATCAAGCAATAACGATTCCTAGAACAAAAACAGACATTAATAATATAATTTAATTATTAGAACATTTTCAGGTCTGCATCTTTGTTCTCGCACAGAAATTTGCTTTGCAAATTTTTGTGCATTTTTATTATTTTTCTTGACTTTTGTTTAACTCCATTGTATAATTACTTTACACGGGGATGTAATGGTTTCGACATATCTCTTGATGTATAGATAGCAAGTAGTGGATTCTCGTTGGCCACTTAAAAAACGAGAACTTTAAATATAAATGCAGATAATAATAGAGAATTTGCTTTAGCTGCCTAGTTGCGGCTTCGCTTTACCTTTAGTCCTACACTATTGGATAAAGTGTCATCTTTGTAGGAAACAAAACTACTTTTGCTCCTAAAGTAGTAGGTATTCTAAAGAGCTATAATTTTATTTATCTTGTTTGTTAGAGAAATAAAATTGAATATAAATAACAAACTAAACTTGTAGAATTCTATTCGGATGGGTTTATGGACAGGAGTTCGATTCTCCTCATCTCCACCAATAATAAATACTAAATCTACACTACTCTAATATAAGAAGGAACACTAATTATGGACAAATTTTTTCAAAATCTAAATACAGAAATACAAGAATATTTAAAAATATTATCACAAGATTTTCCAGACTGGTTACTAGACTATATAAATACCCCAGAAATGTTACGACTTAATGGAATTGGAATGTCTTGTGGTACATTATATACAAAAGTATATAATGATAAATATTTTTACTCTACACTAACACACAGTATAGCTGTAGCACTAATACTTTGGAATTTCACAAAAAGCAAGGAACAAACATTATCCGGACTTTTTCATGATATAGCAACACCTACTTTTAAGCATTGTATTGATTTCATGAATGGAGATTCAGAACATCAAGAATCAACAGAAGAAAGAACAGAACAAATAATTAAAAATTCAAAACAAATAATGCATTTATTAGAAAGAGATAATATAAAATTAGAACAAGTTTCTGATTATCATATTTATCCTATTGCAGACAATGACACTCCTAAATTAAGTGCCGACAGGCTTGAATATACTCTATCAGGAGGACTTTACCAGGTAAAAGTATTTGACCTTAAAGATATAAAAAAATACTACAATAATATTACTATTCTAAAAAATGAAGATAATATTGATGAATTAGCATTTAAGGATATCGAAATATGTGAAAGTTTTATACATGATATTTCTAATTTGTGGCCACGCTGGATTGAAGATGAAGATAGATTATGTATGCAATTTATTGCAGATATGATAAAATCAATGAATATAAAAAACTATATTACTGTTGATGATTTATATAATTTGTCAGAACCTGATGTACTAAAACTAATAAGAAATTGTAAAGATAATTATATAAAAAATGCTTTTGAAAATTTTGAAAACACAACAAGAAATTCAATTTATAAAGGTGACCTACCTAATAATAAAATTTATTGCACCTCTGTAAAGGGTAAAAAAAGATATATTAATCCTCTTGTTTATAATAACAATAAAGTTACTAGAATATCTGATGTTTCTTCTATTGCAAATAATGATATTAATAATTTTTTAAATATTAAACTTCATGATTTTATCGGATTTAATTTTGATTTTAAACCTTATATAAACTAAAGATTGTAGCCTATAATAAAATATATCATTATAGGCTACAATCTTTAGTTTATTAATTTATAATTAGTATCCATACTTTTCTCTCAGCCCCTTAAAAACAGTCCTTGCATTGTGTACTTTTTTTTTATAAAAAATTTTTACTTTTATAAAATTCTATACTTTTTTATACTCTCCATCTCTAAACTCAAAAGTATCACCTTCAACAGCATCTTTAAAAATCTCTCTTGAAAAATCGAAATCTTCAAAAACCACACCATCATTTTTAGTAACATCAATCAAAGAAACAGTATTTGCATCTTTTTCCACAAATTCATACAAATGACCTTCTACTCTATAAGCAGACATTTCTAACTTTTGTTCTTCAATCAAATTATTTAAAACATTTTGTAACTCTGACTTTACAAGATTAGTCGTTTCATAATCGATTATATAGTTCTGATTTTCTAAACGCAAAACACTACCTACTGTAGCATCTTCTGGCAAAACATCTTTATCTAATTTTAGTACCTCATGATTATTTTCGGGTTTGCATAAAGTAGCAAGATATGAATCTTTTTTATCATATATATAATACATATCTCCTTTTTCTGATGTTAAATCTGCATATTTTTGCAATATTTCATTTCTTTCTAACAACATTTTATCTCTATATTCTGTTGTCAATTCTTCATTATTTATTATATTCCCATTATTATTTTTTTCTAAAGTTTTATTTAATTCATCTATAAATTTTTCCACTATTTTATTATTTTTTAAATTTTCTGCTAAATTATTAAATATATCTAAATTCACAAAGTAACCTCCTTTCAAATTTGCTTTTTAGCAATAGATTCAATTTATATCTCTTATTTTTGTGAACTCTGCCCTGTTCTATAATCCAAAGTGATTCCTGGTTGTACATTATAAACAAAAACATTAAAAGATACTCCACTTCCATTATCTTCTACAGAATATGCCTCCATTTCAACACCAGTAGCTAACAAATTATCTCCTTCAAAATATGGAGTCACTCTATACAATACATGTTTATTTTCATTTTTTCCTTGATTTTTTATATATTCTGCCACTCTATTTTCAAAATCTAACATCCCTGTTACATTAAAATATCTGGTTCCAGTTATCAAATTTTTTTCATTTGCATTTTCAGCTGCCAATTGATAACCAATCAAATGACATCTATTATATAAAAATTCGCCATTATATTTTTTTTGCTTCCATCCACTTGGTTTTACAGAGCTTATATCTCCTCTTTTTTCACCTTCTGCTGGCATTAATTTCTTACAAACATTTGCATATGCCACTCCACATCTACCTAAGCTGTCCAATTCTGAATACTTTTCAAATGGTTCTGTTGTGTAATCAGATTCTAAAAAACTTGGAACATTATTATTTACATACACATATGGAGAATCTTTATATTCTGGTATATCTTTTAGATTATTTGTACTAATACTTTCTGCTAATGTTGTATCATTTTTCAAATTCACATTTTGCTCTATTTGAATATTTCCAGTACTTCCTTGTGTTTGTTCTATAACTTGTTTTAACTCTGGACAATAATATCCTACAATTCCTAAAACTATTGTTATTGCTAAAGTTATTAAATATTTATAAATTTTTTCTTTACTTCTTTTTCTATTGTTCATTATCATTTCATCCTTTCGCATATATATTATTTTTTCTTTATATGAATTATACAATTGTGTTTTATCAAAAAAAGTATCTTATGTCAATACTTTTTTCTATTCTATAAAAATAATAATGCACAAAAGCTCATCATATACTAGTAATAATATTGTGAAAGGTTTGTGATATTTATGAACATTGTTCCTACTACAATTCCATACAACTCAATTTTATTAAAAGAAAATTTATCTTCACTAGTTAAAACCTATAATTTTTTATTTATAAAAACAATCGGTAAAAGTGTGTTAAATAATGATATTTATGCCATAAAATTAGGTACTGGCCCATATTCTGTATTCTATTCTGCTAGCTTCCATGCTAATGAATGGATTACATCCATTTTATTAATGCATTTTATTGAAGATTATTGCAAATCATTTGTTTCTAATTCTTCTCTTTTGGGATACAATATCAAAAAAATTTTCTATTCTTCTTCTATTTACATTGTTCCTATGGTTAATCCTGATGGAGTAAATTTAGTAACTAATCTTTACAATAAAGAAAGTTCAGAATATAATACAGTATTTAATATATCTAAAAAATTTGACCAAATACCATTTCCAAATGGATGGAAATCAAACATATCTCGGCACAGACTTAAATTTACAATTTCCTGCAGGCTGGGAAAAAGCAAAAGAAATCAAATATAAACAAGGATTTACACGGTCCATCACCACGTGACTTTGTAGGCTTACATCCTCTTTATGAACCAGAAGCTTTATCTATATACAATTTTACTCTAAATAATAACTTTGAATTAGTTATCACTTTACATTCACAAGGAAAAGAAATTTATTGGAACTTTCAAAATATAAATCCTCCTAAAGGATATGAGCTTGGCAAAAAATTTTCAAAAGTTAGTAACTATTTACTAGCTGATGTACCTTTTAATTCTAGTTTTGCTGGTTATAAAGATTGGTTTATTCAAACTTATAATAAACCAGGATTTACTATAGAAGTAGGCCTCGGTTCAAGTCCTCTTCCTCTTTCTCAATTTGAACAAATATATAACGATATTTTAGGAATTTTAATTCTAGGAGCAATACCAATTTAGAATTAATTGCTTGCATAAATTTCTGTGCATTGTTATTTTTTTATATTATAGGAAGTTCAAAGAACTTTCCTATAATATAAAAAAGACCTAGTATAACTTTTGTTACACTAAGCCTTTTAGATTATTCCAAATTTAATCACACATTATGATATAGAAGCATCATAAATTTTTACAATTACATCATTCAACTTTTTATCAAATTCTTCTTGTGATTGATTTGCATTCAAGTCTTGTAATAAAGCTCTTGAAAAACTTGCTATCATTCTATTGTTTTTAGAAAGCAACTCTACTGCTGTATCTATATCATATCCACCAGATAAAGCCACAATTCTAACAACACAATCATAATCATATAAATCTAAATAATGATTTGCAACTGTTGGAATTGTAAATTTAAACATTATTTTATCTTCACTATTCCATGTATTCAATCTATTTTTTATTTCTTCTTTCAAAATTTCTTCACATTTTTCTTTTTCTGGTGCATTTATATCAACTTCTGGCTCAATAATAGGAACTAAACCTGCATCACAAATTATTTTAGCAAAATCAAATTGTTGTTTTACAATAGCTTTTATTCCATCAACATTTGGCTCATAAATTACAGATCTCATTTTTGTACCAAAAACATTTTTTTCTCTTGCTTCTTCTAATTCTTTAGCTAGCTCTGGTATTTCTTTCATTAATTTAACACCATCTTTTTGTTCAGCTAAACCTTTATCAACTTTCAAAAATGATACTATATTTTTTTCATTCCATAAATAATCTGCAGTATATTCACCATTTACTTTTGAAAGCATTGTTTTTTCAAACAAAATAGCACCTATTATATGTTCATTTGTAAATGATTTACTTGTAAAAACTCTTTTTCTCATTTCATGAATCAAATCAAACATTTCCTCATCAGTGCTATATGCACTTTCTGGAATTCCATATGCTTTCAAAGTCTTGCTACTGCTTCCGCCACTTTGATCTAAAGCTGCTATAAATCCTTTCTTATTTTTGATAATTTCATACATTTTTTCATTCATTTTTCTTCCCTCTTTCTTTTGAAATATAATGTTTTTGAGATATTGCTTTCCTATAATCAAAAAAACTTAATTTTTTTGCTCCGTCCCCAAAAACATTAGTGTTTTTTGAGTCTGGCCCCAAAAACACTAAGTTAAATATTTTATACTTGATAATATAAAATCTGTTATTATTGCAATAGGTAAAATTATTACTATTATTTTTTGTAATTCATAACTTATTTTACTTTTTGCTTTATCTAATTTTGCTTCTATAAATGGATGTATTTTTTCATTAAATATCAACCCTATTGCTCCCCATGCTAATGAATATGCTATACTGATTCTTCCATTTATATTTCCTATATCATTTGAATAATCCCACCATCTTAAATGAAATATCATTTCAAATAACCAAGATACTAGATATTCAAAAACTGAAAATACTATCATACTTATAAAAAATTCTTTAGCCTTTTTTCCTTTGAATTTTTTTAATGTTAATATTATTAATGCTGCACCAAATCCATATATTGGACACACAGGTCCATATAAAAATCCTCTTTTTACAAATCTTCCTAATACAAATATTGCAAATATAGTTTCTAAAATCCACCCTAAAAATGAGTATATAACAAAATATAATATTATTTTCTGTGCTTCATTTAATTGTTTTTTATAAACCACTATCCCGTTTCTCCATTCCATCCCCAAAAACAAATAAACTTTCTTACATTATGCTCTTACTCTTGTGTTTTCTGGATATTCTCTTTTTGGCTTTAATTTTATATTTTCTACTTCTTTATTTTCATTAATTATTAATTCTGGTCCTTTTTTATCAGTTACTGTTTCCTTTGTTATTGTACATTTTTCTATTTTTGGATTTGACGGTATATCATACATAATATCTCTCATTATTTCTTCTATTATTGAACGTAATCCTCTTGCTCCTGTTTTTCTCTCTATTGCCTTATCTACAATTGCTTCCAATGCTTCTCTTGTGAATTCTAAATCAACGCCATCTAATTCTAGCAATTTTTTATATTGTTTTACTAACGCATTTTTTGGTTCTGTTGCTATTTTTATTAGTGCTTCTCTATCTAATTCTTCAAGTGTTGCTATTATTGGCAATCTTCCTATAAATTCTGGAATTAATCCAAATTTTAATAAATCTTGTGGTAACAATTCTTTAAATGCTTCATCTTTTTTGATTTCTTTTTTACTTTCTATTTTTGTTCCAAATCCTATTGATTTTTCACCTGTTCTGCCTTTTATTATATTTTCTAAGCCTTCAAAAGCTCCTCCACATATAAATAATATATTTTCTGTATTTATTTGGATAAGTTCTTGATTTGGATGCTTTCTTCCTCCTTGTGGTGGTACTGATGCTATTGTTCCTTCTATTATTTTTAATAATGCTTGTTGTACTCCTTCTCCACTAACATCTCTTGTTATTGATGGATTTTCTGATTTTCTTGTTATTTTATCAATTTCATCAATATACACAATTCCTTTTTCTGCTCTTTGAACATCACCATCAGCTGCTTGTATCAATTTTAATAAAATGTTTTCAACATCTTCACCTACATACCCAGCTTCTGTTAATGTTGTTGCATCTGCTATTGCAAATGGTACATTTAAAATCTTTGCTAATGTTCTTGCTAATAACGTTTTTCCACATCCAGTAGGTCCTAATAATAAAATATTACTTTTTTGAATTTCTACATCATCATCTTTTTTATCATTTTCCTCTTCATGAATAATTCTTTTATAATGATTATATACTGCTACTGATAATGTTTTTTTAGCTTCTTCTTGTCCTATTACATAATCATCTAAAGTCTTTTTTATCTCTTTAGGACTTGGTATTTCTTCTGCTAAAGTATAACCTAATTCTTCATCATTAAATCCTTCAGCTTCTATAATACTTGTGCATAAATCAACACATTCATTACATATATATACTCCTGGTCCTGCAACTAATTTTTTGACATTTTCTTGTGTTTTGCCACAAAATGAGCATCTTAAATTTCTTGGTGTATCATTTTTTCCCATTACACATAATTCTCCTTGAATAATATATTATCAAATTTAACTATATTAAATTTGACTTAATTTTATTTATGCTCGATGATCCATAATACCATCTATTAAGCCATATTTTAAAGCCTCTTCAGCTGTCATATAATGATCTCTTTCTGTATCTCTTTCGATTACATCAATTGGTTGACCTGTTCTATCACTTAAAAATTTATTTAATTTTTCTCTTGTTTTTACTAAATGATCTGCATGAATTTTAATTTCTGTTGCTTGGCCAGATAATCCGCCACCACCAATTAATGGTTGATGTATTAAGATTTCTGCATTTGGTGTTGCAAATCTTTTTCCTTTTTCACCTGCACATAAAAGTGCTGCTCCCATACTTGCTGCCATTCCTATACATATTGTTGACACAGGACATTTTATATAATTCATTGTATCTATAATTCCCATTCCATCAGTAATTGAACCTCCTGGTGAGTTTATATATAAATTAATATCTTTGTCTGGATCTTCTGATTCTAAGAATAATAATTGTGCTATTACCAAACTTGATGTTGTTGGATTTACATCTTCTCCTAAAAATATTATTCTGTCTTTTAATAATCTTGAGAAAATATCATATGATCTTTCTCCTTTACTTGTTTGCTCTATAACATATGGTACTAAACTATTTTTTTCTAACATTTTTTTCCTTCCTTCCTTTTTATCTAAAGAAATTTTTTTACAAATTTCTGTGCATTATTATTTTTACATTATAAAAAGTTCTGAGAACCTCCATATAATATAAATTTAAAGGTGCTATATTAAAATTATAGTCAATAAAAAACTATAATTTTTAAATATTGCACCTCCTTTTTTCTTTATCCTATTTCATTTTTGCATTTTTAACTAAGAAATCTACAGCTTTT
>ERZ824473.2406-NODE-2406-length-22087-cov-3.537128_pt1 | contig 22087 bp, 22 predicted proteins | sample MGYA00519874_ERZ824473 | MGnify/ENA primary metagenome ERZ824473 (study PRJEB31778, sample SAMEA3449151) | human gut metagenome | biome: human gut; feature: human-associated habitat; material: faeces | place: United Kingdom | collected 2010/2012 ... | reverse complement strand
GGCGAATAGCCCGTTCCACTCTGCTTGGCGTCGTCTGGTGACGCTTGGCAATGGTCGGATACAGTATTTTGGTAATGGAGTTCAGCATTTCCATATCATTTACAGATAAAATAATCGCATCTCTGAGATACTGATAACCTTTAATATGCGCCGGAACACCAATTTCGTGAATGATATTTGTCACATCGGTTTCCAGATTTCTCTCCGGTTTCCGTTCTCTCTTTTCTGCAATATTCGGTCTGCTGATCTCCCGAATTCTTCTGTCTCCAGCTCTCCGGATATGTTTAATCCGGTTCAGAAGCATGGTGTTATCAAAAGGCTTCAACACGTAATAGTCTGCTCCCAGACTGAATGCATCCTCCGTGATCCTTTCCTGTCCAACTGCGGATACTACGATAAACACAGGAACTTTACTGCCGCTGGTGTCATGGGAGAATTTCTCCATCACAGACAACCCGTCCATTTTCGGCATGATAATATCCAATATCACCACGTCCGGTTCCTTATCTTTTATAATGTTACAGATTTCTTCTCCGTTGTGTGCTTTTCCGACCAGTTCAAGGTCTTTATCTTCTTCGATCATCTGACCCAGCATATCTGCCATTTTTGTGTTATCGTCTGCAATTGCTACATTTAATTTGTCCATGAGGACATTCCCTCCTAACTTCTATCTCCTTCAATTTCCAGACCTACCCCGTATGACCGTCTGCAGAAATTAATATTCTACCCTTTTCACCCTTGTTTTCTGCCTACGGTTTCTTTTTCCCCTCTGCTGGCGACAAAATTATTATAGTGGAAATCCTATGCCGAAATCAAGATAAAAGTTGGTACTTTTCCTTATTTTCGTACGATATTTTTCGACATTTTATTTGGTTTATATCACAAAATTCACTTTACAGACACTTTTCCTCACAATGATCTACTTTTTTCTTACATAAAAAAGAGGCACTTTTCCTGTGTTTTTACAGCATTTTTCCGTGCCTCTTTTTCTGATTATGCCACATCCATCATATTTTCAATAAAAATTCCATACCCACTCGTGGAATCCTGTACAAAAACATGTGTTACCGCACCAAAGAGCTTTCCATTCTGAAGCACAGGGCTACCGGACATTCCCTGGACAATCCCGCCTGTTTTTTCCAGAAGTTCTTTGTCCGTAATCTGAATCACGAAGCTTTTGTTGGAATCTTCATGATTCAAATCGATCCTGGTGATCTCTGCCGCATACTGTTTTACCTCTCCATCTGTGCAGCAGAAAACAGATGCAGGTCCGGTTTTCAGATCCTGCTTGTACCCTATGGGAACTTTCTCCAGATTCATATTTTTCAGCTGACTGGCCTCCATCGTTCCAAAAATACCGTTTTTTCTGTTTTCAGAAATCTCTCCCAGGATATTGCCGGCTTCGTATCGAATCAACCCGGAAAGTTCTCCGGGATTTCCTTTTTCTCCTTTCCGGATTCCAAGGATCTGAGCATCATACAGATTTCCGTCTGCGATACTTAAGAGTTCGCCTGTGTCCACATCGCTGATCCCATGACCAAGAGCACCGAATCTTCCCTCTTCATCCACATAAGTTAATGTTCCGATTCCCTGCGTATCATCCCTCACCCAGATCCCCAATTTGTATTTCCCCTCCTCATCTTTCACCGGAGTTAAAGACAGAGGGATCGTTTCTTTTCCCCGACGAACCTTCAGTGTCACAGATTCCCCGTCAAGATCAGCCAGATCTTCCAGAAGATCCTGCTTACACTGGATCCGGTTCTGATTAAAAGCCACAATATAATCTCCCGGTTTTACAATGTCCCGGGCAGGTTCTTCCGTCTCGCCGCTTTCTGAGAGGATCTCACCTGTGTCAATGATCAGAACGCCTTTTGTCTGCATATAAATGCCCACTGCAGCTCCACTTACGTATACTTCTTTTGCAGTTGTATGTTTTACTTTCACATCCTTAAAAGGAATCACTCCCAACACTCTGCAGTGCAAAGTATAGCTGTCTTTTCCTGAGACTGCAATGGCATCATCAAAGCTGACAAAAGGGCGCTTAAGAAGGCTGGCCACCTCCCGGCTGTTCTCGTGATCCACCAGGATCTGATCCGGAATCTTCCGGTCCAGAATCCGGTAGCCCAGCCATCCCATCAGCATCAGATCCAGTGCAAGAAATGCCAGGATCAGATAACGGTACTTCCTTTTTCTGTTCATCATACGTCACATCCTTTGTATTTTTTTAACAAGGGGCTATTTGCAATCCACATTCGGTTAAAAAAGAGGACTGACCTTCCGGCCGTCCTCTCTTAGTATGTAACGTATGAATTATTTCAGTCTTGTATTTTTTTGTTGCTGTGCCAATTCCTTCATTTCTCTCGCATTTTCAAGAACAGCCGGTGTGATCTGGGCGCCACCCAGAAGTCTTGCAAGCTCACGAACAGATTCCTCTCCTTCAAGAGGATGGATCTGGGTGATGGTCTCTGTTCCTTCCACATGTTTCTCAATCTCAAAATGGGTATCCGCCATTGCCGCAATCTGTGGAAGATGGGTGATACAAAGCACCTGTCTGTGCTGTCCGATCACAGCCATTTTTTCGGATACTTTCTGTGCGGTACGGCCGCTGATTCCTGTATCGATCTCATCGAAGATCAGCGTATCAATCTGATCCTTATCTGCAAGGATCGCCTTGATGGCAAGCATAATCCTGGAAAGCTCTCCACCGGATACGATCTGCCCCAGCGGTTTTCTGCTCTCACCCGGGTTTGTGGAAATCTCGTATTCTACCGTATCATAACCATTGTCTGTATAATTTTTTCTGCGGTCAAAACGGATGGAAAAATCCACATCCTCAAAATTCAGCTCCTTCAGTCCGTCGATGATTTTTTCATCCAGCTGTTTACTGTATTCTTTCCGGATTTCTGAAAGTTCATGCGAAACTTCTTCGAGAACCTTTTCTGTCTGTACAAGTTTTTCTTTCAGAAACTGGAAATTTTCTTCAAATTTTTGAAGTTTTTCCAGTTTTTCCTGCTGTTCCTTCTGATAAGACAAAATTTCCGGGATCGTCTGGCCGTATTTTGCCTTCAGGCCATTGATCAAATCCAGACGTTTTTCTGTTTCAAAAAAAGTTTCTTCATCAAAAGTAAGGCTGTCCATATAAGAGGACAGATCCCGGCAGAAGTCACTGAGAAGAGAATCGATCTCTCCAAGGGCTTCCTGTAAAGGTGCAAGTTCCTTATCGTAATCCACAATTCTGGAAAACTCTTTCAATGCGTTTCCGGTCATGTCCGCGGCACCCTGTTCATATCCGGTCAGCCCGTGAACCATCTGTGCGGTTTCCATGATCCTTCTGGCATTGCTCAGTTTCCGGTAACGGTCTTCCAACATTTCATCCTCGCCCGGAACAAGAGCTGCTTCTTCGATCTCGTTGATCTCAAATTCCAGAAAGGCTTTTTCCCGGTTACGCTGTTCCTCATCCATGTCCAGCGCTTTCAGCTGATCCATACAGTTCCGATACTCCCGGTAAGCTTCCCGGACCTTCTCCCTGGCCGGAAGGATCCGTTCTTTTCCGTATACATCCAGGATCGCCAGCTGGCGGTCACCGTAAAGAAGGGACTGATGCTCATGCTGTCCGTGAATGTCCAGAAAGCAGGCTGCTGCTGCTTTCATCTGGCTGACTGTGCTTGTCTCTCCGTTGATCTTGTTGATACTTCTGCCGTCCATGATCTTACGGGACATCAGCACCTGTCCGTCCTCCGGATAGATGTCAAGCGCCGCAAGGGACTCTCTGGCTTTCGTGTTTTCAACCTGAAATAACAGCTCTACCAGGGCATAGGAAGCATTTTCGCGGATCATGCTTCTGGAAGTTTTTCCGCCCAGGATGAGCTGTATGGATCCTAACAGGATGGATTTTCCGGCTCCGGTCTCACCGGTTAAAATGTTTAATCCCGGTCCGAATTCCACCTCTGTTTCCTCTATCAGTGCAAGATTTTTTACATGCAGATGTACTAACATTGGTTTCCTTTCTGGTATAAAGTGTCTACATATTCTGTCATTTTATTTTCCACGGGATAAGATCCCGCCAAGCTTCTGTACTACTCCCGGTGCCTGCTCGGAAGTTTTTACCACACACATGATGGTATCATCTCCGGCAATGCACCCCAGAATCTCCGGCCATTTCATGGCATCAAGAGCTGCTGCCGCTGCCATGGCCATTCCGGGAATCGTTTTTACCACTACGATATTCTGTCCGATATTCATGGAAATTACTGCATCTTTCAGGACTCTGGAATATTTATCACTTAACACATCCGGTGTGTGTTCTTCCAGGATCGCATATCTGGATTTTCCGTTGCTGCCTGCAACTTTTGTCATCTTCAGAGCCCGGATGTCTCTGGATACGGTAGCCTGTGTAACCTTGAAACCGGCCTCATTCAGTCTTGCCGCAAGTTCTTCCTGTGTATCGATCTCGTACTGACGGATCAGTTCGATAATTTTTTCATGTCTTGCTACTTTCAAAATTGAACCTCCTGCATCAGCTGTTACTCATTTTCTGTCTCAGAACCTCCACAAAGCTCAGATGGTTCAGCTTGAGGATCTTTGTCCTGACTGTGGCTTTCCGGATGACGATCCGGTCACCGGTGACCATGGATATCTGGGTATCCCCGTCAAAAGATGCCACCGCTTTCTCAATGGTATTATGTCTTCCCTCGCCGATCTCCACAGTAACCGCCTCTTCCCCGGAGAGAATGATACTTCGGGTATTCATGGTGTGGGGTGCAATGGGTGTCATGATCATCATACTGGCACTTGGGGAAACCACCGGGCCTCCTGCTGACAGGCTGTATCCGGTGGAACCGGTTGGCGTGGAGATGATGATTCCATCCGCATTATAGGAATTCATATATGAATCATTGACATAATTCTTGAAACGAATCACACGGAGATGTCCCTCTCTTCCGATCACAATATCGTTTAACGCGATATCTTTTCCGATCAGCTCTTCTCCCCGATAGATCTTTCCCTCCAGCATCATTCGCTCTTCCAACTCATAATCGTCAGTCAGAAGTCGATCCAGCGCCGGATATACGGAATTTTTGTCCACCTCTGCAAGAAATCCCAGAGTTCCCAGATTGATTCCGAGAAGAGGGATATCCAGATGCACCACATCCCTTGCAGCCTGCAAAAGCGTTCCGTCTCCGCCCAGTACGATAATACACTGTGTATCCTGTGGGATCCCATCCGGATCTGTATAATGATACGGTCCTTCCATTTTTTCGGTAATTTTCTGCACGTGGCACCTGGCACCATGTTCTTCCAGATAGTCGATGATCATATTGGAAAATGTCAGTTCCGGATCCTTGGCACTGTTTGGAATTATATAAAATCTGTCCATATTGCTTCAGTCCTTTCCAAACATCAGTCCAGCTGTCCGTGGGCTTCCTTTACCACATCCTCTACGGATACATCAAGACTCATAGGCACTTCAGTTCCTTCCGGATGTTTTTTGAGGTGAAGGAGATATTCAATATTTCCCTCCGGTCCCTTGATCGGGGAAAAAGAAAGATGACAGGGTTCCATGGCAATGCTCATGGCATAATCCCGTACCTTTTCAATGACTTCCTCATGGACCTTCGGATCACGGACAACGCCTTTTTTTCCAACTTTTTCTCTGCCTGCCTCAAACTGCGGTTTGATAAGACATACGATCTCTCCGTCTTCTGTGAGAAGATTTCTTACAGGAAGAAGAACTTTTGTCAGGGAGATGAAAGAAACATCGATGGAAGAAAATGCTGCCGGCCCTTCCAGATCTTCCGGTACCACATAACGGATGTTTGTCTTTTCCATGCATACGACTCTCGGATCATTCCGGAGTTTCCAGTCCAACTGTCCGTATCCCACATCAATGGAATAAACTTTGACTGCTCCGTTCTGAAGCATACAGTCTGTGAAACCGCCGGTGGATGCGCCTACATCCATACATACTTTATCATTCAGCGTTACGCCGAAATTTTTCATGGCTTTCTCAAGTTTCAGTCCGCCTCTGCTGACATAGGGAAGCGTTTTTCCTCTTACTTCCAGCTTGGCAGTCTCCGCAAACATGGAGCCTGCCTTGTCTTCTTTCTGGCCGTTAACGTATACCTCTCCGGCCATGATATAAGCTTTTGCTTTTTCCCGTGACGGTGCAAGTCCCTGTTCCACCATCATGATATCCAGTCTTTTTTTCATGTTATCCTCCAACAGCCCGGCTTTTTATGTGCCGGGCTGTAAAATGCCCCGCAGGTCCTTATTCCCCCACAAAGGCTGTCTCTTTTATTTTCTGTTATTCCCAAGATCTTCCCAGCTCTGCTCTATGGCATCCAGGATTCCCTGTACATTTAAACCGGTTTTTACCCGTTGGCTGTCTACAGTTCCATGCTCGATAAAATGATCCGGGATCGCCAACGGAAGCACTCTTACTTCCGGATGACAGGCTTCCATATAAGCAGATACGTGTTCTCCAAATCCGCCACTTTTTACATTTTCCTCTACAGTCACAAAAAGACTGTGATTCTGTGAAAGACGGTCAAGAAGGCTGGTATCCAGCGGTTTTACAAAACGTACATTGACAAATGTAGCTCTTGCAATTCTGTGATCTCTTATCTCCTCACAGACTTTCTGACAGACAGAAACCATACTTCCAACACCAAGGACAGCAATCTCACTGCCCGAGGTGATCACTTCACTTCTGCCCTTCTCAAGTGGCTCATCACGCTCTTCCATATCTGTACATGCTGTTCCCTTCGGATAACGGATCGCACAGGGACCATCCAGCTCTTCTACTGCAAATTTCAGCATCTGCTCCAGTTCTTTTCCATTCTTGGGAGCCATAACTGTCATATTAGGGATCATAGACAGATAGGAAAGATCAAAGCATCCATGATGGGTTTCTCCGTCTGCTCCCACAAAACCTGCCCGATCAATAGCAAAGATCACATGAAGATTCTGCATGCACACATCGTGGAGGATCTGATCAATTCCTCTCTGCAGGAACGAAGAATAGACCGCAAAAACCGGAATCATTCCTCCAAGAGCCAGCCCTGCCGCAAAGGTTACCGCATGCTCTTCTGCAATACCCACGTCAAAAAATCGTTCCGGGAATTTCTTACGGAACCGGTTCAGTCCGGTTCCATCGGGCATGGCAGCCGTAATGGCAACTACTTTCTGGTTCTTCTCTGCCACAGAACATATTGCGCTGGAAAAACAGTCCGTATATGTGGGCGCTGTTTTTTCTGCAAGAGGTCTGCCGCTTTTGATCTCAAAAGGACCGGTTCCATGAAAACGCTCCGGATGGGAAGATGCCGGTCCATAACCTCTGCCCTTTTCCGTAAGGACATGGACAACCACCGGTCCCTCCACTCTTTTTGCCTCATTAAAAAGCTTCATCATCTGACGCATATTATGGCCGTCTACTGGCCCCAGATAAGTCAGACCCATATTTTCAAAAAGCATTCCGGGAATGATCAGCTGCTTAATACTGCTCTTGGTTTTGCGGACCGTATCCACCACGGCAGTTCCAACATGTGGAATTTTTTTGAGCGTTTTTGTCACGCCGATTTTCATTCCCGTGTAAGTCTCCGCTGTACGCAGGGCACTTAAATAGGTGGACATTCCTCCTACATTCTTGGAAATGGACATGTTGTTATCATTGATGATGATAATAAAATTCGTCTTCAGCTCAGCTGCATTGTTTAATGCTTCATATGCCATTCCGCCGGTAAGCGCACCATCTCCGATGACAGAAACCACATGGTGTTTCTCTCCCCGCAGATCTCTGGCACGGACATAACCAAGTCCTGCGGAAATGGAATTGGAACTGTGTCCGGTATCAAAAGAATCACAGTCACTTTCATTTCTCTTCGGGAAGCCACTTAAGCCTCCCTCTTTACGAAGATCCTTAAAGCCATCTTTCCTGCCTGTAAGAATCTTATGCGTATAAGCCTGATGTCCCACATCCCAGATCAGTTTATCCTGTGGAAAATCAAGCACATTATGCAGAGCAAGGGTCAGCTCCACCACACCCAGATTGGATGCCAGATGGCCGCCTGTCTCACTTACACTCTGGATCAAAAAGCTCCTGATTTCCTCGGCAAGGCGCGGAAAATCCTCCAATGAAACTTTATGAATATCATTTGGCTTTTTAATTTTTTCCAGAATCATTCGTATCCTTCCTTCGTTCTTTCTATTTCCTGCGGCTTACTAGACTTTCCACAAGAAGATCCAGAAATTCGTTCTTCCTGTCAAGACTGTTTAAAAGCTCTACCGCATGTTCAGAAAGTTCTTTAACCTTGCCGGCTGCTGCCGGGGCTCCCATGAGGCTTACATAGGTAACCTTATTGTTCTTCTCATCACTGTGGATCGGTTTTCCCAGTTCCTCCTGGGTACTGGTCACATCAAGGATATCATCCTGGATCTGAAAAGCCAGCCCGATGTTCTCTGCAGCCTGCTCCACAACTTCAAGTTCTTCCTCCGATGCCCCTGCCAGCACGGCGCCGGTCATCATAGAAGCCTCGATCAGTGCGGAGGTCTTGTTCTTGTAAATATAATCCAGCATCTCACGTTCCAGAGGTTTGCCGTCATTCTCCACATCCACACTCTGTCCTCCAAGCATACCGTTGATGCCTGTCTTATCTGCCATGATCCGCATGGCAGCTATCACACGTTCTTTATCTTCAGTCAGGTCGAAAGCGGAAATCATCACCTCATAGGCTCTGTTTAAAAGTGCCACGCCGCTTAAAACGCCCATGGCCTCTCCATATACCTTATGTGTAGTCAACCTTCCCCTCCGGTAATCATCATTATCCAATGCCGGAAGATCATCGTGGATCAGCGAATGTGTATGGATCATCTCCATCGCCGCCATAAAGGGCTCACAGAGCACACCCTCTCCTCCGAATAAACGATATGTTTCCATAATCAGAATCGGGCGGAGTCTCTTTCCGCCTGCCGTCATACTGTAATTCATGGCCTCTGCCATGGTTTTTGCAAAACCGGATTCTTCCGGAAGATATTTCCGGATCACCCGTTCCGCTTCTTCTGTTCTTTTTTTCAGTTCTTCATTAAAATTCACGAAATGTCCCATCCTCATTCATCTGAAGCATCTTTTTTTCTACAGTATCCAGTCTTCCATTTAAATCTTTAAGAAGTTCCATCCCCTGCCTGTAAAGGCAAAAGGATTCTTCCAGAGATGTTTCTCTGTCTTCCAGCTTCCGGGCAAGCAGATCAAGCTCTCCGAAAGTCTCCTCTATGGATTTTCCTTCTTTCTTTTCTTCTGTTTCTGCCATTATCGTTCTTCCTCCCTGATGCTGTCCACAACTGCTTCTATTACACCATCTGTTACTGCAACAGAAAGTCTTTCTCCTTTTTTAACCTGACTGATTTCCGTAACTGCATGTCCGTCTGTGTCGGACACAAACGCATATCCGCCATTCAGCTTCTTCAGTGGAGAAAGTCCTTCAAACCGTTGAATCCATACTGCCAGTTCATGACGTTTTTCTGTCAGTTTATGCTCCATGGAAGAGCGCAGACGTTCTTCCAGATCTGCGGCATGTTGTCTTTTCTCTCTCAGCACAGATTCCGGGTTTAAATATTTCAGCTTCGTTTCATATGCTTTCAGCCTTTCGGCAAAAAGTTCTGTTTTGCTGTTCATGGCACTCTGCAGACGTTCTCTGTATATTCGAAAACTCTCCATCACGCTGCGAAAATCATCTACCGCAAGCTCTGCCGCAGCCGAAGGTGTGGGAGCCCTCAGATCCGCCACAAAATCCGCGATAGTAAAATCGGTTTCATGGCCTACCGCCGAAATCACAGGTGTTTTACACTCAAAAATAGCACGGGCTACGATCTCCTCATTAAAAGCCCAGAGATCTTCAATAGAACCACCTCCACGGCCGACAATGATCACGTCCACCCCTGCTTCATCCAGCATTTGGATTCCTTTTACAATACTCTGTGCCGCACCTTCTCCCTGCACAAGTGCCGGATAAAGGATAATCTGCAGATAGGGATTTCTTCTTCCCGCAATATTTCGGATATCCTGCACAGCCGCACCGGTAGGCGCTGTCACCACACCAAGAGTATGAATAAAATGAGGTATGGGCTGCTTATATTCCCGGGCAAACATCCCCATATCCTCAAGTTCCTGTTTCAGTGCCAGATACCGCTCATAGAGAGCACCGGCGCCCTCCAGAGTAATCTCTTTCGCATAAAGCTGATAACGCCCGTCTCGCTCATATACATCTACAGCGCCGCCTACAACCACCTTATCTCCGTCCTTCATGCGAAAAGCAAGGCCACGACGATGCCCCGCAAACATCACACAGCTTAATGTACCTGTTTCATCCTTCAGGGAAAAATAGATATGCCCGCTGGTATGATATTTACAATTGGATACTTCTCCCTTTACATAGACTTTACGGAGAAAGTAATCCTGAGTAAACATATTCTTGACATAATGGTTTACCTGGCCGACAGAATAGACGTTTCTCATGCGTTCTCTTCTGGGGTTTCTGCTGCTTTCTCTTCTGTGTCAGCAGTCTCCTCCTCGTTTTTCTTCTCTTCCTTTTCGGATGCGATCTTTCCAAGGACTCCGTTTACAAAAGAACCGGAAGCATCTCCGCCAAATCTCTTGGCAAGTTCTACCGCTTCATTGATCGCTACTCCTGTCGGTACATCCTCATCATATTCCATCTCATATACTGCCAGACGAAGTGCCGCGAGATCCACACGGCTCATACGTTTGGTCTTCCAGCCACGGCTCGCACTGTTCAGCTGTGCATCGATCTCTTCCAGATGCTCCTTCACATGTGCATACTTCTTCTTCATATATTCCTGGTCCTGCTCTGAAAGTTCTCCAAGACCCTCAAAATAAAGAGAGAGCTGTTCTGTCATCTCTTCTTCTGAATTAAACTCTGTCATAAACATAAGTTTAAATACATGTTCTCTCTGTTCTCTTCTTCTCATAATTTCCTCCTAAGACGGAAAAAAGGAAAGGTTTACTTTCCTTTTTCGTTCTCCATATCCACGCTGGCAATATGAATATTTACATCTGCAACCTCAAGTCCTGTCATATTCTCGATAGCGGATTTCACTTTCTCCTGAACCTTCTTGCTTGTCTCAAGAATGTTTCTGCCATACTCGATATTCAGTGACAGATCCACGGTAACGACGCCTTCCAGAATGGTTACTCTCACACCCTTGGACAGGTTCTTCTTTCCAAGTTTACTTACCAGCTCATTGGTGATATTTCCTGCCATGGAAGCAACTCCATCCACGTCTGTTGCCGCAAGTCCTGCAACGATCGCAACAACCTCATCTGCAATGTGGACTTCACCGATTCCGCCCAGATCCTGTATCTTATATGTTGTTCTTTTTTCTGCCATGGGAAACCCTCCTACGGATATAATATTTTTGTTCGTAATTTTATACTATTATACCAAAAAATGTTATGAAATAAAAGGGCTTATTTACTGAATTCTGTCAGTACCAGATCCGGGTTTCTGTCCTCAACCATACCAACGCTCCATGCATTGACAAAGAGAAGCAGCGGATTTCCCTTAAGATCTGTGACTTTCTTCATATCTGAAGTTCCCACGATCTTGTCTACTTTCACAGCTTCCTTGTTGGCGATCCAGCGGATATGCTCATATGGAAGTGTTTCAAGGCGGATATCTACATTATACTCATTCTCCAGACGATATTTCAGGACATCAAACTGAAGGACACCTACAACGCCCACGATGATCTCTTCCATACCGGTATTAAACTCCTGGAATATCTGGATCGCACCTTCCTGAGCGATCTGGTTGATACCTTTTACAAACTGTTTTCTCTTCATGGTATCGATCTGACGTACACGTGCAAAATGCTCCGGTGCGAAAGTCGGGATTCCTTCAAAAGCAAATTTCTTTCCAGGCGTACAGATCGTATCTCCAATGGAAAAGATACCCGGATCAAAGACACCGATGATATCTCCTGCATAAGCCTCGTCCACAACATGGCGGGATTCCGCCATCATCTGCTGCGGCTGAAGAAGGCGCATTTTCTTGTCACCCTGAACATGATAAACTTCCTTGGTCGCATCAAACTTGCCGGAACAGATCCTCATAAATGCGATACGGTCTCTGTGAGCCTTGTTCATATTTGCCTGGATCTTAAATACAAAGGCTGAAAAATCATCGCTCATCGGATCTATCGGTCCGCAGTCAGCAGTTCTCGGAAGCGGAGAGGTGGTCATCTTCAGGAAATGCTCCAGGAATGTCTCCACACCGAAGTTAGTAAGAGCGGAACCGAAAAATACCGGTGTCAGCTGTCCTTTGCTGACTTCTTCCTGGGAAAACTCCGCACTTGCGCCATCCAGAAGCTCAATTTCTTCCATCAGCTGCTCTTTCTGCTCCGGATCCATGATCTCATCTGCATGCGGATCATCAATATCGATCTCTTCGATCACACCTTCCTTGGTACCTTTTTGTGTATCGGAGAAGGTAAGGATCTTCTTTGTATTACGGTCAAAAACTCCTCGGAATTTCTTACCGGAACCAATCGGCCAGTTGATCGGACAAGTAGCAATACCAAGCTCTTTTTCGATCTCATCCAGAAGATCAAACGTATCATTTGCATCTCGGTCCATCTTATTGATAAAAGTAAAGATCGGGATGTGTCTCATAACACAGACTTTAAAAAGTTTACGTGTCTGTGCCTCAACACCTTTGGAACCATCGATGACCATGACCGCGGAATCCGCTGCCATCAGTGTACGGTAAGTATCCTCCGAGAAATCCTGATGTCCCGGTGTATCCAGAATGTTGATACAATATCCGTCATAATGGAACTGAAGTACGGAAGAGGTGACGGAAATACCTCGCTCCTTCTCGATCTCCATCCAGTCTGATACTGCATGGCGGGCCGTAGCCTTACCTTTTACGCTTCCGGCCAGATTGATGGCCCCTCCATACAGCAGAAATTTTTCTGTCAATGTTGTTTTACCGGCATCCGGATGGGAGATGATGGCAAAAGTTCTTCTTTTTTCTATTTCTTTCGTATACTTCGACACGTGAGCCTCCTGTATATTCTCTGATATCTCTATTTTACTATAACCTTACCTATTCTAGTATAGACAAGGCTTTGCTGTCAAGGCAATTCAGTCGTAAATTCCCTCTGTATCAATGGTAGGATCATTCTGAGCACCTGCTGCTGTCTCTTTGTCCTCTGATCCTGAATCTGCAGGATCACTTTCTGCTGATGCAGCGGTATCCTGCGCTTCATTGCCCTCACTCCCCGCTGTATCTTTTGTGTCTGTGGCATTTTCCGCACCTGCTGCGTCCGCTGCTGTATCCGGGGCATCTGATGTATTATCATCTGCCGCTTCTTTACTCTGGCTCAGAGGCGTGATCACAATACTCTCTGCTGCCACACCGGTTTTCCGTTTTACAATATCCTCGATCTGTGCACGTTTTACATCTTCAAGATCCGCATCCGGCACTACCACATCCGCAGTTTCTCCCGTCAGATTTACGATCACATTCTCAAAGCCCTTCGCTTCCAGAAGAAGTTCTGCTGCCGACTCTTTTTCTGTAAGATCTGTCATGGAAACCATGGTATTGATGGCATTCTGTTTTTCTTCATCGCTGATATCCTTATTGCTGATGATCGCCTGCAGGTCCGCCTTGTTCTGAGAGCGCACCTGTTCTCTGCTGATTTTCGCCTGCGCCGCAAAATCCGACGCACCGGTAAGTACGGCTTCGCCCGGAGATGCGGTATCCATCACCTCCGACTGGGTTGTGCCATCTGCCCCGTTCTCATCCAGAAGGGCTGTTTCATCGGTCAGGTCATAATTCACATCGTCCAGGATACTGCTGCTGTCGGTGCTTGCCTCCTTATCTTTAAATCCCAGATCCACATCTGCGAAATTCAGATACCCGGCCACCGCGATCAAAATGGCCAGCGAGGTGATGATTACCTGGTTTTTCTTCATGATCTTTTTCACTTCTACTCTCCTCATTTCATTTTCATTACTCTAATTTTATGGGCGTCAATCTGAAATAATGCCATAATTGCCTGCTGAATATTCTGAACTGTCACTGCGCTGCCCGCTCCCTGGGCAGCTACCAGAACACCGGTAACTTCATTTTTGCTGCTTATGGAAAAACTGTCCGTATTTCTTTCTTCCCCGGTCATAATGATCACTTCCACCTTTCCGACTCCTTCCACATTGGAAAGTAGTTCCTCCAGGCGACTCTCCAGTCTTGTTTTTTCGGCCGCCTGGGTATTGATACTCTTATTGCTTTTCTGGGTTACCGGAAGCCCTGCCACCAGAAGAAGGATCCCCAGAAGAAGTACGATTCCCCACTCCTTCCACCCCATCGCTAGGATCCAGGATCTGATACTGATCTTTTCCGAGTCCGCAGATCCTTTCACACCCATCTTGTACCGCCTCCTTCTGCTTTTCTGTGATCTTCTCAGAAAGCCTTATAATCACCCGGAGATTTTTCTCCATATCCACTTCAATTTCCCTGCAAAAAATCTTTTGTTCATTTAAAATTTCCTCCACCTGTTTTTTCAACTCACTTTCATAAGCTTCTTTCAGAAAGGTTTCCCGGATCCCCTGTGCTTCCGCTTCCATCCGATCCTGTTCTTCCTGGCTGTAGTTTTCCCGGAAACCTTCCAGAAGTTCCTGACTTTTTCCCACAACAGCAAAAACAGGCGTACAGATAAGAAGTATCAGGAGAAGGCCCATAAACAGACGGACATACTGTTCATACCGCTTATCCGGCAGAATATGCAGGATCGCCGTAGTAAGCACATGAAAAAAAGCCAGATTTTTCATCCACTGATAGATTTCCTGCCTCATGATCAGATTCCTCCTGCCATCAATATCAGAAATGTCAACATACACAAAACTTCCGCTGTAAACAGGATCCGCATCAGAAGTCCGCACCCTTCTCCCATGGTACTGAATACTTCTACAAGCCGTTTATCAGACACCGGCTGTGCCACTGCCGCCAGAAATCTGTATACAAGTGCCAGCAGTCCGTAACGGATCACAGGGCCGGCTCCAACCACCAAGAGCACAAGAAGAAACACCACTCCCAGACTATTTCTTACAAGAACTGCTGTCGTAAGCACCAGTTCTGTTACTGCATTAACTGCATTTCCTACCCCAGGAAGTGCACCGGCAGTTTTTCCGATGGCACTTCTTTTCAGAGAATCCATCACCGGAGTTACCAGTCCCCGCACTACCTGCAGCCCTGCGACAACTCCCAGCAGCGTCCGAAGGCCCCAGGAAATCAGAGTCTCGATCAGTTCTGCCATTTTTCCCAGCATCTCTTCCCTGGAAAGATGATTTACAAACTTAAGAAGTATATACAAACTGACTCCAGGAAGCAAAATACTCTCCAGTATCCACTGAAACAGCCACACCAGAAGAAGTACTCCCTGATAAAAAACAGCGGCCGTAGATGCTCCGGATGCGGCAGCCACCGCCATAAAATACACCGGCGACAGCTCTTTCATAAATTCCGTAATCCACCGCAGCATAGAAAGCAGAGATGCACTTAACCCGGAAAAACTGTTCATCAGCAACGTAAAAACAAGAAGATACACAACATAAAAACTGATCTCCCCGATCTGTCCATTGTCAAAAGCACCTGCAAATCCGGAAAAAACTGCCGCAAATAAAAGAAGAAGCAGTAATTTTACAATCAGTTCTTTCTCTTTTTCAAGGCCGGAAAAAAGGAGACTGTGCAGAAATTCCCGCACACTCTCCTCCGAAAACATTTCTTCACCGGACAACAATCTGTGGAAAGCTTCTGTGACAGAAAAGCTGTTCTCACCAAGCATTTCATCTACCATGGACTGCAGATCCGTAAGTTCCAGCTGTTCTGTCAGCTGTTCTTCTGCTGCCGCATAAACAGGCTGTCCTGACAAAAAACATACCCAGAATATTCCTGCAATCCAGATTGTTATCAGCAACACTACTGTTCGTTTTTTCTGCCTTCCGTTCATGCCAGAAATCCCTGTATTGTGTCCAGAAGTGCCAGCAGCACCGGCATGCTCAGAACCATCACCGACAATCTGCAAAACAGATCGATCTGTGCCCCAGTAGAAGCATACCCTGCATCTTTGCATATACCGGATGAAAACTGTCCGATATATGTGATCCCGATCATTTTCAACAATGTAGTGATGTAACTTCCATCAACCGGAAGACTTTCTTTCAGCTTTTCGAGAGACTGAAAAAGATATCCGATCTTTCCTACCGCCAGCCCCAGGATCACCAGGCCAATTCCCGTAGTAAGCAGACTTGTATATTCAGGAGCCCGTGATTTCAGAAGGATTCCCAGAAGCACACCAACGGTTCCCAGAATAGAAATTCTTAAAATATCCACGTTTTCTCCCTCCTTCACAGAACAAAAAGCTGCTGGATATTTTCAAAGAGTTCATAGATATACGGTACGATCCAGAACAGCACGATCAAAAGTCCCGAAAGACTTACGAGAAATGCCTGTTCTTCTCTTCCGCTGTGCTTCAGGATCTGGGAAAGAACTGAGACCAGGATCCCTACTGCTCCGATCTTAAATATGATACTGACCTCCAAAAGCTCCCTCCTTTTTCTTCAAAAGCCCGTCCTATCTTCGCTGTCCGGACAGAATCTTTACACCAAAAGCACTGCCAGAAGCAATCCTCCCAGAATTCCCAGACTCCGGTACAGTCTCTTTTTTCTGGAGGCTTCTTCTTTCAGCCGGGAAATATCCTCTTCCAGATTTTTCTCATACAGAGAAAGCTGCTTCATCTGCATTTCCAGATCCATGTATCCAAGATATTCTCCGACAGAAAAAAAAGCGTCCTTTTCCCCATGGGTAAGGCAGCTTTTTTTCAGGGAACTTTCCGCACATTCCCTGCATATCTGTGAGAGTTTTTCTCCTTTTCCCGCTTTCATTCTGTCTGCAGCAGTTATGAGAAATTCTCTGTATTTTCCATTCATTCTTCCGGCGGCTCCATAAAAAGCATCCGGCAGCGATGCATTCCCGCAGCGGATCTCCCCTTTCAGGCAGATCACCATCCTAAGCAGCATCTCCAGGGTATATATTCTTTCCGAAACCCTCATGCTTTCAGAAACTCCCAGCCCGGCTCCTGCAGCTACCACCAGAATACATCCTACAATCCGGTACATATGCATTTTCCGTTTTCATCATAAATTGCTTCCACAATTCCCGCACGGTCATGTTTTCCAAGAAAAATATATCTCTGAAAAACCCGCGCCTCCCACAGTTTCCGAAAAAACGGCTGTGCCAGTGTTTCTTCCATGGAATCTCCATGTGCAGTTGCAATCAGACGACATCCACAGTGGATGACAGATTCCACAGCTTTGAAATCTTCCTCTTTTCCAAGCTCATCTACAGCTACCACAACCGGCGACATGGACCGGATCAGCATCTGCATTCCTTCTGCCTTGGGACATCCGTCCAGAATATCTGTACGCATTCCCAGATCATTCTGCGGAATTCCCTGATAACAGCCGGCAAGTTCGCTGCGTTCATCTACCACTCCTACCGTAACACCGGAAATATTCCCCCAGCCATTGCTCATCTGGCGGATGATGTCCCGAAGGAGCGTCGTCTTCCCACATCTGGGCGGAGAAACAATCAATGTGTGCATGATCTGCTCTCTTGTCTGAATATAAGGCATCACACTTTGGGCACATCCCTGGATCTCATGAGCCAGTCGTACATTGATGCAGGAAATGTATTTCATTCCCCGGATCCGGTTTCCGTCCAGAATTACTTTTCCGGTAACTCCTACACGATGTCCGCCCTGTACACTTAAGAATCCCTGACGTATTTCATCTTCATAGGCATACAGAGAGTACCCGCTGACATACTCCAGTGTCTCTTTCAGATCCTCCCGTGTCACCAGATAAGGCTCTGTGTCTTTCTGCCGCAGAAAACATTCTCCCCCATCGTAGGTAAGAAACAGGGGCCTTCCCACACGGAGACGTATCTCATATAATTTATCATAATCAAGGTCTGCATCCACCAGAAGCTGGCGGACATTACTGGCAAACAGGTTCTGAATCTGGTTTGCGTCCATTTTTTCACCTCTTACACTTAAATATATTGCGGACGTGCCGGATTTAGTACCCCTTGTCTCCTTCGAAAAAGATCCGTTTCTCCCTTATTCCGACAGGAAAAACTTGCTTTCTTCCTCATCATAGGCTTCCATCTTCGGAAGGCTCAGCTTCAGTACCCGGTCCACAATATTTACGGAAGACGCACGGTATGCATAGGCGCAGGATTCAAACATTACATAGAGATTGTCACCTTCCACCACGCTCTGTTCCAGTCTCTCCGGAAAACGGTAGGTTCTGGCCGAATTTTCGTTTACATACAGACGCTTGTCGGACTGTTCATAAAATACCAGTCTGGATGGCAGGATTCCAAAAGAATGAGAGATCAGCAGTTTGTCATTGTAAAAAGCGATCCCCTGGACCTGCTCCGATATGGTGGAATAATCCAACGGAACTGCCATTTCAAAATCCATACCCAGTTCCTCATCCATGGTATTGATCAGATTTCCATCTGCGTCAACTCCGTATCGTGCAATTACACTTTCGTTATATTTTTCAAAGCAGCCTACGTACAGACATCCTTCGTAAAAAGTCATAAACGAGTCCCTTACAATTCCATAAAGGCTGACTGTCTGGAAAGTATCCACCGGCAGGTGGCTGTCATCATAATCATAGGCTTCTATTGTATCCATCTTTATGCTTACTGCCTGTGCGATTCCATTGATATTGGAAGAATACCACAGGATCTTATGCTCCGGATCGTAGGCAAGGCCTCCCACATGAGGCTGTCCAGGCAGTATTATTTCTTTTATAAAATTATGCTTTTCTTTATCGATCACATAGATGACCGAATTATGTTTCTGTGTGCTGCAGTAGGCACTGACCAGCACATAATCATCGGTAACTGCCAGTCCCTGAGGAGTCATGGACGTACACATGGCCGGTGTCGCACCTTTTTCCGTAAGCAGCGTCCTTGTATTTTTCAGTCCGGGAATGACATAAGTTCCATATTCTTTCTCTTTTTCTCTCCCGTCAAAAGCAAAATAAGAAAATGCCTCTTTCTGGGAAAGCATCTGTCTCTGGCCCCGCAGCGTATACACCGCAGCACCTCTGTTTGTCACCACAGCTTTTGTAGGCAGTTCTGTTTTTGCCCTGTAAACAAACGCATATAAAAAATAACACATGCACAGCACAAAAACAACTGCCAGAATCTTCAGAAGGAAGATCCGGAAGCTGCGTTTCATCTCTTTGTTCATTTCATCGTCTCTATTCGCTATCTCAAAATGATGTCTTCGTATTCAAACCGTAATTCCAGGCTGTCTCTGGACCAGATCGCTCCACTGTATCCTGGCTCCATCTCAAGCATGATGTAATTTCCCTTATCCATGGGAATGGTTCTCAGATCTCTGGACAGACCCTCTCCAGTCCATTTGATATAGGCCTCCCTCAAAACCCACTGGGTAAAAAAGGCCTTTTCCATATCATCCGCATCCAGAATTTCCCTCACCATATCTGCAGGCACCATTCTTTCAAGAATTCTTTCGTAATTTACTTTCTTGTGAATCTGCACATCAATGCCCACTTCTTCTCCTGCAAACAGGCACATCACATATTTTCCGGAATGGGTGATATTATAATGAATTCTGGGAAGCAGGGTAAAAAACGGTTTCCCATGCTCCCCTTTTGCACGGGGTTCAAAGGCAAGTTTCCGGCCAAACTCTTTCTCGAGCCCGATCTCAAGAAGCTTTTCTCCGATCATGTGCTCCATGTTCTTGTTGTCATATTCGTCTTTTATTTTTGTATAATATATGATCCCGTTCATAATCCGGCCTCCTCAAGGAACCGGGAAGGCTCCCGTTCCTTCTCATACTGCTGTCTCACATAACACAGGGAAAGTTTTTTCTTTGCCCGCGTCATCCCAACGTAGAAAAGTCTCCGTTCTTCCTCAAGGTGTGCCTCCAGAACTGCCTTCCGGTAAGGCATACTGCCCTCATTGACATTCATAATATATACCCTGTCATACTCCAGGCCTTTTACTGCGTGAAGGGTAGATATCACACATCCTTCCCTTTTTACGTCCTGTTTCTTCGCCTGTTCTTCCAGTTTTCTGGTATATTCATCCATATAGGCCAGCCATTCTTCCAGTGTTTTCATTCCTCTGGCACTTTCGTGTATCCGGTTTAAGGTTTCCCAGAGCTCTTCTGGTTTTATTTTACGATACCTTGCGTATTCCTGCAAGTATTCTTCATATCCCATGCCGTTTCGGATAAAATTAATGGCTGCATAAGGGGCCATGGTTTTCAAGATCCGAAGATGTGTTTCCAGTGTTGTGATCCTGTCACACATCCAGTCCTTATCTTTATAAAATTCGGCAAGAGCCTTAAAATCTATGTTTTTTTCGGCAAGAGCCTCTCTGGCTATGTAGCGGTTAGGGCGGTTCATAATTTCCAGAAATGTACTTCTGCTCCGGTCCCCCTGTGCCATCTTCAGATAGGCGATCATATTCTTGCAGATCCAGTGTCGGAACAGATTGGGCAATTTCTCTTTCATGGTAAAAGGAACCCCGTATTCCATCAGAGCAGCAACCAGTCCCTCTGCTTCCTGGTTGGTCCGAAAAAGAAAGGCCGTATCTTCAATATCTTCCCCTTTTTCCATCCGGTTTTTTAAGGCTCCTGCTGCTGCCATATACTCATCCCTGGGGTTTTTAAACTCTTTTACCACTACAGGTTCTCCCGGTTCATTGGGCGTGAAAAGTTTCTTTACATAACGGTTTTCATTATGATCAATTACCTTCATAGCTGTATTTAAAATATTTCCGCTGCACCGGTAATTAATATTCAGCAATACTGTTTCCGCATTTTTGAAATCTTCCGGAAAATTCAGCATAATCTCCGGACGTGCTCCACGGAAATGATAAATAGACTGGTCATCGTCTCCCACCACAAACAGATTATTTTCCGGAACTGCCAGCATTTTTACAATATCATACTGAAGATGGTTGATATCCTGAAACTCATCCACCAGAATATACCGGAATTTTTTCTGCCATGCTGCCAGAATATCTTTTCTTTTACGCAAAAGCTCATAGCAGCTCAAAAGCATATCGTCAAAATCAAGCTTTCTTCTTTCATTCAGGACTTTCCGATACCCCTGAAAAATCTGCCGGAACACTTCATCCGGACAGCAGGAAGAATAGTAATGTTCCAGTGAAATTCTTCCCCCTTTGACAACACTGATCTCTTTTGCCACATCTTCCACAAAGTCCCCTTCCTGGGACTGTTCTGCGGCACAATTTACTGCCAGTTCCCTTAAGATCGCATACTTTTCCTCTTCAGAAAGAATGTTGCTTCCGTTGAGACCATATGCCTGTTTCAGGATTCCATAAAATACACCATGAAAAGTTCCAAATGTAACGCCTGTCCTCGAAACTCCGGTAAATTTCAGAAACCGTTCTTTCATTTCTACGGCTGCCGCCCTTGAAAAGGTCACAACAAGAACAGAGGAAGCCGGTATCTTCCCTTCATGGATCATATGTGCTGTTCTTTCTACTATGACGGAAGTTTTCCCCGAACCGGGGCCTGCCAGAACCATCATCGGTCCTGACAGGTGGGCGATCGCCCGTTTTTGAGATGGATTTCGTTTCATAACTGGATTATTGACTATGCACTTATTCGTGCTCAAGTTTTTCGATTGCTGCATGTACACGTTTCAGTGTCTCTTCCTTACCGATGATCTCCATGATCTCTGTTGCGCCGGCCGGCGTCATCTGCTTGCCGGATACTGCTGTACGCAGCGGCCACATTACATAACCGTTCTTATAGCCATGCTCCTTTACAAAAGCACTTAAAGATGCATACAGCGGATCATTGGTATAATCCTCCTGTGCTTCCAGTACAGGAAGTACCTCCTTGAGAACTGCAAGGGAAGTCTCCTCTGTTGTTTTCATTTTTTTGTGGCGGTACATTGCACTGTCATATTCCGGAACTTCCTCAAAGAAGTCCA
>ERZ824473.2391-NODE-2391-length-22221-cov-4.271226_pt1 | contig 22221 bp, 21 predicted proteins | sample MGYA00519874_ERZ824473 | MGnify/ENA primary metagenome ERZ824473 (study PRJEB31778, sample SAMEA3449151) | human gut metagenome | biome: human gut; feature: human-associated habitat; material: faeces | place: United Kingdom | collected 2010/2012 ... | reverse complement strand
CGTTTATCGACCACACCAATGGCATTGTCGCCAACGGTTCGGTGCTGGGCAAAGAATTCTCGGCCCATGTTTTCAACGATCTGTTCCCGACCTCCCGAAAAGAAACACTGCATACCGCAGAACAGCACGCGGAACGCCAATACGAACAACGAAGCCGCACGGCAAATCCTATCTCAGGAGTTGTCGACACGCTGTTGGACTTGGCCGATGCGCAGGCTTTCGAGGAACAGCTAAGAATCCAGCGACGGCGGAGAAAGAAACAGCGGTTCTGACCTATTCTTCCATGGATGCTCGCCACACCCGATTGCCTTTTGCGTACCCCGTGCCGCTTTCCATTCGGAATACCGCTCGCTCCCGCTAACCACTGTCAAAAAACACCCTGCACCGCATACCGTCCGCGCCCGACGCTTCGTTCCGACGCCTTGACCTTTCGATAAGACGGTGGTGCGCCGGAGCTTCCCTGCCGTGGCAGGGCGATCTCCGGCTTGCAGGAGGAGCTTTCCTCACGCCGTCTGGCGTGCCCGTGCTTCCTCCTGCGTCGTTCGGACGATCTCCTCCTATTTCCCGCGGAGCTTTCCTCGCGGGGCTCGGACACCTGCTACTCGCTTCCCGCAGCCGGCATCCCGTTTTTTTCCTTCCCCCCCCCGACATATTGTTTCCGGCTTGAAGATCGTTATAAGCGGGATTCGGCCTCGGTCATTTGCGGGAGCAAACTGCTGTCGCCCTCACTCCTCGAAGCCTTGCATCGGGCAAATTCTTACACACCTTAGAGAGCGTGCGCCGAAATTCACTTTCGACACACGCCCTTTTCGAGTTTTTTATATTAAAAAAAGCTGTTCCGCATGCGGCCCGGTCGCGTCTTCTGTTGCTGTGCGCCTCTCCGAATTTGGAAGTCACCCTCAGGTTTCGTACGTTTTGGGGCCCGGCTCAAAAATCGGTGATGATCTTGTTGGCCTTGTCAATCTGCTCGGACTCCATCTCGTCGAGGTATATCCGTGTGGTTTTCTCGGTGGTGTGTCCGAGCCCCTCGCTGATGATGGATATGGCGATGCCTTTGCGGCGTGCTCGGCTGGCCCAAGTGTGGCGGGCCATGTTGAAGGATAGATTGTTTTTGAGGCCCATATGACGCGAGAGGGTGCGCAGCAGCCCCAGATAGTAGACCCGCTTCTGCTGGTAGAGATCGTATAGTTCCTGTTCGTATTTCCGGCGCTCATGGATCGTTTCCGGACAGAGGCCCACGGGCATGCGTTGCTCGCCTTGCCTGTGCATGAGGATCGGCAGGGCGAACGGGGTGGCCGGATTGTCGTATCGTTCGAGGATGACCTGCGTTTCAGGCAGTATTTGCACGGAGAAAAGCTGTCCGGTTTTGCGACGCCGGTAATGAATTCTTCCGTCGCGGATGTCGCTTTTGAGCAGATAGGCCATATCGACGAACGACATTCCCCGGCAGAAGAAACTCATCAAGAACAGGTCGCGGGCTACGGCGGTATCGCCGGTCAGTTGCGCCGAGGTTACCCTGCGCAGGATGTCGTCGCCCACGGCGAGTTTGCGGGTCTTCTCTATCCGCACACAGACTCCTGCGAAGGGTTCGGCTCCTTTCGATGCGTATCCTTCCAATATACTGCGGTTGTAGAGGGCCCGCAGCTTGCAGAGGTAAAAACTCACGGTGTTGGGTTTGAGCCCTTCTCGAATCAGGAAGTGTCGGAATGCGTATATAGTTTTGCGGTCGATTTCGTCCCAGAGGTATAGTCTTCCTGCGGCGAAATGTCCGAAAGTCGTCAAGGTCATCTCCAGCGAGTGAGCCGTTCCGTATTTGCCTTCCCGTCGCAACTCCTCGATCCGGGATTTGAAATAGGTGCTTACGTAGCGGTTGTCGTCGCGTTGTCGAAAAGCGGTGGCGATTGCCGCCGCGTCGAAAGGTTTGCCTTCGTGCTCCAGTTCGGCGACGATACGGTGCAGGATGCCGATCATCTGCGAGAGGTGTCGGTTTACCGTATCGAGAAAGGAAGCGTTTTCGCGCGTGCGCCGACGGCTGACGGCTATACCCCGCCGGGCGTCGAACTCTTCGGGGCGCAGCCGGTAGGGCGTGAATATGACACTGCGTTTACGCAGGCGCAGCACCTGAATGACCAGTGTGTAATATTCACTGGCGGTGTCCTTGCGGACATTGAGCATAGGTTTGATCGATGTTTTCGGCATAAATCTCAATTCATTCATAAAATGGCTTCAAGGTAATTCCGCCCCCCCCCTCATCCGGTCCGAAGAGGTGTGTCATTGCCGTGTCCGTAGCGGCGGTACATGCCTGCGGACACGCGAAGTCCCCATGGTATGAGGGGCGTTGCCATGGGTTAGTGAGTGGAGTATGACAGGGAAAATCATCAGCGGAGTGCGGCAGGATATAATGAACCCGAACTCCACCTGAACGGCCGTTATTAAAGCCTGCATGTCGTGGTCTTGCCGCAGGGGCTCTCCGGGAGAACTTGACACGCGGTATATAACGTGCACGGTCCTCGAAATTGTATGTTCAGATCATAAAAATCGAAAGGAAACGCTGCTGCAAAACGACCATGCTTGCCGGACTCGGATATATCGACGAAAGATTTTTCCTATATTTGTAATGCGGTAAACGGCGGTCGATGCAACTCTCATTCGAAAAGAGTGCAAAACCGCTTCACCCCCCCCCTCCTCAATCAAAGAGGATGAAGAATTCGACTGCAAAATTATAGGCTATTAGCCTCACATGCAATAGCCTATACTATTCAAAAATTATTGTTTTTAGCACAAAAATTACGATTTCTACTGATTCTGTGATTTTTCTGCTTGTGCTGCCGTTTTAATTCGGAGAATGAACAGTCGAAATGCCTGCGGCAGAAAAGATACAGACCCGCCTGTGTTTTGAATCCGAATTTATCAGCCAATACTTTACTGTCGGTTTGTCCGGAAGTGATCATGCGAAGAAACTTTTGCTCTTTTTGTTTCATCAACCATTGGTGCGCGGTCATACCGAAGGTCTGCTTGAAGCGCTGAAAAAAGTAGCTTTTGCTCAGATTGGCTTTCCGGGCTATATCATCCAGCGAATCCCCCATCTCATAATTGTCGGTAACGAAAGCCCTGAAATCGTCGTTTGCCTGTAATATCGGGCGAAAAAAAAGCGCGAGTTCCTTCGTGGTGTATCCGGATACCATCTGTAAATATAATTCGTAATGCCAAAGCAGGTGCCAGCAGGGGCTGTCCACAGCCTGCATCCCGGACAGCGTACGGCACATGGTATCGGTCATTCCGAGAATAGGGAGCGTATTATCGCTTTCTTCCAGCTCCTGAACGCATTCCATGGCTATTCGGGCCAATACGTCGTGTCCCCCAAGCACAATGCGGTTGGAGAAGTCGAGCCATACGACATCGGACACTTTCGTCGCTTGAATATCGGGGGAAGCGTTGCGCGGCAAGAACATACACTGACCGGCTTTCAGATAGACGCTATTGCATCCCTGACTGATGTGTACGGCACCGTCCAATAGGAAAATCACATGGTTGGATTTGTTCGTGATCCGGTCGATCGTACCCGCCGCCGGCAGCAAGATGCGCCGGAAACGGGCGGGAAACACCCTTCCGTTGTAATGGCAAACGGGACAGTTCACGGGACAGTGTATACCTTGAGCATTTGCATAATGTTTCATCGTTCGAAAAAGTGATTTTTAGTATTAGATGTCTGGTTTTTAGTTGATTAAATATATTGTTGCCATCATATTGGAACGTGTTTTATGCGGTTAAACGCATTTATTGTTCGTAATATATTGTTCATCAGTTATAACAGGCTCGGTTTCCTTTTTTTGCACTCTTTTCGAATAAGAGTGTCATATTTCCATCGTATTGTGGAAGCTAAGTCGCAATGCTTTGTGAACCGGATTTTGCTCTGATTAAAGACGGGAAATAAAGATGTGATTGAGAGGAAAAAGATAAACGGACTGTGATTTTTATATAAGGAGACATCTCGCGAAACTGTTCTTATGGGGGCTGTATTACCGGCCACATAGAAAGAGTGATGTTTCGGAGAGAACGAAAACCCAATTTATGAAGACTGTATTGCAGATGATGGCTTTTATAAGCCTTGTATGGAAGCACAAGATAGTGCGGAAAAGTTGCTTGCACTTATCGTTGATGCTGGTGTCCGTTCTGTGCGGACTTATGCCGGTTTCCGGTCGGGGGCAGAGCCCGATTTCCTCTGCCGGTACTAATCCGGATGCCGGTCAGGTGTCGGCCCCGATCTATTTTCGGTTGGGAAAAAGCGAAATCGACCCGGATTTCATGGGCAACCGGGAACAGATGGACCGCTTTGCGGGAACGCTTCGCGCGATCCTGTCGAATCCCGATTACGTGGTCGACAAGGTCAGGGTGGTCGGTATGGCTTCCCCGGATGGTGCCCGCGTCCGTAATGAAGAACTGGCGGGTGCACGTGCGCGGGCATTGGCCGATTTTCTGCTCCGCGAGACGGGTATCGCCGAAGATAAGATCGAAGTGGTCAATGGAGGCGAGAACTGGACCGGATTGTTCGCGATGATCGCGGCCTCGAAGGAGCTTCCCGACAAAGACAAGATATGGGAGTTTCGGGAGCGATACGGGGACGACTATGACCGGTTGAAACAAAGCATACAGTATTATAACGGAGGCCGAGCGTGGCGTTACATGTACGAACACTTCTTTCCGATTCTGCGTACGGGTGCCGGCGGTACGGACGGCGATCAGCGTCTCAGTAATTTAAGTATCACTAATTGGGAACGGACACGAGCGTTGATCCGGAGTTCGAATATAGACGAGAGTGTGAAGCGGTCTATGCTGGAAGTCTTGGGTGAAATGGAGACGAACCGTTTGACAGATGCACAAATCGTAATGGAGCGTTTACATGCATTGTGTCCTGACGAGGAGTTTTATACGCGGTTCCTGGGCCAACTTGTGGAGGGGTTGCTGGATGAATCCAATGCGGTAAGCACGGATAACTGGGCTTTGCTGCGGGAGCGTATCGCCGCGTCGGATATCGAGGGCAAAGAGGATATTTTGGATATTATAGATAATGTACCGGCCACGGGCGGTCGCGAACAGCGGTTGCGAGCGTTGGACGAGGGCGAAGCCTACCGCCAGATCGAACGCTTGTACCCCGAACTGCTGACCAACCTAAGCCTTACCAAGGTCCGGAAAACGTCTAATGATATTCAGTCCCCGAGTGAAACCACGACGGTGAGTGCAGAGAACTGGCGTATGCTTCGCGCTATGGTCGCCGAGTCGGATATGGCGGACAAGAATCAGGTGCTTGCGATCATCGATGCTGAGAGCGATCCTGCGGTGCGTGAGCGTAAGCTGCGTGAGCTGAACGACGGTTATACTGATCGCTACATCAAAGAGGTGTTCTTCCCGGAACTTCTCTATGGTATCTCTCCGGCAGCCAAAGAGAACTGGAATCTTTTGGAGAAGTCGGTCGTTGGTTCCGACATGGACAATAAGGAGGAGGTGCTTCGGATCATGCAGAACATGCCTGCCGGAGCAGAGCGTGAAGCGGCTATTCGGGCGCTCGATGACGGCAAGACGTGGGCTGCGATCAGTCGGCAAAGCTTTATCGATCTGATGCAAAGTACCGAGCAGGTGGAGTCGTCTGGTACGGGCATGAGCTTCACGTTCGAGGCGAGCCCGGCGGCTAAGGCCCGGATCGAGGAGCTCAAGCGCCGGGAAGAAGAAAAACGGCGTCGGGAAGAAGAGGCCCGCCAGGCCGAAGAGCGCCGTCGTCTGGAAGAGCAGCGCCGTATCGAGGAGGGGAAAGCCCGCGAGGCCGCACGCCTTGCCGCCATTGAGCACCGCAAGCTGAAAGCTTCGGCCGCCCTGAAAACGGACTTGGTGCTGTGGGGGAGTCTGATGCCGGGCTTCGAGACGGGGTCTTTCATGCCCAATCTCTCTGCAGAAGTCTATTTCGCAAAACGTTGGTCGATACAGTTGGGCGGCGGTTACAGCAACTGGGATGCCCTATCGGGCGATAAGGGACTGTACGCCGTGACGGGCGTGGACTTGGAACCGCGTTTCTGGCTTAAAGACGACGCTCTCTACCGGGGTCTCTACTTCGGGGTATTCGGTACCTACGGGGACTTCGACATTCAGGCGACGGCGACGGGTTATACCGGAACATATTTTATGGGCGGCGTTACAGGCGGCTGGTGTCAGGTGCTGGGACGTCATCTTTACTTGGAAGCCGCTCTGCGGCTGGGCTTCCGCAGCGCCAAGGGCGACAACTATACGATAGCTAAGGGCTACTGGGAAAACTATTATTGGGACAGTAGCGAAAATAGGAGCAAGTTCGCCCCTCAGGTGCGCCTGCAGCTGGTGTATCGTTTCGGTAAATCGGGAAAATAAGAATAAAGGAGTAACGCGATATGGAAATGAAAAGAGAACGAATGAGATATATGCGCCCGGCTGCCGTTTGGTTGTTGGGAACGGCGATGCTCGCCCTTGCAGGTTGTGTGAAACGCGATCTGGAGATACGTCCGGACGAAGGTTGCGTGGAGATCGTCTTGGACTGGGCCAAGGCGGGTGGTTCTTCCCGCAGTGCGCGCCTGCTCTTCTATAACGAGTCGGGAACGCTGGTCAAGGAGGTGAGCGGAGTGACGGATTGTTTCAAGGGGACGTTTCCCTTGGGCAACTATCGTCTGTTAGTTCACAATACGGATGCCGTCCGGGTGGACTGGCGGGGCACGGAGCGGTATGAAAGCGCCGAAGTCTTCGCCCTGCCCGCCCAATATGGTACGGATTACCATCCCGGAGAGGGTGTTCCGTGCATTTCGGAGCCTCGCGAGATTTTTGCCGCGGGGCGATGCAACGAGTCTGAAACGGTGGAGGTGCGTCAGATCGAAACGACGCGGGTGAGCGTCTCGCCCGTGGAGTTGACGCGGCGGGTCGTTTTTCATTTTACGGTAGTGACCGACGACGGGGAGTCGATCCGAAGTTTACGGGGTGTGTTGGACGGTGTTTCGCCCGGTTATTTTCCTGGTCAGGGGTGTCATGAAGCCTCGTCGTCGTGCGCGGTTGAGTTCACGGCTGTACCCGAGATGAAATCCCCGGAGGCAGCTTATGCGGCACAGGTGAACGTCTTCGGGCTGCTGACCACGCCTCAGAGCCCTGCGGGGACCAATAACGTGCACGTCGCCCTCGATTTGACCGATGGAACGCAGTTGACGGGAACTTTCGACATTACGTCTACAATCCGGCAGATACTCGCTTCGGAGGGTGGAACCTTGCCTCGGGAGATACCGCTGGATGTCACCTTCTATGTCCGGGCGACGGGTTTGAACGCCACGGTGGAACCGTGGGATGAGAGCGGGGAAGGTTCGGGCGAACCCCGGCCGCAGGCATAAGAATGGACGGGGTAAGGGCGGATGGACCGGATGAAAAGCGCTGTAAGGTTTTGCCTGTTCCCCGAAAAAATGAGGATACGCCGGCCGAATGATATAGGAAGGCGGCAACGAACGGTGAGAAGAAAATATAACGATGAGATAAAAATGAATATGCACATGAAAACACGAAAGATGATTGCGATGGCGGGTACGGTGCTGTTGAGCATCGCTACGTTGGCCTCCTGCTCGAAAGGCGGAGGTACGGAAGAACTGCAGCCGGGCCTTGGTGCGGACCGTTCGATACGGCTGAGTGCAGGGCTGCAGGCCGTGACCAAGGCTGTGATAGGCAGCGGAGCTTCCTTTACGACCTCCGTGGGCGGTTGGGAGAGCACCTCGGGCGCCGATTATGCCGTTCCGGCAAGCTGGCTTTCCACGGCTTCGGTCTCCGTGTCCGGGAGCGCTTCGGACATTGGACTGACCCCGAAGCAGTATTACAGCCAGAACGGTGCTGAACGTACTTTCATTAAAGCTTGGTATCCGCAGGGAACCTTAACCGGTGGCGTGGTGAGCTTCGCAGGTACAACCTATAAGGGCGACGGCACGGATGACATCCTGCTCGCGGACGAGGTGTCGGGCTCGGCGATCGATGCTGCCACGAAAACACTGGTTTTTAAGCACCTGACTACCCAGCTTCGCTTTACGGTTCAGGGCGACGCCCTGTTCGGGGCCACCACTACTGTCAAGTCGGTTTCCATCAAAGGGACGGGCGTACCTGCGGGACTCGACCTAAGAACGAATGCTTTGGTCTACGACGCTGCGTCAGTAGTAACTGTACCCGGTATCGACGGCTCGCAGGCTATTACGGAACAGGCTACCCAGGTCGGCGAATCGGTTATGGTTCCTCCTTTCGGGGCTAAAACCTTTAAAATCGACGTTGTGACTGTCAATGCCGCAGGCAAGGAGATCGCCTATCGGGACGTAGTGGTAACTGTCTCGGACGCGAGCACCCTTCCGGGCAAGGTCTACACCATAGCGCTGACCTTCGCCGGATACGACGTGACTACGCAGGCTTCGGTGGTCGAGTGGGATTACACGGGCACCGGCTCGGTCGACGTGACCGACGAGGGCAACAAGACCGCGGATTGATTCCTTGTCGATTAGATTATTACAATCAATAAAACCTATGATAATTATGAAAATCCGAATTTTATTTTTGTCGCTGGCTGCCGGAGTCATTCTGTCCGGCTGTTCGAAAGATGAATACGTAGGCGGTAATGCCTCTGATGTGACGACGGACGAACTGGTTCCTATCCGCATGGGCTCAGGCATTGCGACGACGGTGAGCAAGGCTTTTGTAACCAGTGGAACGGAGTTCACGGCCGGTATCGCCGGTTGGGAGAATACCGCTTCAGAAACTTATGCCGCCGCTCCGCTGTGGAATACTACGATTCAGACTACCGCTGATGCTGCTACGGAGCAGGTTGTAAGCTGGGCCGATCAGAAGTATTACAATGCCGATGAGAACACGAGTACATACATGAAAGCGTGGTATCCGGCCGGAACACTCACGGGCACCACGGTGAACTTCGAGAACACGGACGGAAGCGTGGACGCGCTGCTGGCGCCTGCTGTTTCGGGCTCGAAAAATAACAAAGACGGTAAGGTGCTCGCTTTCGCACACATGACCGCCCAGATCAAATTTCGGGTGAAAGCGGGCGCCGGGCTGGACGCTGCGACCAAACTGCGTTCGATCACGATCAAGAGCGTACAGCTTCCCACGGGCTTCGACCTGACCAAAGATATAGGCGAAGCGGTGACCTATGACGAGGTCGCAGACCTGTCGGTTCCGAACATTACGGCAGATGCCGTGATCATCGGCGACGAAACCCCCGTGGGCAGTGAGGTGATGATCAAACCCATTACGGGGACGACTTTTACCGTGGACGTGGTGACCGATAAGGCGACTTATACCGATCAGACCGTCACCGTGGACGGTGAGAACATCGCAGCCGGCATGGCCTACGACGTTCTGCTTACTTTCACGCAGAGCGATATCGCGCTGACGGCCACCGTTGCAGGCTGGACGGACAAGCAGGGATCGGCCGAGATTAAATAACAAAATGTTAAATGCTTACTTGTAGAAGAATATGAAAAAGACACTGTTTTTGCTCATGCTTGCCGTTTCGATACTGGCGGCTTGCTCTAAAAGCGACAACGAAGAAAACAAAGGACCGATTCCCTCCGGAAAGCCTGTGGCTATCCGCTTGAGTTCGGACATTAGGGTTGCAACCGGAGCCGGCACCAAAGCAGCCGTTACCTCCGGGGCTGCTACCGTGCAGATCGAAGGATGGGAAAGTAGTAGCACGGCTGATTATTCTCAGGCTTCCACATGGCAGTCCACAGCTTCGGTCGAGGTTAGCGGAACAGCTAAAAACATTACGCTCTCTCCGGTGCAGTATTATAACGCCGACAAGAATACCAAAACATACATCAAAGGATGGTATCCCGCGGTTGCTTCTGCCAATGGTACGGTGACTTTTAGCAATACGGACGGCACGGTGGACGTACTTTATGCCGAGGAAATATCGGGCGACAATAATAACGAGGTGAACCAGCCCCTTGTGTTCGACCATAAGAGCGCGCAGTTGATCTTTAAGGTAGTTAAGGGCGAGGGTTTGGCCGCAGGCACCAAGATCAAGACGATCAAGGTCAAGAACACCGCTGTTCCTACGTCGCTGACGCTCTCCTCGAATACGGTGAACTATACCGACAAAACGGAGCTGGAAGTTCCGAACGTCACGGTGGCCGAGATCGGTGAGACAGCCGCAATTGCCGGCGATCCGCTGATGGTCCGTCCGGAGGCGAACCTGTCGTCGATCAAGCTCTATATTGAAACTGTTAAGGCGGACGGTACTACCGCCGTGATTTATGACGACGTGGCCCTGACGACTTCTGACGGCAAGCTCGCAGAGGGAGCGGCCTATACCGTTACGCTGACCTTCAAACAGAAGAGTATTTCAAGCGTGGCCAGCATCACTCCGTGGAATGAAATTGAGGAAAATCAGGTCGAAGTTATCTAAAATACTATGAGTGGCCGACGTTGGGGATTGAAGGCGGAGACAAAAACCGATGTATCCGGTAACGGCGGTCCGGGATTTATCATACACACTAATAAAAAAGAGACAGACAATGAAAACGATACGTAAACCGATATGCCTGCTGATGGCTGCCGCCTGCTTGTGTGCATGCAGCAAGGACAAGGATGGCGCGCTGCCCGACGGTGCGGCGGATATCGTCCTGAGCGCGGGGATTCCTACGGCGAGCGTGCAGAGCAAGGCTCCCGTCAACAGCGGCGACAAGTTCTCTCCGTCCGTAGCCGGATGGGAAAGTTCTTCAGCCGTGAATTACGCGGTCGCACCGACATGGCAAACCACGACCTCCGAGATCACGGCCTCTGCGACGGCCCAAGCCGTGACGCTGACCGATGGTCAGGTGTATAGCGCTGACAAGACCATTAAGACCTATATGAAGGCGTGGTATCCGCAGGGAACGCTCGCAGACGGACAGGTTACGTTCACGGGCGATGCTTCCTACAAGGGTGACGGCACGGACGACGTATTATTGGCGGGCGAGGTTTCGGGTTCGAAGATCGACCGTGCGAACAAGGTGCTGGCGTTCGGCCACATGGCCACGCAGCTCAAGTTCGTGGTCATAGAGGGTGAAGGACTGTCCGCAGATACGAAGCTCATGAAGATCGAACTTAAAAATGTGGAAGTTCCCGGCGGTATCAACCTTGTGACGAACGCGTTGACCGGCACTGCCAAAGAGGCCCTGAGCGTTCCGGACATCGACGGTTCGCTGGTGATCGGCACGACCGAGGCGGGCGATGCAGCAGGCAGTCCGCTGATGATCGTTCCGCCTGTAGGGAATACCGTCACCATGAAGGTGACCACCTCGACCGCCGTGTTCGACAATATCACGGCCACCATCGATACGGACGAAAACTTCGTGGCAGGTAAGGCCTATACCATTGCACTGACCTTCAATCAGCAGAAAGTCGATCTTAACGCGACGCTCGCCGACTGGTCCGCAGGTACGGGCAGCGGCACGGTCATTTAAGGTTCTTCCATGCGTGAGCGACGTGCGAAATGATATATGAACGTTATAATTAGTCAGCCATAAAATGAAAATAGTACGATACAATCGCTTTTTAAGTTGTTGTTTGGTTGCTACAGCCATGTTGTGCTCTTGCAGTAAAGATCTGGTGGAGTCTTTTGAAGTAGTGGGCGACCGGATGTTTCCCATCTTGCCGGTGGCGGCGAATGTCGAGACCCGTGCCGACTTGAGCGGGGTGGTTTCAGGAACGTCCTTCCCGGCCAATACTACTAAAGTGTTCTCCGTTGTGGGGTACAGCGGCAGTACCAGCCCGACGAATTGGAGTTCGCCTTATATCCCCAATATTTCTGTTAACAGCGGCGAGGGCAGTGCGCTGAGTTTCGCCACGCCACAGTATTATCCGGCCAACGGTGATAAGGTCTATTTCTATGCCTATTCCCCCGTCAGCGGTACTTATAGTGTGGGGAACGGTTCAACGGCTCCCAAGGTTGTCTGGACGATTACCGGGCAGCAGGACATCATGGCCGCTCAAGTGACCAGCGGTATCGCGAAGACCGGGACGACCCCGTCTCAGCCCGCTTTCGCCTTTACCCATAAGCTCAAGCAGGTGAAATTCAAGATCAAGAGGGATGACTTGTTTGCAAGCGACGTTAAATTGACTTCGTTGCAGATTATCGGGGCGAAAACCCAGGCTACCCTGAACCTGAATAATGGCAGCCTGAGTTGGGGGTCTGCAACGGGTCCCTTGGACGTCTACAACAATTCTACGGGTCAGGAGATTACCACTACGGCCACCTATTTGGGAACGGATGGGAGTCCTGTGATGTTCGAGCCGGGGACGAGCTTCAAGGTGCGGGTCATAGCCGGAGAAAAAACTTATGCCGATGTTACGGTGACCCTCAGCGGCACGAATGCCGGAACGGCTGGCGTCAGCCACGAGGTGACGCTCAACTTCAAACCTGACGAAATATCCGTGAATGTCAAGGCGGTTGAATGGACCAGTTCGAACATGAATGTGACATTCGGTGCTACTTATCCTTTCGTGCTGAACGGTAATACAATCGTCACGCAGGACAGGTCCGGTTATGCCAGCGGTTATGATTTCCACGGGCCATGGACAATCACTCCTGATCATTACGAGAAAGCATGGGATGCCAACGAGTCGGGATTGAATACCGTCTCCGCTCGGTTCGAGGTGGCCGACCGTACCGCAGGTTCTGTGGTTTGGGATGATACTGCAACTGCGTGTGCTAATTATAGTCAGGATTCCGGGGGTAATGATAAAGGTTCATGGCGGGTGCCGACTATTCAGGAGCAGTGGTTGATTTTTGTTTTCCGAGAACATCTTCACGCTATCTGGCTTCCATCCAATTTGTTAACTTGGACAGCTACCAGAGATATCTACTCGGACGGCAGTCTCGGCACCGGCTCGTGGTTCGTGGATTTTTACAATGATGGCCTGATAAGCAGCGCCATCGGTGAAACAAAATTACCCGTGCGCTGCGTCAGGGATTTGGAGTAGCCTTCGGGTCGCTATTGCCCTTTGGCTCTTGGGGGCCTTTGGGCGGCAGATATTTGCAATACGGATGACACGGAAATAATAAAAGCTATATCATATGAACAGTAAAGTGAAAACAGTTATAAGTGCATGGAACGCTGTATCGGGCAATGTGCGGGGTATTTTTGTCCGCATGGGGCGGAGTGCTTCGCTCGCAGCGGGAGCGCTCCTGCTGGGAGGCGCGTTGCTGATGGGCGGCTGCTCCAAAGAATCGGACGATTTTCCTATCGGGCCGAGTGAGGAGGAGGGATTCGTAGAGATCTCCTTCTTCCCCGAGTCGATGGGCGAGGTGTCGATCGACTCCCGCGCCGTGGATGGCGTGAACCAGAGCAGCGTCAGAGACCTATGGGTCATCCAGCTTAACAGTACCGGAACTGCCCAACTGCAAGACCCGCAGTTTTTTCCCAGAGTCTACAGCAGTGTCGTGAAAGTGAAAACAAAGTACCAGAGTTGTCGGCTCTATTGTATCGCCAATACGGGCAACGCGACTTTGTTTAACGACGTCACGACCGATGCCGATGTGCAGGCCAAGACATTGACTGTCATGCGCGAGTGGGATTGTTTGCCGCAACAATACTCACTTCCCATGAGCGGGGTTTGGACCGGTACTCCGACCTCATCGGGGATGAGCATTGATCTCCAGCGTGCTGTGGCCAGGGTGGTCGTCATGTTGGCCGCCGATATTCCCAATGGCAACAGTTTTGATCTTACCAGCGTCAAGGTGAAGAGCGTACCTAGCGTACTATATTATTTTCGGGACCCATCGAAGCTCGATCCCGGCACGACGGCTGCCAGTTGTTATCCCCCTACTTCCGTAGGGTTTGTCGACGAGTGGTATGACATGACCCCTTACGACAAGACACTCGGTGCTCAGGCTAAGGAATGCGGATGGTGTTACCTGCCCGAGAACGCGCGGGGCAGCGGTTCGGCTACGGACCAGAGGAATAAGACAGCTGCCACGGCATTGGGCGGTGCATTGGGCCAGGGTAATTATGCCACTTATATCGAAATCACGGGCGACTATACAAACGACGTGGGCTATAAATATGTAGGTAATACATACCGGATCTACCTGGGTGCGGATGCCGTGAAGGATTACAATGTCAAGCGTAATACTGTCTATACCGTGACCGCTACCATAAAGGGAATGGATGCTTTGGACGCAAGAATCACGGTGGGGAGTTGTCTTTCTTCTCCCGATGTTTACGACTATACCGATAACGCGACCGGTCGGGTCCTCTATGCCAAGAGTGATGCATCCAACGGTTCGGCAATGGCATGGAAAAATGCATTGCTCGCCTGTGCCGAGACTCCGGGTTGGAGGTTGCCGACCTTAACAGAGTTAAATATAATCAACTGTATGCGGGATACATGGGAGTTTACCAGCAATGGCTTCTCCAATAACTATTATGCGACTGCTACCATAGATACTGCAACCGGCAAAGCGTACTTCTTGAACTTCAATTCGGGCCTCCGGAGCGACATGAATGACGCCCGCGTGCGCTGTGTCAGGGAGTTATAGGGCATGGAGGGCCGTTTTAGCCCCTTTGGGCGGCGTTTAGTCCCGGAGCCACGTCGGAGGCGGGAGAGAATGGTAACAGCATTATAAATAAAAACTAAAACAGAAAATTATATAATGATAAACGGAACGATGCATGATGTATTTCGGGGCATGTTGCTGCTCTGCACCCTGTTTGTTTGTACTTCGGGTTATGCCCAGAGTAAAAAGTATCCTTATGTTCAGGACGGGAAGATCATCGTCTGCCGGGAGGGCAATGACGGCGTCAAGTCTTTGTTGATCCATCCCAATTGGACGGTTACTCCCGCACATGACGAGAAGTCGGGTGAGTATAATCGGTTCGCCGCTCGGTTTGAGGTAGCCAGTAAGGATGCTGTTGTTACTGGTGTGGTTTGGGATGATGCCGTCTCTGTATGTGCTGGTTATAGTCAGGATTCCGGGGGTAAGGATAAAGGTTCATGGCGGTTGCCGACCATTCGGGAGCTGAGATTGATTTATGCTTTGCGAAACGAGCTTATCCTTGATTTCCTCGCTCGCTATTGGTCAGCTACCGAGATCAATAACGTTAGCGTATCAGCGTGGCACGTGGATTTCAGCACTGGCAGGTCCGGCGCGACCAAGAACCTAGATTGTTATGTACGCTGTGTCAGGGATCTGTAGCGGTCCTTTGGACCGCCTCAGCCCTTCAGCCCTGCCTCTTTTGGCGGCCTTTGTCTGACGCTGTGTGGTATGTTCTTCACGTCTTTCGGCTGTTACGTGCAGCGGATGTTCAGTGCGGAGTTTTACATGCGGTATGTCGACGATATGGTGACTATCCACCGCGACCGAAGTATGCTTGAAGCGATGATGCCTGCTATGGAGCGCTTTCCCGGCCGGGTGTTGGGATTGACGTTCCACCCTCGCAAGCGCAGTATGCAGAGCGGCTGCAAACGGTTGCGTGTCTCGCTCAACTCTTTCAGGGGATTGATGGTTTACATGGTCATCTACCGGTTGCGGCAGGCTTACTCCGTCAGGCAGTCTTTTTTCCGGTTCCGGAAGGTAATTATCGGGCGTCGATCGCCGGAAGTCCCTGCGCGAGCGGAACGGCAGGGTGCTGGACTTTCCCGGTGCGGGCAGTATGGTTGAAATCGTCGAAAGTGACGATCGCCCGGTGCCATGAGGGCATCCAGAGCGGTCATAAGTGAGAGTTACGATAGTGCGGAATACATAAAATTGCATAGATAACGATGTATGATGGATTGCGGGGCGTGTTGCTGATTTGCGCCTTGTTTGTTGTCGCTTCAGGTTATACCCAGGGTAAAAAGTATCCTTATGTTCAGAACGGGAAGATCATCGTCTGCCGGGAGGGCAATGACGGCGTTAAGTTGTCGTTGATCCATCCCAATTGGACGTCGACCTCAATTCCCGAGCATAACGAGTTGAGTAATGAGTATAATCGGTTCGCTGCTAAGTTCGAGGTAGCCAACTCGGATGCCAAAGGGAAGGACGGCAGTTCGACAAAGATGACATGGTATGAGGCATCTGGTACTTATGATTTTACATGTAATTATTTAAAGTATTCGGCTTGTGCTAATTATAGTCAGGATTCCGGGGGGAAGGATAAAGGTTCATGGCGGTTGCCGACTATTCGGGAGTTGAAGTTGATTTATGCTTTGCAATACGAGCTTACCGTTGGTTCCTTCTCCTCCTACTGGTCGGCTACCGCGCCCAGCCACCATACCAAGACTATATGGTATGTGTCCTTCGACAACGGGAAAGAGGACTGCAACTGGGATAAGGCCTACGGCGGCTTACATGTGCGTTGTGTCAGGGATCTGTAGCGGTCCTTTGGACCGCCTCAGGCCTGTCTCTCTTTGGGCGGCTGTTTTCAGCGGGTTTTCGCACACTGAGCTAACATTTCTCCCGAAATAAGGGAAGGCATCAGAGGCATGGACAGGCCGCAGCTCCTCTTCCCAAAAGTCCTGCCGCGAAGAGGGGCTGGAGTTGCTGCCGCGTATGGATACTAAGCTGACGGAGCCGATCAAAGGTCAGCACACGCTCTTCCTCACGCCGGACCAGTTGGATGCGATGTGACAGTGCATCGTGGTTTGCGCTTTCGCAAGAAGTGCAGACCGGACTTTCGGGTATATTCTGCTTTGGGGATGCAGGTGCTTCAGCATAAGGCCTGCACTACAGATATAGGGAACCTGCGGATCTTTGGCGATTTTGTGTTTTCACAGCTTGCCGCAGTCGGGTTGAAATTTTTTTGGACTGAACCCTGTATACCGGCCACGGGGGCGGTTTCTGAACGGATGAAGGCCGGTTAATGTAAACGTTAAAAAATGAAGACAAAAAAACTTTTGGTGACGGCCTTAACGGCCGTATTGCTGGGTGCGTGTTCCAAGGAGGCTCCCGAGGGACCGACCGGCGGAGCAGAGAACAAGCCGCTGGAGGTAGCGCTGAATAGCTTCACGTACGGAAGTCTGATGACAGATCTTTCAGAGCGCAGTTCGCTGGGTGAGGTGATTCTGCGCGACGGCGATCTGACGCGCAGCGTGTCGCTCACGGCCTCGGACAACCTCGATCCGGATCAGGCCGATGCGCTGGTCTTCACCTCGGCGGAGGCCGACTCGGTGGACCTGACCGTGAGTTCGGGTTATGTGGCCGTGCGCATGACGGTCGGTGGCCGCCAGAAAGCGTGGATTGCGTACGACGATCCTGAGACGCAGGAGGCCGTGGAGGCACGTTACGCTTCATTGGGAGCTGCGACCAAGTCAGGCCCGGCAGTCATGACCCGCAGTGCCGTAGACGGCGGTGCGTTTAGCCTTGACCTGACAGCTATGGCCGAAAGTCTGGGGGGCGACTATGTGCTGCCGGAGGTGGACGCTGTGCCGGAAGATGTGGCTACGCGCGGCTTGTTCTCGGCATTGTGGGACAAGGTAAAGCAGGTTTTCAAACCGGCTCCGGCCCCCGTGGTTAAAACGCCGACGGTGGATATCTACTTGTGTAAGGAACGTGGCTCGAACCCGCTGACGCACGAGATGAACTGGCAGGTCAACGATGCGATCTCGTCGCTCAAGGATGTTCAGAATAACGTGAAATTCAACGTGCATATCGTAAGTTGCGATTTCCATGGCGGCAATATCTCGGACAACGCACTGCCCAATTTCCGCAACTGGGTACGGAAAAGTTCGTACCGCAATACGGACGGTATCTACTTCTTGTGCCGCTGGGGCGGCTGGGAAGATGGTACGTTGGGCATGGCTTACAGAGGCGACTACGATGTGAACAGGGACCGGCAAGCCTACGGGATCAGTTGTACGAATGCTTGGAACAAATATACGATGGCTCATGAAATGGGGCATATTTTTGGTGCCAAACATGTTTCTTCACCCTGGCTCGTTGGTTCGGATGTGATGATAGCCATATCGAGCGACTGGCTTTCCAGCGGTAAGCATAAAGACAGTAAGAACCGTGAGGAGATCAAACGCCGTTTGACGCTCCGGTAACGTTCTGTACTCTTTCGCTATGGGAACGGGCGGAATTTGCACTGCTTCGTTTTCACGGGCAGAACGGTTTGGTTTGGTCGGAGGAGGGTGATACCTCCTTCGGCCGTTAAAGGATGGGGAACGCGATGTGCCTGCAGGACAGTAAGGTGCAAGGAAAGAGACGGTAAGGAACGAAACTTATACGATGAAGAAACGGTTGTTTACATTATTGATAGGGGTGCTTGGCAGTCTGATGCTGGTTTCATGCAGACACTCCGGCCGGGGCGGTTTTCCTGCTGCTGAGGAGTCTTCCTCCTCAGCATCCTCTGCTCCGCATTTGTCCCTCCCCTCGCCTCCGGCGTTGCTTTCGGGCGACAGCCTGCGACAAGCGTGGTTGGCCGCACACTATTGGGATCATCTCGACTGGGGCGATCCGAGATGGCTTTCCGATACGATCGTCCTCGAAGCGACTTTCACTCCATGGGCTCAGTTGCTCGCGCAGCTTCCCGAGGCGGAGGCCGCCCGGCTTGGCGGCGCTCTTTTTCGCCGGGGGAATGCTTACCCCGCTATGCAACTTCGGCTGCTGGATGTCGCCGAATACTTCTGGCATCACCCCAATTCGCCGTTCCGCAACGAGGAACTTTTCATTCCGGTGTTGGAGGCGGTCACAGAGGCTCCCGATATCGACACGTTGTATAAGATCCGCCCCCGCGCTCAGTTGGCTTCGGCCCGCAAGAACCGTCCGGGGATGACGGCTGCGGACTTCGCCTATACGACAGGCCGCGGTGCGAAGGGTACCTTGCGGGGCTTCGGGGCCGAATATACGCTTCTGATGTTCTATAATCCGGGCTGTCCGGAGTGCGGACGGCTTGAGGAGTATATCCCGCAATCTGCCGTGTTCACTCCGCTGTTCGCTTCGGGACGCTTGAAGGTACTGGCGATTTACCCCGACGACGACATCGCGGCATGGCGTGCACATCTGCCGCAGATGCCTGCGGAGTGGACCGTGGGGCACTGTCCGATGGACAAGGGCGGAGAAGGCGCCTACGATCTGCCGGGTATTCCGGCGCTCTATCTGCTGGGGCGCGACAAGCGTGTGCTGGTTAAAGATAGTTCGGTGAATGTTATCGAGGCATGGCTGATGAATGCTGCCGTGTAAGGCGGTCGAATACATTGTGATTCGCAAGGGCTTGTGAAGTATCTCCTCTCCCTTTTTTCGGAGCATCCGATTCTACTTGGAAAGACTGCTATGTACGACGATACAACGGAAAGACGATAATGAAAAGAATATTCATGCTGTTTTTACTCGGCCTGTGTGCCGGGACGACAACGGCCTGTGCGCAGGGTTTGCGGGCCGACACGGTGTCGTATGATCTCGGAGAAGTGGAACTCGGAGGCATCTATCGCACCGTGTTCGGGGTTGTATCCGAGGCTGATGCGGCGGTGATTCTTTCAGTTGCGACCAATTGCGACTGCACGAAAGCATCCTACCCCAGAAAGCCGCTTCGCAGGGACGAGACCGGGAAGATCGAAGTTCGCTTCGAGGCGAAACAGGCGGGTTATTTCCGCAAGAAAGCGGATGTCACCTACCACGCCGGGGGCGGTAGCCGGAGACTGACGTTTACGATAACGGGAACGGTCGTGCCGAAAGGGGCTGCCAAGCGCTGACGAAATCGGTGGCACTTCGGGAGAACTTTTCTTCTTTTTCGGAGGAATGGGACAAGGGTGCGGGCGACCGGCTTGCGGAATAAATCGGAATAGTTCGGGGATGGCTTTTGGGGCTGCGATCTGTCGGGAAGATGATCTGTACACGCAGCGGAGGGACAAAAGGGAGGATAATGTAAAAAAACGGCTTTATCTGAAAGATAGAATGAATGAAAAATACCATGGGAAGAAAAAAGAGTGTGCTTTGCTTGCGGGACTTGTTCGGACGGGAATCCGTCGAGGTCGAGGACCCTGCATGGCAGGTCGCGATTATCTGTACAGCGTTGCTGGTCGTAGGTCTGTTTATGCTCCTTGCGGGAGTAACTACTCTGTTGTGGTGGCATTAGGATAAAGGGAGGACGATATGCGAATGAATGGAGATGGATTCCGGAGATTGCGGCGGCGTATCACGTGGTTCCGTGCTTTCGTCGTGTTCATCCGACTGTATATGTGGCTCGCCTTTGCCATTGCCGGGATTGCGGCCTTGGTGATGATCGTCCCGCTGTTGTTGGTCGAACTGCTTTGTCGTCTGGGGCATAAGGATGCTGTGGTTCCGCCCGTATGAACACTCGTGAACGCAGACGTATGAACGCTGAGCCACATCGCAGCCTTCGGTATCGGAAATGTAGGATCAACGACCGCCAAGAGTGCCGTGCGGCCGTAAAGGTGCCCCCCCCCGGATTATGGAGTCCGGGACTGTGCCGGAATACGGGCGTATTTATATGAAAACGATGCGAATGACGATACGTTACATACTTCTTCTTCTGTTGCTTGCTTTGGCCGCCTGCTCGAAAGACGGGGAGCCGACTGCGTACCCGCAGGCTTCGCGTGTGGTTCTGGCCTATATGGCCGGGGACAATAATCTTTCGGGTTACGTCCGCTCGAACCTCGACGCCATGGTCATGGGTATGGCGTCCGCTCCGGCGCATACACGGATGCTTGCCTACGCGGACACTCCGGGTGAAAACCCCCGCCTGATGGAAATCACGGCTTCGGGCTGCAAGACGCTCTATACGTGGTCTGGGACGCATGACTCGGCTTCTGCGGAGATCGTGCGCGAGGTGCTCGCCCTCGTGCGGCGGGTTGCTCCGGCCGACCGTTACGGGCTGGTTCTTTGGTCGCACGGACTGGCATGGATGCCCTCCTCGGCTACGGGCTATCTCACGCGTTCGACAGCCCGCATCGGGGAGCCGTGGCCTGCGACCAAATGGTTCGGGCAGGATACGGGCGAGACCCCTGCGGGATATTTGGAAACGGTCGACCTCGCAGCAGCGCTTCCTGCCGATATGTTCGACTGGATTCTGTTCGACGCCTGCTTCATGTCGTCGGTCGAGACACTCTATGCTCTTCGGGATAAAGCTGCGTGGATCATCTGTTCTCCGGCGGAAGTGATTGCCGACGGCTTCCCCTACGAAAAGATTATGACCGAGTTGCTGCGTCCCGCGCCCGAACTTCGGAGCGTGTGCGAGACTTACTACCGCCACTATGCCCATCATGCCGACCCCGCTTACCGTGCGGCTACTGTTTCTCTGGTTCGGACTTCGGAGCTGGAAGAGCTGGCCGATGCTACCGCTTCGCTTCTTTCGGTGGCTCTTGCGGCCGATCCGGATGCCTTTGCCTACATGGACATGGACCGAATCCAGCCGTTGGACCGCTACCGGCGCCATTTTCTGTTCGATATGGGAAGCGTTGCGGAGGAGTTGGCACGCTGTGGGTTCGTTCCGTCTTCGCTTTGCGAAGCATGGCGAGCGCAATTTGCCCGTACCGTTGTCTACGAAGCCCATACGCCATGGATGCTGGGCCTCGCGCTCGGCGAATGCTGCGGAGTGTCGATGTACGTCCCGATGTCTGCGTATCCGGACCTGAACGAATTTTACGAAACCCTCGAATGGTATGTCCGATGCTATCCGGCGGTTCCATTCAGACGTATGATAAAGTAAATGAAATCGGCTCCATTGTTTGCGCCTAACGTGCGGTCCGAGAACATCGGCTGTGGAGGATGCTGTAAAAGAATGTGCTGGACGCAGTTCGTTCTTCTCACCCGTAGTTGAGGATTTTTTCATTTCGTAACGCACCATAACCTCAATCGTTCGTGCAATGACCCGTAAACCTGTCGTGACAGCGCGTCGGTTCTCGACCGACATCGATGTCGGAGCTTCTTCATCGGCTTCGGACGTCACCGTGCATTCAGGAGTCACGAAGAGGGTACCGGACTGTCCGGACTCTTTCGAGCGTCGTGCTCCCATGGCGCATCCGTCAACGGTCGCGAACTACCGCGAGCCGTTGAATTTGTATGCCGCAACGGCGCTGAGCGTTCGTGCGATCTGCGCCCGGTGCGGTGTATCGTATGCAGGCTTCCGGAGCTATCTGTACAAGTACCGCCGTGACCTGCTGCTGTCGCGTCACGGCGTGGCGGCTTCTTCGGCTTCGGTTGCCGCGCATACGCGCCTGCGGGGACGCCGGGGCCAGACTGCGGCTGCGCGCGCC
>ERZ824473.2387-NODE-2387-length-22248-cov-8.167530_pt1 | contig 22248 bp, 28 predicted proteins | sample MGYA00519874_ERZ824473 | MGnify/ENA primary metagenome ERZ824473 (study PRJEB31778, sample SAMEA3449151) | human gut metagenome | biome: human gut; feature: human-associated habitat; material: faeces | place: United Kingdom | collected 2010/2012 ... | reverse complement strand
CTCTTTTTTCATGTCTCCTATTATATCACTTTTTCGCTATGAACACAAGCTCTCAGTTTCTACTTGACCACAAGTATGTCTATCGTGACCGTAAAAGCAAACTAAAGCCGTATATGCCTTATGTGGAAGACAGACTTTTTGAACTGAAAGAATTTACAAATACAAAAACAGGTTTTACGGATACGCAGACTTTCATTACACCGAAGGGTAAAGAAACTTTCAGGCTGTTCTTTCTCTAATAAAAAATCCCGCCATTTCTGACGGGATAAAATCAAGCGTGTGAGAGGGTATCGTTTTTGGTCAGCAAATAAACACAATACTGATTCATACTGATGCCCTCTTCTTTTGCATGAGTGGCTAAAGCGTGGTGAAGAGATTTTGGAATGCGAAGTTTAAACTGCCCTGAATAATCGTCAAGACTGACAGGTTCGGGAATGTCGATTCCCTCTTCCATTGCAGCAGTGATCCATTCTCTTTTTGCATCTTCTCCGTTGATGACCGCCTGTTCCAAAGTGTCGGCACAAGTCAGGCAGCCTGGCAATTCAGGAAAAGATACAACGTATCCGCCTTCCTCTGTATCCGGTACAATTTCCATTTTATACGGCAATTTCATATATGCATCAAGTGTTTTCATAGTGGTCACTCCTCTCCATTTTCAATCACTTCTTTGACCATCTGGACGTATACCTTTTTGATTGGTTCATGCTTGGGAATGGTGATCGGCATTTTGCCTGGTTTTCTGAATGTGTAATGGCTGCTGCCGCCTTTGGGCGAACACATAGTATAACCATAACTTTCAAGAACCTTTCGCAGTTCATCAAAACGCATATCCTTTGACAACGAAGTAATGCGTTCCAATAGCTTATCAAACTTAGACATAGGATTCCTCCTTACAAAGTATATTATACCACGACACCGCATATGGTGTCAAGAGGAAAAGAAAGGAAATTATTTTGTATACAATCGATATAGAAACAAGATCCGATAAAGACATCTCAAAATGCGGTGTCTACGCCTACACGGATACCCCATATTTTGAGATTTTGCTGTTTGCCTATTCAGTAGACGGACAACCTGTTCAGGTGGTTGATACGGCAAACGGCGAAAAAATTCCTAAAAATATTCTCTCAACACTTACTGACGAAAAAGTAATAAAGAGAGCCTTTAACGTGAATTTTGAAAGAGTGTGCCTGTCACGTTATCTTCAAAAGAATTATCCTCAGTACTTTCAGAGCTACAGCATTAGCGATGATACCGTGGGTAACTATCTGAATCCGGAAGGCTGGCAATGCACAATGATTCATAGCCGTACTCTGGGACTTCCTTCTTCACTCGCAGAGGTCGGCACGGTTATTGGAATCGAACAGCAGAAAATGACAGAGGGAAAGGCTCTCATCAAGTTCTTTTGTGTACCTTATGACACAATTGACGGTGTACCGCAATTTCATAATCCGAAAGATTATCCTGAGAAATGGGAGATCTTTAAAGCATACAACAAACGTGATGTAGAGGCTGAACTGGAAATTGACAGAAAACTGTCACGCTTTCCTGTCCCCGATTTTATCTGGCAGGAATTCTATCTGGATCAGGAAATCAACGACCGTGGGATTCTGGTCGATATGCAGCTTGCAGATAAGGCAATTAGCCTTGATGCAGAGGCAAAAGAAGAACTGACAGTTGAAATGAAAAGGCTGACAGGTGTAGAAAATCCGAATTCTGTATATCAGTTGCTGGATTGGCTTGAAACACAGGGTTACAAGTCGGATTCACTCGGCAAAACACAGGTGCAGGAACTCATCAAAACTGCAAAAGAACCTGTGAAATCCGTGCTTCAGATGCGTTTGCAGTTGTCAAAATCCTCTGTGAAAAAGTATACCGCTATGAAAAATACAGCTTGCAGCGATAATCGTGCAAGAGGGATGTTCAGCTTTTATGGAGCATCAAGAACGGGGCGTTTTTGCATTGCGGAAGGGACGCTTGTTCTCATCAAAAATGAAACAGGAAATATATATGAAAAACCAATAGAGAGTGTTTTACTTACTGATCTTGTTTTTGACGGTGAAATCTGGGTGCAACATGAGGGTGTTGTTTTCAGCGGTGAAAAAACAGTTATTGAATGGGATGGAATCATCGCCACACCGGAACATCAGGTCTTTATTAATGAACACACAAAAATTTCTCTCAGTGAAGCAAAGGAGATGAAGATACCTTTATGGAAAGGAAAAAATATATAATTTATCGTGCAATTGCTCCAGATAACAGATACTATGTCGGCTATACAAGTATGGGACTTTCCGAAAGATGGAGACATCATAAAAAGCGCGCAATAAATGGCGAAGCTTCAGAGCATCCATTTTACAATGCTATCAGATCCTTTGGTGCAGATAAATTTCGTGTAGAAGAAATATGCCATACTTTTGATCGCTTTAATGCTATGATACTTGAGGAACACTACATTTCTGAAACCCCTGCAAATCTTTCTATGAATTTATCATCCGGCGGAGTAAATGATGCATCAGAAGGCGGCAGAATCTTTTGGGAGCGGTTGAATGCTGACACGGAGGCAAAGGCTGCATTCATTAAAAAATTGTCAGATCGTAAAAAGCAGAATGATTGGACTGATTACGATAGTTTGCTTCTTAATAGTCAAAAATGGCGTCACGAACATCCAAAAGAAGCATATAGAATGTCTTATCGGGCAATCAGAATTGCTCGACGTCAAAATGGACAAGATCCACCTTGTTTTTTAAGAACAGATAACAGACCTTTGAAAGAACGATTGATAAGCAAATATAGACAACACGAAAAAAGGAGTACAGCTGTGAAACTTGTTTGGCAAGAAAGAAGTGAAGAAGAAAAAGCTGTTATTGCTGAAAAGATTTCAAAAGCACAAAGACATCACTTTTCCACTCTTTCAGAAGAAGAAAAACGCAAGGCAACGGAAAAAGCAAGAGCATCTATAGATAGAAAAAAGCAAGGTACAGCCGCAAGTAAAGGAATAAAAGCATGGTGGGCAAAATTGAAAAGTAACCCGGATGCATATAAAGCATATATCGAAGCAAGAACAAAAACACTTCTCAAGAACAGGAGTAAACATAATGAAAACATATGATATTTTAAATGCCGGACCGAAAAATCGATTTATGGCAAACGGAAGAATCGTATCAAACTCCGGACGCAACATACAATTGCAGAATCTTCCCCAGAATCATATTCCAGATTTATCAGAAGCACGAGAACTTGTAAAGTGTTGTTCTTTTGAAGATGTGCAGATGCTGTATGATGATGTGCCGGATACGCTCTCTCAGCTGATCAGAACTGCTTTTATTCCAAGGCAGGGTATGAAGTTTATCGTTGCGGACTTCTCCGCCATTGAAGCAAGAGTGATCGCCTGGCTTGCAGGTGAAGAATGGCGAATGAAGGCGTTTGCAAACGGTGAGGACATCTACTGTGCTTCTGCTTCAAAAATGTTCGGTGTGCCTGTTGTCAAACACGGCGAAAACGGGCATTTAAGGCAGAAAGGCAAGGTTGCGGAACTTGCCTGCATTGCAGAGGGACAGCTTGTTCTTACGAATCACGGACTTATTCCGATAGAAAAAATCTCTGTTTGGGATAAGGTTTGGGACGGTATTAAGTGGATATCACACGAAGGCGTCATATGCAGAGGTGAACGCAGAGTTATCACCTATGATGGACTTACAGCAACACCCGACCATCTTGTTTGGATTGATGGAAGAATAACACCTGTTCCTTTTGGAATTGCTGCTGTAAGCGGTTCTCAGCTTGTAAAAACAGGAGACGGGGTCAAAACTCAGCCATATTCCTGGACAGATCACGTTTTTAAATGCGAAGAAATATCTGCTGATCCCATTATTGTGAAAGGTACTTCTCGTGTCTACGATCTGAAAAATGCCGGAAGGAATCATCGCTTTACTGTATCTGGAAAGCTCGTCCACAACTGCGGTTATGGTGGCTCAGTCGGAGCAATGAAAGCAATGGGAGCGGATTCTCTCGGTTTGTCTGATGCGGAACTAAAGCAAATTGTAACCGACTGGCGTGAGGCTTCTCCGCATATTACAGAACTTTGGTGGGCGGTAGACAGAGCCGTCAAAAAGGCAATAAAGGAAAAAACAACTACAGAAACCCACAGACTTAAATTCTCATATGAATCAGGTTTTCTGTTTATTGAACTTCCAAGCGGCAGACGCCTTGCCTACGCAAAGCCTCGCATTGGAGAGAATCAGTTTGGTGGCGAATCTGTCACCTACATGGGTATTAACGCTCAGAAGAAGTGGGACAGGCTTGAAAGCTACGGGCCAAAGTTTGTTGAGAACTGCACACAAGGAATTGCAAGAGATCTGCTGATGTATTCCATGCAGACACTCTCCCACTGCCTCATTGTCGCTCATGTACACGATGAAATGATTATTGAAGCACCAAAGGATATGTCACTTGAAGAAGTTTGTCAGCAGATGGCAAGAACACCAAAATGGTCAGAAGGTTTGATTCTTCGTGCTGACGGTTACGAATGCGAATTTTACAAGAAAGATTAGGAGGAAAACAATGGCAAGCATATACAACAGTGAAAGATACTACAGTCCAACAGAATATGAGGCATTTAGCAGAATCGAACGTGAGGAAAGAGCGGCGGCGAAGGCTGCCGCCTTCCGACCAATCGTCTATATCTGCTCACCGTATTCTCACGGCTGTATCAATACCAATATTGAAAATGCACGGAAATACAGCCGTTTTGCTGTGGACAAGCATTATCTTCCGATCACCCCACACATCTATTTTACACAGTTTATGGACGACACGGTTTCTGAAGAGCATGAAACTGCAATCTTTATGAATTTTGTGCTGATGAGCAAGTGTGTGGAGTTGTGGGTGTTCGGAGATACGATTTCCGCAGGCATGAAAGCTGAAATTGAACGTGCGGAAAGAAAACATATGAAGATCCGATATTTTACTGAAGAACTGGAGGAAAAGAAATGAAATTTACCATTTACACAGCAAATTGCACAGGCAATGAAAAAAATACCCTGTATCCAAACCAGAGGGTCATTACCTGTGAGGGAGACCTCAAGAAATCTATTGCCGCTGACCATGTATGTGCAAAGTACAAAAACAACCACCGTTGCAATACAAATTTTATTGTATCTGATGTTATCCCGATGGACTGCGACAATGACCACAGCGAAAATCCTGATGAATGGATTACGCCTGAATTTTTAGCGGATAACCTTTGTGATGTTGCATTTGCGGTTACATACAGCCGTCATCATATGCTGGTGAAAGGGAATAAATCCGCAAGATCACGTTTTCATGTATATTTTCCGACAGCACCTTGCAACAATGAAACGGTGTATAAAAGCACTAAGGAAAAAATTCAAAAAGAGCTCAGCTTTTTTGATGCGGGTGCTCTTGGTGCTTCACGCTTTCTGTTTGGTTTTCCAAGTGATGTATTTTGGCACGAAGGAAGTTTATCCATTGAGGACTGGCTCACACTGATGCAGTCGAACCGCAACATTCCGCAGGGACAGCGTAACAGCACCCTCTCACGTTTCGCAGGAAAGCTTGTCAAGCGTTTTGGTGTGAATGAGGAAAGTTATCAGAAGTTTCTGGAAAAGGCAGCAGAATGTGATCCACCACTCTCTGATGAAGAATTACAGACCATCTGGCACAGTGCCTGCAAATTTGGAAAGAAAGTAGCCTCTCAGGACGGATATATTTCTCCGGAAGAATACGGCAAACAGTCCCTTATCCCCGATGATTTTTCCGATGTCGGAGAGGCAAGAACCTTTGTGGATTGCTTTTCTGATGAGGTTGCATTTACCATTGCAACAGATTATTTACGTTACAACGGAACCTACTGGGAGGAATCAGAACACGCAGTCACCCTTGCCATGATCGAACATACTGACATTCAGCTGGCAGAGGCAGAAAAGCTGGTAGAAGCATCTCTTTTGAAACTGGAGAGCCTTGGTGTTCCAAGAGATCTTGCGATCAACGGCGGGAAAAAGTTCCGAGATGGTCTTGTGGGAAAACAGGCAGATGCCTATAAGGAATATCAGTATTATGCCGCATTTAAGGCATTTGTGATGAAATATCGTCATATCCGCAATATGACAAACGCTCTGAATGCCGCAAAACCGCTTGTTCTTCATACTCCCGAAGCCCTCGACAGCGACCCGATGCTCCTGAATACACCAGGTGGAACGTATTATTTGCCGGAAGGATTAAACGGCTGGAAACCGACTGACCCTGCTGACCTCTTAACGAAAGTGACAGCGGTTGTTCCAAGTGATGCCGGTAAGGAATTGTGGGAGGATGCGTTGCAGTTGTTCTTCTGCGGTGACCAGAGTCTGATTGACTATGTGCAGATGATCTGCGGGCTTTGCATTGTGGGCAAGGTGTATATGGAAGCGATGATCATTGCATATGGTGACGGACGAAACGGAAAATCAACGTTCTGGAATGTCATTTACAAGGTTTTAGGCAGTTACAGCGGTAACATTTCAGCGGATGCACTGACCGTCAATTGCAAGCGTAATGTCAAGCCTGAAATGGCAGAACTGAAAGGAAAAAGAATGATCATTGCGGCAGAATTGCAGGAAGGAATGCGGCTGAATACCAGTGTGGTAAAACAGCTTTGTTCCACAGACCCGATCTTTGCCGAAAAGAAATTCAAAGCACCATTCAACTTTGAACCCAGTCATACACTTGTGCTGTATACCAACCATCTTCCAAAGGTCGGTGCATCAGATGACGGAACGTGGAGAAGATTGATCGTCATTCCGTTTCATGCAAAAATTCAGGGTTCTAAGGACATTAAGAACTATACGCAGCACTTGGTCGATCAGGCAGGCGGTGCGGTGCTTTCCTGGCTGATCGAAGGTGCAAGAAAGGTCATCAAGGCAAATTATCAGATCACCAGACCGCAGTGCGTTTTAGATGCGATTGGCTCTTATCGTGAGGGAAATGACTGGCTTGGAAACTTCATCAATGAATGCTGTGAGGTGGATAAAAGCTATCAGGCAAAGTCCGGTGACCTCTATAACCGATACAGAGAATACTGCAATGAGAACGGAGAATACACCAGAAGTACCTCTGATTTTTATGCAGCTTTGGAACAGGCGGGATACAAGAGAAAGAAAATGCATAGCGGAAATTTCATCATTGGATTAAGTATAATTTCTGATTTTCTTGACTAAAAGTATGAAATCGACTTCCGATTCAGAAGTCCTAAAAAGCCCTAAATATCGGGATTGCGGAAGTCATCGGAACTCATATACAGACTTTACGCAGGCGAGAAAAAAGTATAATTTTCTCTCTATAGAAAGGTTTGTAAATGACTTCCGTAGACCTCCGCACCCCTAAAAATACAGGAGGAAAATCCATGTGGATCAAAAAAGAAAATATTATGTTCAATCTCAATCATTACGATGCTGTTTTACAAGACAGCTTCAGACCTGAAATTCTTTTTCTCTACGCAAATGATAGAAAGACCCCTGTCGCAATATTTGATGCAGAACAGGTAAGGAGAATAATTGAAGAAATAGCTGAGGCTATGAAAAACGGTGAAAGCGTGTATGTACTGCCATGCGAGAATCATTTATTGAAGAAAAACTCACAAAGGCAGTAAAGCAAAATGGCGGAGTCTGCTGGAAGTTCACGTCTCCCGGAACAGCAGGTGTTCCCGACCGCATCGTATTGATGCCAAAAGGACACATTGCCTTTGTGGAGGTAAAAGCACCTGGAGAAAAGCCGAGAAAATTGCAGCTTTCAAGACATCAACTTCTGAGGCGGTTAGGCTTTCAGGTTTACGTCCTTGATGCCTTAGAGGACATCGATAAAATCATAAAAGAGGTGATGAGTAATGAAGCTTCATGATTATCAGGAATATGCAGTCAAGTTCATAGAGGAACATAAAATTGCAGCTCTTTTCCTTGACATGGGCTTAGGTTGACAAAACCATAACAACACTTACAGCTATCAACAATCTGATCTATGATCTGTTTGAGGTCAGAAAAGTTCTGATTATTGCACCGCTGAGAGTAGCAAGAGATACATGGTCGGCAGAAGTGCAAAAATGGGATCATCTGAAACACCTGAGATACAGCGTGGCAGTTGGAACAGCAGAAGAACGAATGTCAGCACTTGCTGAAGACGCTGACATCTACATCATCAATCGTGAAAATGTGGACTGGCTTGTCAGCAATACAAAATTTGATTACGACATGATCGTAATTGATGAACTAAGTTCGTTTAAGAATCATCAAAGCAAACGATTCAAGGCATTGATGAAAGTCAGACCAAAAGTGAAAAGAATTGTAGGTTTAACAGGAACTCCTGCAAGCAATGGACTTATGGATTTATTCGCTGAGTTCAAATTGCTGGATATGGGCGAAAGATTGGGAAGATTTATCGGGCAGTACCGAAACGAATACTTCAAACCGGACAAGCAGAACGGCTATATCGTGTATTCCTACAAACCTCTTCCCGATGCGAAAGAACGAATATACGATAAGATTTCTGACATTACCGTTTCCATGAAAGCGGTTGACCACCTCAAAATGCCGGAACTGGTTTCTGCGGAATATACCGTAAAGATGTCGGATACCGAAAAAGAAAAGTATAAAGAACTGAAAGATGAATTGATTCTTGAGGTTCAGGATACTGAAATCACCGCAGCGAATGCAGCGTCTTTAAGCAATAAGCTGTGTCAGATGTCAAACGGTGCAATTTATGATGATAGTGGAGAGATAATCCCGATACATAGTCGAAAACTTGATGCATTAGAGGATATTATTGAATCTGCAAATGGTAAACCTGTTCTGGTGGCTTACTGGTTCAAGCATGACAGAACAAGAATTACAGAAAGGCTTGGGAAACTTGGAATTGTCTATCAGGAAATCAAGTCGGCACAAAGCATCAAAAACTGGAACAGCGGAAAGCTGCAGGTGGCATTAATTCACCCTGCATCTGCCGGACACGGTTTGAACTTACAGGCAGGAGGAAACTTCTTAGTGTGGTTTGGACTGACCTGGAGTCTGGAACTTTATCAGCAGACCAACGCAAGATTATGGCGACAGGGACAACAATCTGAAACTGTGGTGATACAGCATATCGTCACCAAAGGCACAGTAGATGAGAAAATCCTGAAAGCATTAAAATCAAAGGACGAAACGCAGACAGCCCTGATGTCAGCAGTCAGGGCGGAATTGGAGGAGCAATGAATGATGGCTACAAAGAATTAGCGGCAGCAATTGTAGAACGTGCGGTTATTGATTATAAAACAGCTTTAAAAAATCAAGATAATTCAGTTATATACAGCCTTGAACGATTCTTTCGTTCAGCTTGGTTTGAGGTGCTGTCGGAATGTGATGGCGAGGTACTTATGCAAATGGTAAGGAGGAGCGTTTCATGAGAGAATTCTTTGAGAATATGGTTTCGCAGGAAAAGAAAGTCAGAATGATGCAGGAAGAATATCATCGCATAAAACAATCTCTTGATATTTCAGGAATCCGCTATGAAAATACAGGTACAACATCTGGAAGCAAGAAAACTGACGGAATGGCAGAAGTAATTGCAGAAATGGTTGATTTTGAAAATGAAATGAAACAGGAAGAATCCAAATTAGCTGTAATGCGATTGAAAGCTACTGTGGCAATCAGCAAGTTAACTGATGATAATGAACGAGAAGTTCTACGTCGTTGGTATCTGTTACAGCAAGCAGAGGAAAAAATCAGACACGATATGGGATATAGTCAAAGCATGGTATACGAATTCCGTAAGCGTGGATTTAAGCACCTTGAAACTTCGGAATAAATCGGAAAAAATCGGAATCAAAAAGCATTGACATTCTTGATAAAATATGTTATCATATATACTGGAAAAATAAGATAACGAACAAGCCATGGCAGAGAAATCTGCTGTGGCTATTTTTATGTCCTGACGGAGGTACAGTATGAAAGCAAGAGAATATCTAAGAACAATTCAGAAACTTGAAAGTGAAACCAAGGAATGTTATGGACAGGCAGAATACCTGAAGAACGCCATTAACAACCTCTCAAATCAGAATGCCATTGAAACCGTTGAGGAACTTATCGTTGATTTTATGGACGAGGCAGCTGATTATGCAATTCATCGTGTTCATCTGATAAATGAACTTTTAAATGTTGATGACCCAATGCAGTATATGCTTCTCCATTACCGCTACTGCCTCGGTTACAGCTGGCATAAGATCGCTTACAAGCTTAAAGTAAGCGTTGGCTTTGTGAAGAATCTTCACGGTAAGGCGTTGAAGTCACTTGACAAATATCTTGAGGAATGTTGCAATGCCGAAGAAATGTAAGCACCCTTGCAGTTATCCAGGCTGTCCGAACCTTACCGACAGCAGATATTGTGAGATGCATAAACAGCCTGACAGACCATCAGCTGCAAAGCGTGGTTACAACAGAAAGTGGCGTAGGCTTAGCAAACAGTATCTCCGTAAACACCCGATGTGTGTGCATTGCCTACAGCAAGGCAGATATGTTCCTGCAACGGTAGTCGACCATATCATTCCGCACCGAGGCAACCCAACCTTGATGTGGGACGAATCCAACTGGCAAGCCTTATGTAAGCCGTGCCACGATAAAAAGACAGGCAATGAGGACAGCAGACCTGTTTACTCCTATTAGTTTCAAGTTTCTCCTAAAACCACTGTACTTTTAGGAGAAAGCAGCCCCTGGGGGTCAAACAATCCCTAAAAATGGACAAAACACAGACCGGCGCCCCCTCTCACGCACAAAATTCAATATTCAAACACCCGATTGCCCCCTTGAATATTAAAACATTAGAAAATACCAATAAAACCTGCTTTTGCTGACTTTTAAGTCAGCATTTTTTATGCCCAATTTTACAATTTTTGTTTGAATTTCTTTGATTTTTCGGAGGTGATGACATCATGGCGAAAGACGGTACAAACCGAGGCGGTGCAAGACCTGGGGCGGGCAGACCGAGAAAGGCTCTGACTGAGAAAATTGCTGAGGGAAAAACTGCGGAAGTCATGATGCAGCCGACGGATATGGAATCCACTGAAACACCGCCTGTTCGTGAATTTATGCAGGAACTACAGCGTGACGGTACAAAACTTCTCGCAGATGATGTGTACACCGAAACCTACCAATGGCTGAAAGAACGCTCCTGTGAAAAAATCGTCAGCCGCCAGCTGGTAGAACAATATGCCATGAGCATTTCCCGTTGGATTCACTGCGAGCAGATTGTCACAAAATATGGATACATTTCAAAGCATCCCACAACGGGTGCGGCAATCGCCTCTCCCTATGTAGCGATGTCACAGAACTACATGAAACAGGCAAATCAGATCTGGAATCAGATTTTTCAGATCGTGAGGGAAAATTGTTCTGTGGAATTTCAGGGAAATCCGCAGGAAGATATGATGGAAAAGCTGCTCCGCAGCAGAAAGTGAGTATTTATGAAAGCAGATGTTCAATTCTGGAGAGCCTTAAAACAGCAGCGAAACAATATGACCAAACAGCAATATAGAACTATCAAGGGACAAGCCGTAAAAGGCAATATCGATGCTGCCCGAAAAGGAATGCTCAGAATCCAGCAGAGGAGGATTTACCGATGACCACAACTACAGAATTTCAGCTTGTTGACATCAACAAGTTAGTGCCATATGCCAACAATGCCAGAACCCACAACAAGGAACAGATCCTGAAACTTCGCTCTTCTCTGCGTGAGTTTGGGTTTGTGAATCCTGTCATTATCGACCGGGAATACAATGTGCTGGCTGGTCACGGCAGAATCGAAGCGGCAAAGGCAGAAAATATTTCAGAAGTGCCATGTATATTTGCCGATCACCTGACCGAAGCGCAGAAGAAGGCATATATTCTTGCTGATAACAGAATGGCATTAGATGCCGGCTGGGACGAAGAACTCCTTGCTGTGGAAATGGAAGAATTGCAGAATCTCGGTTTTGACCTTGGTTTGACCGGATTCGATGAAAAAGAAATCGCTGACCTCTTTGCAATTGACAGCGATGAAGCGAAAGAAGATAATTTCGATGTAGATGCAGAACTGGAAAAGCCCTGCAAATCCAAAACCGGCGATATCTGGCATCTTGGAAAACATACAGTCATCTGCGGAGATTCCACTTTGCCTGAAACCTATACAGCACTTCTGGGAGATACAAAAGTCAATCTGGTCTGTACCGATCCGCCGTATCTTGTCAATCTGGAAAGTACATCCGGCAAAATCAAAAACGATGACCTTGACGATGAAAAGGGCTATGAATTTCTGAAATCCGCATTTGAGAGATTCAAAGAATCCATGGCAAAAGATGCAAGCATCTACGTGTTTTACGCGACGTCAAAGGCTCGTGTATTTCATGATGCATATGAAGATGCAGGATTTAAGGTGGGTGCAGGACTTGTCTGGAAGAAAGACCGCCTTGTTCTCACCCGCACCGACTGGAAATACATTCATGAACCGATCATCTGGGGTTGGCGTAAGGACGGCAAGCATATCTGGTATGGTGACCAGAAACAGAAAACCGTATTTGAATTTGACCGTATCAAAAATTCAAAAGAAGACGGCTGCGGACACCCTTCAAGTAAACCTGTCCCATTGATCGCCTACCTGATTTCACAATGTACACAAACAAACGGCATGGTGCTTGACGGATTTCTGGGCAGTGCATCTACCCTGATCGCCTGTGAGCAATTAAACCGTGTATGCTTTGGTGTTGAACTGGAACCAAAGTTCGTTGATGTTGCGGTGGAAAGATACATTAAACTCCATGAGGGCAGGTCTGATGATGTGTATCTGATGCGTAACGGCGAAAGGATCGAATACAAGGATGTGGAGGTGTCAGATGAATAAACCTCTCACCCTTGGCAGCTTGTTTGATGGTTCGGGAACATTTCCTGTTGCAGGAATGCTCTCCGGTATTGTGCCTGTCTGGAAATCGGAGATAGAGCCATTTCCGATAGCTGTCACAGAAATGCGGCTGCCGTTTGTAAAGCATCTGGGCGATATCAACTGTATCAACGGTGCTGAAATAGAGCCTGTGGATATTATCACTTTTGGCTCGCCCTGCACCGATCTTAGTGTCGCAGGCAAACGTCAAGGCTTGAATGCCGCACGTTCCGGACTATTCTTTCAGGCAGTCAGAATTATCAAGGAAATGAGGTGTGCAACCAATGGTAAATACCCGAGATTCGCAGTGTGGGAAAACGTCACCGGAGCCCTATCCTCCAACAAAGGAGAGGACTTCCGATGCGTCCTTGAAGAACTCTGCAAAATCAAAATCTCAGACATATCTGTCCCTAAACCTGAAAAGTGGACAAAGGCGGGAGAAATCCTGGCAGACGGTTTCTCTCTCGCATACAGGACAGTCGATGCTCAGTACTGGGGTGTACCCCAGAGAAGAATGCGTATCTACCTTGTCGCAGATTTTGATGGTGAATGTGCCTCAAAAATATTATTTGAGTCCGAAAGCCTGTCTGGGTATTCTCCGCAGAGCTTCTGTTCGTGGAAAGAAACTGCCGGAAGTTTTGGAACTTGCTCTGAAGAAACAAGCACAGGGTTAGTTTTTTCAAATCACGGGCAAGATACACGATTTAAGGGTCCTGTTGAAGTAGCAGAAACAGTTTCAGCTACATATGGAACGGGCGGAAATAACCAGCCGTTTGTGGTGGAATCTGCATTTGTTCCCAAAGCACTGAAAATTCGCTGTGGAGGCGGAAACGGCGGTAAGGGTGCATTGATACAAGAAAACAAATCTGCAACTCTTTCTTGCAATAACGATCAGACACTTTTTGTTCCGAAAGCATACGGCATATGTGGAAAATACAGCAATTCCATGCTTTCCAACAATCCCAACAGCGGATTTTATGAAGCAGATACTGCAAGAACGATTGATACAAGCAATCAGTCTCCATGCAAAAATCAGGGTGGAATTGTTGTCGTTGAAGGTAATGGAAGCCGACCATCACATCACGGAAACGGGTATAAAGAATCGGAAACAATGTACACACTCAATTGTACCGAAAATCATGCTGTTGCCTATGGAATCGGCAGACCTGCCATGAATCAGGGATACAACGCAAGATTCAGTTTTCAGATCGAAGAAGAAACCTCACCTACACTTGTTGCATCGGGTGCAGGCGGAATTGCTCACCCGGTCTATTCCACAAGCAAAAATTCACATCATACTGTTGCTGAAAAAGAAAAAGCAAATACACTTGTGGCATCAGATTACAAAGATCCGCCGCTGGTCAACGCTCCGGAATATATCGTGCGAAGATTGACACCGCAGGAATGTGCGTTGCTGCAGGGTATGCCGACTTGGTGGTGCGATGATATCGGCATTGAAAATCCAACGGAAGAACAAATTTGTTGGTGGCAGAATGTCTTTGAAACTTACAACAAAGCTGTCGAGAAAACCTGTAAACCCAAAAGCCGAAAGCAACTTGAAAAATGGCTGGAAGATCCGTATTCCGATAGTGCCGCCTATAAAATGTGGGGAAATGGTATATTTTTAGGGAATGCGTGGTTTGTGCTGTCTGGGATAGCGTATTATGCACAGAACACAGCCTGAAAGTTTGTCATATGTCACACTTGATATCTGTGAGGAAACGAGTTATCATGTGTACTACCGAAAAGGAGGTCAAACATATGACGATTGAATTTCATCTCACAGGAGAAAAACGAAAAGCACTGGTAAAAGCCATCAGCGAGATTTTAGAAATTCCTGCCGAATATCAGTATATGCCGACTTGTGCTTATAAGATCGGGGAATGTTACACCGTCACCAAAGAGGGCAACCTTGAAATCAGCGATTCTGCTGACAGCAAGGAAACTGAACATCTCATGGAAGAACTAAAAAAATGTGGATATGATGTTCCGGACACAGCAGAACCGGAATCCACAAAATTGACGGTTCAGATGCCGGCGGATTTTTTCGATGAACATACGCTTGGCAATCTCCGACAGATCTGCGAAAACAAGGCTGCCCTTTTTCAGGCAGCTTTTCAGACGGATTCATTGGACATCATTTCATCTGATGAAAAGGTGGAATTTCCATGGTTCACAGTCAGACAGGACGGTGATGCAGATGCCTACTGCACCTTCATTTCCATGCTTTGCGAAGTTGCCAAGAACCAGAGCCGCATCAACCGCAAGCCGGATACTTCTGATAATCCGAAATACACCATGCGTTGTTTCTTGATTCGTCTGGGAATGGTGGGGGCAGAATTCAAGACGGCAAGAAAGGTCATTCTTCGCAATCTCACAGGCAATTCCGCATTTAGAAAGGTTGGTGATTTAGATGAAGTTTCCGAATAAAGGTTATCTGGAACAACTCCGAAAACAGTATCCAAAGGGGACAAAGCTCCAGATGATCACCATGCGGAATGAAAAATATCCCATTCCTCCAGGGACTGTTGGTGAGGTAACACATATCGATGATATGGGGTCAATTCATATGAAATGGGAAAATGGTTCTTTCCTTGCGATCATTCCGGAAGTGGATTCTTTCAGAGTGGCGGGGGCTGAAAATTAAGACAGAACCTATTCCATCGTACTGTATGTTACCATAGAAATTCAAGTTAATCAAGACTGTATATTACACAATCTTTTGGCGAATATACAGTCTGTTTTTCTGTTGATTTAGCGGGTTGCATTATACTTCGTAATGCGGTAATATGTGATACAACAAAAGGGAAACACCTTAAAAAATACCGAAATTACGGAGGAAAATACCATGAACGCAAAAACAGAAAAACAGATCGAAAACCTGAAAAACCAGACCATCGGCGTAGAAATCGAAATGAACCACATCACCAGAGAACGAGCTGCAAAACTTGCCGCAGACTTTTTCGGAACAGGCAGATACGAAAACACAGCAAGAAGAAACGGCTACTGCACCTGGTCAGCATGGGATGCACAGGGCAGAGAATGGAAATTTCAGAGAGACGTAAGCATCAGCGGAACAGACAGCGAAAAATGCGAACTGGTCACACCGATTTTGAAATACGAGGACATCGAACCCCTGCAGGAACTGGTGAGAATCCTCAGAAAAGCCGGAGCAATCAGCCACGCAGGGATTGGGGCAGGGGTTCACATCCACATCGGAGCAAACGGACATACCCCACAGACCCTCAGAAATCTTGCCAACCTGATGGCAAGCCACGAACAGCTGATCGCAGATGCCCTGAAAATCGACAGCGGCAGAATGAACCGATACTGCAGAACGGTAAACCCAAAGTTCATTGAACAGCTGAATCAGAAAAAACCGAGAACCATGGCTCAGCTTGCCGACATCTGGTACAGAGCAAACGGTGCGGATTACGGAAGAAATCAACACTACAATGACAGCCGATACCATATGCTGAACTTTCACGCAACCTTTACCAAAGGCACAGTTGAATTCAGATGCTTTAACTTTGACAAACCTGCAAACGGAAAGAAAAACGGACTTCACGCAGGACAGCTGAAAAGCTACATTCAGCTTTGCCTTGCACTTTCCGAAATGGCGAAAGAACTGAAAACAGCAAGTCCGAAACCACAGCAAACGGAAAATCCGAAATTCGCAATGCGAACATGGCTGATTCGATTGGGAATGGTTGGCGAGGAGTTTTCCACAGCGAGAAGTTTTCTGACCAAGAACCTTTCAGGAGATGCTGCTTTCCGATTCGGCAGAGCCTGAAAAGGCTCTCCACAGGCAACGGACGGCAACACAGCCGCCCACGTTGCTTTTGTGGGATCGGTTCCCCACCATACAAACCCGACCACACAAGCCCACACAGCCCCTGATTTTGCAAAGTGTAATCTGAACAAATTTCACATCGTATATTTTGTAGTTTTAGCGGGTTGCATTTTTCCTTTGAAAGAGTTAATATGTGACTACCGCAAAGCGGAATTTACAAAAAGGAGATTTGAGATGAAAAAATATTACCTTGCTTACGGTTCAAACCTCAATGTTCATCAGATGAAGTACCGCTGCCCCACAGCAAGAATTGTGGGAACGGCTGTCATCAGAGATTACGAACTTCTCTACAAGGGCAGCAAAACAGGCTCTTACCTTACCATTGAAAAGAAAGAGGGCGGTGTTGTTCCGGTTGCAGTCTGGGAAGTGACCGCCGCCGATGAACACAGCCTTGATGCATATGAGGGCTGCCCGAATTTCTACTACAAGAAAAATATGGCTGTTGCCCTTGATGAAACCGGTATCAAAATCGATGCCTTCGTTTACATCATGCACGAGGAACGTAAACTGGGAATTCCCACTTTTGCCTATGTACGTACCTGTGTAGACGGATACCGCCGATTCGGCTTTGACCTGAAATATCTGCGGAAAGCCATGGACATCAGTGAACGAGAGGTGTACCACCATGAAAACTGAAATGGAAGAAAGAGGCTGTCCGAAGTGCGGACGCACCTATACAGAATATCCTGCACTTTCCAGAACCGATAACAAAACGCTGATCTGCCCTGATTGTTCGACAAAAGAAGCTCTCGAAAGCATCGGAATTTCCAAGGAAGAACAGGAAAAAATCATCAGTATCATTCATCACAGCCACCTGAACTAAAACAACAGAGCCGTGGGGCAGAACCAACTGCCCCGCCGATGGCTCAGGAAGGAAATTCCATGAAAATATTGATCGTTGAACCCGGAAAACACCCAAGAGAAGCCGAAATTGACGGAAGTCTAAAATCCATGCAGAAAACAGTCGGCGGATATTTGCAGTCGATATACCCTTTTGAAGATGAGGTCGCACTTGTTTGCGATGATGAATCAAAATTGAAATCTGATACTCAATGGAACAGAATGCTCCCTGAAACAGGCGACATCATCAAAGGCACATTTTTCATTGCCGGACTTGGTGCAGAAGATTTCACAGATCTTTCTGCTGAACTTATGGAAAAGTACAAACAGCGATTTTGGAGCATTGAACTTTTCATTCCCACACCAAACGGTCTGATGCCAATTGTAATCAGAGACTGACAGCCCGCACGTTCGCCTGTAACGGCAAGTAAAAGCGATTTCGAATACCTTTCCGATTTGAAAAGCAACGCCACAAACGGCAACGTGGCGGCTGCTTTTTTGCTGTCATAATCTACACAATACAGGTGCGGTTTTCAGGCTGTATATTCTGGTAGTTTAGCGGGTTGCTATCCTCCCAAGAGTATGGTAATATACAGTTACCGAAAGGGAAAACAACCAAAAAACCACGAAAAACGGAGGAAAACACAATGGTATCATACGGAATGGCAAAGGCAAGAGCAATGGCAAACAGAGCAGACTGGAACGAAAGAACGGAAATCACAAAGGCAGTTATCACCTGGGTGGACGATGAATACGAATACGACCTGGAGATCGAAAACGAGTACAGAATGGACGATGCGGAATTCACCGACTGGGTTGAGGAAAATGCAGAAAGCCTTGCAAAGGCAGATGCAGAAGAAAACGGAACAACCTTTGAGGGAATCGACAGGATCGACTTCAAAGAGGACTACATTGATGACGATGCCCTTTTTGATGAGGCATACGAAAATGCCTGCGAATTTGAATGGGAAAGCATGACGGGAAGATAAATTTCCCTTTCAAACCCACAAACCGCAGCCTTGGAAACAAGGCTGTGTGGCTCGTACCGAAGAAATATAGTACACAAAATAACCCTGCGATGTTTGTGCAGTATATTTTTCAGTTATGACTTGATATACTTGAAATTGTATGGTAACATGGTTACAATGGGAATGGAATCTCGATTACAAAACAGCCCAATGAAGGCATTAAAATAAATGATACAGACTTGCTTTTGGCAGGTCTTTTTTGTTGGGGGTGAAAACAATGGCAAGATTTAAACCAACACGCTTTATGGCGGAAGATTCCAAGTACAATAAAAAGGCGGCAGATTATGCTGTTTCCTTTATCGAATGCCTTAGTCATACCAAAGGCACGTGGGCAGGAAAGAAATTTGAACTTCTGGGCTGGCAGGAACAGATAATCCGTGACCTGTTTGGGGTTCTGAAACCAAATGGTTATCGGCAATTCAACACTGCCTACATTGAAATTCCGAAAAAAATGGCAAGAGTGAGCTTGCAGCTGCCGTCGCTCTGCTATTAACTTGTGGTGACGGAGAACAGCGAGCGGAGGTCTATGGTTGTGCCGCAGACCGACAGCAAGCCTCGATTGTTTTTGACGTTGCCGCAGATATGGTTCGTATGTGTCCGGCTTTGATGAAAAGAGTCCGGATACTTACTGCACAAAAAAGAATTGTATACACACCAACAAACAGCTTTTATCAGGTACTTTCCGCTGAAGCTTATTCCAAACATGGCTTCAACATCCATGGGGTCGTGTTCGATGAACTTCACACGCAACCCAATCGGAAATTGTTCGATGTTATGACCAAAGGTTCCGGTGATGCAAGAATGCAGCCTTTGTATTTCCTGATTACCACTGCCGGAACTGACACCAATAGCATCTGCTATGAGGTGCATCAAAAGGCAAAGGACATTTTAGAAGGCAGAAAGCACGATCCGACTTTCTATCCGGTTATCTATGGTGCAGATGAATCGGAAGACTGGACAGACCCGAAGGTCTGGAAAAAAGCAAACCCAAGCCTTGATAAAACTATCGGTATGGATAAGGTGGTGGCTGCGTGTAATTCAGCAAAGGAAACTCCGGGAGAAGAAAATGCTTTCCGACAGTTACGTTTGAATCAGTGGGTAAAACAAGCTGTCCGCTGGATGCCGATGGAGAAATGGGATAAATGCAAGATTGCTTTTGACGAAGATGAACTTGCAGGTCGTATTTGTTATGGTGGACTTGACCTTTCCTCTACTACAGATATAACGGCATTTGTGCTTGTCTTTCCGCCAACGGAAGAGGATGAGCATTATTACATTTTGCCTTACTTTTGGTTGCCGGAAGAAACATTGCCTTTAAGAGTTCGCCGTGACCACGTTCCCTACGATGTATGGGAACGGCAGGGATACCTAAAAACTACGGAGGGCAATGTTGTCCATTATGGTTTTATCGAAAACTTCATTGATGAACTGGGGCAGAAATTCCACATCAAAGAAATTGCATTTGACCGTTGGGGTGCCGTGCAGATGTCACAGAACCTTGAGGGACTGGGTTTTACAATGGTACAATTTGGACAAGGATATAAAGACATGAGTCCACCTACCAAGGAATTGATGAAACTGACCCTGGAACAGACCCTTGCCCACAATGGACACCCTGTTTTAAGGTGGATGATGGACAATATTTTCATTCGCCGTGACCCTGCCGGAAACATCAAGCCGGACAAAGAAAAATCCACAGAGAAAATTGACGGTGCTGTTGCCATGATTATGGCTCTTGACCGTGCAATTCGATGTGGATGTGTTTCTGAGGAGTCTGTTTATGATTCGAGGGAGATGCTGGTGTTGTAGGATTGACATTTTTTTAAATCTATGGTAAACTGATATTGAGGTAATGACTATGGAAAGAATAAAAAAAGTTAATACTAAACTTAAAGTTATAACTAGTAATGGAGTTTACAATGGTAATCAGTCTAATAGATCAAGTCTTCAAATTAAATGGGGATCACCTTCGCCTAAAAAGACGGCTGTTGCTATTGGAATCAACCCAAGCAAAGCGAACGATAACTGTAGCGATAAAACTATAACTACACTTTCAAGGTTTTTGGATGCTTACGGCTTTACTGAATTAACTATGCTTAATTTGTTTCAGTCGTATTCAACGACTCAATCCGGTATTGATACTTCTAGTACAACTGATTTTAATAAGTATCAGATGCTTTTTTCTCAAACTGATGCGATAATTATAGTTTGGGGTATGGGAAATGAGTATACTACTGAGAAGAGTAAAGCATTGAAAGTTTTAAAGAAGTATGAGCGTAAACTTTTTTGCATTAAAAAAGATGAAAAGTACCCATTACACCCTAGCAGAATACATTACAATTGTTCGTCGTTGGTAAAATGTTCTGTAGGTAACACCATAATATCATAATTATATTGCTGAGATTTTTAGCTATATTTACTGGTTATATATTCAGGAGACTTATATGAATGATCTTATTAAAGGAGTTCGAAAATTTCAACCATTACGACCATGGATAAAAGGAAATTGTAGTATTACACCAAGACATTTTTATTCACAGTATACACCAGACTTGTTAGGTCGCCTATATTTGTCATTAGATGTTATTGTTCCGCTACATGAAGCCGATACTGTTTCAACGGGTAATACTAAGGAGTCTTGGAAACTTAATCGGGAATATATAAAAAAAGCACTTAGGATTTTAGTAATTGACGAAGAAAACTGCGATATGGAATTGGCAGAAGATGAAAAGGAGGAGGTACTTGAAAAATTAGGTGAACCGCCGTATAGCTGTTACAATCTCTATTTTATTACGATAAAAAATGATGAGGAAGAAAGAATAGTATATATTGGACAAACCAACGGTACAAAATCCAGATTTATTTGTGGACATCATGCCGCTTTAAAACTTCATGCTCCTCAATATAGTAGATATCAGAAATACGTTTACTTTGGAACTATAACCTTCACTTCTACAGACAATAAGTATCTTCCTACGGAATGCTTAGAAACTACTGGGCAGATAAAACACCTTCTAAATGACATAGAAAGAATACTGATATACGAATTTAAACCTGAATTAAACACTCAAAAATATGAGTACAAATTTATAGATCAACCGAAAATTCAGATAGAAAACCATACCGGGGTTTCAGATTTTTTGGATTTTTATGTAATTGATTGGACTCCATAACGCCACACAAAAGCAAAGAAAGGTGATTTTATGAACATTTTCAGCGGACTATTCAAGTCCAGAGATAAGCCTCAAAACAGTTATGACAGCCTGTCATATACATACTTTTTCGGCAGAAGCAATGCAGGAAAAAGAGTCACCGACAGAACAGCCCTGCAGCATATTGCGGTTTATGCCTGCGTGAGGGTTTTGTCGGAGGCTATCGCACAATTACCGCTTCATGTATACAAATACAACGATAATGGAAAAGAGCGAGTGCCGCAGCATCCGCTCTATTTTTTACTCCACGATCAGCCAAATTCCGAAATGACTTCTTTTGTTTTCCGAGAAACCTTGATGTCCCACCTTCTGATTTACGGCAATGCCTACGCACAGATTATCCGAAATGGCAGAGGCGATGTTTTGGGACTGTATCCTCTGATGC
>ERZ824473.2366-NODE-2366-length-22470-cov-19.773455_pt1 | contig 22470 bp, 16 predicted proteins | sample MGYA00519874_ERZ824473 | MGnify/ENA primary metagenome ERZ824473 (study PRJEB31778, sample SAMEA3449151) | human gut metagenome | biome: human gut; feature: human-associated habitat; material: faeces | place: United Kingdom | collected 2010/2012 ... | reverse complement strand
AAGGGACGCTTCGCGTCGCTCAAAAAGGGCCAGCTGATCGAGTCGATCACGCTCGAAGAGGCGCTGGAGCTTTTCGCCCTGCCCCGCGACCTGGGACAGCTGGACGGCGAGGAACTGACCGTCGGCATCGGCAAGTACGGTCCCTACGTACGCTACGGGAAGTCGTTCGCGTCGCTGGCCAAGACCGACGACCCCTACACGATCGGCTACGACCGCGCCGTGGAGATCGTCCGCACGCACCAGGCCGCCGCCGCTGCGGCCAACACGCCGCTGAAAAGTTTCCCCGAGGATGCCGACATGCTCGTCAAGAACGGCCGTTACGGGCCCTACATCGCCTACAAGGGCAAGAACTACCGCCTGCCCAAAGGGGCGAAGCCCGAGGAGCTCACCCTCGACGACTGCCTGAAGATCGTCGCGGGATCGAAGAAGTAACCGCTCCGGGCAAAGGGGGGGGCCGCGAAACGGGAAACGTCCCCGCCCAAAAGAGGCCGGCCGCGAAACGGAAAACCGTCCCGGGCCAAAGGGTCTGACTGCAAAACGCGAAAACCGTCCGGGACTGCGAAACGACCCGCAAGAAAGCAAACACCGAAAACCGAACGATAGATGAAAAAACTGATTCTCGCAGCGTTCGCGCTCTGCTCCGCACTCGGGGCCGCGGCGCAGAAGCCCGCACCGGCGGCAGCCGAGGGCTACCGTTTCACCGATGTCAAAATCCTGCCCGTCACCCCGGTCAAGGACCAGAGCCGCAGCGGAACCTGCTGGTGCTACTCGACCCTCTCGTTCCTCGAAAGCGAAATCCTCCGCGCCGGAGGTCCCGAGTTGGACCTCTCGGAAATGTGGATCGTACGCAATATCTACTTCGAGAAGGCCGTGAAATACGTCCGCCTGCACGGCAGCCTGAACCTCGCCGTCGGCGGGCAGGCGCACGACGTGCTGCACGGCATCGAGGCGTACGGCATCGTCCCCGAGGAGGTCTATCCGGGCCTGAACTACGGCTATGACAAGCCCAATTTCGACGAAATCGACGCCGTGATCAAGGCCTATGCCGACGCGGTGATCAAGGCCGGCGGGAAACGCAGCGACAGCCGCCTCACGACAGCCTGGCAGGCCGGGCTGAACGGCATCCTCGACGCCTACTTCGGCCCGATGCCCGCGAAGTTCACCTACCGTGGCAAGGAGTACACCCCGGCATCGTTCGCCGCATCGCTGCCGATCGACCTCGGCGACTACATCGAATTCACCTCGTTCACCCACCACCCCTTCTACTCGGAGTTCGCCATGGAGGTCCCCGACAACTGGAACTGGGACAAGGTATGGAACGTCCCCCTGGACGAGTTCATGCAGATCATCGACAACTCGCTGGAGAAGGGTTACACGATCGCCTGGGGAACCGACGTGAGCGAAAAGGGCTTCAGCCGCACCAAGGGTCTGGGCATCGTTCCCGAAGCCGACCTCGAAGGCATGGAGGGAACCGAAGCCGAGAAGTGGGGCAAACTCACCCAGAAGGAGAAGGACGAGGCGCTCTACAAGTTCGATAAGCCCGGCAAGGAGCGCACCGTCACGCAGGAACTTCGCCAGGAGGGCTACGACAACTACGAGACCACCGACGACCACGGCATGCAGATTGTGGGTACGGCCACCGACCAGAACGGAACGCCCTACTACAAGGTCAAGAACTCGTGGAACACGACGGGTCCCTACGACGGCTACTGGTATTTCTCGCGCCCGTTCGTCGCCTACAAGACGATGACCGTGCTGGTCAACAGGAATGCCGTCCCGAAGGCGATCCTCAAGAAAATCGGCGTCAAATAGACCCGATCCCCGCAACGACAAAACAGCCCGGCTTGCAAAAGCCGGGCTGTTCGTTTATCGAAGTTTAAGTTTTTAAGTCTACCGAAAGGGAGATTTTACATCTCGCGCAGTTTGATGCTCTCTCCCAACATGATCAGGGCGGTACGTAACCACTCGTTAATCCTTGCTTTCATACTAAATAATTTTAATTAATTCTTAAAATATTTTATCATTTAAGACAGGACAAAAGTAGCACGCGGAAATCAAACTTCCAAATATTTTATTAAGATTTTTTATAAAATATGTAAATTTTTTGAATAACATACTATTCTTCGATCTCGACGCCCAGTAGACGGGCCAGTTCGACAGCCTGCAACGGATTAATTTTCAATCCTTTCAACTCGAATGAATCGATCTCGCGGACGCGGATGCCGCGGATGTCCGAATCGGCGAAGGAAAGCCCGCGCAGGCGTGTTCCGAAGAATTCGGCCAGTGTCAGGTCGCACTGCGCGAACTCGACACGTTCGAAACGGCAGTCCCCGAAAGCGACGCTATGCATCGGACAGCCCGCGAAACGCACCGTGCGCAGCCGCGAGAAGGCGAAATTGGCGAACTCGCCCTTGCAGCGTTCGAACAACAGGTGATTGAGCGTGGTTTCGGCGAGATTCGTTCCCGAAAGTTTGCAGTCGGCGAACTGCACGCGGTGAAGACTGCACCCCTGCAGGTCGGCGTTCGAGAAATCGCAGTTACGGAAAACCACGTCCGAAAACTGCGAATGGGCAAGCACGCTCCCGGCGAAAAGGCAGCCCGTGAAGAGGCATCCCTGCACCGAAAGGTGCTCGCGGTCGAGCGATGCGAAGTCCGCGGCGCGGAACGAAGCGTCGGCGATCTCCTCGTCATGGGTCATCCGGACGGGATCGGCGGGTGCTGCGGACTCCCCAAGCAGCTGCGGGGCGGCGATTTCCATGGGCGGCAATTGTTTGAATTGCCACAAAGGTAGGAATTTTTACCCGTTTCGTTGCTACTTCCGGGGGTTGGGATTGTTCATTTTGCGCAACCGGAAATATTGGTTATCTTTGCCGTCGACTCCGATCCCCGAATTCATGAAAAAGACCTGTTTCCTCCTCCTCACCGTCCTGCTGACGACAGCCGCGCTGCGCGCGTCGGCCCAGGGCACGGACCCCTCGAAGGAGAATTTCCCCTCGACCGAAAAGACGCTTTCGCAGATCGGGCAGGCCGAAACGCACCCCAACGCCCGCCGAATCCGGCTGGCGGATTCGGCAACCCTCACCGCTCCGGTGAAACGGCCGGGGCTGATCCGCCGCATCATCGACTATTACAGCCGCTCGAACGTGGACCGCACCTTCGAAAAGAAGATCGACTGGAGCATCGCCCCGGGTCCCAACTACTCCTCGGACGTGGGCTTCGGCATCGGGTTTCTGCTGGCGGGCCTCTACCGGCTCGACCGCACCGACTCGGTCACCGCACCGTCGAACATTTCGATTTACGGCAACTTCACGACCGAAAAATTCGTGCTGCTGCGTTTCTCGGGCGACAACATCTACAACCACAACAAACAGCGGCTGAGCTACTCGGGCGCATTCGTCTACTTCCCCGGCGCCTTCTACGGCGTGGGTTACAACGCCGGCAAGGAGGGTTACGCCCAGGACCTCACCACGACGATGGGCGCTTTCCGCATCTCCTACTGCTCCTCGCTCGTGGGCCGCTTCTACATCGGCGTCAGCGGCGGCATCGACTACTCCGGAGCCAAATACCGGGATTCGGACATGGTCGGCCGCATGAACGACATCCGAGCCGACGTGGAAGCCGGGAAACCGGTTCCGGGCGGCAAGATGGGCGAACTTTACGACCTCTGGCAGGAGGGGCGCTACGACCCCGCGAAACAGGACCCCTTCTCGAATTACATCGCCGCGACGGGTGACAAGCCCAACGCCTTCAACGCCAATGTCGGGCTTTTCGCCCAGTACGACACGCGCGACGTGACGTTCAACGCCTCGAAGGGCATCTTCATCAAGGCCGAGGCCAAATGGTATCCCGAATGGCTGGGCAACACGCGCCGCACGTTCGGACGCTTCACGCTGACCTTCGACTTCTACCAGAAACTCTGGAAAGGGGCCGTGCTGGCCTGCGACCTCTACGCCGACGCCACGGCCGGAACCCCCTCGTGGCACATGTACGCCAAGATGGGCGGCATGGAGCGCATGCGCGGCTACTACGAAGGCCGCTACCGCGACAAAAAGCTGGTGGAGACGCAAATCGAACTGCGGCAAAAAATCTACCGCCGCCACGGCATCGTGGGATGGATCGGCGGCGGGCAGGTCTGGGGCACGGAGAAATTCCGCTGGGGAAACACGCTTTGCAGTTTCGGCTGCGGCTACCGCTTCGAATTCAAGAACCGCATGAACATCCGCCTCGATTACGGCTGGGGCAATTTCGGCAACCAGAACCTGCCGTGGGACCGCAAACGCTCCTCGGCATTCCTGTTTACCGCTTCGGAAGCGTTCTAAAGAATGTATACCAGGATAAAACCTTCGTCCAGCGATACGGAGAGCCTGACAGGCTCTCCGTTTTCGATCTGCCCCGTCAGCGTCCCGGCGGCAAGGTCGAGCCGCACGATGTGCAGGTCCCTCCGGAAATCCAGTTCCCGGCGCCCGGCTAACTTGTAGAGCGCCTCCTTTGCACACCAAACGATCCCCGGCAGGAGCGCCTCGTCGGAAAGCGCCTCCTCTTCGGGCGTGAGGTAGCGGCTCGCAGCGCGGCTGAAATCGCGCGCCTGGGGTTCGATGTCCACGGCGCAGCGCTCCGGAGAGGCGCAGACCGCGATACGGCCGGCGCAATGGGCGACGGAGATATGAACGGCCCGGTTCGTCAGCACCGGGGCGCCCAGCGCATCGTAGGCGATCCCGACGTCGTCCCCCAGTTCGCGGCGCACGACGGCCCGCCACGTAAGGTACTCGGCCCGGCGGCGTTCCGACACGAACGCCGCGGCTGCGGCGCGCTCTTCGGGAGTCGTCCACCGGGCGGACTCTTCGGCCGTCAGCGGCAGCGATGTCCACAAGGCCGGAATCATTGGAGGTCGACGCGGATTTTATCGACCCGGTGCCCGTCCATCTCCTGCACCGTGAACCGAAGGTCGTGGGAGGTGAAGACGTCGCCCTTGCGCGGGAAGTCGCGCTTGAGTTCGAGCATCAGCCCCGCGAGGGTTTCGGCCTCGCCCCGGACGTCGGCAAAGACGTCTTCGCCGATGTCGAGGATGCGTTCGAAATCCCCGAGGTGGGTCTTGCCCTCGAAAACATAGCTCTTGGCGTCGAGCCGCGTGTAGAAGCACTCGTCGTTGTCGCTCTCGTCGGAAATCTCGCCTACGATCTCCTCGATGATGTCTTCGAGCGACACCAGTCCCAGCGTCGATCCGTACTCGTCGACGACGATAGCCATGTGGACCTTGTTCGACTGGAAGTCGGCAAGCAGGTCGTTGATCTTTTTGTGTTCGGGAACGAAATAGGGCTTGCGGATCAGCTGCTGCCACGCGAAATCGCCGCCGTTGTTGATATAGGGCAGCAGATCCTTGACATAGAGCGTTCCGCGGATGTTGTCCACATCCTCCTCGTAGACCGGGATGCGCGAGAAGCCCGATTCGATGATCGTCCTCTTGACCGTCTCGTAATCGGCCGTCATGGAGAGCACCGTGATGTCCACACGGGGTTTCATGATCTCCTGCACCTCGGTATTGACGAAGTTGACGATACCCGAAAGCATCACGTGCTCCTCGGGACTGGAACTCTGCGTCATGTCGACGGCATCGGCCAGTTCGTCGAGCGAAATCTCGCTCTTGTGCGCAGCCTTTTCGCTGATGCGGCTACTCGTGCGGACCAGCGCATAGGAGAGCGGGTAGAAAATCCACCGCAGCACCAGCAGCGGACGGGCCACCATCGAGGCGAAACGCAGGGGAATCGTCTGCGCCAGCACCTTGGGCAGTATCTCGCCGAAAAGCAGCAGCAGAAAGGTCACCAGCACGGTCTTGAACAGGAACTCGAACCGCAGGAAGGTGAAGACCGAGTCGATGATCCCGGCCGTGAGGATGACGATGCAGATATTGACCAGGTTGTTGACCACCAGAATCGTGGCCAGCAGCAGGTCGACGTTCGCCAGCAGCCGCAGCATGGCGGCAGCCGATGCGCTCCTGCGGCTCTGCAGGTGGCGGATGTCATTGTGCGAAAGGGAGAAAAAAGAAGTCTCGGCCCCCGAAACGAGCGCCGAAACACACAGCAGACAGAGCGTCACCGCGCAAAGCACGGCGATATGGGGTGAAAACCCGTTGAAAGTGATCCAGGAATGAGCGTCTTCCAAACTGAAAATCGGTTAGTTAATCGAATAGCGAGCCGCCCTGCGTCTCCTCTTTTTGCGCCTGCGCATCGGTCGTATCGTCCTTCAGCACCTCCTTGCGGCTGCCGGGGACGCGCACGATGAACTTCGAGTTGCGCGACTGGTAGGCGGGTTTGGCCAGCAGGGTGTCGATGTTGCTGTAACGGGTCGGCTTGGCCCCGAGCATCACCAGTTCGGGCTGGCGCTGGGCGGGTTTGGGCGGCAGGGGCTTGATCGGCTCCAGCACGGGGGCTGCGGCGGGCGTCTCCTTGACGGCCGGTTCGACGGCGCGGACCGGAGGGATGATCTGCTTCATCACGCCGGGCTGCGCGTCGCCTTCGAATCCCGTGGCCACGACCACCAGTTCGATGAAATTGCCCAGCTGCGGCTTCTCGCTCGTACCCCAGATGATGTTGGCGTTATGGATCACCCCGTTGTCGTCCTGCACGCTGGCATGGGCCTGGATATACTCCAGAATCCGCACCACCTCCTCGTACATCAGGGCGTCGGCGTCCGACACCGAGATATTGAGCAGGATATTCTTGGCGCCCGAAATCAGGTTGTGGTCCAGCAGCGGGGAGCGCAGCGACGCTTCGGCCACCGCCTCGGCGCGATTGTCGCCGTCGGCCGTAGCCACGGCCATATGCGCCCGGCCGCTGTTGCGCATCACCTTCGAGACATCGGCGAAGTCGACGTTCACCAGATCGCTCTCGACGGTGATAATCTCCGCGATGCCCTTGGCCGCAGAGGCCAGAATGTCGTCGGCCTTGCCGAAAGCCTGCTTCAGCGAGAGGCGGCCGTAGATCTCCAGGATGTTTTCGTTGTTGATGATCAGCAGCGAGTCGGTGTTCTGGCGCAGCTCCTCGATGCCGCGGAACGCCTGCTCGTAACGGATCTTGCCCTCGACGGCCAGCGGCGAGGTGACGATGGCCACGGTCAGCAGCCCCATCTCCTTGGCCAGCTTGGCGATGACGGGCGATGCTCCCGTGCCCGTTCCGCCGCCCATGCCGGCGGTGATGAAGAGCATCTTCGTACCGGCCTCTTCGAGCACCTGGCGGATTTCGGGCAACGACTCGACAGCCGCACGGCGACCGTTCTCCGGGTCGTTCCCGGCCCCGAGCCCCTCGGACCCAAGACGGATTTTCCGCTCCACGGGGCTCTTGTCGAGTGCCTGCTGGTCGGTGTTGCAGACCATGAACGTTACGCCCCTGATCCCGAGGTTCCACATATGGTTTACGGCATTGCCTCCTGCGCCGCCGACACCGACCACCGTAATGATCGAGCCGTCCGTGCGCGGGGCCTTGATTTCCGACATCAATTCGTCTGTCATATCGTAATCTCTTTTTTATGCACTTTTGGTGACAAAAGTGCCAAAACCATCCGCATGTCGTTTTCCGCGGGAGTTCCCTCCGGTTCCAGCTGAACGGTTGGAGCAAGATCGGGCCTTTGCTCCCTCCCGTTCCGGGCGCGTGAGCCGTCGGTCACTCTTTTTCCGCTCCAAACGATAATGCGGAGTTTTTTAGTCTTATTTTAAAAACTGCGGAATGCTTCTAAAAACCGCTCTTGCTTTATTTTCCAAATAATTTAAACTATCTATTCCACGGGTGAGCAGTTGTCATTCACAGCTCCGGCATCGAGTCGGAATCCTTCCCCCGCACTCGCCTAAACTCCTTCCCCTAAATCTCTTCGTCCTCGGCGGCCGAGAAACTCTTGTTGATCTTGTCGAAGGTCTTCTGGAAGATCGCGCCCCAATTGCGGCTGCGCTTGGGTTCGATCATCGGCGGTTCATCGACACGCTCTTCGTCCCGCGGCCCGGCCGTTTCAGCCCCGGCCTGCGTCCCGGAATCGGCCTCCGGAGCCGGCACGGGAGGCGTGTAAGGCTGGGCCGCACGCGGCTGCGGGGCCTTGAATCCGCCCGCAGCGGGCTGCGGCGGCGTGAAAGGCCGGTGCGGCTCGGAACGCGGAGCCGCAGGGCGCTCGATGACGGCACAGCCGCCCAGTTCGGCTCCCTTGAGCAGGATGCCCACGGCGGTCGAGAAAGCGGCGTCCGCGACCTTCTCCTTCGACTCCCCGGTGATTCCCGTCTCGGGCACGGCGACACGCACGTCCATGCCCGTCACGCGGCGGAACAGTTCGTCGAGGTCCTTGAGTTTGGCCGAACCGCCCGTCAGCACGATGCCGTAGGCCAGTTTACCGGCGTATCCCGAATCCTTGATCTCCTGCTGCACGAACTCGGCGATGTCCGTGGCACGGGCTTCGATCACCGTGGCCAGGTTGCGCAGCAGAATGTCCTTCGCCTCGCGGGCCGTGCGGCCGTTGACGCGAATCAGCTTGTCCTCGGGGGCCAGTTCGGCGACCGCCGAACCGTATTTCTGCTTGAGGCTCTCGACGTGTTTCTCGGGAACGCTCATCGTGCGGATGTCGCGGTTGATGGCCGATGCGCCCATCGGGATCGAAGCGACGTAACGCACCACGTTGCGGTAATAGACCGTCACGTCGGTAACGCCGCCGCCGACGTCGACCACGGCCACGCCCTCTTCCTTCTCATCGGGCAGCAGCACCGCCTCGGGCGTCGCCAGCGCGTCGGACATGACGCCCAGCATCTTGATCCCGAGGCGCTTCAAGGCCATATCGAGACGCTGCATCGGGGTTTTGAGGCAGAGGATGAAGTTGAACGTCGACGAAAGTTTCTTGCCGAACGAACCCACGGGATTGCGCACCTCCTGGCTGTCGTCGACCATGTAGTTCTGGGGCACGCGCTCCATGATGGTCTCGTCGTCGGGGGCCTGCACGTTGCGCATGCGGTCGAAGAGCGCATCGACGTCCTTCTGGTTGACGCCGTTCTGGGGATCGTAGACAAAGACATGGTCGGTATGGCGCGCACAGCGCACGAAATCGCCCGAGATACCGGCATACGCCTCCGTGATGCGGATTCCGAGCTGCTGCTCGGCCTCCGACACGGCCTCGCGGATGGCGCGGCTCACCAGTTCGATATTCTCGATCCGGCCCGCGTTGACCCCTTCGACGGGCTTCGTGACGACACACGCCACGTCAAGCAGGCCTTCGGGCGTCCTCTCGCCGACGGCCACCACGACCGACGAGCAGCCCAAATCGACGGCAACGGTATAATTCTTCTTTTCCACGGTATAATCCTTTTACTTCTTGCAGACCACCTGGTCGTTATATCTGATATCAATAGTGCGGTATTCGCTCCAGCCGATCGACGAAAGGCCGCTGCGGTAGAACCGCAGCAGTTTGTCGAACTTGCGCTCCACGTCGTCCAGCCGGCCGAAAAGCACGGTGAAGCGGCCGCTGCGGGGCGTAAGCTCGACCTCCAATGCTCCGCTGGGGGTCGTTTTCGCGGTGATCTGCACCACTTCCGACCTCCAGAAATCATCGTCTTCGACAGTTTCTACAAAGGTAAGGAGTTTCATGAAATCTTCGTAGCTTTTCTCCAACTTTTTTTGTTTCCGCCGCTCGGCCTCCTGCAACCCGGCGATACGCTCGATCTCCCCGCGGATCACGCCCGCCCGGTAGCGGTAGGTGCGGCGCAGTCCGGCCTTCTTTTCGCGCAGCTCCCCGACCCGCGCATCGAACTCCTGCGAACCCTCCAGCCGCCACCACTGCCGCTTGATGCGCATACGGCGCAGGGCCGAAATGTTGCGGTCGTTCTCCATCTCACGCCGGTAGAGGGGGTATTTCTCGCGTTCGAGTTCGGCGATGCGTCCGTCGATCTCGCCGAGGCGCAGGTCGATATGCTCCCGCACGCTCCCCACGTACGACGCGGGAAAGGGCGGGCGGTAACTTCCGGTGACCACCGGGACGTAGAGCGATGAGGCGCGCGGCGCGGCGAAGACATAACCCTCGGCGGTCACGTAGGCGTTCATGCCGTCGGTCAGCAGGCGCACCAGCGGCTTGCGCTGGCTGATCTCGATATGCAGCGTTCCCCCGTAGGAGACATAGGCAACCGTTTTATCCACGAATCCGTTGCGGGCGATCAGCTGTTCGATGCCCGTCAGGTCCACCGCATCAACTGCCGTGCCGAGTGTCTTGATTCCGGCCTGCGAAATCCACTGGCGGACCATCGCCGCCGAGACCAGATGTCCCTGCGAAGAGCTGTCCACCACCTCGATCTCCAGCCTTCCGACCGTGCCCGCATTGCGCACGCGCCGCGCCGCCGAGGCCGCAAAGACAATGTATGCGGCCACGGCGACCCACAGCAGGGTCAGAAGCGTGTATCGGAGGTATTTGTTCAACGAATAAATATGTCAGTCATTTCGTATCATCCATGCGTCCGCGCCGGGCGGCAGCGCCTCGCCGCCAAAAGGCGGTCGGGCCGTCAGCTCTTCGCCCGGAGCTTTTCGGCGATCGCCCCGCAGCAGGCGTCGATATTGCCGGCACCGAAACTGATCACCACGTCGGTGTCCATCGCGGCCACCTCGTCGGCCAAACGGTCGCGGTCGACGATACGGCACGGCACGGCGACCCGTCGGGCGATGATCTCCGAAGTGATGCCCGGAATCGGCTCCTCGCGCGCCGGGTAGATCGGCAGCAGCACCACTTCGTCGGCATGCGAAAGCGCCTCGGCGAACTCCGCATGGAGGTCGCGCGTACGGGTGTAGAGGTGGGGCTGGAACAGCGCCGTGATCCGCCGCCCGGGAAACATCCGGCCAACGGAGGTGAGCGTCGCGGCCAGTTCGCGCGGATGGTGGGCGTAGTCGTCCATATAGACCTGTTTCGGGGTGTTAATGTAGAACTCGAAACGCCGCTTCACGCCCGAGAACGAAGCCAGCCCCTCGCGCAGCCGCTCCGCATCGAGTCCGGTCCCTGCGGCTTTCGCCGCACACCACACCGAAGCGACGGCCGCAACCGCATTTTCGATATTGACCCAGCCGGGGATGCCCAGCGTACACCCTTCGAACGTGCCCGAGGGTGTCACGAGGTCGTAACGGTAGTGCCCCCCTTCGAGCAGCCGCACGTTGCGGGCGTAGAAATCGCACGGCTCATCGAACGAGTAGCGGTAGACGGTGACCGCCGGGTTGTCGAGCGCAATGTCGACGCCCTGCTTGATGATCAGCGAGCCGCCCGGCCGGATCTGCCGCACGAACTGCGAGAAGGCCTCCTTCACCGCCTCGTGCGTCCCGTAGATGTCGAGGTGGTCGGCGTCGGCCGAGGTGACCACCGCCACGTCGGGATACAGCCGCAGGAACGACCGGTCGAACTCGTCGGCTTCGACAGCCAGCCTTTCGCCCCCGCCCAGCACCAGATTGCCGCCGAAATTCTTCGAAATGCCCCCCAGAAAAGCCGAGCCGCCGCCCGTCAGCACGCGGTTGAGCCATGCCACCATCGTCGACGTGGTGGTCTTGCCGTGCGTGCCCGCCACGGCCATCACGTATTTGCCCTCCGCAAGGTGGCCCAGCATCTGCGAACGCTTCTCGACGCAGAAACCGTGTTCGCGAAAATAACGGTATTCGCTGTGATCCTGCGGCACGGCCGGGGTGTAGACGACCATCGTGTCGTTCGGGTCGAGAAACCCTTCGGGGATCAGCCGCACGTCGTCCTCGTAGTGGACCGCCGCACCCTCCGCTTCGAGTTCGGCGGTCAGGTGCGAAGGCGTGCGGTCATAGCCCGCGACGGCATACCCCTCGTGCAGGAAATAGCGTGCCAGGGCACTCATGCCGATGCCGCCGATACCCAGAAAATAGACGTTCTTGTATTCCATCACTTCATTACCTTTACAATCTCATCGACAATGTCTTCCGCGGCGTCGGGCCTGGCCAGCGCCTCCAGATTGCGGCTCATCGCCGCCAGCGCCTCCCGATCCGCCAGCAACTCCATGGCCCGCGGCATCGCCTTCGTCCGGCACTCGGCGTCCGAAACGACCACCGCCGCGCCCTTCGTCTCCAGCGCCCGGGCATTTTTGGTCTGATGGTCCTCGGCCACGTTGGGCGACGGCACGAACAGCACCGGTTTCGCCACGAGGCACAGCTCCGAGACCGTCCCGGCCCCGCTGCGCGAGACGACCAGGTCGGCCGCGGCGTAGGCATAGTCCATGCGGTCGATGAAGGCCCCCTGCCAGACGTGCCCGGCGGGGTGTGCGGCCAGAAAGGCCTGCATCTCACGCTCGTAGTACTTGCCCGTCTGCCAAATCACCTGCACGGGGGCTTCGCCGCCCGTTTCGACGATCCACGCCTTCATCATCTCGTTGAGCGACCGCGTGCCGAGCGACCCGCCGACCACCAGGATCACCGGAAGGCCGGGCGTCAGGCCGTAGTATTTCAGCGCTTCGGCGCGGTCGGCGCCCGCTTTCGAGAAGCGGCCCCGCAGCGGGTTGCCCGTCAGGACGATCTTCGCCGCCGGGAAGAAGCGTTCCATCCCCTCGTAGGCCGTGCAGATCCGCCGCGCGCCCTTCGCGAGGATTTTATTCGTGACGCCCGCATAGGAGTTCTGCTCCTGAATCACGGTCGGCACGCCCATCCGCTGCGCGGCCCACAACACCGGGGCGCTGGCATAGCCGCCGAAGCCCACCACGGCGTCGGCCCCGAAGTCGCGGATGATCTTCTTCGCCATCCGGATGCTCTTCACGGCCTTGAACGGCACGGCGAGGTTGTGCCAGTCCAGCCGCCGCTGAAGGCCCGCGATCGGCAGGCCCGCAATGCGGTAGCCCAGCGCCGGAACCTTCTCCATCTCCATCTTGCCCTCGGCCCCGACGAACAGCAGTTCGACCTCATCTCCCAGCCGCCGTTTCAGCGCCTCGGCGACCGCTACGGCCGGGTAGATATGGCCTCCGGTTCCACCTCCGGAAAGAATGATTTTTTTCATTACAACCTGCGTTTCAATGTTTACGGTTTATACTTGCAGCTGCCCCGGCACAAACGCCGATCAGCAAGCCGATAACGAGTATCGCAAAATTATCGGTCAGAAAACTGATTATCAAACCCAGAATCAGTCCGGTCGAAATTCCCCAAGCATAATTTTTCTTCATACTTCCTATTTTAATCGACTCCGGCTTCTGCCAAAATCACCGTCCCCAGTTTCCCCGGTCCAGCGACCGGTAGTTGATCGCCTCGGCGACGTCCGCCGGAACGATGTCGCGACGCCCCGCCAGGTCGGCGATCGTACGCGCCACCTTCAGGATGCGGTCGTAGGCCCGCGCCGAAAGCGACAGCCGCTCCATGGCCCGTTCGAGCAGCGCGGCCGAAGCCGCATCGAGACGACAGTATTCACGCAGCATCGCGCTGTTCATCATCGAATTGGTATGAACCCCCTCGACCCCGCCGAAGCGCGCCGCCTGCACCGCCCGCGCCCGGACAACCCGTTCGCGGACCGCGGCGCTCGCCTCGCCCGGAGTGGCCGCCGACAACTCCTGCGGAGCCACGGGCGTCACCTCCACATGCAGGTCGATGCGGTCCATCAGCGGACCCGAAATGCGGCCCATGTAACGGTGCACCGCCCCCGGAGAGCAGGTGCACTCCTTCGTCGGGTGGTTGTAATAGCCGCACGGACAGGGATTCATCGCCGCCACGAGCGTAAAATTCGCCGGGTATTCGACGCTGTATCTGGCCCGTGAAACCACGATCTTCTTCTCCTCCAGCGGCTGCCGCAGCACTTCGAGCACGCTGCGCCCGAATTCGGGCAGTTCGTCGAGGAACAGCACGCCGTTGTGGGCCAGCGACACCTCGCCCGGCCGGGGCGACTGTCCGCCGCCGATCACGGCGACCTGCGAAGTGAGGTGGTGCGGCGCCCGGAAAGGCCGCCGGGTCATCAGTCCGCCCGTCAAGCCCGCCTTGCCCGCCACGGAGTGTATCTTGGTCGTTTCGAGCGCCTCTTCGCGCGAGAGGGGCGGCAGGATCGTCGGCAGGCGCCGTGCGAGCATCGTCTTGCCCGAACCCGGCGCACCGATCATGATGACGTTGTGCCCTCCCGCGGCGGCGATCTCCAGCGCGCGTCTCACATGCGTCTGGCCCCGCACGTCGACGAAATCCTCGGCATAGCGCGCCGCAGCCGTATCGAACGGTTCTTCTTCGTCCGGAACGGCAGGCGCAATCTCCGCCTCGCCGTTCAGGTATCCGACGACTTCACGCAAGGTCGTGGCGCCGATCACCTCGATTCCGTCCACAACGGCCGCTTCGGCGGCATTCCCCGCGGGCAGCACCACGCGCCGCAGCCCCTCCGAACGCGCCCGGACCGCAACGGGCAGCACGCCCCGCACGGGTTTGAGCGAGCCGTCGAGCGACAGTTCGCCGACGAACATCGTTCCGGCGACCGCCCCGGCGTCGATACGGCCCATCGCCGCGAGGATGCCCACGGCGATCGGCAGGTCGAAGCCCGAACCCTCCTTGCGCAAGTCGGCCGGAGCGAGGCTCACGACCACCTTTTTGCCCGACATCCGCTCGCCCGAGTTTTCGAACGCCGCCCGGATGCGCTGTTCGCTCTCCTTCACGGCGTTGTCGGGCAGTCCCACGAGGTACATGCCCAGGCCGCCGCCGGCGATGTTGACCTCGACGGTCACCGCTACGGCGTCGATCCCGACGACTGCTCCTGCGAATGTACGAACGAACATGGCTAAAAAGGCGCTTCGTCGTCGATCTTCGCCGAACGGTTGACGTCGAACTCCCCGCCCATCGCCGCACCCAGCCCCGATGTCCCCGGCTGGGCATTCGAACCGCTGGCGTAATCGTCGTAGGCCTGCTGGCTGTCCGCCGCCTGCGCGGGCGGCAGCATCGAATCCTCCACGTCGGCGAAGCGGGCCTGCTCCTTCAGGAACCGCAGGTTCACGTCGCACACCGCACCGTTACGGTGCTTGGCGAGGATGATCTCGGCCATGCCCGCCGTGGGCATGCCGTTCTCGTCCTGATTGATGCCGTAATACTCCGGACGGTGGATGAAGGCCACGATGTCGGCGTCCTGCTCGATGGCGCCCGACTCGCGGAGGTCCGACAGCTGGGGACGCTTCGAGCCGCCGCGCATTTCGGTGGCGCGGCTCAACTGCGAAAGGGCGATCATCGGCACGTTCAGCTCCTTGGCGATGGCCTTCAGCGTACGCGAGATGAAGGCCACCTCCTGCTCGCGGTTGCCCTTCGTATCCTGGTTGCCGGTCATCAGCTGGAGGTAGTCGATGATGATGATCTTGATGTCGTTATGGATTTTCAGGCGCCGGGCCTTCGAGCGGAACTCGAAGACCGAAAGGGCGGGCGTGTCATCGATGAAGAGCGGTGCCGCACCCAGCGGCTTGGTGGCCGATTCGAGATGGCGCCACTGCTCGGGCGTCAGGCGGCCCGACTTGACGTCGTTGCCCGAAAGTCCCGTCTCGGCGATGATCAGACGCATCATCAGCTGCACGGAGGACATTTCGAGCGAGAAGAACGCCACGCCCTGCTCGTGGTCGACGGCCATGTTGCGGGCCATCGAAAGCACGAAGGCCGTCTTACCCATCGAAGGACGGGCCGCAATGATGATCAGGTCCGACAGCTGCCAGCCCAGCGTCACGCGGTCGATGGCCATGAAACCCGACGGCACGCCGCTGAAGGCGCTGGTGTTCTTCGACGCCTCCTCGATCTGCATCAGCGCGCGGGCCAGAATGTCCTTCGACGACTGCACCGAACGCTTGACATGTCCCTCGGCGACCTTGAAGATCTCGCCTTCGGCATAACCGATCAGTTCCGTGACGTCGGTCGACTCGTCGTACGAACGTTTCTGAATCTCGGTCGCCGAGCGGATCAGCTCGCGCTGCACGTATTTCTGGGCGATGATCTTGGCGTGGAACTCGACGTTGGCCGCCGAACCGACCTTCTGGGTCAGCTGCGCGAGGTACGACGCGCCGCCCACCTTCTTCAGCTCCTTCCTGGCCTTGAGCCGCTCGGTCACGGTATAGAGGTCGATGGGTTTCAGCTCCATCGACAGTTCGTTGATCGCCTTGTAGATCAGGCGGTGCTCCTCGGTGTAGAACGCCTCGGGGGAGACGAACTCCTGCACGGTGATGATGCAGTCCTTCTCGAGCATCAGCGCACCGAGCACGGCCTCCTCCAGCTCGACCGCCTGCGGGGGTACGTTGCCGACGGTATCGGTCATCGCCTCGAACGCCTCCCGGTTGCGGGAGGAGGGTGTAAAATCTTTAGCCATGGGGTATCTTTTCGTTCAGACTTCAAAAATACGGATAATCGCGCGAATAAACGAGAATTCAGAATTCAAAATTCAAAATTCAAAATTACAACCCTAATTTACAAGATTTTACACACCGGCTTCGCCCGTAAAACCCTGAATTGTGAATTGTAAATACGGCATTGTACATTACTCCTTCACGCCCAGTTCGCGCTGCGAAACGGCCAGGGCGGCGATGCTGATGCGGCAGCCGGGCGCATCGCGCAGGATCGCCGAGGCGCACGAGAGAAGCGTGGCGCCCGTGGTCATCACGTCGTCGACCAGCAGGACGTGCCGCCCGGCGAGCCGTTCGGGGCGGCGCACCGAGAAGGCCCCTTCGACGTTGCCGGCCCGCTCGCGGCGGGGTTTGAGGGCCTGGCTGGCAGTGTTGCGCGTCCGGCGGACGCTGCGGCGATCGACCTCCACGCCCAGCTGCGCGGCGATCCCCTCGGCGATGTATTCCGATTGGTTATACCCCCGGTGGCAGCGTTTGAAGGGGTGCAGCGGCAACGGCACGACCACCTCCACGGTGTCGTACAGGCCGCTTTCGCGCAGACAGCGCCCGTACCACTCGCCCATCGCCCGGGCCGTGCGCCAGGCGCCGCGGTACTTGAAGCCGTGGATCAGCCGCCGCCAGCCGCTCGCGCGGACGAAAAACAGGAAGCCCGAAGCCTGCTCGACGGGAACCATGCCCCAGCATCGGCGCACCACGGGGTTGTCCACCTCGCGCCAGTAGCCCGTCAGCGGCGCCGTGGCGCGGCACAAGGTGCAGACCGTGCGTTCGCCGCGCGTGAGCGGCTCCCCGCAGACGGCGCAGCGGGGCGGGAACAGCAGCGACGCGACATCGCGGGCGAGGTCATTGAGGATCGACATTGACGACGACGGTAATCGACTTGAAAGCCGGATTTTCGGCAAAGGTTTTCAACTCGGCCGAGAGCAGTTCGCGGGCGCGGGCCGAGGAGGCGCCGCTCTCGATTTTCAGCAGAAGGCCCACGAGGTATTCGCCGCGGATGCGGTCGACGGGCGGAGTCATCGGCCCCAGCAGGCGGCGGCCGAAGCGGGTGCGCAGGCGCGCGGCGAGGTCCATGACCCCGCTCCGAAGCACCGAAGGGTCGCGGTGGCGCAGCGTGAGCGACGTGAGCCGCGCATAGGGCGGGTAGAAAAAGGCTTTGCGCTCGGCAAGCTGCGTGCGGGCCATCCCTTCGAAATCGCCCGCCGTGACCTGCCGGATCACGGGATGCCCCGGTTCGGAGGTCTGGATCACCACCTCGCCCCCGCCATCGCGCCGTCCGGCGCGGCCCGCCACCTGCATCATCAGCTGGAAAGCCCGTTCGGCGGCCCGGAAATCGGGGTTGTTCAGCAAATTGTCGGCATTGAGGATGCCGACGAGCGACACCCCCGCGAAGTCGAAACCCTTGGTGATCATCTGCGTGCCGACCAGAATATCGGTCCGGCGGGCCTCGAAATCGGCGATGATGGCGCTGAACGCCTTTTCGGAGGTCACGCTGTCCCTATCTAACCGGGCGACACGCGCTTCCGGGAAAATCTTGAAAATCTCCTCCTCGACCTTCTCGGTCCCGAACCCCATCGGGACGACGTCGGTGACCTTGCACGAAGGGCATTTCGCCGGGACGTCCTCCGTATGGCCGCAGTAGTGGCAGACGAGTTTCCGTCCGCCCTTGTGGTAGGTCAGCGTCACGTTGCAATGTGGGCAGCGGGCCGTCCAGCCGCATTCGGAGCACTCGACGTAGGGCGAGAACCCGCGGCGGTTCTGGAACAGCATCACCTGCCCGCCCCGGTCGAGGGTCTCCCCGATCCTGTCCAGCAGGAGTTTGTTGAAATGGGCCTTGCGCTCACCGCGTTTGACGGCGCGCAAGGTGTCGGAAACGAGGATTTCGGGAAGCCGGGCGTCGCCGTAGCGCTCGGTCAGCTCCGCCCGCCCGTATTTGCCCGACGCGGCATTGAGCCACGTCTCGAGCGACGGCGTGGCGCTGCCCAGCAGCGTGCGGCCCCCCGTAAGGCGCGCCATCACCACAGCGCAGTCGCGGGCGTTGTAACGCGGCGCAGGCTCCGTCTGCTTGTAGCTGGCGTCGTGCTCCTCGTCGACGACGATCAGCTGCAGGCGTTTGAGCGGCAGGAAGACCGACGACCGCACGCCGACCACGAATTCGCCCCCGTCCGAGCGGTTCAGTCGCAGGTAGGTCTCCGTGCGGCGGCGGTTGGTGAGTTTGGAGTGGTATGGGGTGACGCGGCTGCCGAAAATGCGCTCCATGCGCTCGATCAGCTGCGCCGTCAGGGCGATCTCCGGCACAAGCAGCAGCACGTCGCCACCTCTCGCAAGCACTTCCGCAATCAGATGAATGTAAACCTCGGTCTTGCCCGAACCGGTGACGCCCTGCAACAGGGCCGTGGTTTTCCCGGCGGCGAACTGTCCGCGCAGGGCCTCCAGCGCCGTGAGCTGCTGCGCCGTCAGCTCCGGAAGGCGGAAAGCCGAGCCGCCGCGCTCGACCGAGCGTTCGCGCTGGGTGCAGACAATGTATTTCTTGCGTTCGAGCGCATGCAGCACCGCGTAATCGGCCCGGAGCAGACGGCGGGCCACCTCGCCCGTCGAAATGCGCGTCTCGTCGCCGGCCGCAGCCAATTCGAGCAGCGCCTCGTACTGTTTCGGGGCGCGCCGTTCGATCTTCTCGCAGATTTCATGAAAACGCCCCTCGTCGCGGAGTTCCGCGGCCAGCGACACGTAACACTCGGTGCGGGGACGGAACTCCTCGTCGGAAAACTCCTCCTCCGTGTCGCCCGAGGGCTTCATCAGCGCAGGCAGCGCCACGCGCATCACCTCCCCCAAGGAGCACATGTAGTACGAGGCGATCCACTCCCACAGCGACATCTGCTGCCCGGAGAGCAGGGGCGCATCGTAGAGCACGCGCTGGATCGGTTTGACGGTTTTGAAATCGGGCCGGCGGTCATGAACCCGCCACACGATGCCCGTATAGAATTTGCGTGCGCCGAACTGCACCGCCACGGCCTGCCCCGCCGCGACCTCCGTACCTTCGGGCACGGCGAACGTGTAGACGGGCTGCGCCAGCGGAAGGACTATGTCGGCGTAGAGCTGCATCAGCCCTTCCCGATTGCCTGGAATCCCTTCCCGTAGACGCCCATGACCGATCCGACGGTCATGAAGGCCTCGGGATCGATGGTCTTGACGAATTTGAGGATCATCGCCGTCTCGCGCTTGCGGCAGACCACCATGACGATTTTGGACTCCTTTTTCGAATACCATCCCTGCGAGTCGATGAGCGTCACCCCGCGGTGGACGTTGTCGACGATCGCCTGGGCCATTTTCTCGTAGTCGTGCGTGACGATGAAGACCTGGCTCGACTGCTGGCTTCCGGCCATGATCATATCGACCGTATAGCCCACGACGGCCGTCATCACGTAGCCGTAAATCACGGCGCTGATACCCATGCCCACCAGCAGGGCCGAAGCAATGATGACGAAATCGGAGTAGATGAGGATCTTGCCGTAGCTGACCGTACGGTACTTGTTGATGATCATGGCCACGATGTCCGTACCGCCCGTCGAGCCGCCCTGCGAGAAGCAGAGCGCGATGCCGGCGCCGGCCAGGATACCGCCCATGACGATGGCCAGCAGGTTGTCGACCCCGAGGAAGTTGCCATCAGGAAGCACCTCCTGCCAGAAGTTCATGCCCGCGGAGATGATCACCACGCAGAAGATGGTCTTGAGGCCGAAATTCCACCCCACGATAAACCCGGCGACCAGCAGCAGGACGGCATTGATGATGAAGACCATCGTACCGATCTGCAAGTCGATTCCCACCGCCGAGAGCGCGTTGCACAGCACGAGCGACAGACCTGCGGCGCCGCCGCCGACTCCGCCGGCCGGGAGGATGCAGCCGATCCAGCCGAAAGAGTACATCAGCATGCCGACAGCCATCAGTATATACTCCTTGACGGGTTTGAGCACGATGTCGGGATTGATGGGTTTCATAACGAAGGGGTTTATTCGGGGTTTGCCTCCGCAAAGGCGGCGCAGGCCCGGCGCAGAGCCGGGTCTACCCGCATTCTGCCGAGGCGCAACCTACCTTTGCCGAAGTTTGTCTGCGGCAAAGGTAGTAAAAAATTCGCCTTGGTATACATTGCATTCCTCCAATCTTTTTTCGAGCATCGCGAGCAGCTGCTCGTTGCGCACGAGGCCCCAGTTGCGGCCGTAATGGTAGCGCGGCGGAGCCTCCGAGGCGAAGCGTTCGACGACCACGCCGGGCCGCAGGCGGCGGAGGATTTCGACGAACAGGTCGATGTACTCCTCCGGCTCCCAGAAGCGGAACCGCTCGGGTGCGGCGTCGTACTCGGCGGCCATCGGTGTAGAGCGGAAAACCTGCAGCTGATGGAACTTCACGGTCGTGAGCGGCAGGGCGTTGATCCGCTCCACCTGGTCCAACAGCATCGCGTCGGTCTCGCCCGGAAGCCCGAGGATGAAGTGCGCACCGACCGCCAGCCCCCGTTCGGCGGTCATCTCCACGGCGCGGCGGGCGCACGCGAAGTCGTGGCCCCGGTTAACGGCCCGGAGCGTGGCGTCGAAGGTCGACTCGATGCCGTATTCGAGAGCCACGTAGCGGTCGCGGGCCAGGGATGCGAACCAGTCGAGTTTGCGCTCGTCGACGCAGTCGGGGCGCGTGCCGACGACGATCCCCGCGACGTCGGGATGCGCGAGGGCTTCATCGTAAAGCGTCTTCAGCCGCTCCAGCGGGGCATAGGTGTTGGAAAAGGACTGGAAATAGACCAGGTAACGCCGCGCCGTGCGGTAACGGTTGCGGTGAAACTCGATGCCCTCGGCGACCTGCTGCCCGACGCTCTTCGAGGGCATGCAATAAGAAGGGGTGAACGCTCCGTTGTTACAGAACGTACACCCTCCTTCGCCGATCGTCCCGTCGCGGTTGGGGCACGTGAAGCCCGCATCAACGGAAAGTTTCTGCACCCGGCAGCCGAACAGACGGCGGAAGTACCCCGCATAGGAGTTGAACCGCCTCGTATCGCCCCACGGGTAGATCATCGCTACAAGCCCCAGTCCGAGGGGTTATAGGTATTCTTCGGGGCGTTGGACACGTTGGTGAAGAATGCGTGTCCGGTGAGCTTTTCGAGGTCCGAAATAGACATCATCTCCCTCGATGTCACCTTCTGGCCCTTGAGGCCGTTGTTGTGCGAGCGCACGAACGCCACGCACATCAGTTCGTCGGCCGAACAGTTCAGCACCGATTTGCCGGTGTCGCCCCGCTTGGTGCGCAGTGCGGCGATGTAGAACATCGTGGGGCACGACACGTCGCTGCGGCCGCCGAACTGGATTTTCTTGGGCGAGGCCGACATACCATAGCCATCGGTATAGGACTCGAAGTAAGTGCCGATGACCAGATAGGTCGTATCGCGGCAGACCTTGCCGTCGATCCAGTCTTCGAGCGTATTCCATCCGCCGCCCCCGGTGTTGAATCCCGAGGAGTACTGCGGAGCGATGTTGGTGTAATAGAAGACCTGTTTATTGATGGCCGTGGAACGGGTGCGTTCGGCCGAACCGAGCATGTGCCCCTTGTTGCAGCCGCCGCCCGTCGACTTGCTGTTATACTGAATGCTGGAGAGAATGATCGGGTCCTTGCCGTAGGCATCCGTGCGATCGACGCCGCCCTCGTAGCAGGCATGACGCGGCGCCGCCACCCAGACGGGACAGTGGTGCTTGGCGCTGAAGCAGACCGTATAATTACGCGCTTTGTGACCGCCTATCGAAAAGTCGGGACAGATATGGTATGCGTAATGATAGTCGCTGTTCGACTTGTCCTCCGGAACAAGTTCGGGCCACCCCGAGTACTTCGTATCGCCGGATCCGCCGCCGTTCCGCGCGGTCGTGAAAGTTCCCGCGGTGCTGGCATAGGTCTGCCCTTTCCAGTCGGCGCAGAGCTGGAACTCGTAGTTCGTGCCGGCGGTCAGCCCGGTCAGGGAGGCCGTCTTGGTCCCCGTTCCCGCCGACACTTCCTGTTGCGAATAGCCGGAAGCAGACGAGGGCTTATAGCGGAAATAGACCTTGTAACCGGTGCCCTCGAACGTAAATCCGCACGTCAGCGTGGCGGTGGTTTCGGTCACGGCGCTCGCC
>ERZ824473.2363-NODE-2363-length-22494-cov-4.875930_pt1 | contig 22494 bp, 19 predicted proteins | sample MGYA00519874_ERZ824473 | MGnify/ENA primary metagenome ERZ824473 (study PRJEB31778, sample SAMEA3449151) | human gut metagenome | biome: human gut; feature: human-associated habitat; material: faeces | place: United Kingdom | collected 2010/2012 ... | reverse complement strand
TCTCTTTAATTTTCTGGCTCAAATTACACATAATACTCACATCCTCTCTGAAATCTTTTTCCATTGGAATTGCATATTCAGTTCCAATAATATCCAGTTTTTCGTTTACTGTTAAATCCTGAGACAACCCATCCCTCATCCTGACATAAAATATAATGTCAAATCGTATCATTCCCTCATGAAGTTCCGGATTTTCAAAATTAAGACCAACCACACGAAATTCCTCATTTTTAACAGCAGCATTAGTAAGACCTGTTTCTATTGGAACCGTGTTAATAAATGGTTCACCTTCAATGTTAGAAACCACATCTTTCGGACTGTATTTGTAGCAACATATGGTATTAGCTCCCAGATCATTCATGAAAAATCCTACTGGGCTTTCAGCATCGGAAAAATATGCTATATGCTAAATCCGATGCTGAAAACCTAACATAATCGACAGTTCTGGCATTGGAAATTGGTCTTGCGGATAAATCGATGCTGGTGCCTTAACATAATTGGCATATCAGGCATCGGGAACTAAATTGTTTATCTGTCCCGATGCCTCGCGATCCTTTTTTACTCTAGTATCCCCCCAAGTACCTCCAAGAGCTCATCCACCACGATCGGTTTTGCCAGGTGTCCGTTCATGCCTGCTTCCAGGGAGGTCTGGCGGTCTTCGTCGAAGGCGTTGGCGGAAACGGCGATGATCGGGATCTTTGCGATGGCTTTGTTTTCCAAAGAGCGAATCTTTCTGGTGGCGGTGTAGCCGTCCATAACTGGCATCTGGATGTCTATGAGGATGACATCATAAAAGCCTTCCGGGTAATAGGTGACTTTTTCTACGGCAATGGCACCGTTTTCAGCAGTATCTACTTTGAAGCCAGCCTCTTCCAGAATGGCAGTGGCGATTTCACGGTTCATGCTGTTGTCCTCCACAAGAAGGACTCTTTTGCCGGCAAAAAGTTCCGGCGAACAGGAAATTGTCTTCTGTTCTTCTGATTTCTCTGGTGCTTCCGCGATCCTCTGACACAGCCGGACGATGATCTCAGTTCCCTTGTTTTCCTCTGATTTGATATCGATCGTTCCACCCATGGCATCTACAAATCATTTGATGATCGTCATCCCAAGCCCGGTTCCCTGAATGCCGCTGATCGTGGAGTTTGCCTGACGCTCAAATGGCTCAAAGATCTTCTGGAGAAATTCCTCACTCATGCCGCAGCCATTGTCTTTGACATGGATCTCATAATTTCCAAAATTTTCCTTTTCACAGGGTTTCTGTATGATCCGCAGGGAAATGCTGCCACCAGTTTGGGTGTACTTCACCGCATTTCCAAGAAGATTGACCAGGATTTCCTTCACACGCAGCTTATCACAGTAAATATACATATCCTGGACCTGCCAGATATCAATGGAAAATTCCTGCTTCTTCGCCAGAGCCTGATCCCGGATGATGATATCTGTTTCCCTTACGATATCCGCGATGCTCCAGACACTTTCATCCAGCTTTGTCTGCCCGCTCTCAATCCTGCTGATCTCCAGTACTTCATTTACGATCCCCAAAAGATGATTTCCCGATATCTTTATCTTTGAGAGATAATCCTGTGTCTTTTCTGTATCACCGCCCGCCTGGATCGCCAGATTTGTAAAGCCCAGCACTGCATTCATCGGTGTCCGGATATCATGGGACATATTCTGCAGAAATACTTTTTTGGCTACGGATGCCTGCTTTGCTGCGCACAGAGCTTTCTCCAGAAGTTCCTTCTGTTTCAGCTCATGCTGGGCTGCCTTTTTCTGCTCCTGTTCCCTGTGGATAAAATAGGTAACGATCAGTATGAGCAGGACTGTCAGCAATCCGATAAAAAGCCAGACATGATCCTGGATAACATCCGTCAGTGTATAAGTCACAACCGTATCAAGATAACGATACGTGTGATTAAGCCCATAACTTTCTCCCAGAATACTGAGTCCATGGTTCAGGATCTGAAGCAGTGCCTTATTTCCGGCAGCGACTCCGAAACAGAGTTTTTCACTGTCTGACAGCGTAATGATGTTTAACTTTTTTTCTCCGTTCAGGAGCTGGCTGACACGAAGCGCACTCAAAAGTGTGCTGTCTGCCTCTCCCGAATTAACTGCATCAATACACGCCTCGATCCCATCATACATCACGATCTCAGCATCCGGATAATTCGCCAGTGTATACCAGTACTGACGGAGATTATTCTGATTTACCGCAATTCTGGAAGTAACCTCATTATCATACGGCTCGCGGTAAACGAGTGCTATCGGAAACGCAACGACAGCAGAACTCTGCACAAATTCTTCCTGCTCTGCATACCACTTTCCATCACTGACAGGCATTACAAAATCCACTTCTCCGTTTTTCAGGCAGTCCAGCATTTCCTGCTGGTCATCAAAGCATCTGTAAATGATCTCCGGATCATAATCACCGGAAAGTGCATCAAACAGATCCGGTACGATGTCCGACACAAGGCCGGTCGCAGATCCGTCCTCTGCCTTATCGCAGTATGGCAGATAGTCTGCCAGGTAGCCCACCGTTATCTGAGCATGTTCCTTCATCCACTGCTGTTCCTGCTGCGAAAGAAAAACACTGACCGTTGTTTCTGTATAATATTTGTTTCGCAGCTCATCAACTTCCACCGCATCCCGCTCATTCATAATGGACATTGCCATATTCAGTTCACTGAGCAGATCCTCCCTTTCCTTTGCAGTGCACAGATAAAAAAGCTGCTTGCCGATCTTTTAGGAGTGATACCAGAGTAAGAAGAAACCACATTATCGGCACTTACAAACCCATCGATCTGCTGTTCATTAAATACCCTGGCACATTCCGTAAAATCCGAATAATATTCAATCTCAATATCGGCACGGTGTCTGGCTTTCCATTGTTCCAGTGCTGCAGTCATACGCTGATCACCTTTGAGCGTACCGATCTTCTTGCCACTGTATGAGGCAATGTCGCCGCACTGCATGGAGCTATCATCCGTATCCTTATAAATATAAAAAGTCTCATTCAGCATTTCACTGTCCGGATAGCCGATCTGATCCACTCTGTCCTCAGAATAAGCCACACCTGCCATCAGATCGATCTCGCCGTCCTTCAGCTTCTCGAACAGTTCATCCCATTCGCCATAAACATACTCATATTTCCAGCCTGTATAAGATGCAAGTTTCTGAAGATATTCGTAACTGTATCCGCTTTTTGGAGCCCTGTCATCCATACCTTCCTGAAAATTATTCGAAAAATAATAGCCTACTTTTACGGTTTCCGCACTTTGCGCAGAAACATCTACACTAAAAAAAGCCAGAACTCCCACACACAAACACCACAGTATTGTGATAAGAAAATAATGGCTTAGTTTTTTGATCTGCAAATTTCCCGACAGCACTGTAAATCCCCCCAGATCATCAAAAATGATTAGTTTTATTATACGCTTTCAGGCAATATGCTGTCAATTTTTTAATAAAACAACTTTATATATGCAAATTCATCAAAAAAACTGGAATAATTTTTATTACAATTTTTGTCCGATCCATGGTATACTTACTGTAAAAACAGGTACAAAGAAGGAATAACTATGAAATACAAAGACGAGATAAAAATTGGAATCATGACTGCATGTTTCTGCTGTGCGATGGTTATGGTCTATGCTGTTGTCCCCAAGGATGCCAGTGTTCTCCGGGCACGTGCCACCAGCACCTTTAAGGAAGCACCCGAGACAGCTGCCGAGGCAGAAGCCGAGAAGCAGTCCGAAGCGGAGGATGCCGGATTTACGATCTATTCCAAGGACAGCAATTATGACTACGATACCTCTGATGATTCCGGAAGTTCTGACACATCCTCCTCTGATGCAGATACCACCCAGAATGATGATGGAAGTTCTGATGTTTCCCATGATGATAACACTTCTTCGGATGATTACATCAACGAAGACGATAACTCCGGTGATTACAATACTTCCGATCAGATCACTTATCCGACCGATGACGGATCCGACTCTTCTCATGATGACAGCAGTTCCGGTGATGTCCAGACCGATTATGACACCGGTGGTTCCGATTCTTCGGATGATTCCTCCGGCTCGTTTGAGGAGAATCTTGTCCTGGAAGAAACTTATCATTAAGAGCCCAATATTTTACGAAGAAAAGGCGACCGACATGAGCTGTTTCATGTCAGCCGCCTTTTTCTTTACGGAAGAACGATTCAGACAGAAAATTTTTACAAAACTCTTCCAGCTTTCGAACGACTGCTCTGGCATTGGCACCTTTTTCTCCGTCTGATTTCTTTAAACCATCCAGTTCTTCCAGCACCACCAGAGGAAGTACCCGATTATTATCTTCAAAACATTCTAATACATAAGGTGCCTGAATCAGTACATTGGTGTCTATTACGTAGGTTTTTATCATATATTCTCGCTCCTCTTTCGATTATTATTCTTACTTCGAAAGTCATCATAACACTTCTATTGTCCGTAAACTATCAATCTTCGCTTAAATTATTGTAAAATTATCACGATTCACGCCCTTGGAAAACCTGAACAGACAAAAAAAAGACTTCTACTGTATGTTGTCTGTTCAGTAAAAGTCTCTTCTTTAAAGAATCAGCTCTTCATTTGAAAATAATTCTGCAACGGCGCTCTCATATACGATGCATTTTTCACTTTTTTTGATTTTTTTGAGATATTTTTTATTGTTTGCAAACAGCGGTCCCATATAAAACCAGAGTTCTTTCATCTTAAAAAGAACGTTGCGGTCGCCGGAAACTTCTGCGCGATATGTATGATACACCAGATCATGGAACTTCCGAAGTTCCGCTTTGGTAAGAGCCTGTCCACCCCTTATCTCTCTTGCAAGGGCAGGATTCGTAAGCGTACCTCTGCCGCTCATGACTGCATCAAGTTCCGGAAATCTCTCACAGATTCTCTGATGATCCTCCACGCAGAAAATATCACCATTATAGCAGACCGGATTTGTACTCATCGCAAAAGCTTCTGCAAACATTTCCAGATTTGGAGTATTTTTGTAAAAATCCTTCTGCACACGCGGATGGATAATGAGTTCTTTCATCGGGAATTTATTATACAGTTTCATCAATTCAGGAAATCCCGATGCATCTTCCATTCCCAGCCGTGTTTTGACGGAGATCTGAATATTGCACTTCGCAAAGATCTCATCCAGAAAACGTTCCAGTTCCTCAGGTCGGTCAAGAAATCCGGCGCCGCAGCCCTTGGTCACGACAGTTTTGGACGGACAGCCAAGATTTAAGTTGACTTCCTGGTAGCCGTATTCACTGAGAAGTTCCACTGTTCGGATAAAATCCTCTGCCTTCTTCGTAAGGATCTGAGGAACTGCATACATTCCCTCATTATTCTCCGGCAGCAGGTCTTTCTTTTCCCTTCCGCTTAAGTTGAGATTCTGCTTGGCACGGATGAACGGGATAAAATATTTGTCAAATCCATCAAAGCATTCAAAAAGAGCCTTACGATATACGTAATTCGTGATTCCCTCTAACGGGGCAAGATAAATCTTCATTCGTTTTCTTCCAGTGTTCCCAGATAGTAGAAGCCTCTGCATTCATCCAGATGGACTCTGACATATTTGCCAAGGAGGGATTCATTTCCCGGGAAATGTACCAGCAGATTATATTCCGTTCTTCCGGTAAAAATTCCCTTCTCTTTGCTTTCTTCCTCTACGAGAACTTCCTGCACGCTTCCCTCAAATCTGGAGGAACGTCTGCGGCCTTCCTGCTGTACCAGGGCAAGAAGACGGTTGAATCTTTCTTTTGCCACATCCTGCGGAACCTGATTTTCCATAGCTGCAGCCGGTGTATCGCTTCGTTTGGAATACAGGAAAGTAAATGCTGTATCATAGCCACATTTGGCAACAACATCCAGTGTCTCCTGGAAATCCTCCTCTGTCTCACCAGGGAAACCAACAATAATATCTGTTGTCAGGGAAATATCCGGGATTGCTGTGCGGATACGGTCTACCAGATCCAGATACTTCTCTTTGTCATAGCGGCGGTTCATCACCTTCAGAATACGGCTGCTGCCGGACTGAAGCGGAAGATGGAGATGATGACAGATCTTTTTGCTCTTTGCCATCGTCGCGATCAGTTCATCGGAAAGATCCTTCGGATGGGAAGTCATGAAACGGATTCTTTTGAGTCCCTCGATATCTTCCAGCATTTCCAGAAGCTGTGCAAAAGTAACCGGATCCTCCAGTGTCTTGCCATAAGAGTTTACATTCTGTCCAAGAAGCATGACTTCGGAAACGCCGTCCGCTGCCAGACGTTTTACTTCCTTGACGATTGCCTCCGGTTCACGGCTGCGCTCACGGCCGCGAACATACGGCACGATACAGTAGCTACAGAAGTTATTGCAGCCAAACATGATGTTGACACCGGATTTGAAAGTATAGTTTCTCTCTGTCGGCAGATCCTCCACGATCTGATCTGTTCCTTCCCATATATCAACAATCTGCTGTTCAGACTGCTGCATATCATAAAACAGCTCGGCAAATTTAAAAATATTGTGGGTTCCAAAAACAAGGTTTACGAATGGGTATGTCTTCTTGATCTTCTCAACAACATGCGGCTCCTGCATCATACAGCCGAACAGGATGATCTTCATATCCGGATTCTTGTCCTTGAGGCTGTGAAGATGTCCAAGTCTTCCATAAACCTTGAGGTTTGCATTTTCACGGACAGTACAGGTATTGTAGATCACGACATCTGCTTCCTCGTTATCCTGTCTGTGATAGCCAATCTCATCCATGATTCCTGCCACAACTTCGGATTGTTTCTCATTCATCTGACATCCAAATGTTGTCAGGCAGTAAGTCAGAGGGCGGCCAAGTGTATTTGATTTCTGTGCAGTAAGTGTCTTTGCCAGTTCAATAAAAGAATTCTGACGTGCAGTTTCTTCCGCAGTCATGGTATTTGTTTTCTGTGATTCTTTTGTCATTTCCAATAACTCCTTATCCATAGATTCGTAATATCTCGATGATCAGTCAGATCTGATAAAATATTCTTTCATGGTCAAAATGCTAACAATTATATATTGTACAAAAAATTTCTGATATGTGCAAGCGGAATATCTACAGTGAAAACAAATACTCAAGCGGAAGGGTATGGATCTTTCGATATTCGCTTTGCAGCTGCTCTTCTCTGGTCTTTCCTTCTGCTTCCAGGGTTTCGATCCGAAATGACGGCTTATGGCAGATTTCTGCATAAAACTGTTCCGGCGAACCGGTTCCCGGACGGCCTGCAACAGAAAAATCCCCTTGGCCATTTCCGGAATTCTCCATGTAGTAACTGCTGCATTTCTGGAGATGTCTCGCCAGACGATAACTTTTCTGGTTTGCTGCAAAAGATTTCGACTGTTTAAAATACAAAATACGATTTCGAAAATGGTCAAATGATAAAAGTCCACAGCTTGGATATTCCTGAAAGATCCGGATCAATGCTTTCGTCTCATTTTCACTTGCAGGCTGCTGCATAACCTGTTTACGCTGATAATATTGTGTAGGAAAGTTCTTTCTGAGATCAACGCCTCTGCTGTTCCCGGTATACTCCTGACTCGGTATTTCCTGCATGCGAAGCATCTGCCGATAGATCGGATTACGAATCGCCTGGAAATCTCCTGTATAGATTTCATAACCATCGGGATTGAGCAGCGGTATGAAGCACAGACGCCAGTTTTGTAGAACTTCTCCGACTTCATAGATTTCTTCCATCTTCCATCCACTTTCCCAGGCTTTGACATATTCCTGCATCATCCGGATCAGAAACATCGGTGTCTGCCTGTCCAGTCCGGTAAGCCCGGAAAGACAGAAAATACAATTTGTCCCTTTTCCCAGTTCTACCATCGGAATCATTCTCTCATCATGACTTTTCCCAATGACGCGAAACTGTGCGATCTGGCTGTATCTCTGGGAAATCTCCCACATTTCATAATAAAGATCTTCATATGTACAGGATCGTGTATCTGGCATAATCTTTTCCCTCCATATTTCTTTTATTACAGATTTTTTATCCAAAATCATGTATCTGCCCTGTATTAATATATGAAAAGAGGCAGGTCAAAAGAACCTGCCTCTGTAAAATCTTTTGTTTTGAGATTTATTAAATGTCTTTTTTGCGTTTGCGGATCAGGATATATCCGGCTGCCAGCAGTGAGAGTACTGCCAGTGTTGCCATAGTTCCGATTGGAGATTCATCCATAGTAGAAACTGCGGACTTGGAGCTGGAACCATTTGCTTTCTCTGTTGCTGCTTCTGTTGCAGTCAGCTCCGCGTCAGTTGCGCTTCCACTTCCGCTTCCGCCGCCTGTTCCACCTGCATCTCCGGTTGGGGTTATGGTAAGGTCAGCGTCTGTAAGTTCCTGTGAGCTGAACTGGGTTTTGACGGATTCAATTACATCTGTATCCTGCCATTCTGATCCGTTGTAAATCTGTTTCTTGAAGAATACATAGATGTTGTAAGTCTTAGCATCTTTGATACCTTTCGGAGAACCAATTCGGAAAGTAGTATTCTTGTCTTCTGTCTGCTTAGGGTCTTCCTTCATACTCCAGTACATTGGAATCCATCTCTCATCGCCGGAAACATACGGCGGCTCATCATTCTGACCGGCTCCGGTTACTGAAAACTCATAAAATGTACCCGGAGTAAATTTCAGCGGATTCTCCAGACCGGTGATCTTGCTCTTGGAAGCAAGTTCAGAGACAGAATAGGTACGTGCTTTACGAGTATTATTGTTTGATGCAGGCGGACGTTTCGTCTTAAAGCTAGGAGTATTTAATTTAAAAATACTCATCTTAGCTTTACCAGTTGTAGGCTTTGCACAAACAACCAGCCAACTGTCTGCCTCCGGAACATTCTCTGCTTTGACAGTGAATGCTGTATTTGCTTTTACTGCATTTGTAGCCCGGCTTGAATCATACATGTTCTGGATTGTCTCTACACTGGTACCTGCATCTACAAAGAAATAATACCATTTGCAATCCTGAGTTGTAGAAAAATTCAAAGTAACTGTAGTATGATTTGTCCATTTCAAAGTACCTCTTTTATAAGTCAGGAAAGAAGGTGTCGTAGTTGGAGTTGCTGTCGGCTTTGCAGATATAGACGGACTGATCGATGGACTAACAGATGGGCTGACCGACGGACTCACCGATGGTGTCGTTACCTTCTTAATTACTGCTGTTGTTTCTGTATCTGCCTTCAATGTATATTCCTCTGTATCATATTTAAATTGTTTTACTGCACTGTCAAAATCTGTCACTGTCACACTATCTGCAACTGTAACTACCTGAAGATTCTCTGCTGCATTCGCATGAGTAAAGGAAATCTCCGAACCTGTAAGGTCTTTGGTAATCATAAATTTTGCATTTTTATCCAGATAAATATTTGCCTGTGTATCCGCGATTTTATTATCATTTACTGTGACAGTACCCTCTACAAGAATATCGGAGTCACTGTATACAGCACCATTTGCGCCGGTATTTCCGGTGATCGTACCACCTGCAAGAGCAATCTGTCCGCTTGTGCAGTCAATTGCTGCGCCCTTTGCACTGCTGTTATTTCCGGTAAGAATTACATTTGAAAAAAGTCCAAAACTTCCATCGGTCACTTTAACAATGGAACCCTCTGCTGTAATGCTTGTATCCGTAAATGCACCACTGACTGTCAGTTTGCCATCATCTTTTACTTCAAACTGCAGGGAAGCATTTTCTCCAGATACCTGGAACATATCTCCTTTAAAAGAATCATCTGCCCTTCCGATAGAAACATCTCCCGCTGCACGGATGCAGACTTTCTTATTCTCTATTGTAACTGTAGATGATAATGCAAGCTGATCGGAAACCTCGATTACCGTAGCTTCTGAATCTGCTGTTGCAGCTTCTACTTTATCAATTGCTGCCTGAAGTGATGGCTGATAGTCTGGTACATCATTACCATCGGCATCCTTATTAATAATAGCAATTCCAGTAGCTGTATTCTCTTCTGCTACCGTCTCAGTTTCTGTAGTTTCTTCCGCCGGCTGTTCTGCTGGTGCTTCTGTCGGCTCCTCTGCCGGTTCTTCGGCTGGTGCCTCGGTCGGCTGTTCCGGCTCTGTCGGTGCCTCGGTCGGTTCTGCCGGTGCTTCTGTCGGCTGTTCTTCGGCTGCAGAATTATCTGTATCTTCGGAAGATCCGAAATCTCCCGTTTCCTCACCTGCTGTTTCAGATGCAGCATCTGCTGCCATTGCAGTAACCGGCACACCACCGGTAGCAAGTGCACCTGCCAGGATCATTGCATATAATTGTTTACGTCTCAACTTAAATCCTCCCATGTGTCTTCATTTCACAGTCGAAATTCCCATAAAATCACTTTCCGGCTGCACGAAATATGTAACATCGTTAATTTGCTGTTCTTCAAACAAAGTTTGCATCAATAAACTGTCTTTCATTATACACACGCATATCCAAAATGTCAAATCAACGATGCATATTTCTGGTCATTATCGTTCGACCTTTTTTTACTTTTATGGTCGAATCTGGCCATTTCCATAGATAATATATTTGGTTGTTGTCAAAGCAAGGAGTCCCATCGGTCCTCTTGCGTGAAGCTTCTGAGTACTGATTCCGATCTCTGCACCATATCCAAACTCAAATCCATCCGTGAATCTGGTGGAAGCATTTACATATACAGCGGCTGCATCCACTTCATCCAGGAATTTCTGTGCATTGCTGTAATTCTCTGTGATAATCGCCTCTGAATGACCGGTATTGTACTTATTGATATGTGCGATCGCCTCATCTACATTATGTACTACCTTGATAGAAAGAATGTAATCCAGATATTCCGTTCCCCAGTCTTCTTCTGTAGCTGCGACTGCGCCCGGCATCAGTGTCTGTGCTTCTTTGTCTGCACGCATCTCCACATGTTTCTCCTGAAGACGCTTTGCAAGGACCGGAAGAAGTTTTTCTTTGACATTTTCATGGACAAGCAGAGACTCGCATGCATTGCAGACACCGACCCTCTGTGTCTTGGCATTGAGGATGATATTGACTGCCATATCAAGATCTGCGCTCTCATCCACATAAATGTGGCAGTTTCCGGTACCAGTCTCGATCACAGGGATTGTGCTCTGGTTCACAACGGCTTTAATAAGGCCCTTTCCGCCTCTTGGAATCAGGACATCCACATATTCGTTCATCTTCATGAACTCAGCCGCAGTCTCTCTGGAAGTATCTGCGATCAGCTGAATGGCATTTTCTGTTACGCCGTGGGCTCCTAAAGTCTCTCTGATGCAGTTTACGATCGCCTCGTTTGAATGAAGTGCATCACTGCCACCCTTGAGGATCACAACGTTGCCAGTCTTGAAACAAAGTCCAAATGCATCAGCGGTAACGTTCGGGCGTGCCTCATAGATGATCCCGACAACACCAAGCGGAACTCTTTTCTGACCGATCAGAAGTCCGTTCGGACGTTTTTTCATTCCGGTCACTTCACCGATCGGATCTTCGAGAGACACAAGCTGACGAAGTCCCTCTGCCATTCCTTCGATTCTCTCTCTGGTAAGGAGCAGACGGTCCACCAGACCTTCCGGCATGTGGTTTGCCTTTCCGTGTTCTACATCGATCGCATTGGCACTGAGTAACTGTTCTGTACATTCTACAAGATGATCTGCCACAGCCTCAAGAACCTCGTTTTTCTTGTTTGTTGTTATATTTCGAAGCTCTGTCTCGGCATCCTTGGCATTTTTTCCAAGCTGCAATAACATTTCATTCATTGTCAAAACCTCCTTCTGGAAACAGGTCTGTTATTTTGTGAGTTGGTAGATTTTATTTTCTGTAACGATAATCTCCGGCGAGATATCTGTCGGTTCTGTCGGAACAGAAGGTAAGATCTGGAAATCAAAAGCAACTGCCACTCTCTTGATCTGCAGGTGTTTCTCAAGGAAACGGTCATAAAAGCCGCCGCCGTAACCAACCCTGTGATTCTGCGGGTCAAAAGCCACTCCCGGCATGACCATCATGGCATCTTCCCACTGAACGATCTCGCCACGCACCGGCTCAGGGATCCCGAAATATCCCTTTTCAAGCTGTGAGAAATCCGTCAGTTTATAGAATACCATATCCTGTCCGACAACTTTCGGAACTGCGACTTCCTTGCCCTGCTTCCATGCTTCTTCGATAATGAAACCTGTCATGACTTCGTGGTTATAATCTGCATAGGCAAGAATCTTCTGTGCTGACTGAAATTCCGGAAGCTCTGCTACCTTCTGTGCGATCTGACGGCTCCATGCCTCTACCTGGCTGTCTGTACATTCTTTTCTTAATTTGAAGATCTGTTTTCTAATGAGTTTTTTTTCTTCCATATTTATCACCTAAATTTGTAACAGAACCATCGGCTTCTTTGATGCTGATATTATTTAACTGTGCTCTTAAGTTTCCGCGGACTGCTGCGAGATATTCCTTACGCAGTTCTGCCTGCTCTGCTTTTTCTTCTTCTGTAAGACCTACGCTCTTGGCTTTGTGTGCCAGTGCGTTGATACGGTCGATCTTTACGTTATCCATTCCCATGGTAAGTATCTCCTTTATTTAAAGTAATTTCTCAATATAATCGATCAGGAAAAATTCTTCTTTCTTATCACCGACAAACAAGGTTCCGTAATTACGTCCTTCCATGATCTTGTGAATGATATGGAAATCTGCTCCGTTTGCAATGATCATGTCTGCGCCCGCAGATGTAGCAATCTCGGCAGCAGTAAGTTTCGTTGCCATTCCGCCGGTTCCGACTTTGCTCTTTGGACCCTTGCCCATGCTTAAGAGTTTCTCATCCAGTTTCTCAACCGTATGGATGAACTCTGCATCCGGATTGGCATTTGGATCATCTGTAAACAGCCCGTCGATATCGGAAAGCAGGATCAGAAGATCGGCTCCGATCAGTCCGGCGATGACGGCTGACAGGGTATCGTTATCACCAAAAGATTCCAGTTTCTCAAGCTCATAGCTGGAAATGGAGTCATTTTCGTTTACGACCGGAATTGCCCCGACATTCAGAAGTTCCTCAAATGTATTTCTGGCATTGTGACGGTTCAGATTGTTGACCATAGTATTCTTGGTCATCAGGATCTGTGCCGCAACCTGATTGTACTCCGCAAAAAGTTTCTGATAGATCATCATAAGCTTTGCCTGTCCTACTGCGGAACATGCCTGCTTCTTCTTAAGTTCAGCCGGTTTCTCATGAAGTCCGAGAGCGGAAGCACCTACCGCAACAGCACCGGAAGTTACCAGTACCACATCCTTGCCCTGATTGTGAAGGTCGCTCAATTCACGTACCAGCACTTCCAGTTTACGCAGGTTCAGTTTATTGGTTTCTTTGTGGATCAGAGAGGAAGAACCTACCTTTACCACAATACGCTTTTTGTCTTTTAACATCTCACGGTAATTCATCGTTATGTCTCTCCAAGTATATTTTATTGCCGTTTCCCGGCAGAGCATTTATTGTTTATCTGGTGATTCCAAGATCATCGAGGGCTTTGGCCTGCTTTTTCTCCATGACAGCAGCTTCTTCCGGAGTCATATGGTCGTATCCGAGAAGATGAAGCATGCTGTGTGCAAACAGGAAGCTGAACTCGCGCTCAATGCTGTGACCGTATTCCTGTGCCTGGGAATAAACTCTGTCTACGGAGATCATCACATCTCCAAGAAGCAGTTCATCGGTATCCAGGTCAAAATATTCGTCCTTCTCATCGATCACAGAATAGTCTGCCGGTTTCTCAAACGGGATCATCGGGAAAGAAAGCACGTCTGTCGGTGCATCGATCAGACGAAATTCCGCATTTACCTTGCGGATCTCTTCGTTGTCTGTGATGACCAGGTTTACGCTGATCTCATACGGGCATTCCTCCAGTTCCAGGATATGGGATGCTACTTTCTCGGCGAGTTTCTCATAAGGGATCTCTAATTTGCGTTCGGTTTCATACTCGATCTGAATGGTCATTTCTTCTTCTCCTCACTGCGGCGTGTGGTGCGTCTTGCCGGCTTCTGTTTCTTCTCATAGTCATCGTAAGCCTGTACGATCTGCTGTACCAGTGGATGACGCACGACATCCTTGCTGGTAAGCTGGCAGAATCCAATATCATCAATCTTCTTAAGGACTTTGGCAGCGACATCAAGTCCGGATACCGCGTCTCTCGGAAGGTCCTTCTGGGAAGCGTCACCGGTCACAACTACCTTGGAGCCAAAGCCGATACGTGTCAGGAACATCTTCATCTGCGCCGGTGTCGTATTCTGTGCCTCATCCAGAATGATAAACGCATTATCAAGGGTACGTCCTCGCATGTAAGCAAGCGGGGCAACCTCGATCAGCCCGCGCTCCATATTCTTGGCAAAACTGTCTGCTCCCATGATCTGATACAGAGCATCATAAAGCGGGCGGAGATACGGGTCTACCTTGCTCTGAAGGTCTCCCGGGAGAAAACCAAGTTTCTCTCCGGCCTCAATCGCCGGTCTGGTAAGGATGATACGGCTGACTTCCTCATTGCGGAATGCAGTCACCGCCATCGCCATTGCCAGATAAGTCTTACCGGTTCCTGCCGGTCCGATGCCGAATACGATCATTTTTTTGCGGATCTGCTCTACATATTCCTTCTGTCCAAGAGTCTTGGGCTTGATGGGGCGTCCCTGTATCGTGTTGCAGATAAAATCCTTATCTATCTCTGTAAGTACCTGATTTCGCTCTTCCATGGCAAGTGACAGTGCATAGGTCACATTCTGCCGGGTAATGGTATTTCCCTTGCCTGCAAGTGTTACCAGTTCTTCTATCAGCTTCTTCGCCTGAGTTGCGCTTCCGTCTGTACCCAGGATCTTTAAACTGCCGTCTCTGGATATCAGTGTTACATTCAGGGTGCGCTCGATCAGCTTGAGATGCTCGTCAAACTGGCCGAACACATTTCCCTCCAGATCTGCGGGGACCTGAGTGTGTAACTCAATAATGCTGTTAGTCATTCTCTGTTGTCCTTTCTTCGGGCTGCTCCTGTATTTCTACGGGAACCTCCCTTCCGGTTTTTTCTATGATTTCCAAAGACCCTTTGCTGATGCAGGTCTTATGGTCAACCTCTATTTTAACATTATTTGCAGATATTTGAAGCCCTTTTTCCATTAATTTTTTCTCATAAGCCTGTAAAATCTCCCATGATACGATCTTTGCCTCTTTTTCTGTGCGTTTTTTTGCGGTTTTACGATATTCTTTTCTGACGATTTTCCCATAAGATGCAGGAAGAAAAAAGTTCTCTGTTACCTGCCAGGGATGATATTCAACAGATTGTTGCCATCCGTTTTCTTTCTTTCCCCCGAAAGTAAAGATCCAGTTTCCCAGCCGGACACAGCCGCCCTTTTTTTCTGTTCCTGCAAAAACTTCTTCCTGATACTCCATCGGAACTTCGTGATAATACGCCAGTTTGTACTGGATATAGACATCCGCATCTGCTTTTACATATTGATATTGATAAACTTCCTGACTGTCATTCTTCAGTTCCAGCACACCAGAGACCAGAATATCCCCTTTTTTGCAGGTATCGCCCGGATGAAGCAGCGGGACTCCTGCACGGGTGACCATTTTTACGATCGTTCCGTCCTTCTCTGCTGCCAGACTGCTGGCAGTCTGCTCCTTTGGCATATCATCTCCTGAAAAAATCCCTTCCTGCACTTCAAGGGTCAGCCTGGTTCCCTCCAGTTTTGCAGAAACCCAGGTGATTTCCGGATATTTTTCCCGGACTGCCGCGGCAATCTCACTACAGTTTATCTTCTTTCTTGAAATCCCATGTGTAATACCCTGATCGTCCAGAAACTCCAGGATCTCGCCTGTACTGCATTGTCTGTTACCCTCGATCCGAATATTCCAGATATGTCCTGATAAAAATATAAGAAGTCCAATGCACAGCAAAATCCCAAGAAAAAATGCCTTTCTTTTTTTACTTCGATAAAAAAAGAAGGGCAGTCCATGTTTTTCAACAATATGTATCCTGACACCTGTCTTCCGACAGAGCGGACCAAGAAGAAAAAAATCTTTCACAGCGAGAATCCCTGTCAGAGCTCCATCAGGATGACAGCAAAGATTTCGGATGCAGATTTTTCTTCCCCGGCAGAGGTTCAGAAAACGCTCCGTCTGTTCTCCCCGGACCTGAATCTTTATGCAACCCTTCCAAAAGCAGATCAGCTTTTCCATAAACACCTCTATCGTTCCAGGATTATTTCTGACAGAATCCCCTCTATCTGCATCTCTTCCGGTGTATACCACAGGATTTTCAAACCTTTCCCATGGATCACCAGTTTGCCGGAAAATGTCAGGATGATCAGTTCCTGTGGCTCATAACGAAGGATACTTCTGTAATTTCCTATCTGTATCTGGCTCTTGCCGGTAACCGTAAAAACCGATTCTTTTAAAGCCAGATCCCGTGGGATCTCCAGTGCCTCCACCAGGTTTTCCCTCCATTGCTCTTTCTTTTTCATAGAAAAAATCTCCGGCTTTTCTTTTAAATATATGCCGGAGATTTTTATTTAGACTTTTTATGAAGTTTTATTTTGGTTCACGGAACAGTACCATAGAAAACCACAGGATCGTATTTCCGCCAAGATTATATTCCATTACCTCACGCTCTACGATCTCACTGACTACAACACCGTGGCTTTCAAGACAGGGGTGCATCCTCTCCGGATGTCTGCATGGCTCGCCCTTAAGATAAGCGCATTCCTTACAGATATCACAGGATTCTGTCGAAAGGGTAAAGGTATCAAATCCCTCACCTTTAAGATATTCTGCCACAGCGGTCGTAAGTTCTTCATGTGCATCTCTGGTAGAAAGCATTTCCTCCATATTCATAATGTCAGAAACCTCTGCTACGCTGGAAAAAAAGACAGCACGGTCATAACTGTGGATCCTGTCCTCACATTCCTTAAGGGTCCCAACCGCCGGTGGACAGGCCCAGGTCGTTCCGTAACGTTCGCATTCCTGCTGACAGACGATCCGCACCCGTTCTGCCACTGACAAAGCCTTCGCGTCCAGAAGACGGTATTCATAGATCGGATAGTCCGATATAAATTCCTCAAATTTCGTTGTATTTAACTCAGCCGCCATTGGACAGCCTCCCTCTTCCTTAGTCCAGAATGATCAGTGCCATGAAAACAAGGTCTTCATCGCCGCTGTTTGTAAGGCCATGTCCCTGGCCGCCCGGTGTAAAGGTCACATCTCCGGCACTTACCATGCGGAGTGTTCCATTGTCGCTGTAGATTCCCTTTCCGGAAAGGATATAATAGGTCTCACTCTCATTGTGATGCTCATGGTATCCAAGAGAACATCCCGGCTCCAGAGTCACCTCTGCATATAGTCTGCATTTGCCATTTAACTGTTTTTCGTCCAGAAGGCGCTTGATCAGTGCATGTCCCTGGCCGCCTGCCATATTTTCTACACGTTCTGTTGTCATCTTTGTTTCCTCCTTTTCTTGTAAAAAATTATTTATGATAAGGCTCATGGTTCAGAATCCGGTATCCCCGGTAGATCTGCTCCAAAAGGATCATCTGCATCAACTGATGAGGGAAAGTCATCCTGGAAAAGCTCAGTTTAAAATCAGCACGGTCAAGGACTTTATCTCCAAGACCCAGAGAACCGCCGATCACAAACGCGATCGAACTCTTTCCCTCTACTCCAAGCTGTCCGATCTTCTGTGACAGCTGTACAGAATCCAGCATTTTGCCGTCGATCGCAAGCGCGATCATATAGTCATTGTCACGGATGTGCTTCATCAGACGCTCTGCCTCTGTCGCCTTGATCTGTTCGTTCAATGCATCAGAAGCCTTATCCGGTGTCTTCTCATCCGGAACCTGGCAGAATGTCAGTTTGCAGTAACGGCTTAAACGCTTTGCATACTCAGCAATGCCGTCATTCAGATATTTTTCTTTGATCTTACCAACTGTTAAAATACGGATTTCCATTATACGTTATGTTCCTCTATATAAGTTTCAAATTCTTCCATGGACATCAGGACCTTACGTGGCTTCGTGCCTTCCTCCGGACCGACCACGCCGGCATCAGAAAGCTGGTCCATGATCCTTGCTGCCCTGTTAAAGCCGATCTTGAACATTCTCTGCAACATACCGATCGAAGCTCTTTCTTTCTCAATGATGAATTTGCCTGCATCCACAAAGTAGATATCATTCTCATCATTTCCACCGGAAGAACCGCCTGAGAGGCTGATCGTATTTACCTGCTGCTCGATCTGCGGATTATATGTCACCTTCGGATTCTTATCCGCAAGGAATTCCACAATGCTGCTGACTTCCTCATCGGAGACAAAAGCCCCCTGCAGTCTGGCCGGTTTCTGATATCCCTGCGGATAAAACAGCATATCACCTTTTCCGAGCAGCTTCTCTGCACCGTTCATATCGAGGATCGTTCGTGAATCGACGCCAGAGGAAACAGAGAATGCAATCCTCGACGGCATATTCGCCTTGATCAGTCCTGTGATGACATTGACAGACGGTCTCTGCGTCGCAATGATCAGATGGATGCCTGCTGCACGTGCAAGCTGTGCCAGACGGCAGATCGCATCCTCTACCTCTCCCGGTGCGACCATCATAAGGTCCGCAAGCTCGTCTACGATGATCACGATCTGCGGCATCGGTTTCTGCGGGGTTCCACCCTCCGGAACTGCCATGTTACTGATCTTGCGGTTATATTCACCCAGATTTCGAACGCCGTACTCAGCAAAAGTATTATAACGACTCATCATCTCGGACACTGCCCAGTTGAGTGCTCCTGCAGCTTTCTTTGGGTCTGTGACGACCGGGATGAACAGATGCGGGATGCCATTATAGACACTTAACTCAACCACCTTCGGGTCGATCATGATAAGCTTGACTTCCTCCGGCGATGCTTTGTACAGAATACTGATGATCAGTGTATTGATACATACAGATTTACCGGAACCGGTCGCACCTGCGATCAGAAGGTGCGGCATCTTGGCAATATCTGTGACTACCGGTTTGCCCGCAATATCCTTACCTACAGCAAAGGACAGTTTGGATTTCGCCCCCTGAAATTCCTGGGACTGCAGGATCTCCCGGAGCATGACCGCATGATTTTCCTTATTAGGGACCTCGATCCCTACAGCAGCCTTGCCCGGGATCGGAGCCTCGATACGGATATCCGGAGTCGCAAGATTCAGTTTGATATCATCTGCGAGATTGACGATCTTGCTTACCTTGACTCCCATCTCCGGCTGTAATTCATAACGGGTTACGGTAGGACCGCAGCTCACATTTGTGATTGTGACATTCACGCCAAAGTTGTGCAGGGTTTCCTGTAGTTTCTTAGCTGTCTTGCGAAGATGTGCATCAGAGTCTCCCTGCGATTTGCCATCTCCACGTTTCAGAAGTTTCAGCGGTGGATAATGGTATTCCTTTGGAACTTCTGAAGGTGCGGAAGTAATTTCTTTCTGAATATTGGTAATATCACTCTGGATTTCCTGCTCAGAAGATTTCGGATTCTTTTTCTGAGATGTCGTAGATTCTGCGGCCGGCTGTTCTGCTGTCTGCACCTCTGCCGTATGTTCCGGCTGAACCTCTCTCTTAAGCTGTTCCTGCCAGTCAGCTCCCTGATATGCGTCCTCTTCTTCATCTGGCATTTCTTCTACCGGTTCGCTCTGAATCTCCGGTATTATGGTTTCTGGAATTTCTTCTTCTGGTTCATCCTGATATGCAGCAGGAATTTCTTCTTTCTCCATCGGTGCTTCCTGTCTGGAAAAATCCGGAAAAGCAGGAGCTGAATTCTCATCCTCAGAATCTCTGACTGCTTCTGCTCTCTGAATCCTGAATTCCAGCTGTCCCTGACTGCTTTCCTCCGTCTTGACAGATTCCTGCGGAAGTGGCATCTCCTCTGCCGGAAGCGGTGTCAGTTCCGGCTTCGCAGGCGGTGTCAGTTTGGTTCCCTCAAGAAATTCATGTTTCCTTGATTTCTGTTCAGGCTCGTCCTCATCATCTGCTTCTTCTGTAAGTGCTTCCTTCAGAGCTTTCATACGCTCTGCCTTTCTCTGTTCCCTGCGTAGTTTCCTTTCCTGCTGGCGGAGTTCTCTCCTGAGATCTCTTTCCGGCTGTCCTTCCATATAACGCTCGTGACCGCCTCTTGCCAGCCCACAGATCCCGTCCCAGACGCGAAAGATAAATCCGAAGAAAGATTTCTGCGTAACCAGGATCATCGTAATTAACAATACAAGCAGAATAATCACACATCCGCCAACCACACCAAATGCGGAAGTGGTTGAAATACAGATCGCGCCTCCGATCACACCGCCTCCCGTATGGTATTCGGACGAAATTCTGTAATATTCCGAAAAGGTAGTGTCTGCCATATATCCCTCTGTCAGAAGCTGGATCAGACCGCACAGGAAGATCCAGAATATAATTCCTGCCAGAACTTTCTTATATGCAAGCAGATTTTTCCTGTTGGATATAAGAAATACTGCACATCCAAAAAGCAAAACCGGAAAAAGATATGCCAGAAGCCCCATAATTCCAAAAGATGCCTTACTGATACTGCCTCCAACAGTTCCTCCCATCCCAAGATTGCTGATGATCAGAATCACTGAAGCCGCAAAGAAAATCCAGAGAATAATCTCTGTCTGGAATCCACTGGTAACTCCCTGCTTCTTTGTAGTCGTTTTCTTTGCAGCTGCTTTCTTTCCGGCGGTTTTTCTCCTGGAAGTGGCCTTGGTGGTTCCTCTTCTGTTACTTTGTTTCTTTGCTGCCATTTCGGGCACCCTCCTACTATTTCAACTCACAGCTATAGCTTCACGAAGTCTGAAGCCCCGGCTGCCTAAAGCATATAATGTTACTGTTCACTCCGTTCACAGTAACTTGGTCAAAATGCATTCCTAATCACCTTCGGTGATGGCATTTTGCCCTGTATGTCTCGGGATTTTGCCATATTCATGGCAAAACGCCTCGCGGAATACTACCTGTGAATAGTAACCACATAATTCATGATCAGTGTCACAAAACCGATCACAAAACAATAAATAGCAAATCCACGAAATCTGCCTTTCTGAACAAGCTTCAGACAATAGCGGATCACAAAAGATGCCACAATACCTGAAATAACCATTCCGAGTACATAAGTAAAACCAAGCCCTACTGTCATAGCAGGCGAACCAAACTGTCCCAGTTCCATAACCAGTGATCCCAGAATTGCCGGAATAGATAAAATATAAGAATATTTCACTGCAAAAGTACGGCTGAACCCGCTCATCAGTCCTGCACTGATCGTCAGACCACTTCTGGAAAGTCCCGGAAAGACAGAAAGTCCCTGGCTGATTCCAATCCACATTGCATTAGAAAGACTTGCATCCTTGGCAGCCTTCGTACCGCCTGCCCGGCTGAGGTCGATCACAAGCAGGACAATTCCTGTGATCAGAAGTCCTGCACTTGAAACCAGAGTGGAATCTGCGACCAGCACAACCAGTCTCCTTGACGTATATCCCAGAAACATCGTCGGGATCATGGAAACAAGAAGCAGCACGACAAACTTACGATATGTATTGCTGATGATTCTGGCATAATGAAGCTGATTGCCGGTTCTTTTGTTGTAGAAATACAAATGAAAATTTCCTACGATATCCATGGTCATGTCCAGAATCTCGTAAAGAATGTGCCTGATATCCTTCTGAAAAGTCATAAACACAGCACCGAGAGTACCCACATGCAGCATGGCTTCCAACAAAACACCAGCATTATGATCCATTCCAAAAAAATTCTCAAGAATACTGAGATGTCCGAAACTGCTTACAGGAAGAAACTCTGTAATTCCCTGTACAATAGCTAATAAAATAACATATAAAACTGTCATACTCTTTTCCTTTTCTTTTCATACAGTCTGTGTCTTATTGTTACTGTTGCGACACATCAACACTGGTCAGTATAACATATTTTTTTTTAACTTACAAGTTTCCAAACATTTGTTTGTGAAACAAAAAAATCCCGATCAGCTCAACATGGAGTTGACCGGGATTTCCTGCATTTAAATATTATTTATTTTTGAGATATTCATCGATACCTCTGGCTCCAGCTTTACCTGCTCCCATGGCAAGGATAACAGTAGCTGCACCTGTAACGGCATCACCGCCGGCATATACGCCGTCTTTGGATGTCTTACCGGTTTCTTCCTCAGCAACGATACATCTTCTCTTGTTGATCTCAAGTCCCTTGGTTGTAGAAGAGATCAGCGGGTTCGGGGAAGTACCAAGTGACATGATAACGGTATCTACGTCCATATCATACTCAGATCCCGGGATTTCAACAGGACGTCTTCTTCCGGAAGCATCCGGCTCGCCCAGTTCCATCTTGACAACCTTCATTCCATTTACATGGCCGTTTTCGTCAACATGGATTTCTTTCGGGTTGGTAAGAAGATCAAAGATGATTCCCTCTTCTTTTGCGTGATGAACTTCCTCTGCTC
>ERZ824473.2354-NODE-2354-length-22579-cov-3.036628_pt1 | contig 22579 bp, 18 predicted proteins | sample MGYA00519874_ERZ824473 | MGnify/ENA primary metagenome ERZ824473 (study PRJEB31778, sample SAMEA3449151) | human gut metagenome | biome: human gut; feature: human-associated habitat; material: faeces | place: United Kingdom | collected 2010/2012 ... | reverse complement strand
CGCGCGACGGGGCGGATGCTGCTCGATGTTGCGCTGGTGCTCTCCGTGGTGGTCGTTGCCTTATCGGGCCTCATGGAATCGGGAGCGGTGCTGCCGACCTTCGGCCTTTATGCCGAAGGGTACTACTTCTGGGGGCCTTTGCATGCCGCCTCCGCCAAGGTACTTCTCGCGCTTCTCATTGTGCATGGGGCGCTCAACATCGGTTCGGTGTGGCGCTTGATGCGGCATAGGTGCGCGAAGGAGACCGCATGAGCGAGCGGTTGCTATTCGGCGGCCGCCTTTGATCCTGCAAAAGAGCGGCCCGGGCGAGTGCCCGGGCCGCTCGGTGTTTTTGATGCGGATAGCCGTCTACTCCACATCCACGACGTCGTCGGTGGTGAGGGCGTCGGCCATGAGGTCGCGGTACTCGGCGGGGGAGGCGGCGTTGGTGGCCGCGCCCAGCTCGGTATCGCTTGCCTGGGGCTCGGGGATTTCCACGGAGGTGTCGGTCGGATCAAGCCCCGCGTCTACGCGGCGCATCATGTCCTGCCACTCGGCGTACTGGGTGCCCACGTAGCTGATGCCGTCCTGGTTCAGCGTGTAGCTGGGGCAGGCGGCGGAGTACATGGTGAGCCCCTTGTCCTTGAACGTGAGCGCGAGGGACACCAGATCGGTCACGGAGTAGTCGGTGGTCACGCAGCGGGCGAGGGACTCCACGGTACCCGGGATCTCGGTGATGGACTTCGAGAGCACCTTCTCCACGATGGCCTCGATGATCATGCGCTGGGCCTGGGCGCGGGAGAAGTCGCCGGCGCGGGTGGCGTGGCGCTCGCGGGCGAAGGCGAGGGCCTGGTCGCCGTCGAGGGTCTGCTCGCCGGCCTCAAGGGAGATGCCGCTCGTGTCGGAATAGAAGCTCTCGGGCACGTTCACCTGAATGCCGCCGAGCTCGTTCACGACGTCCTTCAGCTCTTCGAAGTGCACCTCCACGTAGTGGGTGATGGGCACGCCGGCGAAGGTGGAGAGCGTTTTCACGGCTTCGGAGGGGCCGCCGAAGGCATAGGCGGCGTTGATCTTCTGGGTGCCGTGGCCCTCGATGTCGATCATGGTGTCGCGGGGCACCGAGATGAGGTCGACCACGCCCTTGTCGGGATCGATGCGGGCGAGCATGGTCACGTCCGAGCGGCTGGCTGTCTCGCCCTTGCGGGCGTCGCTGCCGAAGATGCCCACGTAATAGGAGCCGTCGGCCTTGGCGGGGGCCAGCTGCTCGCCGAGCTCCTTGAACTCAGCGTCGTCGAGACCGCCTTGGATGGTGGCGTTGATGCCGTTCAGGTAGAGCGCGAGCGCCGTGCCGGCACCGGCGAGGATGACGACGAGGGCCGCGGCGATGCCGAGGGCGATCTTCTTGCCGCGCGACTTCTTGCGGGCCGCCTTGGCCCGGGCGAGGCTGTCGGTGGCGGCGAAGCTTTGGGAGCCGCCCGCGGCGGAAACGGGGCTCGCGGTCGGCGCGAAGCCGGTGCCCTCGAAGGAGGAGCGGGCGCGGGAGGCGCGGGGCGTGCGCGAAACGTCCGCCTGGGCGCTGCGAGAACGGGCGGCCTGGGCGCTCCGAGTGCTGCGGCCGGCGCTCGTTATGGGGGCGGAGTGGGAACCGCGGCGTTCCTGCGCGGAGCCGAGGGGCGCCGAGTGGGCGCCCCGGCGCGAGGTGCCGGAGTTGAGCGGAGCGGAATGCTTGCCAGGTCTGTTTGCCATAGGGTTCGGCGCGCAGGCGCCTGCCTCCTCGATAAGCACGGTGGTACGAATGCGAAATCCCAAGATACCAGGAAAAGGGCGGCCGTGGGCCGCCTTCGACAAGAAAACAGGCTTTTGGAAGGGTGGTGGAAGGGGAAGGAAGGGGTTGCCGAAAAGGGCGGCGCTCTCTATAATGCGAGCTATTGAACAGCGTGTCCATTTTTGGCCGTTCTGTCGAAACGCGACCGCTGCATCGTAACCGAACGAAGGAGACCGTCATAGCCACGGCAACCTGCGCGCCGGCCGCTCCCTGCGAGGATCGGCGCATCGCGAAATCGAGGCGCGCCCTGCGCGGCGCCCTTGTCGAGCTCATGGAGGAGCGCGGCTACGATGCGCTCACCGTGAACGACTTATGCGAGCGGGCCGATACGTCCCGCGGCACTTTCTACAACCACTTCCGCGACAAGGACGGGCTGCTCGCCGTGCTGGAGGACGAGGTCATGGCCGACCTCGATGCCCTGCAGGAGCGCATGCAGTCCATTACCCTGGCGGACATGCTGGCCTTCCGCGCGACGGGCCGGCCGCTGCCGTTTCTCGTGGAGCTCTTCGACTACCTGCGCGAGCAGAGCGATTTTTTGCACGCGGTGCTCGGCCCCGGGGGCGATGTGCGCTTCGGGCCGCGGCTGCGCGAGGCGGTCTGCGAGAACCTGGTGCAGAACATCCTGCATGAGAAATACCGCGACAACCCTACGGTCTTCGTGGAATACTACGTCGCCTTCTACGCCGCCGCCTACTTAGGGATCATCGCCCACTGGATCGAGCGCGGCTGCCCCGAATCCTCTGAGACCATGGCGCGCATCGCCATGCGCCTTCTGTTCATCAAACCCGGCGAATCCATCGAGCTGCAAGTTGGGAGAAAGTCCGATGAAGAAAAACACCAAGAACGGCAAGTACACCGAGATCATCACCGAGGCGTCCACGTCCGTGAAGGAGCCGGCGCCCGCGGCGTGCGCCTCCTGCGCGCCGCGCATCACGACGGTGGAGGAGGCTCGCGCCGACGCCGCCGAGATCGCCGCCGCCTCCCGTGCCGCCGCGGCGGCCTGCCCCTTCCACATCGGCATCGACGTGGGGTCTACCACGGTGAAGCTGGCGGTGCTCGACAACGACAACGAGATTCTGTGGGCGGTGTACCGCCGCCATCACGCCGACGTGCGCGCCACCATCGTGGAGGTGCTGCGCGAGGCGGCCGCGGCCTATCCGAACGAGACCATGACCATCGCCATCACCGGATCGGGCGGCCTGCTTCTGTCCCAGTGGCTCGATGTGGCCTTCGTGCAGGAGGTCATCGCGTCGAAGACGGCGGTGGAGACGTTCATCCCCGCCACCGACGTGGCTATCGAGCTGGGCGGCGAGGACGCGAAGATCATCTACTTCGACAACGGTATCGAGCAGCGCATGAACGGCACCTGCGCCGGCGGCACGGGCGCCTTCATCGACCAGATGGCGGCCCTTCTGGACACCGACGCCGGCGGCCTGAACGAGCTGGCGGCCGATCATGAAACCATCTACCCCATTGCGAGCCGCTGCGGCGTGTTCGCCAAGACCGACGTGCAGCCGCTTCTGAACGAGGGCGCGCGCAAGGAGGATATCGCCGCCTCCATCTTCCAGTCGGTGGTGACCCAGACCATCTCCGGCCTCGCCTGCGGCCGGCCCATCCGGGGGCACGTGGCCTTCCTCGGCGGTCCTCTGCAGTACCTGCCCGAACTGCGCAAGCGCTTCTACGAGACGCTGGAATTGACCGACGAGGCCATCATCGTGCCCGAGAACGCGCACTTGTTCGTGGCCGCCGGCTGCGCTATCGCCGGTGTGGCGGAGGGCGCGCGGCCCGAGAAGCTCGCGGATGTGCTCGCGCGCCTGGAGAGTTTGGGCGACCTGCAAGGCTCGGAAGTGGTGCGCCTGGCGCCGCTCTTTGCCGACGAGGCGGAGCTGGCGGAGTTCCACGAGCGCCACGACGCCGAGCGCGTGCGCCGCGCGTCGCTTGAGGACTACCGGGGTGTGGCCTTCCTCGGCATCGATGCCGGTTCCACTACTTTTAAGGCCGCGCTCATCGGCGAGGACGGGGCGCTTTTGTGGTCCACCTACGCCTCGAACAAGGGCGACGTGCTGGGCTGCGCCAAGGCGGCCGTGGCCGAGCTGTACCAGGCGCTGCCCCGCGACCCGGAAACGGCCGAGCCGCTCGTGAAGATCGGACACTCTACCGTGACCGGTTACGGCGAGGGGCTGCTGCTTGAGGCCCTGCGGGTCGACTCCGGCGAGATTGAGACGGTGGCCCATCTGCGCGGCGCCCAGGAGATGCTGCCCGGCGTGGAGTTCATCCTGGACATCGGCGGCCAGGACATGAAGTGCTTGCGCGTGAAGGACGGCGTCATCGACCATATCATGCTGAACGAGGCCTGCTCGTCGGGCTGCGGCAGCTTCATCGAGTCCTTCGCGAGTGGTCTGAACCTGGACGTGGCCGAGTTCGCCGCCACGGCCATCTCCGCCGAGAACCCGGTGGATCTGGGCAGCCGCTGCACCGTGTTCATGAACAGCCGCGTAAAGCAGGCCCAGAAGGAGGGCGCCACCGTGGGCGACATCGCCGCGGGCCTGGCGATCTCCGTCATCAAGAACGCCCTGTTCAAGGTCATCAAGATTCGCGACCCGCACGATGTGGGCACGAAGGTCATCGTGCAGGGCGGCACCTTCTTGAACGACGCGGTGCTGCGCGCCTTCGAGCAGCTCTCCGAAGTGAACGCCATCCGCCCCGATATCGCCGGCAACATGGGCGCCTTCGGCGCGGCGCTTCTGGCCCGCGACCGCTTCGAGGAGACGCGCCGGCGCACCGAGAACGTGCCGCTGTCGCCGGATCTGGGCCCGAAGGTGCCCCTAAGCGGACTTCTGTCGCTTGAGGAAATCGAGGCGCTCGCGCCGACGCATCGCACCGTGCGCTGCAAGGGCTGCTCGAACGCCTGCCTGCTCACGGTGAACGATTTCGGCATCGATGCGGCGACGGGCAAGCACCGCCGCTTCATCACCGGCAACCGCTGCGAGAAGGGCGAGAGTTTGGGCACCGGCGCCGAGAAGTCGGCCGTTCCGAACTTGTTCGAGTACAAAGCCGAGCGCACCTTCGGCTACGAGCCCTTGGCCCCCGAAGACGCGCCCCGCGGCACCGTGGGCATCCCGCGCGCGCTCAACATGTACGAGAACTACCCGTTCTGGTTCACCTTCTTCACGAAGCTGGGCTACCGCGTGGTGCTGTCGGATCCCTCCACGAAGAAGACCTACGAGGCCGGCATCGAGTCGATGCCCTCCGAGAGCGTGTGCTATCCGGCGAAGCTCTCGCACGGCCACATCGTGAACCTGCTCGCGAAGCACCCGGACTTCATCTGGATGCCCTGTTCCAAGTGGGAGCGCCAGGAGGACGAGACCGCCGGCAACCACTTCAACTGCCCCATTGTGGCGAGCTATCCCGAGGCGCTGCGCCTGAACATCGACGAGCTGCGCGAGACCGATGTGGCCTTCGTGTCGCCGTGGGTGCCCTACCACGACAAGGACAAGCTGGCCGAGCGCCTGGTGGTGGAGCTGACGGAGAACTTCGCGAAGGAGACGAACGGGTGCGGTCCCGCGCTCACGGCTGACGAGATCCGGGCGGCGGTGGAGGCGGCCTGGGCCGAGGACGAGGCGTTCAAACGCGATATCCGCACGAAGGGCGTGGAAACCCTCGCGTGGATGGAGAAGACCGGCACGCGCGGCATCGTGCTGGCCGGGCGCCCCTACCATCAGGATCCCGAGATCAACCACGCCATCCCCGAGCTGCTCACGAGCTTCGGTTTGGCCGTGCTCACCGAGGATTCCGTGGCGCACTTGGGTCAGCTGGAGCGTCCCATCCGTGTGGTGGACCAATGGATGTACCACACGCGCCTGTACGCGGCGGCCAAGGTGGTCACGCAAAGGCGCGACCTCGACCTCATCCAGCTGAATTCCTTCGGCTGCGGCCTGGACGCGCTGACCACCGATCAGGTGCAGGAGGTGCTCGAGGCGGCCGGCAAGGTGTACACGGTGCTGAAGATCGACGAGGTGTCGAACTTGGGCGCGGCGCGCATCCGCGTGCGCAGCCTGCTGGCGGCCTTGAAGGACCAGGCCGACCGCGAGGCCGAGGCGGAAGCCGACGCAGCCGCCGAGAAGAGGGGCTGCCCGGCTGCGTGCATCGACTTGGACAACCTGGACAAACTGGTGCCCGCCAGCTTCACCGAAAAGGCCGACGGCGTGGTGACCGCAGCCGAGGTCGAGCAGCGCGAGGGCGCCTCCACCGAGTTCGCGCGCCCCCAGTTCACCGAGCAGATGCGCGATGAGGGCTGGACGATCCTGGCGCCCCAGATGGCCCCCTACCATTTCGAGCTTCTGGTGCCCATCTTCAAGCGCGCCGGCTACAACGTGGCGCTGCTGCCCTCGGTGGACCACGGCGCGGTGGACGCGGGCCTGAAGTACGTGAACAACGACATCTGCTACCCGTCCATCCTGGTCACGGGCCAGATCATGGAAGCGGTGCTGTCGGGCAAGTACGACACTGACAAGCTGGCCGTGCTCATCACCCAGACCGGCGGCGGCTGCCGCGCCACCAACTACATCTCGCTCATCCGCAAGGCGCTGAAGTCCGTGGGGCTCGGGCACATCCCGGTCATCGCGCTGTCGTTCAAGGACTTGGGCGAAGAGAACCCCGGCTTCAAGGTGACGCCGAAGATGCTCTATCAGGCCATCTACGCGCTGCAGTACGGCGACTTGCTCATGATGTGCCTGTACCGCACACGACCCTACGAGGTGGAGCCGGGCAGCGCGAACCGCCTGTTCCAGTACTGGATGGACGCTTGCAAGCACCAGCTGGAGCGCGGCGTGCGCCAGTCGGAATTCCGCCGCACAGTGCGTCGCATCGTGGAGGACTTCGACGCGTTGCCCCTGGCCGGCGAGGGTACCAAGCCGCGCGTGGGCGTGGTGGGCGAGATCCTCGTGAAGTTCCATCCGACGGCCAACAACCAGATCGTGGACGTCATCGAGCGCGAGGGCTGCGAGGCCGTGGTGCCCGGGCTTATCGAGTTCTTCCTGTTCGGCATCGCCGGCGGCATCTTCCAGCAGCCCATCGGCAAGTCGAAGAAGAGCGCGCTCGGCAGCAAGATCGGCCTGGCCGCCATCAAGAAGCTGCGCAAGCCCGTGAACGACGCGCTTGAGAAGGCGAGCCGCTTCCACCCGCCGGCGGACATCTACGAGCTGGCCGACTACGCGAGCGAGATTCTGTCGCTGTGCAACTCCATGGGCGAGGGGTGGCTGCTCACCGCCGAGATGGTGGAGCTCATCCGCTCCGGCTGCCCGAACGTGGTGTGCACCCAACCCTTCGCGTGCCTGCCGAACCACGTGGTGGGTAAGGCGACCATCAAGGAGCTGCGCCGCCGCTACCCGGAGAGCAACATCGTGGCCGTGGACTACGATCCGGGTGCGAGCGAGGTGAACCAGCTCAACCGCATCAAGCTCATGATCGCCGTGGCCAAGGCGAATTTGGCCGAGAAGGAGGCCGAGGCCCGCGCCGCCCGGGCGGTCGCCCGCGACGGCGCCCCAGAGGAGCCCGAGGCCATGGCCGCCTCCGTGGAAGTGGAGACGACCGAGGTCGTGGAGTAGTGGAATCTGCCAACGCTTCGGGAAAACTCGTCATCGTGCCGACGCCCATTGGGAACTTGGGCGATATGACGCTGCGCTCGCTTGAGGCGCTGCGCGAGGCCGATGTGGTGTGTGCAGAGGACACCCGGGTGACGGGGAAGCTGCTCGCGCATTTCGGGATTGAGAAGCGGCTCGTGCGGCTGGACGAGGCGATGATCGGCTCGCGGGCTGCGGGTGTGGTGGAACGAGTGGCCGCCGGCGAGGTGGTAGCTTATTGCTCGGACGCCGGCATGCCCGGCGTATCCGATCCGGGGCTGCGACTTGTGGCCGCGGCGCGCGAGGCCGGTGTGGCCGTGGAGGTGCTGCCCGGCGCCTCGGCGGCGGCCTGCGCCTACGTGGCCTCGGGAACGGTGTGCCCGCGCTTCTACTTCGGCGGCTTCTTCCCGCGCAAGGATGCCGAGCGCGCCGCGCTGCTGGACGGCCTGCGCGCGCTCGATGCGGCGCTGCTGTTCTACGAGAGCCCGAACCGGCTGGTGGCGGCGCTTTCGGTCATCGCCGAGGTGCTGCCGTGGCGCGCGGTGGCGGTCTGCCGCGAGCTGACGAAGCTGCACGAGGAGGTGGCCCGGGGAACGGCGGCCGAGCTACGTGAGCTTTTTGCGGCCCGTGCTAAGGAGCCCGGCGGCGTTCGCGGCGAGATCGCGCTCGTGATAGACGCGCCGGGTGAGGCGGAGGCGGCCGCCGGCGCCGAGATTGCGACGGCATCGGCCACCGCGTGCGCTGCCGAGCTCGTGGCGGAGGGCTTGCGCACCAAAGAGGTCGCCAAGCGCCTTACCGTCGAGTTCGGCATCCCCCGCAACGACGCCTACAACCTGGCCATGCAGGCCGCTCGCTAATCCCCGTGTCATCCTGAGCGAGCGAAGCGAGTCGAAGAATCCCATGGCAGCAACGAGAAAGCGTCCGGCAAAAACGATGCCCCCCGAGCTCGTCTTTATCGACGGCTTGGAGGTTTGGCTCACCCGCAAGGCCATCAAGAACATGCACCTGAGGGTGAAGCCGCCCGACGGGCGCATCGAGGTGTCGGCGCCCCTGCACCTGCCGCTCGCCACCATCCGGAAGTTCGTGGGGGAGAAACGCGACTGGATAGAGCGCCAACAGCGGGAGATCGCGCAATCGCCCCGTGTCGAGGCCGCTGCGGCCACGCCTGCGGAAGTAGCGCAGTGGAAGGCGGTCGTCGCGGCCTGCGTGCCCGCGCTCATCGAGGCCTGGGAGCCTATCATGGGCGTGAAGGCGGGCAGGATCGCCTACCGCAACATGACGAGCCGCTGGGGCAGCTGCCAGCCTTCGACGGGCCGCATTTGCATCAACGTGCGCCTGGCCCTGTACCCGCCGGAGTGCTTGGAATACGTGGTCGTCCACGAGCTGTGCCATCTGCTGGAACGCGGCCACGGCCCCCGCTTCCACGCCCTCATGGACACCTTCATGCCCGACTGGAAAGAACGCCGCGCCAAGCTGCGGTAGGGGGATTGCCCTCTGCGTTTGGTGGAAACAGCGCCCGACGGGGAATTAGCTGGTGCCGGGCGCTCTTCGGACTAGTCCGCCTCTTCGCTTAAATCGACGATGTCGTAGGTGATTTGGTATTCGCTTTCAATGTAGTTGAAGAAGTCGCCCGGGCTCATCACGGGTACGTGAGCCTGGGCGAATCCCTTTTCGTCGCGCGTGAGCAGAAAGTCGGCCTTTACCTTCTCGGCGCACACGTCAACCAGGCAGTCTTCGAAATCAGCCCATCGCCGGCTCGTCGCTCGGTGAATGTCAGCGCTGTCGACGGAGCAGATTTCCAACCATTGGTAGCTTTCTTCGAAGGCGCTCTGCACATAATCGCTGCTATAGGTCTTATGGAGTACGTAGAACACGTCGGTGAACGATTTCGCTGAGACCCACAGTTCGACATCGCCGAATTCCTTCATCACCAGCAGTTTCTGGGCGATGTCGCCCTCGGGAGATTGCTGTGTGTAAAGGTCTATGAGCACGTTGGTGTCAAGCAAAACGCGCATAGCGCTCATCCCTTGCGGCATTGAGTTGACGTGAGAATGGCTCGTCTGTGGCGGACGGCCCGACGTACATGGCCTTGAGGGAGCGGCGCACCTTCTCTTTCTGCTCGTCGGTCAGCTCGCGCTTCGCGCCCCGCATCCCCTCGAGAGGATCATGGGGCTTGGGCAGCTCGTGCTCCGCGAGAACGAACTGGTAGGCGGCGTTGATAAGCTGGGTTGGTGTTGAGCCGATGTCATGCAAAATGCCATTGCCCCGCTCTTTCAAGGCGATGGGCACACGGGCCGAGACGATAGCGTCCATAACGGCCTCCTTCCTTTCCGTCACTATAGTGTAATACTGTCGAACAAGCAAGTGGCAGATTGGATAGGCGAAATCTTCGTTGAAAACCAAATAACGAACTTTTGTGCTAAAAGGGCTTTTCATTGGGCTTGTATTACATTACAATGCGAACAAATATTCGGTTTTGAGAGCGAAAGGCCTGGTGAGAGCATGGGAGAGGTTGTTGGACGCAAAAAGAAGGCTGTGGTGGCAGGAGCGCTGGCGCTTACCTTGGGTGCCGGCCTGGGGCTTGGCGCCGTAGCTTGGGGGAGCGAGGGATCCGTGCCCGAAGGGGGCGTACAGTCTGGGGATGTCTGGGGGCCGCTGGTGGGCAAGAAGTTGGAAGAGAAAGCGGGGGCCTTGGCCCGTTCCCATCGCGCCGAAGTGCAGCGGGCGCTCGCGGCCTATAGGGCTTCGGAAGCGGTAGAGCGGGAAGCTGCCACGGAAGCAGGGGAGCAAACGCCGGCCGAAGCCGCCGGGGCGCAGGACGCTCATCTTTCTGCCGAGGGCCCAGGTGCCTCATCGGGCGAGGCTGCGGGTGCGTGTTCGGAAGAGGCGGATCGGGCGGACGAGCAGCGCGGCGGCCAGGAGGCGTCGAAGGGGTCCGGAAGTGCGGCGGAAGGCGGGGGACTCGCCTCTCAGCCGAGTGCACCTGGGTCCGAGCCCTCGGAAGGGGCATCGGCAGAAGGCGGCTCTGCTGCTTCCGGGGAGGTGCCATCCGACGAGGGTTCGGGCGCTGCCGACTCGATCGCCCCCGGCACGCTGGTGGTGGGCGGTACCGCCATTCCCTACCGCGATGTGCGCGGCGGCGCGACGCCGAGTTCCGGAGGCGGCCTTTGGCTGGGGTCGGATGCGGTGGACGACGGCAGCTGGGGCTATTTCGTCGGGCACAATCCCGGCTCGTTCGCGCCGGTGCGCTCACTGTCCTCGGGCGATGCTGTCGTTGTGTGCGACCGGTCGGGGGCGCAGCGTGCCTATACGGTAAGGGAGGTGTTTCAAGTGGAGGAGACGGCCACGTGGAAGACCATCGCCTCGCGGGTGACCGGCTACGGCGAGTCGGTGGTGCTGCAAACCTGCGCGGGCGACGGCATGAACGTCATCGCCGTTGCGGCCTAGAGTCGAGCGACTTCCCGGCACGTGCCGGTCTGGAAAGAAAGGCTCGGAAGCTCTTGGGCCTCCGAGCCGGATCCATACTTTGTGGAAAGGCGGTGATGGCTTATTCGTCGTCCTCGTCGTCGTGGCCGTGGTCGTGCTCGGAGATGTCGCTCACGGGCTTCTCCAGGCCCTCGATGACGATGCCGTTCTTCTCGGCGTAGTCCCACAGCGCCGCGTGGATGGCCTCCTCGGCCAGAAGCGAGCAGTGCACCTTCACCGGGGGCAGCCCGTCCAGGGCCTCCATGACGGCCTTGTTCGTGACCTTAAGGGCCTCCTGCACCGTCTTGCCCTTCACGAGCACGGTCGCCATAGAGCTCGTGGCGATGGCGGCACCGCAGCCGAAGGTCTTGAACTTCGCGTCCTGAATGACATTGTTCTCGTCGATGTCGAGGTACACGCGCATGATGTCGCCGCACACCGCGTTGCCCACGGTGCCGCAGCCGCTCGCATTCTCGATCTCGCCGACGTTCTGGGGGTTGGTGAAGTGCTCCATCACTTTGTCGGAGTAGTTCATAGCCATGGGGGATTCTCTCTTTCTTTTGGTGGGGAGGATGCTGAAGGAGGTGACGGGTGGTGCTAGTTTGCGTAGGGGAAGCCGTCGGCCTTGAAGCGCTCGATAACCGATTCCACCTTGCCCTGCTGGAAATCCTCGTACAGGGGGCTCATCATGCGCAGGTTCTGCAGCGTCGCCTTAAGCGAGTCCACGGCGAAGTCGACGTCTTCCAGGGTGGTGTCGCGGCCGAGCGTCAGGCGCAGCGATCCGTGGGCGATCTCGTGGGGAAGGCCGATGGCCAGAAGCACATGGCTCGGATCCAGCGAGCCGGAGGTGCAGGCGCTCCCGGAGGACACGCAGATGCCCCGGGCGGCCAGCTGCAACAACATGCCCTCGCCCTCGATGAACTCGAAGGAGAAATTCACGTTGTTGGCCAGGCGGCTCTCCCAGCTGCCGTTGAGCTTGGCCGAGGGGATCTCCGCGAGGATGCGCCGGATGGCATGGTCGCGCAGGGCGAGCTGGCGGTTATGCTCGGGGGCAAGCTCGTCGACCGCCAATTCGGCGGCCCGGGCGAAGCCGACGATGCCGGGCACGTTCTCGGTGGAGCCGCGGCGCCCGCGCTCCTGCTGTCCGCCATCGAGGAGGTTTTCAAGCTTCACGCCACGGCGCACGTACAAAAGCCCGACGCCCTTGGGGCCGTAGATCTTGTGGGAAGAGGCCGACAGCATATCGATGCCCAGCTCGTTCACGTCGATGGGCTCGTGGCCGAAGGCCTGCACCGCGTCGGTGTGGAAGACGACGTTCGCTTCGTGGGCAGCCGCCGCCAGCTGGCGAACAGGCTCGATGGTGCCGATCTCGTTGTTGGCGAACATGATGGAGGCCAGGATGGTGTCCGGGCGGATGGCCGCCTTGAAATCCTCCACGCTCACGAGGCCGTGCTCGTCCACGGGCAGGTAGGTCACCTCGAAGCCCTCGCGCTCCAACGCCTGGCAGGTGTGCAGCACGGCGTGGTGCTCAATGGCGCTCGTGATGATGTGGCGCCCTTTGGCGGCGTTGGCCCGGGCGAAGCCCTTGATAGCCCAGTTGTCCGATTCGGTGCCCCCGCTCGTGAAGAAGATCTCGCGCGGGGCGGCGCCAATGAGGCCGGCCAGGCTCTCGCGGGCTGCGGCCACGGCGTCGGAGGCCTCCTGGCCCAAGGGGTAAATAGAGGAGGGATTGCCGAAATGCTCGGTGAAGTAGGGGGTCATGGCCTCCACCACTTCGGGACGGACGGGCGTCGTGGACGCATGGTCAAGGTAGATCTGCCTCATGGTGCTCCTGCTTCCGCGTCTGGGATGGATTCGCCCGGTACGGTTCTCGGACGCGGCCGGGCGCCCCCATCTAAGTCTAGTAATTTGCTAGAGTTTAATATAAGCCGCTTGCGGAGATTGTCAAGAACCTCTTATGATTGTTACCATATTCACGACGATTTCCCAGAAAGGCGACCCGGTGAAGATTTCGACGAAGACCCGCTACGGCATGCGTTTCATGATCGATCTGGCCCAAAGTCAGGGGGAGGGCCGGGTGGCCCTGAAGGATATCGCCGACCGCCAGGGCCTTTCCAAGAAGTATCTCGAGCAGGTCGTCGCGCCTCTCGCCAGCGCGGGTTTGCTCGACGTGACGCGCGGGAACCAGGGCGGCTACCGTCTTTCCCGCGATGCAAGTGCCATCACGCTGGCCGACATCGTCGCCGCCTCCGAGGACGGCTTGGAGTTGCTCGACTGCATGGGGTCGCTCTCTGCCTGCGAGCGCGCCGAGGACTGCCCGTCTCGTCGCGTGTGGGGCGGCCTTCAAGCGGCGATCGGCGATTATCTCTCCGGGCTCACCCTCGCCGACGTCGCCTCTTCCGCCGCCGCTGCCAACTTGTAATCTACCACCAGACCTCTTTCGCGTATCATGTGTAATTACCTGTGCCGCGACGAGAGAGGACGCTGTGGAAGACGAGGGGAAAAGTACTGGCTCTCCATAGCTGCTTTCGTCCTCGTGTTCATCGCGGTCGTCGTCACGCTGTCCACCTTCATGCAGCAGACGAGCAACCGCATCGTCGCCCAGGCGAACCAGTACGTCTCCGATGCCACGGCCCAATCCTGCGTGCTGGTCTCCACCCTCATGGAGAACACGCAGAAAGACATCGAGACTATCGCCGCCCTTGCCTCGGAGTCGGCGGATGTGACCGACATCGTCACCAGCGAGGAATGGCTCATCAGCGTGGAGGAGACCTCGCCTTTCGACACCATCGACTTCGTTGATGTCGACGGCATGCAGCACTCGCCCCAGCACGAGCCGGTGAACGTGTCGGATCGCTCTTACTTCAAGCGGGCCATGGCGGGCGAATCTGGCATCGAGGCCGTATTCAACACCCGCATGACCCATGAGAACCTCGTGTACTTCTTCGCACCGGTTCGCGAGGGTGCGGACGGTCCGGTCGTGGGCTTACTTCTGGCCCACTACAGCGAGAACCGGCTCGCCGATCTTCTGTCGGGCGATTTCTTCGGCTACGCGTCCCAGGTGATGCTGTGCTTGCCTACCGGGGAGGTGGTGGCCGCCACGGATTCCTCCTATGTTGGCAGGAACCTTATCCAAGAGGCGCAGGCCGACCCCTCTGCCACCTCCGGCGCCCGCGATCTGGAGCGCGCTTTTGCCAATCACGAGACGGTCACGTACAGCTACAAGGCTGAGCGCGGCACGGGCTCGGTGTGCATCCGCGAGGTGCCGGGTCTCGGCTGGATGATGCTGGAGACGTTCCCGGCCGCCGCTACCGAACAGATGATCAACGAGGCCAATGAAGGCGGTTGGAACGCCCTGTTCGTCATCGTGGTGGTATTCGTCCTGGTCATTGCCGGCATTATCTTCTACAACAACCGCCGCCACCGCTCGCTCACCCGCTCGATGCGCGATCGGGAGGACGTGCAGCGTGGGGTGGCCAAGCTGACCGAGCGGCTGGTGCTCATGGATTTGGATGCCGATCGGTTCCGCTACATGAGCGGCCCGGTCACGCCGAGTGACCCCTACGAGTTGGAAGGCCCCTACACCGCCATGATAGAGCGCCTGCAGGGCCTGGTCGTGGGCGACGAGGCCAAGGCGGAGGTGGCCAAGCTCTACGACAAGCACACGATCATCGATCTCATGCCGCCCGGCTCCGACGAGATCCGCTTCGAGTACCAGATGAATCGCGGGGGAGACGTCAAATGGGAGGACATCAACCTCATCTGCGTGCAGCGCGACGCGGCGGGGATGCCGACGCGGCTTCTCTACACAACCCAGGACGTCACGGCGCTCAAGCAGCGCGAGAAGCAGCTCCAGCTGGCCATGGAGGACTCCTATCGCGCGGCGGTTGCCGCCAACAACGCCAAGAGCGACTTCCTCTCGCGCATGAGCCACGATATCCGCACGCCGATGAACGCCATCATCGGCATGACGGAGCTCGCGCGCATGAACGAGGGGCATCCGGAGAAAGTGGACGACTGCCTGGCGAAGATCACGCTGTCGAGCAACCATTTGCTCGCGCTGATCAACGAGGTACTCGATCTCTCCATGATCGAGAACGGGCGCCTGGTGCTGACCGTGGGAGAGGTGGATCTGCGAGCGTTGGCTCTCGAGATGGAGACGATGTTCTCGCAGCGCTGCGAAGAATCGGGCATCGCCTTCGCGATTGAATTCGAAGGGCTCGCCCATCCGCTGGTAGAGGGCGACGGGCTTCGCTTGCAGCAGGTGTTCATGAACATGCTCGGCAATGCGGTGAAGTTCACGCCGGCGGGCGGCTCGGTGTCGCTGCGGGTTGTCGAGCACGCCTCTCGCGTCGAGGGGACGAGCGACTACGAGTTCGTCTTCGCCGACACCGGCTGCGGCATGGCGCCGGAGTTTCTGGCGCACGTCTTCGAGCACTTCGCGCGCGAGCACGACTCGCGCACCGAGTCCGTGGAGGGCACGGGGCTGGGGCTTTCCATCGCCCAGTCCGTCGTCTCGCTGATGGGCGGCACGATTGATGTGAAAAGCGAGCCGGGTCGCGGCACGGTGTTCACGGTGCGGGTGAGCATGCGCTATGTGGAAAGGGATGCGAAAGGCGTCCTTGGGGAAAGCGACGACGCCGACGATGCGCGCGATGCTTCGCAGGGGGATGCGCCCGCGCCGAGGGGCGCCGACTTGAGCGGCGTGCGCGTGCTGCTTGTGGAGGACAACGAGCTTAACAGCGAGATCGCCGTGGCGCTGCTGGAGTCCCTCGGCGCAGCGGCCGAGACGGCGGCCAACGGCCAGGAGGCCCTCGATGCGCTGGATGCGAGCGAGCCGGGGCATTTCGACGTGGTGCTCATGGATATCCAGATGCCTGTCATGAACGGTCTGGAGGCCACGCACCGCATCCGCGAGAGCGCGCGGGATGATTTGCGCGCATTGCCCATTGTCGTGCTCTCGGCCAATGCGTTCACCGAAGATGTTCAGGAATCGAAGCGCGCTGGAGCCGACGACCATCTCTCCAAGCCCATCAGCATAAAGGACCTGGCGGCCACGCTGGGCGGAATCCTCGGACGCGCCTGATCCTTGCGGCGCTTGCGTCCCCCGCCACCTTTGCTGCCCTGGCGTTCCTTACGGCCCCGCGTCATCACGCGCCTACGGCGCAGCGCGGAGTCGAAGGATCGTGCGGCCCTTCCCTGTGTTAAGATAGCCTGCACGCAACAACCCTAAAGGGGAGCGGCGGTGTCATCGGCCGCCTGCGCCCGGAAAAGGAGTCTTACCCGCTATGCCTAAGGGAACCTTCGGCGTCACCACGCCCATCTACTACATCAACGCCGCGCCGCATCTGGGTACCGCCTACACCACGGTGGCCGCCGACACCATCGCTCGCTACGAGCGCATGAACGGCTACGACGTGTCGTTCGTCACCGGCACCGACGAGCACGGCCAGAAGATCGCCGAGACTGCCGAGAAGAACGGCATGACCCCGCAAGCCTGGTGCGACTCGCTGGCCCCGGCCTTCACCGATGCGTGGAAGACGCTGGATATCGACTACACCAACTTCGTGCGCACCACCGAGGATCGCCAGACCCGTGCCGTGCAGAAGTTCTGGGGCGATTTGTACGAGAAGGGCTGGCTGTACAAGAGCGCCTACGAGGGCTGGTACTGCGTCCATGAGGAGACCTACTACGCCGAGAGCGATCTGGAGAAGAACGAGGACGGCGAATTCGTGTGCCCCGACTGCAAGCGCCCCGTGCAGAAGGCGGGCGGCGAGGAGAACTGGTTCTTCAAGCTGTCCGAGTTCGGCGACAAGCTGCTCGAGTTCTACGAGGAGAACCCCGACTTCATCCGCCCCGAGACGCGCAAGAACGAGATCGTGTCGTTCGTGAAGAGCGGCCTGAAGGACCTCTCCATCTCGCGCAGCACCTTCGACTGGGGCGTGCCGCTGCCGTTCGACGAGGGCCACGTGGCCTACGTGTGGGCCGACGCGCTGCTGGCGTACCTCACGGGCATCGGCTACGGCGACGAGGGCGAGCGCGCCGGCGAGTTCGATGCCCGCTGGCCCATGCAGTACCACTTCGTGGGCAAGGACATCACCCGCTTCCACTGCGTCATCTGGCCGGCCATGCTCATGGCCGCCGGCATGCCCATCACGCACACGGTGTTCGGCCACGGTTTTCTGCTCACCAAGGGCGAGAAGATGTCGAAGTCGAAGGGCAATGGTCTTATGCCGGCCGATCTGGTGCGCGTGTTCGGCGTGGACGCCTACCGCTACTACTTCATGAGCGACGTGCAGTTCGGCCACGACGGCTCCATCTCCATGGAGCGCATGGTGCAGGTGTACAACGCTGACTTGGCCAATACCTGGGGCAACCTCGTCTCTCGAAGTACTTCGAGGGCCGCGTGCCCGAGGCGCCCGCCGGTTCCGAGGACAACCCGCTGCGCGAGATCGCCGATGGGCTGTACGCGGAATACGACGCCTGCATGGCCGAGGTGGACTTCACCGGGGCCGCGGCGGCCGTGCAAAAGCTGGCGAGCCGCGTGAACCTGTACGTGGAGGAGAGCGCCCCCTGGACGTTGGCGAAGGATCCCGCGCGTGCCGATGAGCTGGCCGGGGTCATCTACAACTGCCTGGAGGCCATCCGCATCATCGCCCTGTACATGGCACCGTTCATGCCGAACACCTCGGCCGAGGTGTTCCGTCGCCTGGGTCTGGGAGAGATCGCCGGCGTCACCGACATCCAGGAGGCCACGGCCTGGGGCCAGTTGCCCGCCAGCGTCGCCGTGGAGGTGGGCGACCCCCTCTTCCCGCGCCTGGACGTGGATAACCTTCCTGAACTATAGTGAAATTGAAACGGTAATACGTGTATTTGTTTGCTATAATGGAGATGCACTAGCAAAGTCCAACTGCGGGCGGCGCTTCGAGAGATTGGAGAGTCGCCTATGTTTGAGAACGTTCTTTTCGCCGCCGCCGCGGTCGCTACCATAGCGGGCTTCATTTTGGAGGTCTGGAGGGAAATGAAATCGAGCAAGCAGGAGGATGGCGAGGGGAGAAACAGAAAAGACCAGCGGTAACTGGTCTTTTCTGAATCAAAACAACCCGCGCCGCCCGCCAGAGTTTACAGCTTCGGGCTTTGCTGGTGCTTCCATTATAGCAGCCCTGTTTAGGAGATGCTAGAAGGAATCATGAGAGAGCAAGATCCTGCGTTTTACGATGCGCTGTTCCGTCAGAAGCGCAAGGGCGGGAAGTGGCGCGTGATGCCCTCGCCGGTGCTGGAAGGGCCCGTGGCCGATACCCATGCGCACTTGCAGATGCTCGCTGACCCGGCCTGCGAGCTGGCCCGCGCCGGCGCCCACGGCGTCGCCTTCGTGGAGACCATCGTCGATCCGGCCGAGGACGGCTTCGCCACCTTCGAGATGCTGCCCCTCTGGCTCATGGAAGCCGCGCGCGATCTGAAGGTCATGGAAGAAGAGGACGACGGGGCGGCTGGCATTGTCGCTGCCCCGGCGGTGCCCCATGTGCGCATCGCGGCCGGCGTGCACCCGCACAACGCCAAGGACTGGACGCCGGAGCTTAAGGCCGCCCTGCGCGAGCGTCTGCGCGACCGCCGCGTGAGCGCGGTGGGGGAGATCGGGCTCGACTACCACTACGACTTGTCGCCGCACGATGTGCAGCAAGACGTCTTCCGCGCCCAGATCCGTTTGGCCAAGGAAGCGGGGCTGCCCATCGCGCTGCATATGCGCGAGGCTCACGACGACGGCTTCGCCATTCTGGAAGAGGAGGGCTTCCCCGAGGCGGGGACTCTTCTGCACTGCTTCAACCTGGACGCAGCGGAGGTGGCGCGTTGGGTGGAGGCCGGCTGCTACATCGCCTTCGGGGGGCCGCTCACCTTCAAGAAGGCTGATGAGGTGCGCGAGGCCGCCGCACTGGTGCCGGCTGACCGCCTGCTCACCGAGACGGACTCGCCCTATATGACCCCCGAGCCTGTGCGCGGTACCGACTGCGGCCCGGCCCACACCATCTATACCGCTAACGTGCTCTGCGAGGTTCGCGGCGCCGACACCCCTGAGGCCCGCGCCGCCCTGCTCGCCCAACTCTACGAAAACGCCCAGCACCTTCTTAACCGCAAGCCCACCTGTTGGCAGAGGATAGGCGCTTAATCGAGAGGCTTGGCTGATCCCGCTCAATAGTTCGGCGCGCCGCGCTTCAGCATCCCAAATGGGAAGATTCTGAGAGAAACTGAGAAATCTTCCCATTTGGTACTATAATACCCTTTGTCGCTGAAATAGTACGAAATGGGAAGATTATGCATTCGGATGCGCAGATAACGTTTGGCCAGGGAAAGCCTCGCAACCCACGAGGGAAAATCCGCGATGCCGAAGATTTGGGCCAGGCTATTCGGAAGCGCCGCAAGAAACTGGGCCTGACGCAGGTGCAACTTGCCGATGCCTGCCAGTGCTCCCCTCGCTTCATCGGTGAGCTGGAGCGCGGAGTGGCGGGCGGTAACATCAAGCAAGTGCTCTACGTGTGCCAGTCCATAGGACTTGATTTGTACGCCAGAGGGAGGGGAGAAGATTGAGGCTCGAAGTCTATCGCGACAGCCGGGAGGGCATGGAACTGGTTGGGGCATTTGCTTCGACCGATTTTGGAATCCGCTTCTTCTACGACGTTCGATACGTGCAGCGGGGAGAAGAAAAGGGCGAGTTTGGCATCTCGGAGAGCATGCCGCTCGATTTCGGGTACTACGAGCCCCAGGAATATGCTCCCTTTTTCCAAGGGCTTTTGCCCGAAGGCGTTGTGCTCGCCAATTTGGCCGAGCGTTACCAAGTGCCCCGCAATGATTTTCTTGCCTTCTTCGAGAAGCTCGGATGCGAGAGCATTGGCGCCCTCACGTTCGTTGCCGAGGGATCGCGATTGACCGATTTCAAGCCGTCCTATGCCCCCTTGGAAAACTCAGTGGTGGAACAGTTGCGCGAAGACGCGGAGCGGGCGGTGACGGAGATGACCGATGAGCTGAGGCTTTCTCTCTCGGGAGCGCAATCGAAGGTGGCTTGGTACTTGCCTGAAGAGGTCGATGCTCGAGATGCGGCTCTGAGCGATTGGAAGCTGCCGCTTGGGACGGCACCGTCCTCGCATATCGTAAAGGTCGCTCGAAGAGGCAGGGAGGAGCTCGCCTACAACGAATTCGTATGCATGGAGATCGCCCGGCGGTGCGGTTTTGCGACACCTGACGTTGCCCTCATCCCCGAGATTCCGGGCGCCATTGCTGTTAAGCGCTACGATCGCGTTCCACTTGGCGAGGGCGGTCTTCTGCGGTTGCACCAAGAGGATTTCTGTCAAGCGCGCGGACTTCCCCTCTATTTGAAATACGCTGATGCGCATCCCGAAGTTAGCTATGTTCAAGTCATCGCCAAGCTTGTTGATGCAGTTTCCGAGCGTCCGGCGCAAGAGAGACTCGAGATGGCGCGTCGGCTGCTGTTCCACTATCTTATTGGGAACTCGGACAACCATCTTAAGAATTACGCATTTCTCTATAGCGAGGACTGGAAGCATCGCGCGCTGGCTCCCCTGTACGATTTGACATGCATTCCGTTGACGGGCTATTCGACAAAAATGGCTTTTGCGCTCGGTGCCCACAGGGAGCTGAGCGATATTACGGCTGACGACTTGGCGCGCACGGCTGAAGATATGCGCGTTTCGCGGAAGGCGGCGAAGGAGGAGGCGCGACTGCTTGCGGAGCGGTTCGAAGCCATTGACCCAACCAGCTTCGTCGAATTTGATACCCAGGCTATGGCAAAGCGCGTCATGGAGAACGCCGCTTCTCGGTTAGCTGTGCTTAAGTCGTTCGCAGGCTAATGCCGTTGAGAACGGCAAGTTTTTCGAGGATTGCGACATTTCAGCCGTTGCGACCGGTTCGAGGATCGCTAGCAACTCTTTTCGATCAGGTGTTTTATCTGGTGTCTCTGCATTTGCGGCTACCTAGCGGCCTTCTGAGTCTCTCGATGTCGAAAACCTGCGAAAACTTGCCAGATTTGAAGAGGAGAGCATGCACGGTTTGCCGTGATCGGGCGACAGGCTGGAGGGAAACAACTTCGCAGAGGTGAGGAGGTGCAGGCGAAGCAGAATTCGTGATGGTGGGTTCGTTCGTGGAATGTTGTGAAAGCGGAAACGGCGGCAGGCGGCCTGGCGGGCTATAATGGCGGGCAGTGATTCTTTCGGAAAGGATGCTCATGCATCGAGTGATTTTGCACGGGTCGTGCCGGGCTGACGGGCGCAGTGCCGCACTGGCCGACGAGCTGTTCAACGCCTGTATCGAGGAGTGCCCGGACGACGGGGTGTCCATCGTGTCGGTGTCGTCTACCGAGGTGGGGCCGTGCATCGGCTGCGACAAGTGCCGTGCAGCCGCCGACGAGCCCATCCACCTGTTCGAGGAGGGCGATCCGCTGCTGCCCCAGGAGACGGTGGCGGAATCCGGTGCCCTGTTTCACCACTGCGTCATCGACGACGACATGAACGAGGTGCGCAAGCACCTGGACGCGGCCGACGAGCTCATCGTGGTTTGCCCGGTGTACTTCGCCAGCGTGCCGGCCCAGATGAAGGCGCTGCTCGACCGCCTGCAGCCCTACTACTTCACCGACCTGCGCACGCGGCCCAAGCGGCCCGCTGTCATTCACGTGGTGGGGGCAGGCGGCGATCCCCACGGCTTCGAGCCGCTCATCGGCACGGTGCGCTCGGCGCTGTCCGTGGCCGGGTTCACGGTGGAGCTCGTGCTCGACTGGGTAGGGAAGATCCGCGCCGACGGCGAGATCACCGCCGATGCCGAGGAGTACCCGCTGCCCCCCGTCGGCGGCTTCGGCGCCATGGGCCTCGACTTCGACGACGACTACGAGGTCGTAGAAGTGGAGGGCACGGAAGAGGTCGAAGAGGCCGAAGAGGCGAAAGACGAGGTCGAAAGGATCGAGATCGCCGACGCGGACGACGCTTGGGACGGCTTCCGGGATGCGGACGATTCCCGTAGGGGCGGACCTCGGTCCGCCCTCCCAACTGCCGACGACTCTCGCGAGGATGTTCGCCCGAAGGATCGCGCGAAGCTGTCCGTGAGCCAGAAGGCACCCGCTCCCAAGCAGGTCGCTCCGAAGTCGGGCTCCCGCGGCCCGCGCAAGTCCTCCGGCAAGGGGGGCGGTCCGGCCTATGGCAAGAAGAACACCAAGAAGAAGGGCAACGGCCGTGGTGGCCACCGATAGCTACGCCGGCGGCGACGGGCGCCTGTCGCCGCTCTCTACGCCGAGTGCCACCCGCGCGGTGCTCGAGGCCCACGGCATCGGCACCAAGTACACGCTCGGCCAGAACTTCCTCGTGAACGACGACGTGCTGAAGAAAATCATCGCCCTGGCCGAGGTGGGGGAGAACGACCGTGTTCTAGAAGTGGGCCCCGGCATCGGCACGCTCACCATCGCGCTTCTGAAGCACGCCGCCAGCGTCATCGCCATCGAGCGCGACCCCGATCTGCCCGCCGTCCTCGCCGACACCCTGCACCCCTGGCGCGAGAAGTTCGCCCTCATCGAAAAAGACGCCCTCGACGTAACTGAGGGGGATATCGTTGCGGCGGTGGCCGAGATCGGCGCAGACGCGGGGTGCCTTGACCGAGCGAGTTCCGCAGCGAACGAAACAGCCCAGTGGGCTGT
>ERZ824473.2349-NODE-2349-length-22606-cov-9.317414_pt1 | contig 22606 bp, 22 predicted proteins | sample MGYA00519874_ERZ824473 | MGnify/ENA primary metagenome ERZ824473 (study PRJEB31778, sample SAMEA3449151) | human gut metagenome | biome: human gut; feature: human-associated habitat; material: faeces | place: United Kingdom | collected 2010/2012 ... | reverse complement strand
GAGTATTAATAACTTATTTAATAATCGTCTCGTTTTAACGGGACACTAGTGAAATGAAAAATCAATTATTGATGCCATTAAAGGCTCGAAATATCTTCAAAGTAACACAGAAGGTATTTACAAAAAAATAAAAGAATTATTAGTTGAAGATAATAGAGTCTTGTTTTTTGGAACACCTTGTCAAACAGATGCACTTAGAAACAGTATTCCAACAAGGTTGAGAGAGAATTTGATACTTTGTGAGATTATTTGTCATGGTGTGAATTCACCATATGTTTGGAAAGATTATAGAAAACATCTTGAGGAAAAATTCAATTCTCCTCTTGTCAGATATAATTTCCGTTCTAAAAGAAAAGGATGGGGAAAATTGCGTATTTCTTATTCTTTTGAAAATGGTAATGAAAAAGATGTTCCAGCCTATCGTAATATATTTCATACTTGGTTTGGTCTTCATTATATGATGCGAGAGTCTTGTTTTAGATGTCCATATAGAACTGCTACTCGCTATTCAGATATTGTCATTGGAGATTTTTGGGGGATAGAATCCATTAGACCTTCTTTAGATGTAAAAAATGGAGCTTCGGTCGTGGTTACTAATACTCTTAAAGGTGATACGTTTTTGGGTGAATGTGATTTGAAAGTAACTGAAACAGAAGAAACTGCAACTTTGAAGGTTATAAAAGGATATCTAGATAATACCTCTGAAGAGCGTAAGAAAATGGAGATAGAAAGGATGCATCAGTTTGAAAAAAACTATGCAACACATTCGTTTGAAGAAATGTATAAAAAAATATATCCAATGGAAACGCTATTCCAAAAAATAACATATTCAATTTTATTTCATTTACATTTAAAGAAATGAGTAAAGAAAATATTGCAAAATCAGCGATAGGAGTTACTATTGTAATGGTCCTTGGATATTTACTTTCATTTGCGAAAGAAGCTGTTGTTGCATACTATTTTGGGGTTTCTCCAGAAGTTGATGCATATACGATAGCTATTCAGGTTCCTGTAATTCTTTTTTCTTTTGTGGCAGTAGCAATACAGTCTGTAGTTGTTCCTCTTTATTCGGACATCTTTTTTAATAACGGTCGAGAAAAAGCAGATTTGTTTGCTAGTAATCTAATTGTAATAGCATTATTATTTGTATTTTTCTTTTTTGCTCTTGGTGAAATTTTTGCGGGTGGATTGATATTTATGTTTGCGCCTGGGTTTCAAAACGAGGTGCATGATCTTGCTGTTACGCTCTTGAGAATAACGTTACCAACAGTATTCTTCTCTTTAATCGTTAAAGTTTTTACTGCGATTCTTAATGTGAACAAAAAGTATGTTTTTCCAGAGTTGTCATTGTTGTTGCTCAATTTTGGATTGATAGCAACAATAGTGTTGATGTACTCGAGGTGTGGCATTGTTGCTGCCTGTATAGGCCAAATTATTGGTTCTAGCCTACAATTTGTTTTTTTAGCCATATTGGTTAGAAGGTATTTTCATTTCACATTTTGCTTTGATCCAAAAGAAAATAATATGAAGCAGGCCTTAAAGATGGCATTGCCTGTATTTTGGAGTATTGGCGTTGCCGAATTGAATGCTATGATTAACAGGATTGTAGCATCGTATTTGTTTGTCGGTTCAATTGCGGCTCTCAGTTATTCTCAGAAATTAAATAGTGTCTTTATATCATTTTTTACTTCTGCCATTGCAACCATTGTATATCCATTGTACGCTGAATCTGCTGCAAAAGGAGATACTCAACAATTAAATAACAGAATTAATCTGACCCTTTCAGCATACGCACTATTCCTTGTTCCCGTTATGGCCTTTGTGTTGTGCTTTAAGAAAGAGGTTGTAACTTTGGCTTTTGCAAGAGGGGCATTTGACTTTTCCGCAATCGACTTAACTCAGCAATTATTGGGATTCTATGTTTTAGGACTTTTATTTCTAGCACTTAGAGGTACTTTAACCAATGTCTTTTATTCACTCAAAGATAGTGCTACGCCTGCTAAAAATGCGACAATAGGAGTACTTATAAATCTAGTGTTGAATCTTACGCTTCCGTTTATTATGGGTGTCAATGGTCTTGCACTGGCAACGGCACTGTCTGCTGTTTACATTACTGGAATGCTGTTGCTCTTACTATTGCGGAGGCATAGAGAATTTGACTTGGTTGATTTTTTCCAAAATTTGAAGAAAATTGTTGTTGCCTCTGTTCTGACTTCCTTAATCATGGTCTTATGTAGGTTCTATTATGATAACGTTTCTGATTTGCTTCGTTTTTTAATAGGAGCAATTAGTTCTATGCTTTGCTATTTAGCATGCGTGTGTTTGTTGAAGGTACCAATATTTGACCTGTTGATAGATATGTTAATACAAAAAATAAAAAAGTGATATGGTGAAATTAATAATAAGGGACGACGATTGTAATTTTTTTACTCGCCCTGAAGATTTAGAATTTGTTTATCGTTCTATTCCTCATTTTCCTGTAACATTTGCCTTGGTGCCTGAAGTTACTGATGTTTGTGGTGGATGTCCTGAAACAAAGGGCAACACCAGGCCGCATCCAATTGGGGATAATAAACAATTGGTGACATACCTCAAACAAAAACTTGCGGAAGGAAAATGTGATATAGTATTACATGGTATTAATCATGAATATAAGTATGACAAATATGGTTCGAAAATACCCGAGATGATTTGGCGAAATAATGATCCCGATCTAAAGCAAAATATAGCACGATGTAAAATATATTTAGAAAAAACGTTTAATCGTAGTATTAATTGTTTTGTTGCTCCTTCAAATCAAATATTACCGAACGGTATCGAGGCGATATGCTCTAATAACATGAATTATTCTGGGATTATTTCTTTGTCCTTTAATAGAAGCTTGACTCTCAAAAGCCTCGTGAATTATGTAAAGAGATGGGGCGTGAGGCTCTTTCTTGGTTTTCCATATCCAGGGGTAATGGATTATGGTACACATTTGGAGCTAAACGCGACTAATCGTACGTCTTATGATTTCTTGAAAAGGATGTTCCTTTATTGTGACAAGTATGATAAGCCATTGGCTATCAATGTGCATTATTGGCATATGCGTGATAATGAAAGTGATTATAAGGGCTTTTTTAGTTTTATCAACTATGCTTTGGAAAAAGGAGCTGTTCCTACTCGTTTAAGTGATTTATTTGTCAAATAACCATTGTGAATGATGAAAATTCTCTCTTTTGGGCATATCCCCTCTTCCGTTGGAGGCAGGCAGAGTAGTGGTCTTGCCAATGTGATTTATCATCTGGCTTATTATGGTGCGCAACAAGAAGGAGTGGAGATGACTTTAGCAGCTACTGACGTCTTTTTTCCAGAAATTCATAAAGGCGATCTTACCATCTTAGGCTGGACTAAAAGGATACTGATGTGTTATGCTTTGAAGCATCCTTTTATAGCGTTGAAGATATTTGCAAACACGGTTAAGTGCAAGGCTAAATATTTCCAGTTGGTATCATTACCCGGCCTTTTTTTTAAAAGTCTATTTCTTGACTATTCGATGCATAAGGTCCGTCCTCAGGTGTTGCATCTACATGGCGTCACAGCGATGTATTATCTACCAATTGTTCCTTCAAAGATAAAGGTTGTGGTCACGATTCATGGTAACGTGGGTACTGATAATAACCTTTGTAAACGTGCGTTGTATTCTAAGTTGGAGAGTTCTCTTTGCCAATCACAACGCATCGATATATTATGTGCTATTTCTTCTTCAATCCCCCAAATTTTAAAAGAAGCATATGGAATGATAGCTCCTCCAGTTAAGGTTATACTTAATGCTTATGACCATCGTGTGTTTAACTATATAGAAACAAAAAAACATGAGAAATTGGTTCTTTGTACCGTTGCGTCTTTTTCGAAACTCAAAGGACAAGAGCGTGTCATTGAAGCTTTAAGAAATAGCGAATGCAATTATCGCTATATTTGTATTGGACCAATTTCTTATGAAAACAAGAAAAAAATAGTAAAACAGTCAAGTGGATTAGATTTTGAATGGTTGGGCGTAAAGAAGCCTTGTGAGATTAGAAAAATTTTTGCGGAATGCGATTACATGATACTTCCGAGTTCATCGGAAGGTTTTGGTCTCGTTTATCTTGAAGCTATTGCCTGTGGTGTTCCTGTTATTATTCCAAAGCACTTGCCTCTTGCCATGGAGGGCGCTATTCTCAATGATAGAAATTCCATAAAAATAGAAGATAGTTCTTCTGATGCGATAAAGAGCGTTTTGCCTACTTTACAAGGTAGGAAATGGGATAGAAAAAAAGTTGCTGCAACTGTCATTTCTTACAGTTGGGAAAATATTGCAGAAGAGTATGTAGAACTATACGCTTCATTAATACAAAAATAATACAAATGAATTTTAAAAGTTTATATAGTCTGAATTTACAGTTTGTGAATGCGGGTGGGAAACTAAAATATTTGCTACGATTGCCCTCCTTAAAGGGTACTTTGGCTTTGTTAAAGAACAATCAAGAGGTGATAAAAAATCGCAAGCGTGATACTATTTATATATGTGGTTTAGGGCCTTCATTAGCAGATGTTGATCTGGATCTGCTAGCAGACAGAAATGCCGACACACTTGTTGTAAACCATTTCTTTAAAATGGCAAATCTTACGAAATTAGTCCCCACTTATTACCTTATGGCTGATGCTGGATTTATGATGCCTCAACATATAGATGCTTTTAAAAAAGCGATTGATATCTATAAGGAGACGGTCTTTGTGTGGAATACATCCTTTGTAAGGATAAACCCAGAAGTGCTTACTTACGATTGCAAGAAGTTGTTCATAGGCATGTATAACGGTTATTATATTACTCCTAAAAAAATTGACATCACAACAATTATGCCTGCATTTGGTAATGTGATTTGTGCGGCTATAGCCTTTGCAATAGGTGCAGGTTATAAGAAAATTGTATTGCTAGGATGTGACTTCAATTCTTTTGCCTTCCCGCACGAAATCCATTGTTATGACGGGGGAAAGAATAATAAAGCAGCCCGTAGGATTTCTTTGGATTTTGAATTGTTTTGTTATAGCTTTGACGCAACCGTTCATTTACAGCTCGCCGAATATGCACGGCGCTCAGGGGTGGAGATAGTTAATTCTTCGAAGGGTTCTCTCATTGATGCTTATCGGATGGATGTTGATGAAACGCTCTATAAACTTTGTTAGTCTCGATGTTTTCAAAAATAAGTTTTATTAAAGGCGCTTTTATTAACTTTTTCAATCCGCATATATCTGTATTTGCCTTTGTCTCATCAGATAATAATATACACAAAACTGCGACAATATATAGGAATGTAAAAATGAAGTTGTCGTCAATTGGTGCGTATTCTTATGTTGCCAATAATACAGATGTGGAGAGTGCCGATATTGGTAAGTTTTGTTCTATTGCTGATCATTGCAGGATAGGTATGGGAGGACATACTCTGGATATGTTATCAACTTCACCGATTTTTACCGAAGCCCTTAATGGGACGAAGACACAATGGGTCCCAAAAGATGTTCATGCTGCGGAAGATAAAAGAGTAATTATTGGTAGCGATGTTTGGGTTGGATCTCACGTGCTAATAAATGGTGGAGTTAAAGTTGGCCATGGAGCTGTAATTGGTGCAGGAGCTGTGGTCGTCAAGGATGTTCCCCCGTACGCTATAGTTGGTGGTGTGCCAGCCAAGGTGATTCGCTACCGTTTCTCGCCCGAGATTATCCAACGGCTCTTGGAATTGGAATGGTGGAATTGGGATGAGGAGATGTTGAAAGAAAATATCAGTTTCTTCCAGAGAGACAATTTCAGTGTGGGTGATATCTTAGCGTTGGTTGAAAAGATATAGGCGCCGGGGCAATCCACGGAGAATTCCTCCTGCGCCATAATTGAGTTTGTCGAATCTGCGAAAAAACTCAGAGATAGTATACCTACCGCAGGAATTGAACAATTAAGACAGCTTGCTATGCAAGATGTACGGAAGAGCATGGTTGAGTAATCAGCGTAAGAAAAAACACATTGACGTTACTCTTGTCTCCGATTTTAAACATCTGCATCTGTTTGTAGTTTATGACACAGGAAGTTATTGATTTCTATCATTTCGATTCTCTTTGGCGAATCATGAAAAGCGAAGAGAAGCGCGGAAAGTTGAGGGCGGATTTCTATTCATCGGAAGTGAAGGAGATTTCTAGAGTTTTGAAATCGCTTCGTTCCCAACTACGCTCTTCTCCTAAGGAGGAGCGTGACTCGCTCCAGCAAGATATCCAGGATCTGAAAGACGAAATGGATGAGAGGAAAAAGGAGGAGTTGAAGAAAAAGGCGTTAGATATCAGTAGGGGAAAGGCCAAACTGGAAATAAAATCTCTTACCATCAAAGGGCATAGGGCATTTGCCTCAAACAACTTGGATACGGTGCTCGTCAGTCAGATTGTCAAGTTGGAATTGAAAAGGTGTTACAGGCTTTACCCTGCCAATAGGGATGTGATCATAGAGCAGATAAAGGGATTACTGGATAATGGTATGTCCAAAATAGTGATCCGTGCTGATATCCGTAGCTTTTTTGAGTCAATACCTCAGCAGGGGCTCGTCAGCAAACTGGCTGATGACGGATTCGTCTCGAAAAAGACGGTGAAGTACCTGAAAGGGCTCTTTTATGCGTATAATGACAAAGCTGAAAATAAAGAGGGGATGGGGCTTCCAAGGGGACTGTCTTTCTCGTCTCATTTGGCTGAGCTCTTTATGCGTCCTATAGATGAGAGAATCAAGCAAACAGAGGGGGTGTTCTACTACAAGAGGTATGTGGATGATATCTTGATAGTGGCAGATCCTGCAAAAGGGGACGAGGAGCATTACTGGAATGTGGTGGATGGTGTTTTTAAAGAGAGAGGTCTGGCGCTGCACAATGGTTCGGAGAAGAAATACATAGCGTATTGGGATGGGACGACTATGGAGGAACAGTTTGACTATTTGGGGTATAAATTTGTATATAGGAAGGGGAAATTGGACGTATGCTTGTCGCAGAAGCGTTATCAAAAATACAAAACTCTTATCGACGCCATTTTTGAAATTTATGCGCAGTGTTCGCATTATCGTAGGAAGGTCGATACTCGTGGTCAAGATGTTCCACGACGTGACGCCTTGCATCAGTTGTTTGACCGTCTGGAAGTCTTGACTTCTAACGGGTTGCTCTCTGGGCGTAAGAATTTTGTGGCGACGGGTGTTTATTACTCAAATAAACATTTGACGAATCTAGCGCAGTTGGAAGATTTGGATGGGTATTTGGCTGAAAAGATTGATGGTAAGGAGACGTTTTGCCCTCCAGCCAATCTGTTCAATTACGGAAAAGATAATGGGTACAAGAAGAACGTGGACCTCATCGTGAGCAAGCTGCATGGTTTCTCGTTTGCTCGAGGATTCAGGGAGCGGAGGATTCATAAGGACAATCGTTTCGGCAGGGTGTTGCTGGATCTGCAGCGTATCTATTATTCAAGAAAGGACAGGGAAGATGAGTAAGTTGCTTCGTGTCTCTAGGTCGAAGTATCGGGTGGTCATTTCTGACGTGCTTCCTTATGAACGGCCTGTGTTTTACTCCAATCGTTTCTTTGCCCGCTTTTTGAAGTATTACGGGATAGAGGTGGAGGAGGGGATGCTTGTGGCCCGTCGCCACGGTGATGAACCTGGGCTGAAGGATTTTTTGGAGATACTGGGGGGACGGAAGGGCGCAGAGCGTCGTAGCTTTCAGTATTCTATAAGCAAGGAAGGGCATCGGGAAGGGCGTAGACTGACGGTGGTCCACCCCTTTCACCAGGTGGAAATGGTGGATTTTTATGATCGCTACAAGATGCTGATCATAGACTACTGTATGCGAAGTAACTTCTCAATACGTTTCCCGTACAAGGTGGCTGATTGTCAGAAAAAGCAGAAAGGATACCACAAGGTGTATTCTGACGATGCTAGTCCTGTTGATACAAGCGAGAGTTTGAAGCATTTTTTCGCGTACAAGTATTTCAAGAATATTAATTTCTTCTATGGGGATTATCGCTTTCTGCGCGCGGAGAAGAAATTCCGATGCATGACCAAGTTGGACTTGAAGCATTGTTTTGATCGTATCCAGCCGGAGTCTTTGTCAATGGCGATGTTTGATCACGAAATGGAGGACTGTAAAGGAAGCATGGCGTATGATTTTTGGCGGTTGCAGGATAAATTTCGTGTTTCTAAAGAGGGAATCATCATTGGACCCGAGTTTTCGCGGATTTATGCTGAGATTATCCTTCAGCGGATAGACCGCGAGGTGGAAAGACGCATGGGGGAAGAATATAAAGTGCGCAATAGGGATTACATCTTCTACCGATATGTTGACGATGGTTTTCTGTATTATAATGACAGAGGGGATCGGAATTGCTTTTTCTCTTTGTATCGATCTGAGTTGAAGAAATATGGGCTTAGTATCAATAAAGAGAAGGTGGTGGAGTTTGCTCAGCGGCCTTTTGTCGAGGCTATATCTATAGCCAAGGGGCTGATCTTGCGTTTGATAAACGAACGCTTTCAGAATCGTCTGGATACTTTTAAAGGGTTTGTCCATTCTCAAAACAATCGCTTTGACACGCCTGCTGTCTTGGATTTTAAGACTTTTGTCAACGAGGTGCGCACCATTATGTGTACATGTGGTGAGAATATGAAATACAAGGATATAACCTCCTTTCTTCTGGGTGTGATACAAAAGAGAGTGGGGCTTCTCGTCCGTGATTTCAATCTCTTGTATGCTCAGTATTGCCGGGCGATAGGTGATGGGAGCATCAATGATAAAGGGCGGGAAATCAAGGAGAAATATGAGCGGGGATTCTTAGATTTTGCCAAAAGTATCGTAGAGGTGGTCTTCTATTTCTTAAGTTGCGATATGCGCATGAGCACCTCGCTGAAGGTGGTTTCGATAATCAATAAGTTGCAGCTCTTTGTGCGCGGTAGATATCAGATAGATGAGTGTTTGATGTCAGAAAAATTTCCTGCGTATTTCGTGGAGACTCTGGATGACAAGATAAGTGACGAGATAGCCTCTTTTTTATTGAATGCGACACCGGAAAAATATAACTTGATGGAAATCTTGAATATCTTGGAAGTGGAGAAAATCATGTTGCCGAAAAATCAAATAGCACCTAAGGTGTTGACTGACTTTTGGAAGAAATGTGAGAAGAAGTCGGCTGGCTTGAATTTCTTTACGGTTTTTGAAATGCTGCATTTTATCAAGGACGCTGCGGGGTATCATGACCTGAGAGATCGTCTCTTGGGGTGGATAGACCAGCAGGTGAAGACACTGACGGATGCAACGGAAAGCAATACTGAGGCTGTGCTGACTTTCATGGAAACGATGTGTTGCCCCTGGATTGATCAGGAGGTGAAGAAGAAATATGCCCGTTCGTTATGCGGGGATGCTTCTGACAAGTTGTACAGATTTGCTCAGAAACAGAAGAATTTATTTATACAATGGCATGGTTATCGGCTGGATGAAGCTATTCAGCATGTCAACAGTGCCGAGGTATACTAGAAAGATATTACAACCGATGCCCTTAGCAGTTTTTACACACACAATCGGTGACAAGACAGCCTAAACAGTTGTCTTTAGGCGCGCCTCTAAAGGGCGGGCGCTCCTACCTTTTAAAAAATATGGGGACGTTTGCGGATTTTTCTCATGCTTTATATGGATTCCATCTCTCGAAAGCGGGGTATGGCGAGAAGCAGTATCACTCTATAGAGACTTTGTGTGCTGTCGCAAAGGAGTTTTTTGAGGATGAACTGGGAAAAATTGATGAGCGTGAGTTTGGGCATATACATTTGTTTGGGGCGAAGGCCTGCGAGAAGAAGGACCGGCTCACAAGGTGGATTGTCCCCATCATAAAAGAGATCAACTTTCTCGTTAAAGCTGAGACGAACAATGAACTGTATGCAGCAGATGGGCTTTACCGTTTGTTGTTTGATGAGAAAACTGGGTTGCCACAATATAAGCACCTGACGTCTGTCGTCAAGAAGCATACCGATTTTTATCGGGTTCGGGATGCTAAAAAATATGAGTTGTATGATAGAAAGGGCATGTTTGTCTTGTCCGACCGCTTGGAGCACCTTGTGGGGCCAGGGCGTTTCAATCCCTCGGGTTATGCGTGTCTCTATCTTGCCTCTAACTTGTATCTTGCATGGGAGGAATGTAGAAGGCCTAACTTTGACACCTTCAATTTCTCGCGTTTTCAGAATACTCGGGATCTTGAGGTAATTGACTTGACGATTCGTAGGAAGTTTTATTATCGGGAGCATTTTCTCTTGGCTTACTTGGCCCTTCTGTGTACTGCAAAGGCGATAGACGAGGATAGGCACAAGTTTCAATATGTGGTGCCTCAAATGATGATGAAGGTGCTATGTGCATGTCAGCGACAAAGAAAAAAAACGGCAAAGGGCGCGCCGATGATAGATGGGATCAAGTATATGACCTCACGTAATTATGATCAGAAAGATTTGCTGTTTGATGATAGGCAACTTACGGAGGCTTATGTCTTTCCTCAGCATCCTCATGGTGATGATAAAGACGTGTGCCCCTATTTGACGAGGTTGTTTAGGCTGACTGAGCCCAGGAGCTACTTTTTGTTCAAGTCTCATAGGTTCCAGTTCTTTAATAGAACGGCTTACGTATCTCGTTATCAAGACTCTTTGTTCTATCAGATGGAGGAAACTCTGAAAAAGGATAGGTTGGCAAAGTATAACATAAAGGATAAATAGGGTATAATCTGCAAGATGATGGCGAATTATTTGCCAGTGTCGAGGAAATAGCGTAAATTTGCAATCTGGACGGGCATTAGTGGCTCGTCAACATCCAATTATGATAGCTGACAAGATAGAATACATCATCATGCTCGTGAAGCTCTTCGCCCGTCGTTTTGAGCTAAGCTATATGCAGGCTTTCCGCTATGTCTGTCTGCATGATGGCATAGAGTATGCGGAGAGACACTACAATATTCTTCACACGCTGACGTTTGAGGATCAAGTGGAGTCGCTTGCTGCTTATTGTCATAGGAAAGGAGGGCAGTTGTTATGAAGCTGTATCATGGGTCTAATATGAAGGTGGAGGTTATTGACCTTGCTAAGTCTCGCCCCGCAAAGGACTTTGGACGAGCTTTCTATCTTTCCGCTGAGGAGCAACAGGCAAAGGAAATGGCGCAATTCAAAGTGGAAGCGTTCGGTGGGGACGTGGTGGTTAATTGCTTTGAATTTGATGATTCTACTCTTGATGGGTTGAAGTTTCTATGTTTTGAGGAATACTCTGAGGAATGGGCTAAGTTTGTTTTGGCAAATCGTAAATCGTCAGATACTCTTCATGATTATGACGTGGTGTATGGGCCGATAGCCAATGACAAGATTGGTAGGCAGATTTTTAATCTTCAGGCTGGTTACATAGATTTTTCAACATTTATTAGACGTATTCAGTATCCAGAGGGTATTACTTTTCAGTGGGCTTTTTGTACTGAACGTGCCATTAAACTTCTTCGTGTTTTATGAAAGTGACAGATAAAGATTTTCAATATATGCTGGAGTGTATGGAGCGTGATGTCGCCACGCTTCTCGTTGAAAAGAGAGGGATGACGATTCGTCAAGCTCTCGGTGTGTTGTATGACTCTGAAACTTATCGTTTGCTGCAGATTCCGAATACAGGGCTATATTTTCAGTCTCCTCAATATGTGTATTCGTTTTTGCAGGAAGAAATGGATAGAGGAAGAATATCTAATAACTCCTCTTGTGTAAGTAATCGGTGAAAGCCGTACTATACTATAGGTTTTCAAGGTTTCTCACTTTGTGGCTTAACAGTCTTAAAGTGATGGCTTACGGTCAGTTAATACTGTCGGCGTAATAGGTAAGGGATGAGCCTTCTGATGGTATCGTGGAAAGGATGAAAACGGAGCATGTAAAACTGATACAGGCCAGTGCCATGCCCTAAATTGAGTGCCAACCGAAGCGTGATGGCAATGTAAGATGTTACGGGTGTTATATATATTCTCCGTAACTTTTAACACAAAACGTTCTTTATTCTCAATAAGCAGTTGTATCTTTGCACGAAAAAACGAGCGACATGGACAAAAGTACTATTATTGACACGCTCAAACAGCGAGGTGGGTTCATAACCACAGGCGAAGTGAAAAGCCGTGGCGAGTATGAACAGCTTCGCCGTGCAATAGAAGACGGAACGCTTATGCGGATTCGTAATGGTGTTTATGTGGAAATGTCTGCGTTGGCAAATAACATGATAGATGTGGAGCGTATAGTTCCGCATGGAGTGCTTTGCCTGTATAGTGCGTTTGCTCATTATGGGCTTTCCACACAAGTGCCTTCCGCTACTTGCATTGCCATTGAAGCCAAACGAAAGGTGCGCTTGCCCGAATATCCCCCGATTGACCTCTATTATTGGAAAAAGGAGAATTTGGAGTTTGGTATAGTAAAGAAGAACATATCAGTATATGAAGTACTCATTACGGATATGGAGCGAACAGTCTGTGATGCCGTAAAGTACCGAAACAAGATTGGGCGTGATGTTTGCGGAGAGGTGATAGACAACTATCTCAAAAAGGAGACCCGCAATGTGTCTTTACTTCATGAATACGCACAGAAACTGAGAGTGGAAAAAATATTGACTACATATTTGGAGACAAGGCTATGACAAAGAATATAGGAAAGAACTTTCTGAAATGTTTGAAATGTCTTAGCTCTCATTCACACCGAATTACCAATCTATGTGAAGTTCTTTTTGTCTATGTCGATAAAAAGTGGTACATTTGCAGACTTCATTTGACATTTGAGATATGAATGAACTGAAAGTAGAAAACTTTGGACCGATAGGCAAGGCTCATGTGGAGTTTGGTGATCTTACCATTCTTGTCGGCGCGCAAGCTTCGGGTAAAAGCCTGTTTCTTGAACTGCTGAAACTGTTGGAAGACAAGGATGCCATTGTCGAGACGCTGAGGAAGTATAATTATATCATCAGCAAGAGTAACGTTTCCTATTTGTTGGAGGCGTACTTCGGCAATGGTATGGCTGGCGTTTGGGGAGAGAATACCAAAATAGTTTATGACGGGCGAGAGGCTTCTGCTGTCATTTCGTTGATGAAGAATAAGGTGAAGGAGGCGGAGGAGAAGGTTTTCTACATACCTGCTCAAAGGGTGTTTAGCATTTCGGATGGGCGGCCCAAGGCGTTTTCAGAGTTTGACCCTACGGCTCCTTATGTGTTGCGCCAGTTTAGTGAGATTCTGCGTGTGTTTATGTCGATAGGCTTGGGAGGGAATACAACCTTGTTTCCCGTCAAAACTCGCCTGAAGAATGCGCAGAAAAAGTCTTTTGACACTTCTATCTTTCATGGTGGAAGGGTGGAACTTGAAAATGAGAACGGACAGCGCAAAATGCGTATGAAGGTGGACGGGATGGATATGCCGTTAATGACGTGGAGTGCTGGACAGAAGGAGTTTATGCCCTTGCTGATGGGCTTCTACTGTGTGTCAGGGCCTCCTATGCAGCTGCTCAATAAAGATCAGTATGATTATATTGTGATCGAGGAGCCAGAGATGGGACTTCATCCCAAAGCGATCATGTCGGTGCTGTTGGAAATACTGGAGTTGGTACAGATGGGCAAAAAAGTCATCGTATCTACTCACTCTACCGTCCCTCTCGAGTTTGTGTGGGCTTTCAACATCCTAAAAAGATCGGCTAATAAAAACCGAGAGGCAGGATTGGCAAAACTCTTTGATGTATCGGGGAAAGGGGCTGGCATCTTTGCTGGCATCTTTGACAAGTCTATCAGAACCTACGCTTTTGAAAGAAGGGGTGAGAAGGTGGAGAGTATTGATATTTCCTCCCTTGATGCTTTGGATGAGCAACCCGTCGTGAGTGAATGGGGTGGTCTTTCTTCCTTTGCCACTCGGGCTTCTGAACTTGTAACGAAGTATTGTGATGAGTAAGGGTAAGAAGCAAAAGACAGCAGGGGCGGATAAAGCCAATTGCTCTTTTCGGAAGACCATAGAGAATACGCCGGATGTGCAGCATGGCTATCGTGAAGGAATGCAGGCAATAGTAAAGGCTGACAAGCGGGCGGTGATGGTGAAGGATGCAAGAAGGCTTGATGGTAGCCTGAATATTGACGAAGAAACTAAGAAGCTCTATCCCAATGAATCGCGGTGGGATTATGCGGTCGGCTATGATGGAAAGGTTTATTATATAGAGGTGCATCCAGCAAACACTTCAAACGTAGAGGAGGTCATAAGGAAAAAACTGTGGTTGGACAAGTGGCTAAAAGAGAAAGCTCCTTCTATGACTGCTTTGAAAGCTGGTAGCCTCAAGTATCAATGGGCTGCTACAGAAGCCGGTGTGCATGTTAGCCCTCAGTCAATGTATGCAAGAAGATTGAGTCAACGGGGAATAGAGAAACCAAAGCGCCCCGTGGTGTTGGGATGATGTTGTTTTGTAAGTATGGACAACAAAGGTGAACGATATGTTCGAGCAACAGCAAGATACAGGGAAAAGTGCGTCTTTGGAAGAAGAATATGCCAAAGTGCAAGCGCAATTTCGATAAAAAGTGGTACATTTGCAGTCGAGTAGATTGACAAAGATACGATTGAAGGAATTGGATGATGAGGACAGTGGCACATAATAAGCGCATGATTAGGCTGAGGGATTTCTCTACGGCCTTCTCTCGCTCTGCCTTTACCGATGTTCTCTTGTTTGATGATTTCTCCCGTTTTGAGTGGCTTCGTGCTCAGTATCGTCTTAGGAGCAAGACGTATGCGGGCTTGATAAGAGGGGCCTATTCTGCCATTTCCAAGGACTATCGCTGCGAATATGTTTACAAGAATGAGCTGGTGAACCTTCTGCTTCGTCGTTATGGAACGAGAAGTACGGTTTATTTTAGTGAGTTTCGGGTGGGCAGTTCGATTGCTGACATGGTGATGTTTAATGGTGAAAGCAAAGTCTTTGAAATCAAGACGGAATATGATTCCCCACGAAGGCTGGACAAGCAAATGGGGGATTACAAAGGGGTCTTTGACAAGTGCTACCTTGTAGTGCCGGAAAGTAAAGTCGGCGACTATTTGCAAGTGGTGGAGGAGGAGACTGGGATCATTGTCATGGCTAATGGCAGTGACGGGATGGAACTCCGAGAATGGAGGGAGGCAAGGCAGAATGAGGCTTTCAATTCCTATGCCATGCTTTCTTGTCTGAGGGCTTGTGAGTATGAGCGTATGGCTGAAAACTTAGGGCATGATATCATGTCTGTACCAGGGTATAAACGGTTTGATTACTGTAAGGATCTCTTTGCCAAGACTGCAGCGATGGACTTGAAGAGGTTGTTTCTGCAGGAGGTGAAAAAGCGCCAAAATAACACGCGATTCTTGAGAAAATATCCTGTGGCTTTGAGACAAATGCTTCTGAGTTTGAATCTTCCAGAAAAGAAGGCGCTATTGCTTTTGGACAAATTAAAAACAACTATTCAATCATAGCTATGTATTATCCTTATCTTCGTGCTAAACAGTTTGAGTTGAAAGCTTTGCGGGAGTTCTCTGAGGAGCACTCAGGAAGCAACATCGTGCCTATATTGGAGCCTGTGAAGAAACAGTCTGCAGCCTTGGAACGTGCTGTCGAGGATATGATGAGGAACAAGATGCTATTTGCCTTGGTCCTGAACCCTACAGATGGCGACTTTAAGCATGATACGGTATCTTTTGGGGCGTGGTTGGTGGAGTCGAAACTGCTTCTCAATGGTAGTCAAGGTATAGATTGGATTCCTGCTTTCATTTGTACAAGAAGACTTCTCGATGATATTCCTTCTTTGATGGAAAAATATCAATTGAGCAATGTCATGCTTGTTTTCAAGTCGTGTATGGATATGGAAGATCCAAAGGTTAGCAGTTTAGTGAATGACCCAAGGGTCGAATTTGTCGTCAATGCTTTTGGTGCGGTTGGTTCACGGCGTCTTAATACAATCTTGAAAAAACGGGCAAAAAGATAATCCGTTTGGATGATTGTTTTAAAACTAGGACGCGCAATGCTGACTATGCGCTTGAAGATGATGAGTTGTTTAGCGAGGAGCCGTTCTATTATATGAACGACGGCTACGACGGTTTTTCGGACTATACCACTTTGCCTTCAGATTACGTAGAGGGAGGAATGATGCCTTATGCGGTAGCTATCCATCTGTCGTACAAGAAAGACGATGACCGGCTGAATGTTCATCATTTTGTTTCTGATAGCAATGAGAGCAATACCAATGTCAGAGGTAAATTTCAAGAGGCGGCCTGCAAGATTGGACCGTTCTTTGATGGCAAGGAGCAAACCTCGTCAGTGAAGGAACTTATAGCAAAGGCTGAAGATCCTGATGGTTATCCTGGGTTGGGTTATTTGAAGAAATTATCGGTCAAGAACCATTTGGAACTGATTGCTTCCATCATCTATTAATTCTACAGATTATGTTGATTTGTAAGCATTGCTTTTTAGATGCGGAAATGCAATCGGAGGTTGAGGCTAATGCTTCTTCCGAGGGTGTTTGTGATGTTTGTCACAAACAGGGCAAGGTGATTGATTCGTCGGAGTTTGCTGATTTTTTTGAGGCTTTATTGTCTTTGTTCGAACGTTCTGATGCAGGTAAGCCTGTTGCGGAAATGGTGCAGGACGAATGGCATCTGTTTGCAGATAATCATGTGGCTGAGGTTTTGCTGGATGAGGCTCTGCAGTCATCGTCGTTAGGCTTTTCCATCAAAGAAAAGGTGGCTTTTGCCACTGATATTGTAGAACGGATCGGAATTTGGGATCGATTGAAGTGTAGTGTGATGCAAAAAACTAGATTCTTTACGAATATGGATGAATTTGCTCAATATAACTATCTTGCCAAAGGGAAGCATAACCTTGGGGCTGGAACTACGCTTTATCGCTCTCGTATTACTCCTCAAGGAGTAGGTTGCTTGACGACTGAAGAAATGGGATGTCCGCCTTCGGATAAAGCTACTGCTGGGCGTGCTAACACTTTAGGAATCCCTTATTTATATTTAAGTGATTCAGCTAAAACTACATACTATGAGGTGCGAGCAGTCTATCTGGATAGGTTGAGCGTGGGAACATTTACTATTCCTGAGTCTCTCAGTTTGGTGGATTTTTGTGATGTCATCAACCTGTATCATGCTTATGGGGACTCGGTAGAGCCTCTGAAAGAAATCGTCATCAAGAAGAAGGTGATTGATAGTATAAGCAAGGGCCTTTCCAAGCCTCTCCGACGCTATGACTCGGAGATAGAGTATGTGCCAACCCAACTGATATGTGAGTTCTGTAAAGAGTATGTTCATGCTGATGGCATCTGCTTTAAGAGTTCGCTCTATCCTGGGGGTGTGAATTATGTGTTGTTTGATCCTAAGGCGGCTGATTGTGTCAGCGTCGAGAGTCACGAAATTGGCACAATAGACATAGACCGATAGGGCGGTACGTTGTCGTATCCTCATCCGAGTGGCGGCAGGGCATGGAGCGATACCATGATGAGGAACTTTGAATCCTAAAACTGTCTATAGTTTCCCATAAAGGGAGGCGTTTTTGTAACCATATTTTTGCTTAGCCATATATCGGGGGAATCGTATTCCCTCGCTATTGTATGGTATCACTTTTTTGGTCAGCGTGCGTTGGTCAAAGCGGATGCTTTGTCCTTATTCGAATGGGAACGGCATCCTTGGTGCGCTAAATAATTAAAATCTCTTATGTATAAACTTTTTGGAAAAAGGCTGGTGGATATTGCCATCGGCTTGTTGGCTTTGCCCTTTGTGGTAGTCTTCATTTGTGTGCTTGGACCAATCATTTATTGTTCGGACAAGGGTACCATTTTCTACAAGGCCAAGAGAATAGGCAAAGGTGGAAAGATGTTTGGAATGTATAAATTCCGCTCGATGATCATGAATGCGCCGGATATTCGTATGGAAAATGGGGATACGTATAATGGTGATGATGATCCGCGTGTAACAAAGATTGGGCGATTGATGCGTAAGACAAGTATTGACGAGATTCCGCAGTTTTTGAACGTACTTAACGGTACGATGAGTTTTATCGGCCCTCGTCCAGATACGCCGGATTTTCTCCATGTATATGAGGAGAAATACCCTTCTGTATTGACCATCAAGCCTGGTATAACGGGTTATAACCAAGCGTATTTCCGTAATAGTATTGATGGGGCAGAAAAAATGAAGAATGATAACTACTATGCGGAGCATCTTAACTTTTGGATGGACGTCAAGATTGTTCTGAAGACTATTAAAACGGTGCTTTTTAGAGAGAACGTAAATCACTAAATGTTATGCAGAAAAGACTTTTGGTACTTGCAGCGGGCATCTTGCAGCTGCCAGTGATAAAGAAGGCTAAAGAGTTGGGTATATATGTCATCGCTGCGGATGGAAATCCCAATGCTGTGGGACTTAAATATGCCGACAAGGCCTTGGTGGTGAACATCACCTCGGAGGAGGAGGTCTTGAGAGCGTTGCGTGAGGAGCAGATTGATGGCGTGATCCATCCTTGCTCGGAAGTGAGCATGAGCGTGATGGGGCGAATTAATGATGAGTTTGGGCTTTCGGGTATTACGCGTGAGCAAGCCATTAGGGCCACTAACAAGCATTTGATGCGTGAGGCTTTTGAAAAAGGTAATGCACCATCGCCAAAAAGTATCTTAACGGTGAATGCCGAGGACGCTTGGTGTCGTTTACAGAGCGAGTTTGATACCGATGCGATATTGAAACCGTCCCGCAATTCGGGTTCAAGAGGTATTGCAAAGGTTTCTCGTAATATGGAAAAGGGTGATTTCGTCAGAGCTTATGATGAGGCTCTGAGTGAAAGTCGGGATCATTCTGTATTGATAGAGCAGTTCATAGAGGGTCCGGAGTTTTCTATAGAGATCATTGTATGGAACGGCAAGGTGAACGTGCTTACCGTGACTGATAAAAAGACGACGGACGCTCCGCATTTTGTGGAGTTAGGGCATAATCAACCTTCCTGTTTCTCTGATGCTGACGTTGAAACGCTGAAGGCTGCCGCTATTGCAGGCGTGAGGGCTTTGGGTGTGAACAATTGTGCTTGTCATGCTGAGGCTAAGTTGATGAACGGTAAGGCGTATTTGATGGAGGTTGGTGCGCGCCTTGGTGGAGATTTTATTTCTACAGAGTTGACTCATTTGAGTACGGGCGTTGATATGGTGGCAGCGGCTATTGATGTGGCTTTGGGTGTGGAACCTGACTTAAGCGCCAAAGAAGAGCCCAAAGGTGTCTGTATCCGTTATTTCTGTCCGAAGCCTGGAAAGCTTGTGAGTATTTCTAATACGGAGGTATTGAATAATCCCCATGTGTATCTTTGGGAGATTTATCCAAAGGAGGGGGACGTGATACCTCCTGTGACAAGTAGTCTGTCCCGTTCTGGACATGTGCTCGTGACGGACGATACTCCGCAGGGGGCTGTGGAACTGGCTGAGAGATTGGTGTCTGAAGTGAAATTTATCACAGAATAAAGTTTTATGAAAGTGTTTTTCCCTGCGGCATACTACTATCCTGAAACTTGTGCGGGTTTGTATATCTTGGACAATGTGATGGAGCGGTGCGCTGAAGAAGGTATAGAGTCTGTGCTGACAGTACCCACGCCGACACGAGATGTGGATTCGAACGTCGTGTGGAAACGACATGAGCAAAAGTGTGGTGGCAAGGTTAGCATTTATCGCTTTCCCTTGTATGGAGAGGGGAAGAATCCGATAGCGCGGGCTTTGCGCTATCTGTTGAGCGAGGTGATACAATTATGGTATTGTCTGACGAAAGGGTATGACGTGGTCTTTATAGACAGTACGCCTCCGATTCAAGGACTGAAATTGCCATTGGTCAAGTTGCTTCGTAGGAAACCTGTGGTCTTTAATGCGCAAGATTTGTTTCCTGACTCTTTGGCAGGAACGGGCTTGGCTAAAAAAGGAGGACTGTTGTGGAACATCGGTTCGATGGTGATGAAGATCACCTATGCTTGTACTGACAAAATCATTGTGATTTCGGAAGACTTTAAGCAACTGTTGCTTGCGAAGGGCGTGCCCGAGGATAAGATCGTGGTGGTCTATAACTGGGTGGATCAGAACGCCGTGGTGGATGTGCCGCGTGAGAAGAACAAACTCTTTGACAAGTATCATTTGGACCGAGGGAAGTTCTACATTGAGTATTCGGGTAACATCGGACTGACGCAGAATATGGATATGCTGCTGGAGGTGATGAAGGAACTGAAGGTGTCGCATCCGCAGATTGGCTTGGTGCTGGTGGGCGAAGGTGCCTATAAGAAGCAGGTGGAGGAGATCGTGGCGCGCGACGGACTGACGAATGTGACGATGCTGCCGTTTCAGCCCTATGAAGATATCAGCTATGTATTCTCGCTGGGAGATACGGGCCTTGTCATCTCGAAGCCTGGGGTGGGTGCCAATAGTGTGCCGAGCAAGACGTGGAGTATCATGTCGGCATCGCGGCCTGTGCTGGCCAACTTCGACGAGAACGAGTTGAAGGATATTTTTGCGGGCAACGAATGTGGCATCTTCACCAAGGCGGGGGACAAGGAGGCGTTTAAGCAGTCGATCATCTCGCTCTATGAGAACCGTGAACTCTGCAGGAGGTATGGACGGAACGGACGACAGTTTGTGATGGACAACCTGACGCGTGAGGTGGGTACTCAGAAGTATGTGGAGGTCATCAAGAGCGTGTGTCGTGGGAAATAACGACCGGGCATTGCTGCTCCTGCTGCGGATGGCGGTGAGGGAGGAGGTCGTGGACCTGCCTGCCGATATCGACTGGCGGGAGATCAAGGAGCGGGCTTTCCGCCAAGGGGTGGGAGGTATCGTCTTTGACGTGGTGGAGAGGCTTCCCGCTGGGCAGCGTCCGCCGAAGGAGGTGGTGCTGGAGTGGATGGGAGTGGTGATGCGCATGGAGCGGATGTATGAGCACCACAGGCAGGTGATAGCGGGTCTTGCTGCTTTCTATGCCGAGATAGGGGTGCGTATGCTGCTCCTGAAGGGGTATGGGCTGTCGCTGGCATGGCCTGTGCCGAAGCATCGCCCGACGGGGGATATTGACATCTTTCTCTTCGGCAAGCAACAGGAGGCGGACGAGCGGTTGCAGGCGCGGTTTGGGGTGGAGATAGACAACTCGCACCACAAGCACTCGGTGTTTCAACTGGGGCAGACGATGGTGGAGAATCACTATAGTTTCCTCAATGTGCATGCGCATCGTTCGACGGCCGAGATAGAGGCTATCTTGCAGGGGCAGCTTGACGAGGTGGAGCCATCGGGAATAGTGAACGTCTCCTTGCCTTCCGCACGTTTCAACTCGCTGTATCTGCTGCGCCATAGTGGGGAGCATTTTGCCTCGGTGGATATCAGCCTGCGTATCGTCTTGGACTGGGCGTTCTACGTCAGGAGGCATCCCGTGGACTGGCCTTGGCTGTTGGCGCAGCTGGACAGGGTGGGGATGAGGCCGTATCTGGCGGTGCTGAATGCTATCTGTGTGCGGTATCTGGGCTTTGAGGCTTCGGTCTTTCCTGACTTGCCTGTTGACGAGGCGCTGGTGGATCGGAGCATACAGGATATATTGATTCCCGAGGTGGAGCCGGAAGAACACAAGAACAGGATGAGGGAGGTGGCTTTTCGCTTTCGTCGGTGGTATGCGAACCGATGGAAGCACGACATGGTGTATCGGGAGCGTGCGGCGGTCTCGCTGTGTACGCAACTGTGGAGCCATGTGCTGAAGCCCTCGTTGTGAGAAATATTCATCAACTAAATATTTTTGTTTATGACAATGAAACTGCGTAATGTGCCTTTCTCTCCGCCTGACATGACGGAGGCGGAGGCTGCGGAAGTACGCGACGCCATACTGTCTGGTTGGATCACCACCGGACCGCGTACGAAGAAACTGGAAAAGGAAGTGGCTGCGTTTGTAGAGGTAGATAAGGCGGTCTGCCTCGGTTCGCAGACGGCGTGTGGGGAAATGGCCCTGCGGCTGCTGGGGATTGGCGAGGGTGACGAGGTTATCGTCCCGGCTTATACCTATACGGCGAGTGCGTCGGTGGTGACGCATGTGGGGGCTACCTTGGTCTTCGTGGATGTGCAGAAGGACTGCCTGGAGATGGACTATGAGGCCGTGGAACGGGCTATCACGCCGCGGACGAAAGCGATTATCCCGGTAGATCTGGCGGGTATCCCGTGTGACTACGACCGTCTGTTTGCGATCGTGGAGCGCAAGATGGACCTCTTTGTTCCGAAGACGGACTTGCAAAGGATGCTGGGACGTGTGGCGATCTGTTGTGATGCGGCCCATGCCTTCGGTGCTATGCGCAAGGGAAAGCGGGTTGGTTCGATCGCTGACTTCTCTTCCTTTAGTTTTCACGCCGTGAAGAATTTCACGACGGCGGAGGGTGGTGCGCTGACGTGGCATCTGCCTTTTGGCAACGAGCAGGTGGTGAAGGACTTGGACAAGCAGGTGGAGAATACGTTTAGCGGTGTGCCGGAGATAGCGGGCGAGACGTGGAACGAGAACCTGTATC
>ERZ824473.2345-NODE-2345-length-22630-cov-3.192824_pt1 | contig 22630 bp, 14 predicted proteins | sample MGYA00519874_ERZ824473 | MGnify/ENA primary metagenome ERZ824473 (study PRJEB31778, sample SAMEA3449151) | human gut metagenome | biome: human gut; feature: human-associated habitat; material: faeces | place: United Kingdom | collected 2010/2012 ... | reverse complement strand
GGATTTGCACTTGTATGATAAAATAAAAGGCAACTATGCGATAGCTTGTGTTTTGATTGCATTAGGATGGAAAATTTCGACAATAAATTATGGCGATATTTCTAATATAGTAAGTTATTTGTATTTTTTTTGAGCTACCTGTACTATTATGGGAACATATATTTTTGCAAATCTTTTTATAAACAATAAGTTGTTTCAAAATATTGGTAAAAACACAACATATATTTTAGGATTACATTTTCTTTTGGTGGAAGTGTCTGTATCTATGATGGTATATTTTATTGCAAATATAGGGATTACAAACACGTTTGTTCAGAATTTATTAGTAATACTTATTGATTTATTTTTATGTTGTGGATTAGCTGAATTGTATAAAATTATAAAAGGTTTAGTAGTTGCTAAATTAAAAAAGGGTACTCAACAAAATAAAGAATAATCTATTGCGCTTGTGGTAGTGGAAGGAGAAAATAGAGTTGTTAGAGGTTATTGGAAATGGAGACTCTTTTTGGAAATCAATTCTGAGCGCAAAAATGCAGTATAATTCACTACTCTTTTTTGTGTTCTTTCTTTTGTTTTTATGTGTATTCTTTTTGTGCAGGGATGAAAAGAAGAAACAGATCTGTATTTTAACCGGAAATATTATATTTTATGTGTGGGCAGGCTGGCAGCCTGTGCTGATTGTGCTTGGAAGCGGATTGATCGCTTTCTTTGCGACATTGAAGATCGAAAAAATATACAGCCGGTACGAAGGGGAAAAGGAGGAACTTTCCCCTAAAGAGCAGGTCACATTGTTTAACGGCTATAAGAAGAAGGCCAGAAAACATCTTATCCTTGCAATGGTTCTCTTGTTTGGCGTGTGGATTCTTGTCAAGCTGGGAAAGCTTCTTGGCTTTGCGACGGTAACGACGTTTGCTGCAATGTATGAAAAGACAGGAGTGATTGTTCCGTTAGGTATTTCCTATTACACTTTGTCGACAGTGGGATATATACTGGATGTATATTGGAGAAAAGCAGTGCCGACGCACAATTTTGTGGAATTCTTCTCAGTAATGACATATTTTCCACATATTGTGCAGGGACCGATCAGCAAATATTCGGATTTGATAGAGAAATTCAGAAAGATCCCGAAGTTTGACTTTGAGCGTGTGTGTTTCGGATTTCAGTTAATGTTCTGGGGATACATCAAGAAGATGGTGATCGCAGACCGGATTCTGTTATACACAAAGGGAGTATTTGCAGCACCGCAGGAGTTTGCGGGCGTAGAAATTTTTATTGCAGTCATATTGTGTGTTGTTCAGCTGTATGCAGATTTCAGCGGATGCATGGATATTGTCCGCGGTATTTCACAGATTATGGGAATTGAGCTTGCGGAGAACTTCCGTCAGCCGTTCTTTTCCAAGAGTGCAACGGAATTCTGGACGAGATGGCATATCACCTTAAGCGCATGGACGAAAGAGTACATTTATCTTCCGATCGCAATGAATCCCAAATTCCTTAAGTTTACCAAGAAGTTGAAGAAAAACGGGAAAACGTGGCTGTCTTCCTTTTTAAAGGGAATGGTACCTTTGATCGCCGTCTGGTTATTCACCGGACTGTGGCATGGAACCGGACTGGATTATATTGTCTGGGGCTTATACTGGTGTCTGCTGATGACGCTGTCCAAGGAGACGGCATTTATCTGGGATAAGTTGTATAAAAAGATTGGGGTCGATACACAGAGACGCTATTATAAGCTTTTCCAATGTGTGCGGACGTATTTCATATTTGCAATCGGAAGAATGTTTACTGTGGCAGGATCTTTGCAGGGATGCGCGCTTTTGTGGAAGCAGATGTTTGCGGAGAGCAGGTTATGGGTACTGTCGGATGGAACATTTTATACATATGGCCTGGATGAGAAAGATTGTTTTGTCGTCCTGATTGGAATTGTTGCAATGTTCATAGTAGACGTTTTACATGAAAAAGGAAAAAGGATACGAAAAACAGTTGCTGCACAGCCGCTGCCCATTCGCTGGATCTGTTATTATGGCATGATCTTTGTGATTGTGATTCTGGGCGTATATGGAGCAGGATATGATGCATCTGCATTTGTGTATGGTGCGTTTTAATAAAAACGAAAAGGAGAACAGGAACATGAGAGAAAAAGTATTAGCAGTATGTACCGGAGTAAATGACAAGGTAGATTACACAAGAACAGATTTGATTGACGGCGGATACATTGATTCTGTAACACTGGTTGAGATTGCAAGCGAGCTGATGGACGAGTTTGATATTGAGATCCCGTACGAAGAAATTATGCCGGAAAATTTCAACTCTATTGATGCGATGACCGCTCTGGTGGAAAAGTATGTGTAGATCCATTGTAGAAAAAGTGCTGTGGCACAGCAAAGAAACTCCGGATAAGCTTGCCATGGCGGATGGAAAAAGAGGTTATACCTATTCGGAACTGGCACATACTATAGCAAAGCTGGCTGTTGTGTTAGAAGACGGCAGGGTTTCCAAGGGAGATTATGTCCTTGTGGAGTGCACCCAGGATGTGAATTTTCTGATGCTGGATCTGGCATGCGAATATATCGGGGCTGTATTTGTGCCGTTGGAGAAGAATGCGGCACAGGAGCGGGTAAGCAGCATCTATGAAGAAATGGATGCCAGATGCATTATTGCAGAGAGCAATTATGAGTCTGCAGGCTGCTGTTACCAGGTAAGTGACGTGCTGCAGAAGGCAGAAGGCGTCACGGAAAAAGAGCTGAACTATGTTCACAGGAATGATGTGGCAGAAATTCTGTATACAACAGGAACAACGGGTCAGCCCAAGGGCATTGTAATCTCACATCAGGCGAACATCGCGATTGCGCAGAATATCCAGCAGGGCGTCCGGATGAATGCATCCTCGGTGGAGATCATTCCGCTGCCGCTCAGCCATTCACATGCGCTTAGAACCAGTTATGCAAATTTGTACAACGGGAGCGCAGTTGTAATTGCAGACGGTGCGCTCAAGATAGGCGCTATATTTGAGTTGATAGAAACGTATGGCGTAAATGCGATTGATATTTCGCCTACGATGGCAAAACTTCTTCTCAAAATCGCCAAAAGGGGGCTTAAGAAATATGCGGATGTGATTGAGTATATTGAGCTTGGAACCGCAGTTCTGGAAGATGAGACCAAGGAGCAGTTAAAGGAAATATTCCCGCAGACGCGCCTGTATAATTTTTACGGATCTACCGAGGCGGGAAGAAGCTGTGTGCTGGATTTTAAGGAATATGATCACACGGGATGCATCGGATATCCTGCCGTCAATGCGGAGATTTTCATTGTGGATGATGGCAGAAAGCAGATGCAGAGTGATGCCGGTCATCCGGGACTGCTTGCGGTAAAAGGCAGAATGATGATGGATGGCTATTATCATAGCGAGGAGTTGACCAGGGCGACCGTGGTAGATGGCGTTTTGTATACAAATGACCTCGGATACATCGATGAAGCCGGACGCGTGTATGTGATGGGCAGAAAAGATGACGTCATCAATTACAAGGGAATTAAAATTGCACCGGAAGAAATCGAGAGTGTCGCAGTGAAGTATGACGGCATTGTGGATTGTGCCTGCGTACCCGCGAAGGATGCCGTCTGCGGACAGGTTCCGAAGCTTTTTGTGCAGATTGCGGATTCTGTGGAATACGACGAGCAGCAGTTTTTTGAATATTTGAGAGCATCTCTGGAAGCATCAAGAGTACCCGATGCAGTTGAAGTGATATCTGAGATCCCGAGAAGCTCGAATGGAAAACTTCAGAGAAAGAAATTGATGGAGTAGCGTTTGCAATGAAAAAGAATGTTATCAAAGTAACAGTATTTTTTGGAATTTTAGGTGGACTTTTCTGGGGCGCGCAGAGAATGGTGATGCCAAAGTATTACTATCCCAACACTACAGTCGCAGAGGCGGCGGGCAGAATTTACAGAGGATTTTTTGATGAAGAGAAGGATTCCATTGAGGCAATATTTGCGGGAACAAGCCATATGACATATAGCGTATCGCCGGTGGAATTGTATGAGGAATATGGTTTTACATCCTATAATCTTGCGAGTGCACGACAACCGCTGGCAGTCGCGCGTTATGCGTTGCAGACAGCATTGAAAACGCAGGATCCCAAGGTATTTGTACTGGATGTAAGCAGCCTGTTTACAGATTTCTATGATGGCGCAGGCTTTAAGTATGTTACGGAGCAAGTTCCATTAAGCGCGGAAAAGTTACAGCTTCTGCAGGAGATGAGTACATTATCAGATGATGAAGATGATATGGTATCCGGATTATTTCCAATTATAGATTATCATGCTAGATGGAAAGAGTTAGATGAAAATGATTTTACATATATGAGGGATAATAAACATTTTTTTGTGAAAGGATATTATTTAAACTCAAGGTGTATACCATCATATATAGATGTTACATATATGAATTATGAAACACAGGAAATGCTTCAAGATAATGAAAAAATAACATATACGTGGAAAAATCAACAATTTTCTAAAGAAAAAGAAGATGATGAATTATATGTGGCAGAGGTGCCAGATTACAATTTACAACTTTTATTAGATATTGTGGATATTTGCAAGAAAAATGATGTAAAGCTATTATTAGTAAAAATTCCTGATGTTAATTCGCCTGCTGCATATGAATCAGCATGGACTCAAGAACGAAGTGCTGCAGTGAAAGAAATTGTAGATGAATATCAACTGGATTTTTTTGATTTATTGTATGATGTGGATTGCGGAATTGATTGGACCACAGATAGTACAGATGGAGGAGGCCATCTAAATTTTCTTGGAGCTGAGAAGGTTACAGATATTCTTGGACAGTATTTGGTAGAAAATTATAAGCTCGAACAGAAGGAATATACCGCTTGGAATGAGGATACAAAGTTATATGACGATTTAAAAAACGTGGCATCCTTAGAAATGGAAACCGATTTTTATCAGTACATGAGCAAGCTGAAAAGCGATTTCGCGGACAAAACCGTATTTATTGTTTGTACCAATGAGATGTCGAATGGTTTGAGTGAACGTGAGATCAGTCTTCTGCGGAGTATGGGATTTAACGCAGACTATGAAAATGGCTATAGACAATCCTATATTGCTGTTATGGAAAATGGTGAAGTGACGTTTGAGCAAATGTCAAACCGCGCGATCAAAAAGAAGGGAACCGTTGGGGATTCCGCGGAATATGTACTATACAGTGCAGGCTATTATGTGGGAAGTACGTCCGACATAAAGATCGGCGGAGAAACATTTGGAACAAATCAAATCGGCTTAAATATTGTAGTATACGATCAGGATAAAGATATTGTGCTTGACGAGGTAAATTTCAATACATTTGCGGAAGAGCATGAAGCAATCAGAAATTCATGGGATGTGGATGCGGAATATTTAAGACAGTATGAAGATTATCTGATAAATCATGTAGAATGAGAGGAAAAAAATGAACAAAAGTAATCGCAGAATATTATTGGTGATTGGACCGCTTTTAATGATCATATGCACGGTCCTGTTGCCGGCAGCTATTTTTGAAACTTTAGAGAGCAGAGCAGCCATCGGAACCGTTGTATGGATGGCGTTCTGGTGGATTACCGGCCCGGTTGACTACGCTGTGACAGCGTTTTTGCCGATTGCAGTCAATGCAGTATTGCAGATGGTGGATATGAAATCGATCACTGCAAATTATGCATCTGAGACGATCCTGCTGCTGTTAGGTGCCTCTATTTTGACGGCATCCTGGGAGCAGACGGGACTGGATAAGAGAATTGCAATCCGGTTTTTAAATCTGATTGGAAGTAATCTGAAAAAACAGGTTGTATTCTGGTTCCTTCTGTCAGCGATTTTATCATCCGTCCTGCCGAACGCAGTTGTATGTGCGACCATTACGCCGATTGCCGTATCAATGTTAAATTATATCGGAGAGAGGGATGTTGCAAGCAGCAGGATTGCATCCAAGATCTTATTGACCATTGCGTATGCAGCCGGTGTTGGCGGTCTGGCTTCGCCCCTTGGCGGAGCGATGAACTTGGTTGTCATTGACTATATACAGCAGATAACCGGAAGTGAGTATATTTATCTGGACTGGGTGGTGCGATTCTTCCCGATTATGATCCTGCTGTTTGTCAGCAATATTTTATTCCTGATAAGGGATGTTGATAAGAGTGAAGATCTTGGTGCATCGAATGAATATTTTGCAAATGAATTAAAGAAGATGGACAAGATGAGCTTTGAAGAGAAAGTATCACTTGCATTGTTTTTGATTGCAACCGTTTTATCATTTGCAAGACAGGCATATCAAAACATTTTACCGGGATTAAAACCGGCGTATGTATTCCTGACCTGTGCGATCATTGCATTTTTCATTACAGATACATCGGGTAACCGATTGCTGATGTGGAAATCGGTGCAGACAAAGATTATATGGGAACTGATCTATGTTTTTGCAGGCGGTCTGGCAGCAGGAACCCTGATTAACGATTCCGGTGCGGCGGCTGCGATCGGAAATGCGGTTTCACAAATGGGATTAAAAGGCGGTCTGGTGACGGTTTTTGTCATTATGTGTTTTACGCTGGTGTTGTCAGATGTTACTTCAAACACAGCAACTGCGGCGGTTGCCGTGCCGATTGTCGTTTCTATCATACAGGGAATCGGAGAAAATCCGCTCCCGTACATATATGTCGCAACCGTCGGAGTGAATTTATCTTATTGTTTTCCAACGTCAATCAGGGCGATCCCGGTTGGATACGGGCTTCAGCCGAAATATATGTTAAAAGAAGGATTAAAGCTGTCCGCGATCGTAATTGTGCTGATGACAGCCAGCTGCTATTTCTTATTTGCAAGATAAGAGAAGAATGATGTTGTTCTGTAGTTCAAGAGGAAGAAAAGATGAAGAAATATAATATTGTACTGATACGTGCACTGGCATGTATTGCGGTTATTTTATACCATATGAATAATATGATGTTTGGAATTGGCGGAACAACGAGTTCATTGCTTGCGATAGGCGGGATAGCGCCATATTTCTTTTTTGTGATAAGTGGTTTTCTGGTATCGGTAAAAAAGGATGTAGGAGATATCAAAACCTACTATGTGAAACGGATATTAAGAATCTGCCCGGTGTATTATCTGGTGATTGTTTACAACATTTTCTTCTGGGGAATCCTGCTAAACTGGAACTGGCCGGTTGATTCATCCGGAATGTACTGGTGGCGGTATTTCCTGTTCCTTAGTACGACAGTGCCTACGGGAGAGGGGCTTTGGATCAATGTAAATGCAACATGGACAATCAGCGCATTTATGTTCTTCTATTTAATAAATCCGTTGACCCATTTTATAAAAAACAAATCCGCAAAAGTGTTTGCCGCAATATTGGTCGTATCGGTTTTCATCCAGACATTTTATGATCAGTATGTATATCTGAATGCATTTCCGAGTCCGATAAGCTGTCTGCCGTACTTCCTGATCGGTATGCTGGCAAGGATATATGTAGATGAGGAGGAGGAAAAACGAGGTTGCTGCGTGTTTGCTTTGTTTGCAGTGGTAATTGCACTGATAAAAGGAGCGAATTTCCTGGTATATGCGTGCCTGATCGCAATCGTTATATTGTGTTCCGGTCAGTTAAAGGAAGGCACTGGCATTTTTACAAAGATTATTAACTGGACTTCTGACAGAAGCTATACATTGTACCTCATTCATGCAACTGTATTTGCAACATTTCAGCAGTTTTATGGATTGGGCAGGATCAATAAGGCAGTCTATGTTTTCGCAGCTGTTGTATTGGCGCTTGTGTTTACGGAACTGGTATACAGGTATGTAGAGATGCCTGCAAACAGGCTGGCAAAAAAGATGACATTAAAAGCCCAACGCTCCTAGGTAAGACGCCTGAGATGGGAGAGCTTTTATGCTTTGAATGCCGGAAGGGCGCAGGATAAAGAAGATTAACACGGATCAAGGGTCTACTAAGGTAATAAAAGAAAGTATACATAATATAATGCCACTTAAGTGGATGGAATATTTCTGTCTTCTTAAGTGGCATTTTGTATACTGTTAATGATACTGTTGACGTAATTTTTTAGTATATCATTGAGCATGTGCAAAAATTAATAATTGACACGCGTAAGATGATGAAATAATATATAATTATAAATGTAAATAGTACGGCATAAAATACACAATGACTACGATAGCATGGTGTTAATGCCACATGAATTTTTCATAATATACAAGAAGCAGAAAATACAAAGGAAAAGGGATAGGATTATATGGAAATTTTTGAATGTGAAAATATGTTTCGACAGGCATTACAGCAGGGAATCGCAATATTTTGTGGAGCAGGATTTTCAGTAGAAGCAAAAGATATAAATAAAGATAATTTACCTGTTGGAAAAGAATTATTGACGGAATTGAAACAAGAATTTCCAACGATTAATGCTTATAAGAATTTGCCTCGTGCATGTACGAAATTAGAAAATACAGATAAAAAGACATTTTATAACTATTTAAAAAAACGTTTTTGTGTTGATGAATACCATGCACTATATGATGAATTGTTAAAAATAAAAATTAACAGCATATACACTACAAATATAGATGATTTGTTTTATAAGATTTATGAAAGCGAAGATACTAGGTATTTTCTAAATGATTGTAGTGAAAAGGGAGATGAGCCATATGACAATTATGCAATACCATATTTCCCACTACATGGATGTGTCCGTTATGAGGACAGAGGGTATGTTTTTGGAGCGACAGAGATAGCATGTGCATTTTCGGAAAGATCAAAAGAAGACGCATGGCGACATTTAACACAGGAAGTTTCTAATAAGCCGGTTTTATTTTGGGGATGGAATTTTGAAGATGCCGGGCCAATCGAGGCTATGTATGGGGAGGATAGTGATATAAATAATAATATTTATCGGTGGGTATTATTGTATGAAAAAGATGAGGAAATGATAGATTTTTTACATTCATTAAAGTTTAATGTTATTGTAGGAGATACATTACAGCTGTTAGAATATATAAAAGAATACAATTTAGAACATATAGAAGCAGAAAAAGAGGAAAAAGATTTTTCAACAGAAGATGCAGAGACTTTTGCTGAATATATGATACCTAATAACGACAATAAATTGATATCATATCCTTTTGAAGAATATTTTGTCGAATATAGTCCCAGATGGTCATATATATATTCAAATCAGATTTATAGGACAATCCATTATAGAAAAATTGTAGATGCAATTACGAAAAACCAAGATGTGATTGTGATTGGAATGCGTGCAACAGGTAAGACCACACTTATGATGCAGCTACTCGCAGACTATCAGACGGATAAAATGAAACATTATATGATTAATCCATCACTAGAGCAAGTTAAGAAATACCTTGCACGTTTAAATGGAAGAAAGAGTTTACTATTTGTAGATGATTGTTTGAGAGACACATATGCAATGATAAAACTTCTGGAGTGTCGTAATGTTCAAGTGGTTGGATTTGAACGTGATTTTAGTTATGAAGGACAGTATCTTCGATTAAAAAGTTTACCATTTGAACTGATAGATATTACAGAAATTTTGCAGGAGGATGCACAAGGTATTTTAGATAGTGTACCTTATAAATTGAAAAGAGAAAATGCAAGTACCAGAAAATTTGAAAAAGATCCCACTATAATTAATTTATTGTCTTGTGTATTGAAACCCATTAACTTTAATTTTATAGAAGATTTTTATGAAAAGGATCAACTGGCAGCAAAGATATTTTTAATGATAACGTATGTTCATTCTTGTGGGGTACCTTGTTCTTTTGATATGGTTTATTCCTTTCTGGGAGATGAAAATTATACTTGGAAACAGATGTTAGAAGCGGTAAAGAGAGTGGGAGGATTGATTAGCGAGTGCTCAGACCAATTTTTTAATTTTGATATTATGAGCCAACTTCAAGATTACTATCAATGCCGGTCAAGGGTTTTTGCAGAGAATATTATAACAAAGGCTGCAAGAAAAAGCGGGTATTTAAAGGAAGTCTTACAGGATTTTGCAGATAATGTTCCGATTTATAAGATATGTAACTATGATAAATTTAGACGGGCGGGATATGATGCCAACTTGATTTCTCAAGTGTTTACAGATGTTTCGGAAGGGGAAATGTTTTATACAGATTGCGCAAAAAAGGATAATAGTGAATATCTATATCAGCAGGCGGCACTGTATTTATCTAAAATGGGTAAGCATAAAAAGGCGTTTGACTGGATAGATAAAGCTAGGAATATTGCTCATTATAATAGGTTTACAGTAGAAAGTACATATGCACAAGTTTATTTTGAAGCAAATTTACAGGCAAGCGAACAGGAAACGTTGAAGGCATTAAAAATTCTCGAAGAGTGTTGTAGGAATGATAAAAGAAAATCCATTCACTTTTTAGCATATGCACAATGTGTGCATAGATATTGTGGACAATACATAGATTCGGATGAAGTAGAAAGTTTAGTGGAAAAAGCGGTTGGATTTATTGATGAGGGGTTATCAGAATCTAATAAGTCTTTGAGCAATTCTATGAAATGGAAGTTAAAGGATATGAAGAAGCAGTTAAAAGCAATCAGATCTGGAAATGTTTCTTAGAAATTTGTGTTTTCAATGAGAAAAATGAGCTCCACAATCGTAGCCTGCACATAAGTGGACTTTGGGATGATAAAAAAGTGGACATTGGAGACGGGAAAGTGGACATTGAAACCCGAAAAGTGGATATTGAAATTGGAAAAGTGGACATTGAAACCCCGAAAGTGGATATTACACATACAGTGGCGGGGAAAGCGATAGATTTTTCTGCTCGGACACTTACCCATATCGATATACTTTTTGAAAAATTTGGCTACGATAAAATATTCGGAAGAAGTGCAATTATGGATACCCTGGAGCTGAAAAGCTCTGGGGCGTCTAAACTGATATCAAATTTGTTACAAGCTGATATTATAGAGCCAGTATCAGGACACGGAAAGGGAAAATATAAATTTAAAGGATAAATTGACATGGTAAGGCTGTGGAAAATCCTCCCAGCCCATTCCCCGTTGTAATCCCTGGCGAAAAAGATTATACTAAGGTGAAACTATAATCAGGAAGAACAGAGGGGAATGAATTTTGAAAAAGAAAAAATTACTACAACTGTTATCGGGAGCACTGACAGCGGCGATCCTGATCTCGGGGAATGGTGTGGCTGTTGCCGCACAGGAACTGAACGGGACAGCGGGAGAGTATGCACAGGCAGAGCAGACTGAGGAAGCTGCCGTACAGACGGAAGAGACGGAACAGACCGAAGAGATGACGGAACAGCCGGACGCGACAAAACAGTCAGAAGAGATAGCCGTGCAGTCGGATGAGACAGAAGCGGTTAAGGAGACAACAGAGCAGAACGAGGAGACGCAGACAAAAACAGATGAACTGCGTCAGGAATTACTGCAGCTTTTGGAGCAAAAGACAGTCATGGCGACGGTCTATCTCACAGATCTCTATGAGGTGCGCGAGGAGCCGGATGCAGACAGCGCGGTAGAGGGAAGCCTGCCTGCCGGTAGTCAGGTGCTGCTTAAGGATGTAGCGATTGACGGCGGCAGCGTCTGGTACTATGTCATGTTTGCAGTGGACGGGCAGGAGCGGTATGGCTATATCGATGCATCACATCTTGTCACGAGTGATACGGATTTCAGAGCCTGGGAGGAGAAGCTTGGCGCTGTGGATGAAGCGGCGGGTGAGAAGCTCAAAAAGAGCGGCAACCAGGACATCCTTGCGTTCCCGGAGTCTTACCGGGCAGCACTCACACAGCTTAAGGCATCCCACCCGAACTGGACGTTTGTACCGATGCAGACGAATCTGGAGTGGAGCAGTGTTGTGAGCGCAGAGATGCAAAACAACAGAAGCTGGGTGCATCAGAGCAAAGGGGACAACTGGAAGGCGGAGGCTGCCTCCCAGAGCGGCTGGTACATTGCGTCGCAGGCGGCAGTGGAATACTGCCTGGATCCGCGTAATTTTACCAACGATTCCTACATATTTATGTTTGAGCAGCTGACATACAATGCGCAGTACCACACGGTGGATGCGGTTTCCAATATCGTGTCCGGCTCTTTTATGCAGGGAGAAGTGCCGGAAGCGGGGACAACCTATGCGCAGGCATTTTACGATATAGGTAACAGTCTCGGAGTCAGCCCGTTTTTCCTGGCATGCAGAGTATATCAGGAGCAGGGAAGTGCGGGAACATCGCCATTGATTTCCGGAACTTACCCGGGATATGAAGGATATTACAATTATTATAATATCGGTGCGACAGGAACGACAACGACGGACGTCTATGTCAATGGTTTAAGAACGGCTCAGAATAAAGGCTGGGATACCAGAATGAAAGCCTTGACCGGCGGTGCGCAGTATATCTCGCAAAATTATATCTTAAAAGGACAGGACACCCTTTATCTGCAGAAATTTGATGTGGACGCTTCCTACAATGGATTGTATTCCCACCAGTATCAGCAGAATATCACAGCACCGATGACGGAGGGCGGGAAGATCCGGAGGGCGTACAGCCAGACCAACGCGTTGGAGAATCCGTTTGTGTTCAAGATCCCAGTATACAACAATATGCCGGCAACAGCATGTCCTTCGCCGGACGATCAGGATAACACCGCCACAGCTGCGGCGCTGCGTGCGTTTGTAGTGCGTCTGTATGAGGATGCGCTGGGACGTACCTCCTATCAGGATTCGGAGATCGACTACTGGTATCAGGCGCTGCGCAACGGAGAGAAAACGGGAGCGGAAGTCGCGCAGGGATTTTTCTTCAGCGATGAATTCAAAAATAAGAATCTCTCCAATGAGGCGTATGTAAACCTTCTGTATCAGGTAATGTTTGACAGACAGGCGGATGACAGCGGAAAGGCAGACTGGCTTGCAAAGCTCTCCAACGGAATGAGCAGGGAGTATGTATACCGCGGATTTGCAAATTCACAGGAGTTTGCAAATGTGTGCAGCCAGTACAGCGTGATCCAGGGAACGGTGACACTGGGAAGCTACCGGGATCAGAATGAGGGGGTAACGTCGTTTGTAAACCGGCTTTATGTGAAGCTTCTGGATCGTCAGGGAGAGGATGAAGGAATTGAAAACTGGTGCAGAACGATCCTGACAAAAGCGGATACGACGGAAAATGTAGCGCATGGATTCGTATTCTCACAGGAATTTTTGAACAAAAATACATCCAATGAGGAGTTTGTCAAGATCATGTATCGTACATTTTTAGACCGTGAATACGATCAGGCAGGGCTCAACGACTGGGTTGGCCAGCTGAATTCCGGAGTTGGAAGAGAGCAGGTATTCCATGGATTCGCGGGAAGCACGGAATTCCATAACCTGATGGCTGAGTACGGCGTGGACTAGAATCGAGCTTTGGAAAATAAAGGAAAAATTAAGAATTTTTTTTGGCCTTTTGATTGTCAAGTGCAGACAATAAAAGTTATAATGAAAGCACAATAGCTATGCTGTGACATAGAGAAGGAGGAAATGTAGTGAAATTTAACAAGTGGGTGAAAAGTGTAACGGCTGCCGTTGTCTTAAGTCTGGCACTTTCCGTGACGGCATTCGGTGCGGAGACAGATGCGGACGAGCTTACGATGGTGACAAGCGAGCAGACGGAGATGAAAGAGGGAATGGTTGGGGCAGGAGCGCATGCATCGATTTATCCGGATCCGACGATGTATGATGCAACATTTTCCAACAATACCAAGATCAACCTGCTCTTCAACGTCAGAACGTTCGGCAATGATATGGAGCGCTATGAGATCCGTATTTTCAAGGGCAGTACAGAGAGCTCGGCAAATCTGGTTGCAAGAAAGAATGCGGATTTTGATACGACAAAGGGAACATCCGACATTACATACAGCTGGGACACAACGGATTACAGCAAATACACGCCGGGAACCTATACGATCAGCTGTACCTCATTTTATAATTCTACAAACGGGGATGTAGTCAATCAGAAGGAAATGTTTACGGTAACACTGGAGGACTACCGCCTGATTCTGGACAGACAGTTTGTGCAGCGCCTCTACGAGAAAGTATTCCAGAGAACCGCCGATACAGCAGGCTTGAATGACTGGAGCAACAAGCTGTACAACGGAACGACGACCGGTGCGACGACTGCATGGAATTTTTTCTTCAGCCCGGAGTTCGGCAATAAAAATACAACAAACGAGCAGTATGTGAACATTCTGTATCAGGCGCTGTTTGACCGCAATGCAGATACGGATGGCAAGGCAAACTGGGTGAGCTTACTGGATAACGGAGTGTCCCGTGCGTATGTGCTGAAAGGATTTACCGATTCGTCAGAGTTCAACAATCTCTGCAGCGTGTATGGAATTCAGCAGGGAACCATAACGACGTCCGAGAACCGCGATAAGAATCCGCAGGTAACGGCATTTGTGAACCGCTTATATACGATCGCAATGAACCGTGCCGCAGATGTCAACGGTCTGAATGACTGGACGGGCAAGCTGCTGGCGAAGACAAAGACACCGAAGCAGGTGGCATCCGGATTCGTATTTTCACAGGAGATGGCCAACCGGAATCTCAGTAATCAGGAGTATGTGACGATGCTTTACCGTACGATGATGGACAGAGAGCCGGATGAGGCAGGCCTGAATGACTGGGTAACCAGACTGCAGTCAGGTACCAGCCGCCAGAGCGTATTTGACGGTTTTGCCGACAGTACAGAGTTTGACAACATTGTACGTGCATACGGATTAAAGTAAATAATACGTCCCGGTAGGACATACAGTTTCATACAGAGGAAGAAAGAGCCCGCGCTGTCGATTTGACAGCGCGGGCTCTTTTGTATAAAGGAAACGTTGCTCTCACAGACAGGTCTGTCAGATTCTGGGGAAGAATGACCGGAAAAATTAAGGAAATATACATATTTTGTAAATTGACGTTGTCCACGGTACGTGTATAATTAAAATTGGTAGAAATATGTTATTTAGACAGAGGAAGGATCAAGATGAAGAAAAGAGTACTAGCGTGTATACTGGCGGCAGCGCTTCTGACAACCGGAATACCGGGAGGACAGGCAGCGATGGCACAGAGCCTTACGGAAAACGGAACGGAGATGGCGACAGAAGAAGTAAATCCGGAAAACACATCGGAGGAAACGGAAGCGGCATCTGTGACGGAAACAGAAGTGCAAACGTCGACAGAGAGAGAGACGGAGGATGTGGCAGAAGGCTCGGAGAGTCAGTTGACAGTGACAGAGGAGACCGAAGCGGCAGAGGAGACCGAAGCAGCAGAGGAGACCGAAGCGGCAGAGGGAACCGGGAAGACAGAGGAGACCGAAGAGACGGAAGCAGTAGAGAAGACAGGGCACTTAAAGGCATCCGGCACTGTGGCAGAGGAAGCGTTGGAAGAAGACCCGCAGGCGGGTACCTCCATGAGCAATGAGGAGCCGGAGAGCACATCGAATATCAAAAGCTCATCGGCGACTTACAGTGGATATACCGGAAGCTCCTATATACATAACGGGCGGTACGACAGTGGTTATAAGATTGTGAACGGAATCGACGTTTCTTATCACAATGGAGATATTAACTGGTCGGCGGTCAAGGCAGCCGGAATTGACTACGCGCTGATCCGTGTGGGATACCGCGGAATGTCGAACGGAGGATTGTTCGATGATTCCAAGTATCGAGCCAATATCCAAGGCGCATTGAATGCCGGATTAAGAGTCGGTGTCTATATTTTCTCACAGGCAACCACACAGGCGGAGGCAGCGGAAGAGGCAAATTATCTTTTAAATAGAATCTCTGGCTACAATATCACACTGCCGGTGGTCATAGATTATGAATTCGGCACAAACCATAGTGGACGTCTTGCGGATGCCAATCTGGATATTGATACGGCAACGGCAGTTGTGAATGCTTTTTGTACCACGGTGCAGTCGGCAGGATATACGCCGATGGTCTATGCGAATAAGACCATGCTGCAGTCTTACATAAGAGGTGAAATTCTGGACGACTACTATAAGATCTGGCTTGCCAATTATACGACGCAGACGACGTATGCAGGCGAGTATTACGCATGGCAGTACAGCAGCAAGGGCGGCGTGAGCGGTATAAGCGGTTACGTGGATTGCAATTTCTTCTATGTAAGAGATAATTATCAGAATGCACAGCTGTATGTGACCAGGCTGTATGAGAGCCTTCTGGAGCGTGAGCCGGATGCAAGCGGCATGAATGCATATGCCACTGCAATTTCGGAGGAGACGATGACCGCTGCCGATGTTGCGGTTGATATCATTTCCAGCAGTGAATTTAAGAATAAGAATTACACGAATGAGGTGTACGTGCGGAAGCTTTACGCGGCACTTTTTGCCAGAAGTCCGCAGGATTCGGAAGTCAGCAACTGGGTGGAGGTTCTGTCCAACGGAGTCTCACAGAAATATGTGTTAAAACAGCTGATTGAGTCGTCAGAGTTTGCGACAGTGTGCTCCTATTATATGTTTTCACCGGGAACGGTGAGCCTGACGGAGAACCGTGATCAGAACTACAATGCGACGGCGTACGTGATGCGCTGCTACCGCAAGATCCTTAGCAGGGATGCGGATGTGTCCGGTCTGAATACATGGACAGGCAAGCTGGTTGCCGGTAACGGTGGAGCTGAGATCGTAAAAGATCTGGTAATGAGCGAAGAGTTTCGTAATCTGAACAAGTCTGATGCGGAATTTGTGGACATCCTCTATGCGGCAATGCTGGATCGAAGCTCGGACGAGTCCGGAAAGAATACCTGGCTTTCAACCTTAAATGATGGTGTTTCCTATGTCTATGTTATCAACGGTTTTGCGGGGTCGACAGAATTTGGAAATATCTGTTCCGGTTATGGAATCACACCGGGACAGGCGGAGATCACAGAGGCGAGAGACAAAAATATCAAGGTGACGCAGTATGTCAACCGGTGCTATGAGAAGGCGCTTGGAAGAACCGGAGAGACGGACGGCATCAATTACTGGTGTTCCATCATTCTTTCGGGGGCACAGTCGCCGAAGGATGTGGCGTACGGATTTGTATTTTCGCAGGAATCTGAAAACCAGAACCGAAACAATGCGGATTACACAGAAATGCTTTACAACCTGTGCCTGGGCAGAGCATCTGAGGCTGCCGGAAAAGCAGACTGGGTCGGCCGGCTGGAGCAGGGAACTTCCAGAGAAGAGGTATACTGGGGATTTGCGAACTCGGAAGAGTTTGAAAATATCATCGCAAGCTACGGTCTGTAATGATCATAAAAAGGAGTATTAGGTATGAAGAAACGAATTGCAGCAATACTGCTGTTGGGATGCATGGTAATGGGAAGTGTCGGGACACCGGCACAGGTATCCGCAGCAGAAGTGGCAGAAACTGTAACGGAGGAAGAAACAGAGCAGACATCTGAAGAGACGTCTGTGGACACCGCCGCAGCAGAGAGTACGGAGACCGCAGAAAATACGGAGACTGCGGAAAATACGGAGACTGCGGAAAGCACGGAGTCTGCGGAGCCTGTGAAAGCGGCAGCTGCCGACACAACAGAGAACGAGACAGAAGCGACCGCAGAGGAGATTACACATCCGACAGGTTTGCTGGATCTTAACGTGATCAATGTCGGAACGATTGCAGAAGATGATATTTTAGACGAAACAGAGGCAAACAGCAGCAAGAGTTCCAGTGTATATGCAGCAGCGTGGGATGCTTATTCGTCCAATTACGTGTATAATATGCTTTCGACGGAAGAGCGCAAATTCTGGGATGGACTGGATGCATCCTGCAGACAGGTGCTTCTTGGTACGGATAATCTGACGGATGGACATATACCGTATGTATCCTGCGGAAGCCTGAATTCAAACAGAATTACGTATGTGGCATATATGTTCCGTTACATGAATCCACAGTATTATTTTATCAATGTGTCTTTGTATCAGGGAGGCAGCAGCAGCGTATGGTATGCGGCATTCGGTGTCTATTCTGCCTTTCAGAATGGTACGGCGAGAAGCACTGCAACACAGAGTGTGAAGAATCAGGTGGATACCTGGAAAAATACGGTCAACTCACTCAGCTCTGAGGCGGAAAAAGTAAAAATGATTCACGATCTCATTGTGCAGAAAGTGGATTATAATACGGATATTTATGGCAACTCGTTTAATGAAGATACGGCATACACACAGTCGGTATACAGCGTATTCTGCATGGATAAGACCGTCTGCGCCGGATATGCGCAGGCGTTTGAGATGATGTGCAACGGCGTGGGTGTTGACTGTATTGCGGTGACAAGTGATGACCATGAGTGGAATAAGGTGCGTATCAACGACTCCTGGTACAATGTAGACTGTACCTGGGCGGATCAGAGCACCATCGACTATGAATATTTTGAGCGGAGCGACGCCGTATATGATGCGGATCTGGCAAGCTATGCAAGCTCCCACGCAGAAGAATCCTACTGGAGTGAGTATCTTCCGGCTTGTACCTTGGACAGCGGAGCGACGTACTCCGATCCGGGAACCCTGCCGACGATCACACAGCAGACCGCACAACCACAGATTTCGGTTACGGCGAACAACAATGTCAATTATGTGACGATAACGAGCAGTACGCCGAATGCGATCATCTATTACACAATCAACGGAGATACACCGACGCCGGCTTACACGAGATCGGAGAAATATTCGTCGACATTTACATTGAGCGGAAGCTGCACGGTCAAGGCGGTGGCAGTATGTGATACCTACTGGGACAGTAATGTGGCAAGCAAGAGTGTGACGGCAACGACAGGAACGACAGGAACGACAGATACATCGGATACGACGGACACAACAACGCAGCACAAGGCGGCGCCGTTTGTAAAACTGTTGTACCAGTATGTGCTGGACCGCTCTGCAACACAGTCTGAGGTCGACTACTGGGTAGGCCGGCTTGAGAACGGAAGCACCGGAGCAGAGGTTGCCTACGGTTTCCTTTTCAGCGAGGAATTCCAGAACAAGAATTACAGCGACGCAGATTACGTGGAGCATCTGTACTTAAGCCTGATGGGACGTGCATCGGATGCGGACGGAAAGGCAGACTGGGTGACACATCTGACAAATGGTGTGTCAAGACTCTATGTGTTCCGGCAGTTTACGGATTCCACAGAGTTCGGAAATCTCTGCAATACCTATGAGATTGAGAGAGGAACCGTCACATTGACCGAGGACCGGGATCAGAATTACAATGTGACGCGCTTTGTGGCAAGAAATTATACCGAGTTTCTGGGACGTACCTATGACGTGGACGGTTTAAATGACTGGAGCGGACGCATCAACAGCGGATACGGAATGGAAAATGTGGCGTATGGCTTTGTATTCTCACAGGAGTGCATCAACATGAACCTCTCAAACAGCGATTATGTTAAGATGCTCTACCGCGGTATTTTCGGACGCTTGTATGACGATGAGGGGCTGAATGACTGGGTGAACCAGCTGAACAACGGCACCTCCAGAGAGACTGTATTCTGGGGTTTTGCAAACTCACAGGAATTTGCAAATATGGTTGCCAGTTATGGATTATAAATGGACAAAACGTATATAAAATGCTATAGTAGCAGTAAGGGAAGGAATCCGGCAGGATTCCTTCTGTAGTATACGGGGAAAGTGAGGTATGGAGATTATGAAGAGACGTGTGTTAGCGGCTTTTCTGGCAATGATACTCACATGTGGTGTGGCATTTCCGGGCAATGCAGTCTATGCAGCGGAAGTGACGGAGACAACGGTGGAGAGTGACGCGGCTGTTGAAGAGACGGCGGTGCAGACAACGGATGCGGAGGCAGAAGCGAAGCCGGAGGGAAGCACAGAGCAGCCGGAAACAACAGAAGCAGCCGAAGCAGCAGTGACAGAAGCGACCGAGACGGAAGAGACGGAAGCAACAGAGGCGGCGGAGAGCAAGCCTGTGACAGAGATGAGCGCGGCAGAAGATGTGGCTGCCGTAAAAGTGACAGAGAATATGAAGTATGCAGCTTCCGGCAAGTGCGGCGACAATCTGACATGGAGCTATAATAAGGGCATGCTTACGATCAGCGGAAGCGGTGCGATGTATGATTATCCGGTATATGATACGCCGGGATCCCCGCAGTGTATGCCGTGGTATGCCTATAAAACATCGATTACGACGGTAAATATTGCAGAGGGAGTGACATCCATCGGGGCATGTACTTTTTACGGATGCAGTTCACTGACGAGTGTGACAACACCGTCGACGATCTCAACGATCGGGTATGCGGCATTTGCAGATTGTACCCGCCTTCAACAGGCAACGATCAAGTCCGGCTTTGTGGGGGAGTCGGCGTTTATCCGCTGTACAGCACTTAATACCGTTTCGGTGGGAAGCGGTGTGACCGGATTTGGAATCAGTGCTTTTGAGAACTGTACCGGACTGACCGGCGTGTATATCAGCGATCTCGCTGCATGGTGCAGGATTGATTTCGGCGGCTATCTGGCAAACCCGCTTCAGTTTGCAAAACATTTGTATCTGAATGATTCGGAAGTGACAAATCTGCAGATTCCGGACGGTGTGACTGCGATCAGCGATTACGCATTTGAATACGGACAGAATATTACAAGCGTAGCGGTTCCTTCCAGTGTGACTACAATCGGTGATTACGCATTTTATCTTTGCAATGGCATCCGGACGGTGAATCTGCCGGCTGGCGGACTGACCCGCATCGGGGCAAGTGCATTTGACAGCTGCTCGGGAATTACCAGTATTGCAATCCCAAATAGTGTGTCCTACATTGGAACGTTCGCGTTTGCGTGGGCGCCGATTGAATCCGCCAATATCTATCAGGGCGTGATTGAGAGCCATGCATTTGAGGGATGCGGATGTATCTCGAATGTTACGATCGGAAGCGGTGTTACATATATCGGCGATAACGCATTTAACCGGTGTGCCGGATTGCGCACAGTGCAGTACGGCGGTTCCAGAGCGCAGTGGAGAGCGTTGGAGATCGGAGCAAATAATGAGGCACTGACCGGCGCGAGTGTTACCTGCAGCGGAAGCGGAAGTGCCAGCACCGACGGCGTGGACCGGACGAAGATTCATGTCGGCGGAACTGTAAAATACGGTTCTTACGAGCAGGATAACAATGCTTCCAACGGCGCTGAGACCATTGAGTGGACGGTACTGGATATTCAGGGTGATAAGGCGCTGGTGATCAGCAAGAAGGTCCTGGATTTCCAGCGGTATTATCCGAACCTGCAGACAACGGTTACATGGGCGAACAGCAGTATCCGTACCTGGCTGAATGATTCCTTCTATAATGCGGCGTTTAGCGATGGACAGAAGTCCGGGATTTACACAACATCGGTATCCGGTGAGTCGAATACCGTATTCGGAACATCCGGCGGATCGGCGACCGGTGATAAGATCTTTTTGCTCAGTGCATCGGAGGCTGCCAACTATCTGAATACGGACGGCAAGCGAATGGCGAACTGCACAGAGTATGCTCTCAGCAGAAACGGCGACCCGGCGCTTCGCAATACAAATACACAGAGCTCTTACTGGTGGCTGCGGACTCCGGGCATCTATACATATGATGCCATGTATGTACATTACACAGGTTCGCTCCGCTACGACGGTATGGCAGTGGCGAATGTGATCGGCGGTGTCCGTCCGGCAATGTGGGTAAATAAGAATGTGGTCGAGGTCGTGCCGGAAAGCAACCGGGTGATTACGGAAGATCCGATTGAACAGTTTGTAACCCGGCTGTATCAGGTCTGCTTAAACCGTGAACCGGATGATGCGGGCTTAAATGACTGGGTGAACAGATTGTCATCCGGACAGGCATCCGGTGTGGAGGTGTCATACGGATTCGTGTTTAGCCAGGAATTCCAGAATTACAATTACTGCAACACCGACTATGTAAAGCAGCTCTATCGCGCGTTCATGGGACGTGAATATGACCAGGGCGGTCTGGATGACTGGGTCGGCAGACTTGAGACAGGAACGACCAGGGAGGAAGTATTCAACGGATTTTCGCAGAGCGAAGAGTTTAACAATCTGTGTACCCAGTACGGTATTACGAGGGGAGACGGTATTGCGGTTCCACAGTACGGAACAGTTCCGAGAGGAGCATGTACGGTCTGCGGTGCCACAGACGGTGTGACGGCATTTGTGACCAGACTTTATAATATCTGCCTGGACCGCAATCCGGATACGGACGGATTAAACGACTGGACGAACGGACTGTGGGATCACACGAAGAGCGGCGGTTCAGTAGCGCAGGGATTTATTTTCTCCCAGGAGTTTAAGAATAAGAATCTGAATGACAATGATTATGTGGAGTATCTGTACCGTGCATTTTTTGACCGGAGTGCAGATGCGGGCGGCAAGGCAGACTGGGTAAGCCGCATGCAGACGCAGGGATACAGCAGGGAAGATGTATTTAACGGATTTGTCGGCAGTGAAGAATTCAATAATCTGTGCAAAAAGTATGGAATAACGAGAGACTAAAGTGGGATGACAGAGTTTGCAATCTGCGTCAACCAGAGATAGGGAGGAACTGAATGAAAAAGATACGAAGATCGCTGGCGGTTTTTATTG
>ERZ824473.2331-NODE-2331-length-22786-cov-8.423387_pt1 | contig 22786 bp, 16 predicted proteins | sample MGYA00519874_ERZ824473 | MGnify/ENA primary metagenome ERZ824473 (study PRJEB31778, sample SAMEA3449151) | human gut metagenome | biome: human gut; feature: human-associated habitat; material: faeces | place: United Kingdom | collected 2010/2012 ... | reverse complement strand
ATATTGGAAGTTACATCCGAACCGTGTATCACATGGTAAGCCATACTCCTAAGCGTGGGGCCGGAGGTTCAAATCCTCTCTGGGACGCCAGAAAGCACCGCTGCAAGCCTTTTTTCGGGGCTTGCAGCGTTTTTGTTTTCTCCTTCTCCCGGTAATTTCACTTCTGTTACCGGGAGATTTTTATACGCCGCAAGCTTTTTTGTGATGGCGTTGGATTCGGCAAGGACGCATTGTTTACAATTTGGCGGTGGATTATCCCGCGCAGGGTGTGGTACAATATAAACTAAACTGAAAATGCAGGGGCCAATGCTCACCATCGACCCGTGAACCTTGCGGCGGCCGCTATGTGCCGCGGGCGAACCATGTCCGCCCTTACATTCTCGACGCAGGAAGGCCGCGCTGCATCTATTATAATTAAAGGGGTGTTTACCATGTGTACAGCTGCAACCTATACAACCGACAGTTTCTACTTTGGCCGCAATCTCGATTATGAATTTTCTTACGGTGACGAGGTCACCGTCACGCCGCGGGCCTACCCGTTTAGCCTGCGCTGCATGGGGGACTTCCGCACAAAATATGCGATGATCGGCATGGCCTACGTGGCGGGGGAGTACCCGCTCTACTATGACGCCGTCAATGAGAAGGGCCTGGGCATCGCAGGGCTGAACTTTGTCGGCAATGCAGTCTACCACCCGGCGCAGGATGGCAAAAGCAACGTCGCCCAGTTTGAGCTGATCCCCTGGCTGCTGGGCAGCTGTGCGACGCTGGCCGAGGTGCGCACGCTGCTTGCAAAAACCAACATCGTCAATATCCCGTTCAGTGAGCAGCTGCCCCTCGCGCAGCTGCACTGGCTCATTGCCGACAAAACGGGGAGCATCGTGGTGGAGTCCACCGCCGACGGCCTGCACATCTACGATAACCCCGTCGGTGTACTGACGAACAATCCGCCGTTCCCGCAGCAGCTTTTCGCACTGAACAACTACCGCGCACTCTCGCCCCGCACGCCTGCGGTTGCGTTTGCGGACGGCCTTGAGCTGCCCGTCTACAGCCGCGGCCTCGGCGCACTGGGCCTGCCGGGCGATCTGTCCAGCCAGTCCCGCTTTGTGCGTGCGGCCTTTGTGCGGATGAACGCGAAATCCGGCAGCGGCGAGGCCGAGAGCGTCGGGCAGTTCTTCCACATCCTGCACGCTGTCGAGCAGCAGCGCGGCTGCTGTGAGCTGGACGGCGGCAAGTACGAGATCACGCTCTACACAAGCTGCTGCAACGCTGACAGAGGCATTTACTACTACACGACCTACGGCAACCACCAGATCACTGCCGTCGATATGCACCGGGAAAACCTTGACGGGGACAGGCTGGTCCGCTATCCGCTGGTGCAGGGCGAACAAATTGCGCTGCAAAACTGATTTTACACCCAAAACGTGAAAAAAGCGCTTGCAACGTGCGGCAAACTATGCTATACTGTACGGTGCATGAGACTTTTCACGTCACGACGGCGTGGATAGAAATAGAAGGAGTGCTAATCTAATGAACTGGTATGAGATCGTTCTCGGCGTCGTCCTCATCGCCGTGTCCGTGTTGATCGTTGTTTTCACCCTCGCGCAGGAGCAGAAGGGCCAGGGCCTGTCCGGCGCGATCATGGGCGAAAGCTCCGCCACGATGGCAGCAGGCCGTGAGCGCGGCGTGGACGCCAAGCTGGCCAAGCTGACCAAGATCTGCGGCGTCGTTTTCTTTGTCGTCACGCTGGTCGTCTGCGTTTTGAGCGCACGCCTGTGATTTTGGCAGGGTAACAAAGATGAAAAGGGTCCGCCAAGCGCTTTGGCTTTGCAAGCAGCGCCCCGGCGGGCCGTTTTTTGTGGATGTATATAAGGGTAGGGCACCGTCGGATGGCGGTGCGACGTAAATTAAAGGAGCAACTATGACACCGTTACAGAAATCTATTTTAAACGCGGTCAAGCGCCGTCCCATGACGCTGCGCGAACTGCAGAACAACCTGCAGGTGGACAACTCCCGCCTGCGCACCACCGTTTCCGCTATGGTCGCCACCGGCGAGCTGTCGATGCGCAACGGCACCTATGTGCCCGGCTTTGCGACCTATGAGAATGCTGCAGCCCCCAACACGATTCCCTGCACGCTCGTCAAGCTGGCCGCGCGCTTCGGCTTTGCCAGCCGCGACGACGGCGAGGGCGACATCTTCATCCCGGGCCGCGCGCTGCACGGCGCAATGCCCAACGATAAGATCAACGTCAAGCTGTTCGACCACCCGCGCGTGGAAGGTTCCTCCGAGGGCGAGGTCGTCGAGGTCACGGTCCCGAACAACCGCTTTGCGGGCACGGTCTGCCTGTCCGAGGATGGCCGCATGGCCGTGGAGCCGGACGGCTGCCGCGACGTGAAGTTCCTGCTGGCCAAGCAGGGGAGCGAGGGCGTGCACCTGGGCGACAAGGTCGGCTTCCTCATCACCCACCGCGGCAACCGCCACAGCGACCACCGCGCCGCCGTTGTCGAGAAATTCGGTTCCTCCGACTATGCGTCCGAGTGCGCCAAGGCCATCCTGTATGGCCGCAGCGTCCGCCAGGAGTTCCCGCCGGAGGTGCTGGAGGAGGCCCGCGCCTACGACAACGCCACGATTGACCCCGCCGAGGCTGCGAAGCGCCTGGACCTGCGCGGCATTCCCATCTTTACAATTGACTCCGCCGAGACGAAGGACATCGACGACGCTATCAGCCTGCAGAAGCTGGACGACGGCTACGAGCTGGGCGTTCACATTGCCGACGTCAGCCATTATGTCCGCCCCGGCTCCGCGCTGAATGAGGAAGCGTTCGAGCGCGCGACGAGCATTTACTACGCCGACAAGGTCATCCCGATGCTGCCGACTCAGCTGTCCAACGGCATCTGCTCGCTGAACGAGGGCGAGGACCGCCTGGCGTTCTCCTGTCTGATGCGACTGGACGAGAACGGCGAGATCCGCAGCTACAAGTTCGTCAAGAGCGTCATCTGCAGCCGCGTCAAGGGCGTGTACAAGGAGATCAACGCGCTGCTGGAGCCCGAGGAGGGTGTTGACCTGACCGACCTCAAGACGAAATATGAGGCCGTGCTTGACCAGCTGCCCACGATGGACGAGCTGTACCGCAAGCGCCTGGTCCTGCGCAAGGCCCGCGGCGCCATGGATATTGAGTCCAACGAGGCTAAGCTCGTCATGGACGAGAACGGACGCTGCATCGACATTGTCAAGCGTGACCGCGGCACGTCCGAGTGCATGATCGAGGAGTTCATGCTGCTGGCGAACCAGTGCGCCGCCAACGCGGGCCGCACGAACAAGGTCCCGTTCGTCTACCGCGTGCACGAGGCCCCCGACGCCGAGAAGATGGAGAAGCTGTCCGCCACGCTGTTGGCCTGCGGCCTGAACGCCAAGTTCAAGAACCCCATCCCGACGCAGCTCGAGCTGGCGGCCCTGCTGGACGAGACCCGCGGCCAGCCCATCCAGATCCCCGTCCACACCGGCATTCTCCGCAGCATGCAGAAGGCCCGCTACGCCCCGCAGCCCCTGGGCCACTACGGTCTGGTGCTGGCGGACTACGCCCACTTCACCAGCCCCATCCGCCGCTACCCAGATTTGGCGATTCATCGTATTTTGACCGAGATGCTGAACGGTGTCTCCGCCAGCCAGCTGCAGCGCGACTTCAACGAGTTTGCCCAGCAGGCCAGCGAGAAGTCCAGCAAGCAGGAGGTCGCCGCCGTGCGCATTGAGCGCGATGTCGAGGACCTGTACAAAGCCGAGTACATGCACAACCATCTCGGTGAGGTCTACACCGGCACAGTGGCCGGCATTACGCCGCGCGGCGTCTTTGTCGAGCTGGACAACACGGTGGAGGGCTTTGTCCCCGCCGCGCAGCTCTGCAAGGGTGAACCGCAGGTCATCGACGGCGTCAGCATGCTGGACCCGCTGACCGGCAAGAGCTGGATGCTGGGTTCTTCCATGAAGATCCAGGTCGCCGCCGCCGATGTGGCGCTGGGCCGTATTGATTTTGAGTATATGGTGGAGTAATTTCCCGCGCCATACAATAGAAAACTCCCTGTCCGCACCGGGCAGGGAGTTTTTTGCGTCTTATATCACCTTATGCTCCATCCATTTCCCGCGGGCAAACCGCACAAGGAAACACAGGCTGCGGCAGATCCAGTCGATGAACATACCGAACCAGACGCCGGTCAGTCCTAAGTGGAACTGCAGAACGAAGATATAGCTCAGAATCACGCGGAACAGCCACATGCTGACGATGCTGACCGACATCGTAAACTTGGCGTCGCCGCCCGCGCGCAGGGCGTTGGGCAGGGTAAAGCTCGTCGCCCAGAAGAAGATGCTGAACAGGTTGAACCAGTGGACCACGTGGGTACACATGGCGGATGCCTCCGCCGAGAGGTTGAACCAGGTCACGACCTCGGGCATCAGGAAGAACAGCGCCGCGTTTGTGACGGCCAGCCCCGTGATGGCGATGCCCAGCAGCGTGACGGAATAGTGCTGCGCCTGCTTTTTCTCGCCTGCGCCAAGGCACTGCCCGATGACCGGGATCGTGGCAAGGCTCATCGTGTTGCCGGGAATGTTCGCCAGCGTCGAGACCGAGTTTGCCACGGCATTGGCCGCGATGGCCGAGGTGCCTAAGGTAGACGTCAGGCTGCTGACACACAGCTTGCCGATCTGGAACATGCCGTTTTCCAGACCCGACGGGATGCCGATGGACAAAATCTGCATGATGGGCCTGCGCCGGGGCCGCAGGTCAGCGAAGTGCTGCACGCGCAGGGGATTGTGCAGGTCCTGGTTCTGCCACAGGATGAACACCGCGGCGAACACACGCCCGATCAGCGTGGCCAGCGCCGCGCCGATAACGCCCATGCCGAAACCGTAGATCAGCAGCGCGTTGCCCGCAATGTTGATGACGTTCATGACAAGGCTGGCCAGCATACTGATGCGGCTGTTGCCCTGCGCACGGAACAGCGCCGCGCCGCCGTTGTACAGGCCGATGAAGGGGTAGGACACCGCACTGATAAGGAAGTACTGCTGCGCAAACCGCATGACATCCTCATCAATGCTGCCGAACACCATCCGAAGGATCAGGCGGGAGAGCAGCAAACAGACAACACCCACCGCAACCGTAGAGATGCCCAGCACACTGTACAGCTGGGCGGCGCTGCGGCTGGCGTTTCCCTCATCCCGGCGGCCCAGATACTGGCTGGCAATGACCGCACCGCCGGTAGCCAGCGCGGACAAAATCTGAATAATCAAAATATTCAGGCTGTCCACCAGCGATACGCTGGAGACAGCGGCCTCACCCACACCGGCGACCATCAGCGTGTCGGCCATGCCCATCGTGACGCTTAATGTCTGCTCCAGCAGCAGGGGCCAGATCAGGGTGAACAGCGCCCGCCTGGTAAACAGGGGACCTTGCGATTTTGCAGTGGCTGTCATGGTAAACTCCCATCCTCTTTTACTTGGATTTTACCATTAGTATACAGCAAAATCTATGCGAAATCAAGGATTTGACACTTGTACAAAAAATGCCCGCGAACGCTGTAGCTGCACCCTGTACAGCGAAAATCCGCAAAAATCAAATCGCAAGGATTTTGCCCACTTTTGCGGCGGCAAAAAGCCCCGGCCACAAAAGCTTGTGGCCAGGGCAGATCATGCGGCGGCTTGCAGGAGCCGCAGAGGGGCGGTGGTTAGAAGTCGACCTCGGTGTCGTAGTAGCAGCACTTCAGCAGCTTTTCCATCTCCTCCTGGGTCGGCTGGCGCGGGTTGGAGCCGGTGCAGGCATCGGCAATCGCGTTCTTTGCGATCTCGGGCAGTCTCTCGAGGAATACGTTCTCGGGGACAAAGCCCTGCTCGGCGGGGTAGGAGTCGGGGCCGTAGTGGCCGATGCAGTGCGGAATGTTCAAATCGTCGTTCATGCCGCGCAGATACTGGATGAGCAGCGCGACCTTCTCGTCGTCGTTCTCGCCGCCCAGGTGCATCTTGTCGGCAATGACGCCGTAGCGTGCCTTGGCGGTAGGATCCTTCGCATTGTAGGCGATGACCTTGGGCAGGTACATGGCGTTGGCTGCGCCGTGGATGATGTGTGCGCCGTAATCGGCAAACGCCGCGCCGGTCTTGTGGGCCATGCTGTGCACGATGCCGAGCAGCGCGTTCGAGAACGCCATACCGGCCAGGCACTGGGCATTGTGCATCGCGTCGCGCTTATCCATATCGCCGTTGTAGCTGCCGACCAGATCCGCCTGAATCATCTCGATGGCGTGCAGGGCCAGCGGGTCGGTAAAGTCGCAGTTCGCGGTGGAGACGTAGGCCTCGATGGCGTGGGTCATGGCGTCCATGCCGGTGTGGGCGACGAGCTTCTTGGGCATCGTGTGGGCCAGCTCGGGGTCAACGATGGCGACATCGGGCGTGATCTCAAAGTCGGCGATGGGGTACTTGATGCCCTTCTGGTAATCGGTGATGATCGAGAAGGCCGTGACCTCAGTGGCCGTACCGGAGGTGGAGGAGATGGCGCAGAAGTGGGCCTTGCGGCGCAGCGGCGGGATGCCGAACACCTTGCACATATCCTCAAACGTGATGTCGGGGTACTCGTACTTGATCCACATGGCCTTGGCTGCGTCGATGGGGGAGCCGCCGCCGATTGCGACGATCCAGTCGGGCTGGAACTTTTCCATGGCGGCAGCACCCTTCATGACCGTCTCCACGGACGGGTCGGGCTCGATGCCTTCAAACAGCTCTACCTCCATGCCGGCCTCTTTTAAGTAGGCCTCGGCGCGGTCCAGGAAGCCGAAGCGCTTCATCGAACCGCCGCCGACGCAGATCATGGCGCGCTTGCCGGGCAGCGTTTTCAACGCTTCCAGCGCGTGGGGGCCGTGGTAAAGGTCACGGGGTAAAGTAAATCTAGCCATAGGGTTTGCCTCCTTTAAAAATAGCTCTCTCGGACTTTGATAATTAAATGTCAAAATCTGTTATTAACAGTATACACCTTATGTGTCTAAACGGTCAATCGACAATACAGAGAATTTTCCGGTGATAATTCAGCATTTTGCCAGTGGAACACTCATAGGCTGTTCTATGGGGAAGGGGGCAGAAGCTATGCGTCCGATCACGCCGCAGCAGAATACAAAAATGCGCCTGCGCATGCGGCTTTTGGCGGCGGTGCTGGCGGTGGGATGTCTGGGCGGGCTGACGGTGCGGCTGTTTGTGCTGATGCTGCGCGATCCCGGCGGCTACGCGGCCCGCGCCGCCGACCAGCAGCTGCGCGGGGCCACGCTGCCCGCCGCCCGCGGGGAGATCTATTCCGCCGACGGTACGCTGCTGGCCGCCAGCGAGACCTGCTGGACCATCCGCGCCGCCCCGCGGGAGATGGCCGACGACGCCGTAGAACCGGCTGCGCGGGCGTTGAGCGAAATTTTAGAGCTGGACTACGCCGATACGCTGGCCAAATTCAGCCAGCGAACCTCCAACGACTGCCTGCTGCGCCGCCGCGTGGATAAGACGATGGCCGACGCTGTGCGGGACTGGTGCCGGGCGAACGGTGTGGACGGCATACAAATTCGGCAGGATACCCGCCGCGTCTACCCGCAGGGGGATTTTATGGGCGGCATTTTAGGCTTTACCGACGTGGACAACGCGGGCCTGTGGGGGCTGGAACTGCGCTACAACGACGAATTGACCGGGCAGAACGGGCGCATCCTGACCGCCAAGAACGCCTGGGGCTACGATATGCCGACGCACTACCAGACGCTGGTGGATGCCGTGCCCGGCAGCACGCTGACGCTGACCATCGACGCGAACATTCAGCACTGGCTCGAAAGCGCACTGTCCGCCGCTGTGACGGAGCATCATGTGGCCGAGCGCGGCGTCGGCATCGTGATGGACGTCCACACCGGGGCCGTGCTGGCAATGTCCTGCCAGCCCGACTACGACCCGAACGCGCCGCGGACCCTTATAAATAAGGAAGTCCGTGACGCTGTGAATGCCCTGACCGGCGAGGAGCGCAGCGCCGCGCTGCAAAAGGCCCAGCAGGCACAGTGGCGCAACAAGGCCATCAGTGACCTGTATGAGCCGGGCAGCGTGTTCAAGCTCATCACGGCGTCGGCGGCGCTGGACTCCGGGGCGTGTAAGGCCACGGACTATTTCACCTGCGCGGGTAAAATAACCGTCGCAGGCACGCGGTTCCGCTGTGCAAACGGGCATATCCACGGCACCGAGACCTTCGCCCGGGGGCTGGCTGTCAGCTGCAACCCCTGCTTTATCCAGATCGGTGCGCGGCTTGGAAAAGAACGCTTCTGCGATTACTTTGCGGCCTTCGGCCTGCGGGAGGCCACGGGCATCGACCTGCCGGGCGAGGTCAGGCGCAGCGAATACTACACGGCGGACCGGATGGGCCCGGTGGAGCTGGCGAGCTGCTCGTTCGGGCAGAGCAGCAAGGTCAGCTACCTGCAGATGCTCACGGCGGTCTGTGCGGTGGTAAACGGCGGCGAACTGATGCAGCCCTACGTTGTGGCGAAAATCACGGCGCCTGACGGCACTGTTGTGAAGGAAGTGCAGCCGACGGTGAAGCGCCGCGTCATCAGCGCGGAGACCTCCGCCACGATGTGCCGCCTGATGGAGGGTGTCGTTACAGGCGGCACGGGAAAGCAGGCCGCGCTGGCGGGCTACCGCATCGGCGGCAAGAGCGGCACGAGCCAGAAGCTGGACAGCGCCAACGAGGGCGCGCGCATTGCGAGCTTTGTCTCCGTTGCGCCCATCGACGACCCCAAGGTCGCTGTGCTGGTCTGTCTGGATGAGCCCCACAGCTGGACGACGAGCGGCGGCGCGCTCTCCGGGCCGGTGTGCGCCGAGGTACTGGGAAAGGTGCTGCCGTATCTGGGGGTGGAGAGGGAAAGCGGCGAATAAAGACAGCCGGGCACGGGCGGATATGGAATCCGCCCCTACGTTGAATCGGGAAAGCGCAGGGTGACGGGGCTCTGCCCGTTTGCCGCTGCACTATACAAAAAACTCTGCGCCGTCCCTCTTGACATTCCCCGATCCGGTGTTATACTGGTAAAGTACGCAAACGAACAGTTAGACAACGAACAATTTGAAATCTAACTTCTTGGACCGAAAAATCGTAAAGGAGGGAAGGAATGCACGAATCATCGCATGATGACTGCGGCTGCTGCGCGGATGTCCACTTCGGCGCACTGCTGAACCAGACCTCACGGCTCATCCGCCGTGCGCTGGATGCCCGCATCAACGCCGAGGTCAGCTCGGAGCTGTCGGGCGTGCGCGGCATGGTGCTGGGCGACATCGTCCGTGCCGAGCGCCAGGGCCGCGACGTCTACCAGCGCGACATTGAGCAGTGGTTCAACATTCGCCGCTCCAGCGTCACCGCCATGCTGCAGGGCATGGAGCAGGATGGCTTCATCACCCGCAGCGCCGTGGCGAAAGACGCCCGCTTAAAGCGCCTTATCGCCACAGAGAAGGGCCGCGCCTGTCACAAGCAGATCGAGGCAAGCATTGCGCGGTTTGAGGATGACCTGCAAAGCGGCATTGACCCGCAGCAGGCCGCCGCGGCCCGCGCTGTGCTGGAGCAGACCCTGCGCAACGCACAGCACATCCTGCAAGAGGAAAATACCAACCAAGAGAGGGGAAATACCAATTGTTAAAAACACTCGGACGTGAAACCAAGGGCTTCCGCCTGGTCTCCGTGCTGACGCCGATCTTTATGATCGCGGAGGTCATCATGGAAATGATCATCCCGAAGCTGATGGCCTCCATCATTGACAACGGCGTCACGCCGGGCAATATGCAGGTCATCTACACCGTCGGCGCACAGATGGTCGTCGCGGCGCTGTTCGGCCTGCTGTTCGGCATTCTGGGCGCGGTGGCCGGCTCCCACGCGGCCACGGGCTTTGCCCGCAACCTGCGCCGCGGCATGTTCCGCAACATTCAGACCTTCAGCTTTGCCAACATTGACAAGTACTCCACCGCGGGCCTGGTCACCCGCATGACCACCGACGTCACCAACATCCAGAACGCCTACCAGATGATGCTGCGCATGTCGGTGCGTGCGCCCGCCAGCATGATCGTGGCGCTGATCATGTCCTACACGATCAACCGTCGGCTGGCAAACATCTATTTGATCGCCGTCATCCTGCTGGGCTGCGCGCTCGCCTTTATTATGAGCCGCGCCACCAAGTACTTCGGCGAGGCATTCCGCAAGTACGACGACCTGAACGAGAGCGTGCAGGAGAATGTCTCCGCCATCCGCGTTGTCAAGGCCTATGTGCGCGAGAAGTTTGAGGGCGAGAAGTTCCGCAAGGCCAGCGAGAATGTGCGCAATCTGCTGATGCGTGCCGAGCTGATCCTGGCCTGGAACGCCCCGCTCATGCAGCTGACCGTCTACAGCTGCATCCTGCTCATCTCCTGGATCGGTGCCCAGCTCATCGTCAGCTCCGGCGCAACGACCTTCACCACCGGCGACCTGATGAGCATGCTGAGCTACTGCATGAACATCCTTATGAGCCTGATGATGCTGTCCACGGTGTTCGTCATGATCACGATGTCTGCAGCCTCCGCCAAGCGCGTGGCCGAGGTGCTGGACGAGCAGTCCGACCTGACGAACGGTGAGGATCCCGTTATGGAGGTCAGAGACGGCTCCGTCAAGTTCGACCACGTCAGCTTTGCCTATAAAAAGGATGGCGAGAAGGCCCTCGAGGACATTGACCTCGACATCAAGTCCGGCGAGACCATCGGCATCATTGGCGGCACCGGTTCGGCTAAGTCCAGCCTTGTGCAGCTGCTGCCGCGTCTGTACGACGTGACTGAGGGCAGCGTGACCATCGGCGGCGTTGATGTGCGCAGATATGACCTCAACACCCTGCGCAACAACGTCGCCATGGTGCTGCAGAAGAACGAGCTGTTCAGCGGCACGATTGCCGAGAACCTGCGCTGGGGCAACCCCGACGCCACCGACGCCGAGATCGAGGACGCCTGCAAGCAGGCCTGCGCCGATGAATTTATCGAGCGCTTCCCCGACAAGTACCAGACCCACATCGAGCAGGGCGGCAACAACGTCTCCGGCGGCCAGAAGCAGCGCCTCTGCATTGCCCGCGCACTGCTGAAAAAGCCCCGCATCCTGATCCTGGACGACTCCACCTCCGCCGTCGATACCGCGACGGACGCAAAGATCCGCCATTCGTTTGCGGAAAAAATCCCCGGTACGACGGTGTTCATCATCGCCCAGCGCATTTCCTCCGTGGAAAATGCGGACAAGGTCCTCGTGCTCGACAACGGCAGGGTCAGCGGCTTTGACACCCCGGCCAACCTGCTGAAAACAAATGCCATCTACCAGGATGTCTACAACAGCCAGACCAAAGGTTCCGGCGACTTTGATGAGAAGGGAGGGGAGGCATAATGGCACAGCAGCCTAAAGTCGTAAAGGTCGGCCCCGGCGGGCGCAGCAATGGCCCCCGCCCCAAGGTCGAAAACCCCGGCAAGGTGTTCAAGCGCATCCTCGCTTATGTCATGAGCCGCTATAAGGCACAGGTCATTGTGGTGCTCTGCTGCATTCTGCTGGCCGTGTTCGCCCAGCTGCAGGGCGTCATGTTCTCCCAGACGCTGATCGACAGCTACATTCTGCCGCTGCTCAAGGCGGGCAGCACGGACTTCAGCGGCCTGGCCGCGGCTATCCTGCGCGTGGCAGTCATCTACTGCGTCGGCATCGCTGCTGTCTTTGTGCAGAACCGCCTGATGGCAAGGATCACCCAGGGCACGCTGAAGGACCTGCGTGACGAGATGTTCACCCACATGCAGACGCTGCCCATCAAATACTTTGACACCCACGCCCACGGCGATATTATGTCGGTCTACACGAACGACATTGACACGCTGCGCCAGATGATCAGCCAGAGCCTGCCGCAGCTCGTCAACACGGTTGTGACCCTCGTCGGCGTGCTGGCCTCGATGCTCTATCTGAGCGTCCCCCTGACGGTGCTGGCCCTCGCGATGGTCGGCGTCATGCTGCTGGCGACGAAGTACCTGACCGGCAACTCCGGCAAATACTTCATCAAGCAGCAGCAGGAGCTGGGCAAGGTCAACGGCTACATTGAGGAAATGATGAACGGCCAGAAGGTCATCAAGGTCTTTTGCCATGAGGAAATTGCCATTGAGGAGTTCGACAGGCTCAACGATGAGCTGTTCCACAGCGCCGACAAGGCAAACTCCTATTCGCTGGTAGCAATGCCCGTCAACGGCCAGCTGGGCAACCTGTCCTACGTGTTCTGCGCCATCCTCGGCGGTGCGCTGGCTATCAACGGCTTCGGCGGCTTTACGCTGGGCGGCCTCGCCAGCTTCCTTGTGCTGACCCGCCAGTTCAACCAGCCTATCAGCCAGATCTCGATGCAGCTGAACTCTGTCGTTATGGCGCTGGCCGGCGGTGCGCGTATCTTTGCGCTGCTGGATGAAAAGCCCGAGGTCAACGAGGGCGACATCACCCTGGTCCACGCCAAGTACGAAGCGGACGATACTGTCACCGAGACGAATGAGTCCACCGGCATGTGGGCGTGGAAACGCATGGATGCCGACGGCAAGCCCCGGTACACCAAGCTGGAGGGCGACATCGTCTTTAAGGATGTGGACTTCGGCTACGACGAGAAGAAGATTGTCCTGCATGACATCAACCTGTATGGCCGTCCGGGGCAGAAGATCGCCTTTGTCGGCTCCACCGGCGCGGGCAAGACGACGATCACGAACCTTATCAACCGCTTCTACGACATCCAGAAGGGCCGGATTCTGTACGACGGCCACGACATCAAGTCCATTGAGAAGGACGCGCTGCGCTCCTCTCTGGGCATCGTCCTGCAGGATACCCACCTGTTCACCGGCACGGTCATGGAGAACATCCGTTATGGCCGCCTGACCGCCACCGATGAGGAGTGCATGGCCGCCGCGAAGCTCGCAAATGCGGATACCTTCATCAAGCATCTGCCCGACGGCTACAACACGATGCTGACCGGCGACGGTACGAATCTGAGCCAGGGCCAGCGCCAGCTGCTGGCGATTGCCCGCGCGGCTGTCGCAGACCCGCCGGTGCTGATCCTGGACGAGGCAACGTCCTCCATCGACACCCGCACCGAGAAACTTGTGCAGGACGGCATGGATGGCCTGATGTATGGCCGCACGACCTTCGTCATTGCCCACCGTCTGTCCACCGTGCGCAACTCGGACTGCATCATGGTGCTGGAGCAGGGCCGTATCATTGAGCGCGGCACCCACGACGAGCTGATCGCCCAGAAGGGCCGCTATTACCGCCTGTACACCGGCAACTTTGCCGAGAACTCTTAAGCGCAGAGATGTCGAAAAAAGCCGCAAAACGGCATAAAATCAATCAAAACTGCCGGGATAGCATCTGCCGTCCCGGCGGTTTTTGTGCAAAATGCCGCAACAGCGCCAAAAAGTTGACGGGAAGGTAAAAAGTGGTTATAATAGGATACGTAGACACGCAAAAAGCGGTGTTTGACCACGCGGCATGAGGGAAACTACAAACAAGATTTGCCGCATAATATACATGATATACCTATAGGAGGAACAAATATGGCACCGAAGAAGATTGCACAGACCGTACTTACCGAGGGTAAGTTCTATACCATCAGCGCCGCCAACGGCAAGGTCGTTGAGGTCGCTGACTATAACATTGACAATGGCGCGAAGATCCAGCTGATGGACAACGCCAACTTTGAGTGGCAGCAGTGGAACTTCGTCGCAGCAGGCGACGGCGTTTACCGCATCCAGAACCGCTTCACCGGCAAGATGATGGATCTGGACATGGGCGGCGTCAGCGACGGCACCCGCGTCCACCAGTGGGAGGGTGCCCAGGCATCCAGCCAGCTGTGGGTCGTGGAGCCTACCAACGATGGCCGCGTCAAGATCAAGTCCAACCTGGCCGGCAAGCTGCTGGACCCCGGCATGGCTACCGAGAACGGCACCGTGCTGCAGATCTGGGCTGACGTCAACGGTGACAACCAGTTCTGGACCATCAACGAGGTCACCCGCAAGCCCAAGACCAGCGTGAAGGCCACCACCGTTAAGGCAAAGGCCGCTGCCGAGAAGGCCGCCACCGAGGTCGTCAAGGCTGCTGAGCCTGTCGTCGAGAAGGCCGTCAAGGCTGCCAAGCCTGCCGCTGAGAAGGCCGTCAAGGTTGCCAAGCCTGCTGCTGAGAAGGCTGTCAAGGCTGCGAAGCCCGTCGTTGAGAAGGCCGTCAAGGCTGCCGAGCCCGTCGTTGAGAAAACCGTCGAGGCTGCGAAGCCCGTCGTCGAGAAGGCCGTCAAGGCTGCCGAGCCTGTCGTTGAGAAGGCTGTTGAGGCTGCCAAGCCTGCCGCCGAGAAGGCCGTCGAGGCCGTCAAGACCGCCGCTGCCAAGACCAACACCCGCAAGGGCGGCAAGGGCAAGCGCCGCAAGTAATTTGCTTTGAACTTTTTCCCTGCAATTTTTGTGCTGTAACGAGAAAACCCCGCCCCGTCAGGATGCAGTTCCTGACGGGGCGGGGTTATTTTTTGTTTGTGGCTGAAAAGCCTTCCCCTACGGGGGAAGGTGGCCCGAAGGGCCGGATGAGGGGCGAGTGTGCCAGTATTGCCCGTGAACGAGCTGCGGCGGAAACGCTGCCCTCATCAGTCACCTGCGGTGACAGCTTCCCCCACGGGGGAAGCCTTCAGACTTACCCCAGCGCCGCAATGCTCTCCTTGATCTTGGCGGCCTTGTCCTGGGCGGCAGCCAGCTTGGCGCGGGTCTCCTCGACGAGCTTCGCCGGGGCCTTCTCGACGAACTTCGGGTTGTTCAGCTGGTTCGTGAACATGCCCAGCTCCTTCTCGGCCTTGGTCAGCTCCTTGTTCAGGCGGGCCAGCTCCTTGTCGCGGTCAATCAGCTCCATCATCGGGATAAAGCCCTTCGCGTCGGGGGTCGCCACGTTGACCATGCCGTCGGTGCTGCCCTCGTACTTTGCCGTGACCGTCACGTCGGTGGCAAAGGCAAAGCGGGCCAGATACGCGCCGCCCTTCTCAAACGCGGCGGGGGAGGCAGTCTCAATGACCATGCTCGTCTTTTTGGCGGGGTGGACGTTCATCTCGGCACGCATGGCGCGGACAGCCTTGATGTAATCCATCAGCTTCTCAAAGTCGGCGCAGTCCTCGGCCCAGACCTTCATGTTCTCGTCGCCGGGCCACTTCTCGTTCATGATGGTCTCGGCGCTGCCGGGCAGAGCCTGATAAATCTCCTCGGTGATGAAAGGCATGAAGGGGTGCAGCAGCTTGAGTGCCTTGTCCAGCACGTAGACCAGCACCTTGCGGGCCGCGTCGGCGGCTGCCGCGTCCTCGCCGTTCAGGCGGGTCTTGCAGATCTCGATATACCAGTCGCAGTAGACCTCCCAGATGAAGTTCTCGACCTTCTCGGCGGCCAGGCCCAGCTCGTACTTGTCGAGGTTGGCGGTAGCCTCGGCGGCGACCTTGGCAAGCTCGGACAAAATCCACTTGTCGCTCATGTCGAGCAGGCTTTCCTCGGGCAGACCCGGCTCAAAGTCCTCGGGCAGGTTCATCTGCACAAAGCGGGAGGCGTTCCACAGCTTGTTGGCAAAGTTGCGGCAGGCAAGGACTTTTTCATCGCTGTAGCGCATATCGTTGCCTGCGGTGGAGCCGATGATCAGCATCATGCGCAGCGCGTCCGCGCCGTACTGCTCAATGACCTCCAGCGGGTCAATGCCGTTGCCCAGGGATTTGGACATCTTGCGGCCCTGGCTGTCGCGGACAATGCCGTGGATCAGTACCGTGTCAAACGGTGCCTTGCCGGTGTAGGCCAGACCCGAGAAGATCATGCGGGACACCCAGAAGCCGATGATGTCATAGCCGGTGACCAGCGTGTTCGTGGGGTAGAAGTAGTTGTAATCCTCGGCGTTCTCGTTGGGCCAGCCCAGCGTGGAGAACGGCCACAGGGCAGAGCTGAACCAGGTGTCCAGCGTGTCGGGGTCCTGGGTCATGTTGGAGCTGCCGCACTTGGGGCAAGTGCAGGGGGCTTCCTTGGCCACGACGGTCTCGCCGCAGTCGTCGCAGTACCAGGCGGGGATCTGGTGGCCCCACCACAGTTGGCGGCTGATGCACCAGTCACGGCCACCCTTCATCCAGTTGATATAGTTCTTGGTGAAGCGCTCGGGCACGAACTTGATCTCGCCCTTCTCGACGCTCTCGATGGCGGGCTTGGCCAGCGGCTCCATCTTGACGAACCACTGCTTGGAGACCATCGGCTCAATGACCGAGTGGCAGCGGTAGCAGGTGCCCACGTCGTGGGTCAGCGGCTCGGTCTCCTTCAGCGCACCGCAGGCCTCCAAATCGGCCAGAATAGCCTTGCGGGCCTCCAGCGCGGTCATGCCGGCATACTTGCCGCAGTCCAGCACGTCCGGCTCGTCGGCAGCAGCGCGGCCCGCGGCCTTCTCGGCATCGACGGCAGCCTTGTCGGCAGCGCCGGTCATGTGGCCGTCGTAGGTCAGCACACGGATCATCGGCAGGTCGTGGCGCTTGCCGACCTCAAAGTCGTTGGGGTCGTGGGCGGGGGTGATCTTCACAACGCCGGTGCCCTTCTCCATGTCGGCGTGCTCGTCGCAGACGATGGGAATTTCGCGGCCCAGCAGCGGCAGCACGACATGGCAGCCGTGCAGGTGCTTGTAGCGCGGGTCCTCGGCGTTGATGGCAACAGCGGTATCACCCAGCATCGTCTCGGGGCGGGTCGTGGCCAGCTCCAGCATTTCGCCGGTCTCCTTGACGGGGTAGAGCAGATGCCAGAAGCTGCCCTCCTTGGCCTCATACTCGACCTCGGCGTCGGAAATCGAGGTGTTGCAATGGGGGCACCAGTTAACCATGCGGTTGCCGCGGTAGATCAGCCCCTCATTGTACAGACGGACAAAGACCTCCTTGACGGCGTCGGAGCAGCCCTCGTCCATCGTGAAGCGCTCGCGCTGCCAGTCGCAGGAGCAGCCCAGCTTCTTCAGCTGGCTGACGATGCGGTTGCCATAGGTGTTCTTCCAGTCCCAGGCACGCTCCAGAAAGCCGTCGCGGCCCACCATCTCCTTGGTCAGGCCCTCCTCGCGCATCTTGGCGACGACCTTGGCCTCGGTGGCAATGGACGCATGGTCGGTGCCGGGCACCCACAGCGCGGCATAGCCCTGCATCCGCTTGTAGCGGGTCAGGATGTCCTGCCAGGTCTCATCCATGGCGTGGCCCATGTGCAGCTGGCCGGTGACGTTCGGCGGCGGCATGACGATGGTAAACGGCTTTTTGCTGCGGTCGATCTGGGTATGGAAATACCCCTTGTCGCACCAGTTCTGATAGATGCGATCCTCGGTGCCCTGCGGGGCATACTGTTTGGCGAGTTCCTTCGGCATAGTGTAAACCTCCTCGTGAATGTGCGGGGCGTGATTTTTACATTTGGACAAAATAAAAAAGGCCGCCCCATGAGTTTATCATGGGACGGCCTGAAAAGCTCAAGTCGCGGTACCACCCAAGTTGCCCGATCGGGCCGCTTTGCGGCAGGCCGACAAGCCCGCCTGCCCTGATAACGGCGGCAACCCCGTGCGCGGCTGGCAGGGGAGAAGCCCCTCTCACCGCGCCTGCTTGAAAGTGACAGCACCCGCCGCACCGTACCGGGCTTGCATCCTCCCCGGCTTGCTGCAAAGGTACGACGCGGGCACACTCTTTCGCACTGCATTTGTACCTTATAATGTACCGCAATGCGGCGGATTTGTCAAGGGCGGGTGCGCAAATCTGTCGGGCCAAAACTGTCGGACCCCTGGGCTCCTGCAGAGAGAGGTGCGCTGTCTGTCTTACTCCCACTTCTCCCACACCTCGGGGCAGTAGCCTACGGTGGCCTGTCTGCCGTTGCGCACAATGGGCTGGCGGAAGAGCTGCTGGTTCTCGAACAGCTTGTCGGCCTGCTGGCTTTCGTCGAGCCATTTCAAAAGCGCCAGCGTGTCCTTGTCCTTTGCATTTTCGTCGACGAGCTTTGCCCAGCCGCCCACGGCGCGGCAGACGTTGTCAAACTCGCCGCGGCTCATGCCTTTTTCCTTCATGTCGATCATCTGGAATCTGATGCCGCGCTCCTTGAACCACCGCTGTGCCTTTTTGGTGTCAAAGCTCTTGTTCGTGCCGAAAATCTGGATGTTCATGGCCATTCCCCCCGCAAAATACATTCTTTTCATTAGAATACCACAAAAACCGTGCCTTGACAACTTACAAGGCCGGGCCTATAGTATGAGGAAAACTGCGGCAGGGCGCTTGCTCTTATGCGGGCTGCGTGCTATAATACAGGTTTATAGAGGAGTATCTATAAAGGAGTATTATGGAAAAAGAAAGAACCAGTCCGTGGCTGATCTTGTTCCGCGTGGTATTTACGGCGGCGCTGATTGCCTGCATTATGTTTATCTTTCGCAACTCACTGGAAAACGGTGCCCAGTCGTCCGCACGCAGCCAGGCCGTCATGCAGCTGGTCAACAGTGCGCTGGCCAAGGTGCATCTCGGCCCATTGTCGGAGCATCTGATCCGTAAGCTCGCGCACTTTTCGGAGTTTGCGCTGGAGGGCTTTCTGCTGATGCTCTGCATCCGCGTGTACACAAAGCATTTTGTGCGCCACATGAGCTGGCCGCTGCTGGGCGGCATGACAACGGCGCTGATGGACGAGACCATCCAGCTGCACAGCCCCAACCGCACCTCGTCGGTGGTGGATGTCTGGATCGATATGTCCGGCGTCGTGGCGGGACTGCTGTTTGCACTCATCATCCTGCTGATCGTGCGCGGCGTTACCGCATTCATCCGCGTCAAGCAGGAGAACCGCGCTCTGCGCGCCGAGAGCGCGGAGCTGCGCCGCCGCGAGCATGAGCGGCTGGCACGCCGCGCCGCCCACCGTGCCCACGAGGCACAGCTGAACCGCACCGAACCCGACGAGGATAACTATGAGGAGGACGAAGAATGACGACCCAACAGGCAATTGAAGCCCTGCACGCCCTGCCGCGCATGGGGCAGGGCGCACCCGGTCTGGCCCGGATGCAGAACCTGTGTGACCATCTGGGAAACCCCGAAAAGGAGCTGCAGTGCATCCACATTGCGGGCACGAACGGCAAGGGCAGCCTTGCGGCCATGACGTCCTCCATCCTGACGGCAGCGGGCTACAAGACCGGTCTGACCATCAGCCCGTATGTGGTGGACTTCCGTGAGCGATTTCAGATCGACGGCGAGATGATCCCGCCCCGCACGCTGGCAAACCTGACGGAGAAGGTGCTCGACGCGATTGACGCCATCGAGGCCGAGGGCGGCGAGAAGCCGGTGGAGTTTGAGGCCGTCACTGCGCTGGCGTTCCTCTGGTTTGCCCGCGAAAAGTGTGACCTGGTCGTGCTGGAGACCGGCCTTGGCGGGCGCTGCGACGCAACGAACGTCGTGCCCCACAAGCTCGTGGCAGCCATCACAAAGATCGGCTATGACCACATGGAAGTCCTGGGAGATACCCTTGATAAAATTGCCGCCGAGAAGGCCGGTATTATAAAAGAAGGAACCGTCGTCGTCAACTATCCCGACCAGCCTGCGGAGGCTATGGGGCCGATCCTGACCGCCGCTGCCGAGGCGCACACAAGCATCATCACGCCCGATAAGGACGATTTGACGCTGCTGCGCGGCAAGCGGCTGGAAAACCGCATCGACTACGGCGGCTATCGCGCCGCACTGGGCCTGCCCGGCACGCACCAGGCTAACCACGCCGCCATGGCTGTCGAGATCGCGCTGGCTCTCTGGCGCGAGTTTGGCTATGATATTTCGGACGACGCCATTCTGCAGGGCCTTGCCGATGCCCGGATGCCCGCCCGCATCGAGGTGTTGCGCCGCCATCCGCTGCTGCTGCTCGACGGCTGCCACAACCCGGACGGCGCTAAAATGCTGGCCGCGACCCTGACCCGCGCCGACTTTGAGGAAAACCTCGTCGGTGTGCTGGGCGTGCTGGCCGACAAGGACTATAAGGATATGCTGTCCGATCTAGCCCCCTGCTTTGCCAAGATCTACACCGTCACGCCCAACTGCCCCCGCGCATTGAGCGCCGAGGAATTGCAGAAGGAGGCACGCTTCCACACCGACGCCGAGGCCGCCGACAGTGTGGCCGATGCCATCCGTAAGGCCGTGGACTACGCGGACGAGAACAACCTCGCGGGCGTTGTTGTCTGCGGTTCGCTCTACCTTGCCGCCGAGGCCCGCCCGCTGCTTCTCAAAGAAGCAGAAAAATAACCGGCCATCGCCATTTCAACAAAATACGCACCCGTAAGCCTGTATCATAACGATACGGGCTTTTTATTTTGTCTCAACACCCCGGGGGCCGGGCATGTCCGGCCCGCAACCTTCCCAACACTACCCTGTATACCCTTATAAATGAAAAAAGAGGACAACCCTATGGCCAAAGTAACCTTCGTGCCCGGCAGCGGCACACTGGCCGCCTATTTGAGCGGCGAGATCGACCACCACGCCGCCCAGACACTGCGGCGGGAGATCGATGCCCAGGTCGATGACCGCCTGCCCGAGCTGCTGACGCTCGACTTCTCGGGCGTCACCTTCATGGATTCCTCGGGCGTCGGCCTGATTTTGGGCCGCGGACGCCACGTAAGCGCACTGGGCGGGAGGCTGACCGTCCAGAACCCGCCGCGCGCCGTGCGGCGGATGCTCGACCTGGCCCACATAACTTACGCCTGAACGGAGGTGAACACCGATGAAGATGCTCAATCAGGTAAAAATTACGTTTGCGGGCCGCTCCGTCAACGAGGGCTTCGCCCGCGCGGCGCTGGCCGCGTTTCTTGTGCAGCTTGATCCCACCGTGCCCCAGCTCGCCGATATGAAAACCGCTGTCTCCGAGGCCGTGACCAACTGCATCGTCCACGCCTACCCGGACAAGATCGGCCCCATCACAATGACGGCGGCCATCTATGAGGGCGGCATTGTGCGTATTACCATCACGGACCGCGGCGTCGGCATCCCGGATATTGCGAAGGCGATGGAGCCGATGTTCACCACCGGCGACGCCGAGGAGCGCGCGGGTCTGGGCTTTGCCGTCATGCAGAGCTTTATGGACAAGGTCAAGGTCTCCTCCACGCCGGGCCGCGGCACCCGCGTGACCCTGACCAAGCGGCTGGATGCCCGCGCGTGACCCCCTACATATATAGAAGGAGGGGACAGTCATGCCCACGGATATGCACCAGCTGCCGCGCGAAGAATTTATTGAGAGAAACCTCGGCCTTGTCCACGCCTGCGCCGGGCGGTTCAAGGGGCGGGGCATCGAGTATGAGGAACTCTACGCCGCGGGCTGTCTGGGTCTTGTTAAGGCCTGCGACGGGTTTGATACCGGGCGCGGCGTCTGCTTTTCCACCTATGCCGTGCCGGTCATCCTGGGCGAGATCAAAAAGCTGTTCCGAGATGGCGGCACAGTCAAGGTCAGCCGTTCGTTAAAGGAGCTGAGCCTTAAAATCAATGCCGAGCGTGAGCGCTGCCTCAAACGCACCGGCCAGGAGCCCGGCGTGACCGAGCTGGCCGAGACGCTGGGCACGACCCCGGAGCAGATTGCGCTGGCCATCCGCGCGGCCCTGCCGACTCTGAGCCTGACGCCCGTGGACGACGAGGACGGCCTGCGGGAGTTTGACGTGCCGGTGGAGTCCCCGGAGGAAGCACTCTCGGACCGCATCGGTCTGGCTGAGGTGATGGACAGGCTGGACAGCGGTGACCGCCAACTCATCCGTCTGCGCTTTTTCGCGGGCCGCACCCAGAGCGAGACCGCCCGCGTCCTCGGCACTACCCAGGTACAGATATCCCGCCGCGAGCGCCGCATCCTGAAATGGATGCGCGAACAGCTGTTAGAGGCCCAATGATACCCCTCCACCGGCACTCGCTCACCCCTCCACCACCCCCATAGGGGCCGGGCATGCCCGGCCCGCGCGCTTTCCGCCGCCGCCTGTTACTGCTTTACACACCCCGTCTCACCCCTACATCGTAGGGAGGGGTCTTGACCCCTCCGCGGCACGTCGAGGACGCCGCCCCCTACAGAGATGGCCCGAAATCATCCTACACCCGCTCACCCTTCCGCCACCCCGTAGGGGCCGGGCATGCCCGGCCCGCAACCTCCCCGCCGCCTGCCGTTAATCTTCCACCGCTCACCCATTCCCCCAAACCACCTAACCCCGCAACCCTCTTGCCACCCACCACCCCATAATTTGTGCCCGCCAACCGCCACCACCCCAATATACACCTTGCCCAAACTTCTCCCTCAAACTTTGTCGAAAAAATCAAAAAAACTTGCAAAAACCTGTTGACAAAGGTCATACTACTTGCTATAATAATCAAGCTGTCTCGCGAGCCCAGCCCGCGGCGGCAGCCGCTGGAGCCTTTACCTACAGCTTGTACGCCGTTTTTTGAAGAAAACTTCTTCAAAAAACTTTCAGAAAACCTCTTGACAAACGAGAGAATCTGATATATAATGTACAAGCTGTCACGGAAACGCGACAGCGCAGCAGGACCTTGAAAATTGAACAAAACTGAAACTTGTGGAACCTTGATCGTGGGTTTGGAAACCCACGTTAATCAATTCCAAATTTACAAGTAATTCATACAGGACGCAAGCGATTGTGTCTGAGTGATTACAGAGATTTAACGCTTTTAAATGGCGATTAAATACCATTTATAAAGAGTTTGATCCTGGCTCAGGACGAACGCTGGCGGCGCG
>ERZ824473.2326-NODE-2326-length-22828-cov-3.416941_pt1 | contig 22828 bp, 25 predicted proteins | sample MGYA00519874_ERZ824473 | MGnify/ENA primary metagenome ERZ824473 (study PRJEB31778, sample SAMEA3449151) | human gut metagenome | biome: human gut; feature: human-associated habitat; material: faeces | place: United Kingdom | collected 2010/2012 ... | reverse complement strand
CGGGCGCATGCGCGCGAAGTCGACACGCCCCTCCTCGTCGAGGATCGACTCGTCGACGCGCGCGTTCACGATCTCGCCGATGAAGCGCTTCTCGCCGCCCCAATCCTGCACGTCGCGCACCATGCATTCCATAGTCAGCGGGAACTCCTCAATGACCGGCGCGTCCACGTGCTCCGAAGGCACGAAGGTCAGGCCCGACTTCTCTGCCTTGTTCACCGTACGTCCCGTGGCCATGCCGAAGTAGTCGGCTTCCACGACATGGGCCGCATCGGCCGGCGCCACGGTGAACGCGCCTTTGGCCAGGATGTTCTCGGTGGTCTTGTGGTCGCCGATGTTGATGGCGACCTCGTTGCGCGTGCACTCGCCGGCCCACGCTACGTTCATGGCGTTGGGAACGCCGTCCTCGTCGTAGCTGGCCACAATGAACACCGATTGCGGGAACAGCTCGCCTGCAACACCCAGATCTTTTTTCATGCTCGCTTCCTTTCAACAGCCCTTGCGTTTTCGTGTGCATCGAGTATCGTAGAGTTTGAAAGCAAATGGAAGTACTGGTTTATTTGCCAGATACTATCTTAAAAGAAAGTGACTTATGGGAACTTCGCCGAACACCCTGTCGCCCATCGCCGAAGCCGACTTCACCCAGACCGGCTACAGCTACACGCTCTCCCTCATTCAGGGAAAGCACAAGATGGTAATCCTCTATTGCCTGATGGAATACGAGCCCGTGCGTTTCAACGAGATGCGCCGCTACCTGGGGCGCATCTCGGACAAGACACTATCGATGAACCTGAAAGAGCTCGAGCACGACGGACTTATTGCGCGCACCGAGTACCCGCAGATCCCCCCGAAAGTGGAGTACTCGCTCACGGATTTGGGCACCTCCCTCATGGAAGTGCTCGACCAAATGTGCACCTGGGGCGAAGCCCACCGCCCGAAATAGAAGACACCGCGCTATCAATATATCGATCGATTAGCCCGAATGAGCCCTAAGCGAATGCATCCAGGTTCTTCTCGATAAGCTTAACGAAGTCAGAGATGTCGCCGAAATAATTGGGATAGAGCTTTGCGAGCTTCTCCTTGGAAGAGCCCTTCGTGAGAACGAGGTCGCGCTCGCCGTCGCGGTCGGCGCCCTCCTCTTCGAAGTACCGCGAAAGAGCCGCTATGGAATCGAGCGGCGTGAGCTCGAGCGTCTGCTCATCTGCGACGAGATCGACGAGGTAGTAATCGGCTGCGTCCTCATTCGCGTCGTCAGGGAGAAAATAGACGGCATCGTTGGCGGCCTTGAGTGTTTCTGTCGCCTGAAGAGCATAAGACAACTCCGATTTCCCCTCGGAGTGAGCCCGAATGACACTTGCATCGATCTTGTCGCCCTCTTCCATTTGGACGATAAGCAGAGCCGCCTTCTTAAAGAATCGCCCGATAGGATTATCGATCTCGTTGAACTTCAAACGCGTTTTCACTGCCACATCGTGCATCTCTACTGCCGTAGCCCACGCGTGTTGGAGAACAGTGCGCAGTTGCACCTCGACAAAGAGTTTATGCCCACAGGCCAAGTCATCGTATCGCAGAATGACGTGCCTCCCGCGATAGCCACTGGACCTGGGTCGGGCAATGTAATCATGCCGATCTGTCTTCGGGCCATCGAACGCCGAAATCTTTGCAAGCTCGCAATGCACTTGGTTAAGCGTTGCCATATCAGGCACCACCAGGCGACATCCAGCTATATCGTACATGGTCTGAAGGTCAGAAGGGGTACGGGGCCTATTGAGCTTGTCGACAATGGTCGCCAACTTCTTGATGCGCCCGGCAATGAGAATATCAGACGCGGCGCCGCACACCCTCTCGATATCTTCGAGCGCGCGTTGAAGCGCCTCAGCGTGGATTTCGCGCCAGTAGTTAACCGCAACAAGCGCTTCTGCGCGCTCCTCAGAAGAAGAGAGCGGAGAAATTAACACTTTCCCCGCTCTTCCTACTTGCATCTTGGAAAATGCCGGTCTACTCACGCGAACACCGGGTTGCCTTGCGGCTTTGTCTGGTAATACGCCCTCATAGCCTCGCAGGATACTGTTCTCCTCGATCGCGCATTGGGCGCTAGTCCACTGCGAGCATCAAGCCACGGAGCTTCGCTGTGAGTCAATTCGCTGAGACTGGCTCCCGTCCAGCTTTTTAGGCAACCAACGACATGGTCGATCGCCGCGTATTCGTATTCCGCGAGAGCGTGCTCCAACAAAGGACCGAAAAAGCCGCGCGAAACTACGAATTCGCCTTTATGCCTCTTGAACAAATCTGGAGCCACGGGCCCATTTGCCCATGCCTCAAACTCTTCGGGGAAAAGCGGTGTTCCATGCTCAACCAGATAATACGCCTGGCTATAAAAAGTCAGCTTCTGGAGCTTCATGGTTGAAACACTTCCGAGACACTCGAGAACATACGCTGCCACGTCGACGACATGCGCCATAAAGCTCCTCCTTTCATTGGACTTTCATTCTACTCGATCAGTCAAGCGGGAATGCCACCAACCACGCCCTTTCCCTGACGCGCAAAAGGCATCGGGGGCTAAGCGCGGTGTTGCCTAAATCTCGTACATCGCTTGGAAGACGTCCTCGCGCTGGATGAGAACCTGCATGGACAGGCGCTCGCCGTCGGCGGCGAGGCGCTCCTGCACGGTGTTGAAGTCGGCGACGGCAGGATCCAGCGTCACCATCATGGTCATGGAGAACATGCGACCCTCGCCGAGGATCGTCTGGGAGATGTCGTCGATGTTGGCGCCGCAGTCGGCCAGCGTCGTGGCGATGGCGGCCACCACGCCGGAGCGGTCCTTGCCGAGGACGGAGATGACGCACTTCATGGGAACCTTCTTTCTAGTGGGGACGGAATCCTTCAACTCGCTTGCGCCCGCTTAGGCTGGCGCGGGCAGATGCTTCATGCTCGCCCGCAGCGAAACGGGCATCGCTTTAGTGGCGGAAAATCAGCGACAGCGCCTCGGAACGCGCGTCGGCGTCGGTTTCGAAGCAGCCGCGCACGGCCCGCGTGGTCGTTTTCGCACCCGGCTTCTTCACGCCGCGCATGGACATGCACATATGCTCGGCCTCCAGCACCACGATGACGCCGGCGGGATGCAGCGCTTCCACCAGCGTGTCGGCGATCTGCCCGGTCAGGCGCTCCTGCACCTGGGGGCGCTTGGCGAAGCCGTCCACAAGTCGCGCCAGCTTCGAGATGCCGCAGATGCGGCCGTCCTCACCAGGAATGTAAGCCACGTGCGCCTTCCCGAAAAACGGCGCCAGATGGTGCTCGCACATGCTGAAGAAGGGGATGTCGCCCACGAGCACGATTTCCTCGTGGCCCTCGTCGAAGGTCACGTCGAAATGCCGCGACGGATCCTCTTCCAGGCCGCCCAGCACTTCCTCGTACATACGGGCCACGCGCGCCGGCGTCTCCCGCAGCCCCTCGCGCTCGGGGTCTTCCCCGACGCCTTCCAAAATCAGGCGGACGCCTGCTTCGATTTTCGCTGTATCCACGGTTGTCGTAACTCCTTGTAAACGGTTGGCGCCATGTTATCACGACGCTATGGACACGCGGCAAAAGAGCGGCATAATACCTTGGCAGAAGGTTTCACGTAAGAAGGGATCGACCATGAAAAGCCTCCTGGCCGAGTTCAAAGAGTTCATCAACCGCGGCAACGTGATCGACATGGCCGTCGGCATCATCATCGGCGCGGCGTTCACCGCCATCGTCACGTCGCTGACCGACGACATCATCAACCCGCTCATCAAGCTCATCACAGGCGGCAACGGCACCGATGTCGCCGGGCTCACCATCCCCGTCGCCGGCACCGAGAACGGCATCGATTTCGGCGCATTCATCAGCGCCATCATCAATTTCCTCATTGTGGCGTGGGTCGTGTTCATGATCGTGAAGGCCTTCAATAAGATGAAGGACGGCACGGCGAAGCTGCCCTTCATAAAGAACGCCAAGGGCGAGGAAGTCATCGAGCACGCCCCCACCTGCCCCTTCTGCCTGGAAGAGATCAACGTGGGCGCCACCCGCTGCCCCCACTGCACCGCCGAGCTGCCCGCCCCAGCCGAGGTGACCATCGAAGTCGTGAAGAAGTAAATCGCAGACAAAGTCGCTTCGCGCGCGCCGAAAGTCGTTTTAGGTAATGGCTTTCGGCGCACTTTCAATTACTTGTGATAGGGCTCGCCGCGGGAGATTTTGAAGGCGCGGTAGAGCTGCTCGAGCAGCACGACGCGGGCCAGGTTGTGGGGCAGGGTGATGGGGCCGAAGGAGAACGTCTCGTCGGCCCGGGCGCGCACAGCATCGCTCACACCGTCGGAACCGCCGATGACGAACGCGAGCTCGCTTGCGCCGCGCAGAGCCAGATCGTCCAGGTGACGGGAGAAGTCGACGCTCGAGCGCTGCTTTCCCTCGATGGCCATGAGGATGACGTGCGCGCCTTCCGGCACGGCCGCCAGAATGCCTGCGCCTTCGCGCTCGCGAGCCGCCTCCACACCGCCGGCCCGCGCCGGATCGACATCGGGAATCTCGGCCACGGTCACCTTCGCGTAGGGGCGCAGCCGCTTCAAGTACTCGTCGCAGGCCGCCACCCAGAACTTCTCCTTCAGCTTGCCCACGGCAACGACGGTTATCTTCAACACGATGGGCTCCTTTCCTTGGCGACTCTTTGCGTAGGGGCGGTGCTTGCGCCGCCCTCGGTTCCGGGCGGCATCGTTGCCGGGAGCAAGGGCAGCCCAGGGGCTGCCCCTACGGAATCAGCCTGCAGCAATGAATCTAGTCGAGGTCGAGCTCCAAACCGACTGGGCAGTGGTCGGAGCCCTCCACGTCGTCGTAGATGCTCGCCGCCACCACCTTATCGCGCAGCTCATCGCTCACGAGGAAGTAGTCGATGCGCCATCCCGCGTTCGTCGAGCGGGCGCGGAACCGATAGCTCCACCAGCTGTAGCGGCCCGTCTCGTCGGGGTGCAGCAGGCGGAACGTGTCGGTGAAGCCGGCGTCCACCAGCTCGGTGAACTTCCCGCGCTCCTCATCGGAGAAGCCCGACGCCCCGCGATTGGGGCCCGGGTTCTTCAGGTCGATCTCCTCATGCGCCACGTTGAAGTCGCCGCACATCACCACCGGCTTCGGATCGCTGGCGCTGCCGTCGGGCAGGACGCCGGCCTCGAGCCCTTTGCAGAAGTCGCGGAACGCGTCGTCCCATTCCATGCGGTGGTCGATGCGCGCAAGTTCCATCTGGGAGTTCGGCGTGTACACGTTCACGAACCAGAACCGGGGAAACTCGCAGGCCACGATGCGCCCCTCGGCGTCCAGGTACTCGTTGCCCAAACCGTGCAGCACGCGCAGCGGCTCCTCACGGGCGAACACCGCCGTGCCCGAATACCCCTTCTTTTCGGCGGCGCTCCAGTACTGGTGGTAGCCCGGCAGATCCAACTCCACCTGGCCGACCTGGCACTTCGTCTCCTGAATGGCGAAGATGTCCGCATCGAAGGCGTCGAACACCTCCAGGAAGTTCTTCTTCAGCACAGCACGAATGCCGTTCACATTCCACGAAACAAATCGCATGGGACTCCTCGGGTCGATTCCAGAAATCTATGCCAACATACACCATTCCCTGTTTTACCACAGGTTCGCCCAAGGAAGTCAGCGAGGTTGCGGCAGGTGCCTGGAATTGGCCCGCCTTTGGGCCAAGCGGCCTTTGTGCCGCGCCGAGCCCAAAACAAGGGCCAAGGCCAGGTGCCTGTCGGAACCGCAGCATCGGTAGGTCCGCCCGTCCCGCAGGGCGGGCGGAACCCCACTACTGCCAATCACTACCGATCAGGATGAGGAAATCGCCGTCGTAGACGTACTCGCCGTCAGTGTTCTGCACGGCGCGGCCGCAGCCGAGGGCGTCGATGAGCTCCTCGGCGTAAACGCGCTGATCGGGCGTATCGAAGACGACCACGGTCTCCTCGTAGCTGAAGCTGTTCGCGTTGGAGGCGTCGGCGGTATACCCGAGGGGCTTGATGCGCTCGAGCGCCTCGGCGCCCACGCCGTTGATGCCGTTGCCGTTCTTGATAGTGACGACACCCGTGCGCGTCTCGCCGAAGGTCTGGCGCTGCGTGCCGTTTGCGCCCTGCACGCCCTCGCTGTCGCTCGCGGCCGCCTTGCCGTCGCCAACGCTAGCGAGCACCGTGCCGTTCAACTCGTCGACCTCATCGGCCTCGGTGGGCGGAAGCCCCTCGCGCACGCGGCCCATCATGGTGTTCCACGCCGCCACATCAAGCTGCTCGTACCACGTGTCGTTCTTATACTCGCTGATCGTCGGCTCCATGGCGGAGTAGATGTCCTTCGACGGATCGATGCCCTGCATGGAGGTGGCCAGCGCCACGATATCGCCCACTTTGAAATCGGTAGTGATGTACTGGGAAAGCGCGCTGATGGTGTTGGCCATAGTAGCCGGATCGGCCGAGAGAATCTTCTTGGCAATGGCGCCCAGCACCAGGCGCTGATTGGCCGCGCGGTAGCGGTCGCCGTCGCCGTACTCGTCGTAAGAGTGGCGCGAGCGGCACAAAATGAGCGCCTCTTCGCCGGTCAGGGTCTGTTCGCCTGCATCGACATGGCCGCCGGCCTCGTCGTCGTTGATTTCCATCGGCACGTCCACTTCCACGCCGCCCAGAGCGTCAACGACCTCTTCGAAGCCGTCGAAGTTGATCTCGGCATAGTGGGAAATGGGCACGCCGGCCATCTGCGAAACCGTCTTGATGGCAAGCGCCGGACCGCCAATGGCGTAGGAGGCGTTCAACTTCTGCAGGCCATAGCCCTCGATCTCGATCTCGGTATCGCGGTGCATCGACACCATGGTGACCTTCTTGTTCTGAGGATCGACGCGCGTGAGGATCATCGAGTCGGAGCGGAAGGTATCGCCGGCATACTGGGTCGATTGCTCGCGAGCGGCCGACTTGTCGGTGCCCATGAGCAGCATGTAGAAGGTGCCGCCGTCGTATTCGGCCGGCGCCTCCAGGGCTTCCACAACCTCAGGCGTGATGTCCTCGTTCATCTCCTGTTCGATGCCGGAGATATAGGCCCACGCGGCCCCCGTGGCGCCGAGGACGCCCACCAACACAAAGGCCAGCACGCCGAGCAGAATGCGCTTGCGCTTCTTGCGGCGTCGATCCTTCGCGTAGTCGTCGCCCGTAGCCCCGCGGGAATAGGGGTTGGGCTCGGCCATGGGAGGCAGCACCGGCATGGCGTCGGCCACCGTTCCCTCGAGGGCAGGCTGCTTGGGAAGCGGCTGGGAGTGCCGCGGGTTGTTCGAGCCGACGGGCTGAGAATGGCGCGGGTTATTCGACCCCACCGGCTGAGAATGACGGGGGTTGTTCGTCACCTTCCCTATGGGCTGGGAGTTGCGGGGGTTGTTGGCGCCGACAGGCTGCGAATGCCTTGGATTGTTCGACTTCCCCGTGGGCTGAGATGCGTGCTGCGCGCGGGGGTTGTTCTTGCCTGGAGTTTCGGCCATCCTGGAAGGTCTCGCTTTCGTGGTTCGTGTTTCCTGGCAAGCAGAACCGCAAGCCGCACAGCGCCGCAAAGCCAAGAATTGCTCAATTCGAAGTAACATTTTGGCAAAGAATTGCCGAACGGCGCAACAAAATGGGCCCCATTACCAGTGAAAAGCCATAGAAGAACGGCAGATTGCCCACAACTTCGCCACGGATGCGCCGAGCAGGAGCATCAACATTGAAGCGTCTCCTACGACAGGCGCTTGACCATGGAGGCGTTGGCGGCGAGCTCGGCGCTATCATCAAGAGGAGCGAGATCGGCGGCCGGGGTTCCGGTGCGCTCCGCACGGCGTTCGAGAGCGCGGGCGAGCAGCCAGTCGGCCACTTCCGGGTTCTTGGAAAGCAGCGGCCCGTGGGAATAGGTGCCCACGACGTTCTTGTAGCGGGCGCCCTCCACGCGATCGTCATCGTTGTTGCCGTGACCGCAGGAGGACACGACGCGGCCGAAACCTTCCACGCCCTCGCCCAGGTAGGTACGGCCGGCGTGGTTCTCATAGCCCACGACGGGATGGGCGGCCAGCGGAGATTCGAGCACCATGTTGTCGATGAGACGGTCGGCCGACGTGCCGGGGCGGCGCGTCTCCATGTCGATGAGGCCAAGGCCGGGCACAAGCTCGTCGCCCCACAGCCACTGGCGGCCGAGAATCTGGTAGCCGCCGCAGATGGCGAGCAGCGGGCCGTCTCCTTCCACATAGGCGGCCAGCTCGTCGCGCATCGCCAGCAGCTGCTCGCTGGCAAGCTTCTGCTCGCGGTCGGGGCCGCCGCCCATGAAAACGAGGTCGACCTGGGAGAAGTCCACCGCCTCTCCGTGCTGGATGCGGCGCACTTCCACGGGGATGCCACGCCAGCGCAGGCGCTGTTCCAGGATGCGCACGTTGCCGCCGTCGCCGTAGAGGTTCAGCAGGTCGGGCAGCATATGGGCGATAACGACGGGAGGCTCGGAAGTGGCGGTGGCGGAAGCGGAAGCGGAAGCGGCTGCGTCGTGGGAAGGGGCCTTGGGGTCAGCGCCCTCAGCGTGCGACGGTGATGCCAGATCGGAAGCAGCGGGTTCGGCGGCCTCGGCGGGTTCGGCGGCTTCCATAGCGTTCAGGGCGGCGTGCACCGGAGGCAGTGCCGTGTAGTTCGCAATAGCATAGACGGCAGCGTCGGCCGGCAGCACGCCGGCAGCGGTAAGCGCCCCCAGGCGGGCGAAAGCGTCTTCGATGTTCTCGACGACCGCCGCCTCAATGCCAGCGTACTTCAGGCGCACGGCCAAATCGTGGGCGCGCGAGCCGCCGGCAAACACCACCGTATCCGGTTGGCCGGCAAGCTCTTCGAAATCGATATCCCAAATCCAAGAAATGTCGCGGCCATCAGCTACCTGGTCGTTGATGAAGAAGGCCACCATCTTGGGGCCCCGGTCGGCTTCCACGATCTTCAGGTTCTGGTTGAAGCCCGTGGGGTTCTTCGCCAGGTTCAGCAGCACGTCGCGACCACCCAGACGGTAACGCTGCAAGCGGCCGTTGCGCGGGTTGAAAGCATCCTGGGCCCGCTGGAAATCGGCCGTGGGAATGCCCACCTCGCGGCAAAGGGCATAAGAGGCCACAAGATTGTAGGCGGCATAGGGCGTCGGCTGCGGCGTATGCACCGATTCACAGCCAGTCGGCCCGCAGACCTCCATGGTCACGCCAGCGGGCCCGATGGCGATGTCGCGCCCAGCGAAGTCCAGCGTCGGGCGCGCGAAGTCGCATTGGTCGCAGAAATAGTCGCCGAGCTGACCGTACTGGCGGTAATGGTAGCGCACCATGCCGTCGCACTTCTGGCACATCTGGGCGTCGGTGACGGTGTTTTGGGCCAAGCCCATAGACTCGCTCAGGCCAAAGGCGACCGTACGATTGGGCACCTCATCGGCGATACGGGCGCACAGCGGGTCATCGGCGTTGTACACGAGCACGGCGTCAGGCGAGGCGGTCAACGCGCCCGCAATGGACGTTTGGATGCGGTCGATTTCTCCGCAACGGTCGAGCTGGTCGCGAAACAAATTCAGCAGCAGCACATAGTTCGAGCGCAGATGCGGCAGCACGTGGGCAAGCCACAACTCGTCGCATTCGAAGACGCCCCACTGGGCGGCCGGCTGCTGCAGAAGCGCCGAGGAAATGCCAGCGGCCAGATTGGCCCCGGTGCGGTTGCAGATAATAGTGCGTCCAGCGGCTTCAAAGGCATCGGCCAGAAGGTTGTTCGTCGAGGTCTTCCCGTTGGTACCCACTGTGATGACCGAACCTTGCGTGCACTTGCTGCTCAGCTCATCAAGCAACGACGGATCAATCTTGAGCGCGATCTTCCCCGGCAGGTTGGCCGCCGGACGGTGCGCCACATGGCGCAACCCCCAGGTCGAAACGGCACCGGCCGCCTTCGCAAGCGAAAACCTCAAGCTCATACACGCACCTCGTTGCTCTTAAGGGGAGACAGCCGCGCGGATTGCCGCACGCAGGCGAGTCGAACCGTTCAGTTTCAACTCACGCTCCCCGTTTTTTCGATGGCGACCAGTATAGCGTTGGAGCGCCCTCCCCCGCCCCGCCCCACGGCCTTTCCAGATTAACCGAGCGAAGACACCGACTAGCCGATTCGCACATCTGGCACCCCCCTCGCGTCCAGCCGCACCCGAAAGAGCAACGCCGGCTGCTCGAGCCAGCGCGAATTCCCGCATTTCGATACCGTCATTGTGCGCATCTGGGGAATTCCCCCATGCGGCTGCTTGCGCAGCGTCGACCAGTTCGCTATACTAAACAGCCGCTTCGCAAGAAGCACTTTTGCCAACGTGGCTCAGCTGGTAGAGCAACGCACTCGTAATGCGTAGGTCAGCGGTTCGAATCCGCTCGTTGGCTCCAGACTTTGCGCAGGTCAGCAGGTGAAAAACTTGCTGGCCTGTTCTCTTTTCAACGTTCCTAAGTGCCTGAAATCTGCGAATCGTCTGCGAATGCCCAAAAGTCAGGCGCTTTTAAGCTCCACGATGCGGCACGGCGTAGGCTCCTCGCGGAGCAGCTCGCCCAGCCTGTCGGCGGCCGCGCGGTCGTTCTCCGGCACCGCGTGGGCGTACCAGTTCAGCGTCAGCGAAGCGTCGGAGTGGCCGAGCCTCGCCTGGACCGTCTTCACGTCCACGCCCTGGGCGAGTAGCTGAGTAGCCTGGGTGTGCCTCAGCTCGTGGTATCGGAGATCGGGGAAGCCCGCCTCGGTGCGGAACGACCTCCACCACCGCTCGAAGTTCGCGATGCTGAGGAAGCCGCCCGTCGCCGAGCACAGCACCGGGGAAGCCTCCCCCACGTCTATGCACAGCGTGTCCAGCGCCTCGGCCTGGAGGGGCCTCCACGCCCTGAGGTGCGCCATGGTGACCGCATCGACGGCCACGACGCGCTTTCCGGCCTCGGTCTTCGGCTCCTTCAAAGTGCCGTCGGCCTTGAGCGTCCGCGCCACCGACACCAGGCCGTGACCGAAATCGACCGCGCCCCACGTGAGCCCCAGCACCTCGCCGAGCCTCATGCCCGTTGCGATGCCCAGGCGCACGGCCAGCACGTGGCACACCTCGCGCATTCCCAGCAGGTAGCCGCGATCCTCCGCGACGCCCCACGCCGCCTGGCGCCGCTCCTTGGCCGCCAGGGCCTCAAGGGCGCTCTTCTCCTCGGCATCGACCGCCGCCAGCAGCCGCCGCACCTCATCGAGGGACAGCGCCCGCCGCTGCGGCTTGTCGGCCTTGGGCGCCTCCACACGGTTGCACGGGTTTCGGCCTATGAGGTCGTAGTCAACGGCCTTCTGGAAGAACGACTTCAACAGTACGTGGTAGCCGTGAAGGGTGCTGTTCCCGCATCGGAACCCCTGGGCCTCGCGCCGCTCGCGTATGGCGGGGTACAGGGCCTCTATGGCCCTCGCGTCCACCTTGCACAGCGGCGGGTCGCCCAGAAGCTCGCCGCACAGCTTCAGGCTCTTCTCGTCCTTCGCTATGCGGTCTTCCGACGCCTTCCCGGCGTTGCGCCGCGCCTGGCTGAACGTGGCCACGAACTCCAGGAAGCGCACCTTGTCGCCGTCGGGCCTCAGACCGCCCTCGAGTTCGCGCCTGATCTGGTCGCGAACCTTCCTGGCGTCCGCCTCTCCCGACGCGAACTTCCTCACCGGATGCCGTTTCTTCATGGGCGTCGGCCTTGGTGCCGCGCACGGTGCGCGACTTCTTGCGGTACTTGCCCGTAATGGGGTCTTTGCCCAGGGGCACTTGCACCTCCCAGACGCCCCGCGCCTTCTCGATGATGCTCCCATCGCCTTTCGCCATATCAATTCACCTCCTTTGTCTACTCTGCGCTCGCATCTATTCCAAACGCCCTAGCGGGCGGGTTTGGCTCATATGCAATAATCCAATTGCCTCTGGAATCTTTCATTTTTGGTCTGTTCATCAATGTCTGTCCATGCTGGCGGAGCACTCAATGCCACAAAACGGTGCATTTGGTCACTATCGAACTCACCAAAAAACAGAAGCGAATACGCTAAGAATTCCGGGTAAGTTATCGAGCGTGTTCCCTTCTCAATGCGATAGAGCGTCTGAGGCGTGATGCTCAAACCCGTTTTCGCCTTTAGTGCCTTAGACAGATCTTCGGCGGTTTTGTAACCATTGTCCGTTCGGAGCTTCCTTAGCAACATACCGAACAGTGCCTCATCGAATGAACCTATAGGCTCGCCGTCATCTTTAGCGCCCTGGTTAAACTGCGGATACGTCTCGCTGACTAGCTTTTCGACTTCAGGGTCGAATGCTTTTCTTTCTCCCATAGCAAAACCTTTCATTTTCAAATCTGAAAATTTTTCTTGCGTTTAGCTCTTACGTAAGGTTATTTTAAGAATCGGGAATTGTCAACAGAAAGGAGAATGAAATGAAACCAACTCCCGTTTTTCTCGATACCGTCATGCACGAGAAACGACTTTCAAACTCGAAACTGGCGGTAGCGTCGCGAGTGAGCGCACCCCGTATCGGTCAGATACGATCCGGGCGATATATCCCCTACGACATTGAGCTGTCGCGCATCGCCGATGCCCTGGGCGTGGATGACCCGGAAAGCCTTCTCGTCCCCCTCGATGCCGCATGAGCGCCCCGGTGGTGCAGCTCCCGCCGGGCTGCAAGATCGTGGAAGCGCCAAGCGCCCCGCAGACGGCGGTAATGTTCGAGGGCTATCCCGACCTTCTGACGCCAGACGATATGGCCGAGATCATCCGGCAGAGCGCGAAGACGGTGCGCAAGCTGATGAGAACGGGCGAGATTCCAAACGCCTTCAAGATCGGGGCCTACTGGTACGTGGCGAAGGCCGACTTCGCCGAGTTCGTGGAGAGGGGCAAGCGTGGAGCAGCTTAAGAAGGGGGCCGACCGCGACACTTTGGCGAGCACAGCAGCCAGCCCCGCCCAGATCGGGCCTCACCATGGTAGCACAGCCGGAGGCCAGCCGAACGCCAACCGAAGCGCAGCCGAAGCCCAACCAGGGACACTGGCAGCATTTGCAGCAGCATATGCGCCAGCAGATGCACGGGCATATGCGCGGCGCACCCGCGCCGAGATCGAGCGCGACATGGCCGAGGCAATGGCCCTGCAGAACGAGTACCGCGCGGCGCGCGGGGCCGAGCTCGCGGCCAAGTGCGCCGACTGGATGGACGCCAACCCCGACGCCCTGCGCTACATCGAGCGGCGAGCCCTTGAGGAGACGGCGGCAGGGCGCCGCTTCTCGGTGCGCCTCCTTCTTGAGGAGGCCCGGCGCAAGGACTTCACCGACCGCCGGGGGCACGGTACCCGAATCAACAACGTGATAGCCCCGGCGCTCGCCCGGCGCCTGGTGAAGGCACACCCCGAGGTGCGGCCCTTCGTGAAGCTGCGCCGCTCCATGGTGGACGAGATCGAGGGCTAGCCGATGCCGCCGAGACCGCCGTACGGGATGATACGCCCCGACACCGAGCGCATAGCGATAATGGCCGCTATGAACGGGCGGAGGAACGCCACGTGGCCCCACCTGTGGCCCGAGGTCGTGGGCATCATCAAGAGCGGCGACAGCCTCCACGGAAAGGAACTGACGGCGCTTCATGACTACCTCGTGGCCTCTGGACGGTTCGACCTCACCGCCTCAGATGTTCAGGTTGTGCAGTTTTCGCGCGACTGGGCCGCTTCCGTCCTCGGAGGCCACGACCAACGCGCATCGAGAGCCATCCGACAGCTTCAGGAAATCGGCCTTCTGGAGCTTGTCGCCAAGGGAGAGAAGGGACACGCGAGCGTCTATGCAGTGCAACCGCTACCGCCCGAGGAGCCCGACCCGCCGCCGTAGGCCGTGCCATCACAGTTCCTATAGGAAACTGTGGGGTCAAATGCCCCCACAGTTTCACGGAATGCCCCCACACTTTGCTGCTTTTGCCCCCACACTTTGTTCAATTTTCCTGGGAACTCTTTCCCTAACCAGAATAAACCAGAGGGCATTAACCAGAGTTCCGAAGCCCCGCAGTGAAGGGGAGGGAACCGATACCACCGAGTCAACCTTGCTAGTGAGTAGGCGGCGAGGAAGCCGCCGCGAGAGAAAGGAGATCGAGAGTTGGACGATCAGAGAAAGGAGCTTTCTGGCGCGGAGCTGGAAGACGCCCTAAACCGCCTCCGCGACAGCGCGACGGAATGGGCCGACACCTTCCGCCGCTTCATCGACCTTGAGGCTTCAACGCTGGGCGTTCCGTCGCGCATGGTGCCCGAGGTAATCCGGGACGCCTCCGCGCCGCTCAGCAAGCTATCGGAAGAGGACATGAGGGAAATAGAGTTCGAGCGGCGCATGGAGGCCGCGTTCGGCATCGAGAGATAGCCACAGAAAGGATTCAAGAAATGGGAAAGTACCTAGACCGCAAGCAGGCAATCGAGCAGAAGCTGAAGGACGAAATCACCAATGCGGCCACGTCGCTGGCCGCCATCATCGACGCGGCGGCGGTGTACACGGAAAAGGAGCGCCACCGTGTTATGCACGAGGCGGTGGACAGGTACAACGCCCGCATCGCCTGGCCGCGAGAAACCGCCGTATCGCAAGAGTCCCGATTGTTCGAGGAACTGGGCCAGGCCGTTGAAGCCGCCCTCGCGACTCCTCCGAGCGCGGAGGCGCTGCGCTACCTCGACGCCCTGGCGCTGAACCCGTCGGTCACCGCCCACGACATCGAGGCGGCGGCGAGCTTCGTTCGCGGGAACGCCGCAGCCGAGGCATCGCTGGCGGGCATCGCCGAGAAGAACGGTCTCGGAGCGATCGTGGAGTTCGGCGCGGCCCCTTCCATCCGCGAGATTCAGGACGGGCTGGAGACGTTCAGGGCCAGCCGGGAGAAGCGAATCATGAAGCTGGGGGAAGTCGGCGCTGACTTCAAGGTCGACGAGTGGGGCCTTGAGATGTTCATGCCGGGCGCGTCCCACAAGGCTTTCGACAGGGCGGAGGCCGTCGTGGAGCAGTACGGCGCCAAGTAAGCCATTGGGACTACATACAGGGTTTTAGCAAGGTTCGCCCCCGCACGCCGCTAAGGCTTCGCCAAGGTCGCCCCTCCCCGGACACCAAAGGAGCCGCCCCCTATGGACGGCTCCCGCTGCGCAGCCGGAATGCTATCACAGATGGAGGTACGCGCCATGCCGAGAGATTGGACGCTCGATGAAACGCTGTTCGTGAGGGACTACGCCGGAACGGTGCCGCTCGCCCTCCTCGCCTACCACCTGCACCGCAACGCGCGGGACGTGGCCGGGGAGTGCGCCCGCCTGGGGGTGCCGTTCGTGTACGTGGGCACGCCGCTCTTCTGGTGCGACGAGTGCGCGAGCTGGGCGCGGAGGGTGGACAAGTCGGGCCGCTGCGGGAAATGCCGCGCCAGGGCAAACCTCCTCCGCATCGAGGCAAAGACCGCCGCGCTCATGGAGCGCCTTCCCGAGGAGCAGCGCGAGACTTACGCGTTGTTCGAGGCGAAGCGGGGCGGCAGGGTGTGGGAGGCACCTCCGGCCGTCCCGGACACGTCGGGAATGACCCCTAGGGAGGCCGTAGCGGCCGCTACGGCCTATCTGGCCGACTTGAGCGACTGGGAGGCGGGGAAGGCGTACCGGGCCCGCAAATCGGCCCAGAAGCGCAAGGAGCGCGCGGCCCGCAAGGTGCGGGAGATAGAGCAACTATGTCAAGCCCACAAAAAAGGCGCCGCATGACGCAGGAAGGCCCGCCAGATGGCGGGCCTTCGCTATGGTGAGGTTCTGGGTAGGTGGCGCCCTACAGTTCGGCCAGCAGATCGTCGGCCACCCGGATAGCCCTCCGGGCCTCTACCAGAAGCCGCGAGCACGTCTTGGCCACCTCGCAGAGCACTTCCCCGTCATCGTCCGGGCCGTCGTATGCCGCGCCGTCAAGCGCCAGGGCGCACACGAGGGCGAGCCCGTCGGCCTGGGCCAGCATGGAGGTAGCGGGGAGCGCCCCCCCCCGTGCTCCAGCTCGTCGGCGAAATCCTCGCGGGTGTACAGCCCTTCCTTAGTCGCCAGCATGGCTATTCGCCTCCTTCTCAAACTCCGCCTGGAGCCGCGCGTTAAGGCCCTTAAGGTTCTCGATACAGCCCCACAGCACCTCGTCGGCCATCATGCCGCCAACGTGGCTCTGCACGTCCTGGAGCGCCCGAACCTCCGCGAGGTCGGCCAGCGCCACGGCGGTAGAGGCCACGACGCATCGGGCGGCGCGGGCCATGTTCTCCAAATCGTTCTCCCGCATCGTCGCCATGGCTATTCCCCCTCCCCGGTCAGTTCCCCGTAGAGACTCGCGCGGAGTGCCTGGAGCTGGTTTGCGCAGCCCGTCAGAAGCTCCTCCAGACTCGCGCCGTGGTACTCCCCCGATTCCCTCAGGGCCACATCCTGCGCCAGCTCCTCCAGAAGCGCCGCCGAAGCTGCGAGCGAGTTACGCGCACACACTATGGCGTATTCGAGATCGTCTTCCCTACTAGTCATCTGGTATCATCCTTTCAGTTTTCGGTTTCTGGGGCCTCCGAGCGTCTGCGAATCGTCTGCGAATGCGCAGGGACACATACGGACACGAACGGGCGCAAAAGACCACGATAGGGCGCTGTGCGAGCGCAGATGGACACGAAAAACCCTATCTGATCTGGTCTTTTGCCTCTCGTAATGCGTAGGTCAGCGGTTCGAATCCGCTCGTTGGCTCCAGAATTCGAAAGCGCCCCGCCCCGCCGCGGGGCGCTTTGCATATCGCGCGAGAATCGAGCCTCCATGGAACACATCGAAACCGCCACGCCTCTTGCCTTCACCGAGCCTACCGCCATTGAGGTGCGCGGGGCGCGGGTGCACAACTTGAAGAACCTCTCGCTGGATGTACCGCTGCGGCAGCTCGTGGGCATCGCGGGCGTATCCGGGTCGGGCAAAAGCTCGCTCGCGCTGGGCGTGCTGTATGCCGAGGGGAGCCGCCGCTACCTGGAGGCGCTTTCCACCTACACGCGCCGGCGCATCTCCCAGGCCGGACGCGCCACCGTGGACGAGGTGCTGCACGTACCGGCGGCCCTCGCCCTGCGCCAGCGGCCCGGCATCCCCGGCGTGCACTCCACGTTCGGCACGTCCACGGAGCTTTTGAACTACCTGCGCCTCATGTTCTCGCGCCTCGGCTACCATGTGTGTCCCAACGGGCACGTGAACGCGCCGACCCTGAACGTGGCCGCCGAGCTGCCCATTACCTGCTCCACCTGCGGCGTGGAATTCTACGGCCCCTCCGCCGAGGACCTCGCCTTCAACAGCGGCGGCGCGTGCCCCACCTGCGGCGGCACCGGTGTCGTGCGCGACATCGACGAGTCCACGCTCATCGCCGACCCCAACCTTACCTTGGAAGAGGGCGCGGTAGCACCGTGGCGCAACCTCATGTGGTCGCTCATGCCGCAGGTGGCCCGCGAAATGGGCGTACGCATCGATGTGCCCTACAAAGATCTGACCGATGCCGAGAAGGACATCGTGCTGCACGGTCCCATGGAGAAGCGTCACATCCTGTACGTCCCCAAGAACAAAGACCATGCCACCGAGCTGGACTTCACCTACTACAGCGCCGTGAACACCGTGAGAAACGCGCTGGCGAAGGCGAAGGACGAGAAGGGCATGGCGCGCGTGGCAAAGTTTCTCTGCGAGTCGGTGTGCCCCGACTGCCACGGCACGCGACTCTCCGAGAAGGCGCGGTCGTCCACCATCGATGGGCGCAATCTCGCCCAGGTGACGGCCCTGTCGCTGGACGAGCTGCGCGAGTGGCTGCCTGGCGTGGCCCCGTGGCTTCCGCCAGAGATGCGTCCGATGTGCGACTCCATCACGAGCGAGATGACCGAGCCAATCCAGAGGCTGGAGCAGCTGGGGCTGGGGTACCTCACCCTCGACCGCGCCAGCGAGACGCTTTCGAACGGCGAGCGACAGCGCGTGGCCCTCACGCGCGCCGTGCGCAGCCGCACCACCGGCGTCCTCTACGTGCTGGACGAGCCCTCCATCGGGCTGCATCCGGCGAACATCGAGGGGCTGCTGGGCGTCATGGACGACCTTCTGTCCGACGGCAACTCCGTGGTGATGGTGGATCACGACGTGGCCGTGCTGCGCCACGCGAACCACCTCATCGAGATCGGACCCGGCTCGGGCGCCGACGGCGGCCGCGTCATCGCCCAAGGGTCGGTGGCCGAGGTGGAGGCGAACCCGGCCAGCCGCATCGGGCCGTTTCTGGCAGGCACGGCGAAGGTGCGGGTGCGCACGCCTGTCGCGCCCGAACATCTCTTCGACGAAGGAGCCATTACGCTGGAGACCGACGCCATCCACACCGTGCATCCGTTGGAAGCACGCATTCCGAAAGGGCGTCTGACCTGCGTGACGGGCGTGTCGGGCTCCGGGAAGACAACGCTCGTGCTAGAAAGCCTGGTCGCGGGGCTGAAGGCATCGCTGGCCGGCACGCCGCTACCGGGGCATGTGCTGTCCGTGGACGCTCCGGGCATCGCGCGGGTCGATCTGGTGGACGCCACGCCCATCGGCGTGAACGTACGCTCCACCGTGGGCACCTACTCCGGCGTGCTGGACGATCTGCGCCGTGCCTTCGCCACTCTGCCGGACGCCAAGGAGCAGGGGCTGAGGGCGGGCGCGTTCTCCTACAACACCGGATCCTTGCGCTGCCCCACCTGCGACGGCACGGGGCAAATCTCCCTAGACGTGCAGTTCCTCCCCGACGTGGACATTCCCTGCCCCGACTGCCGCGGCAGCCGCTACGGGCGGGAGGCCTACGCCATCCAAATGGCCATCGAAGGCGACGTCGAACTGTCCGCTGACGCCGAAATGGAACGCAACGCGACCCATGAGCCCACCCCCTACGGAGGCTCAGCAGCGGAGCACAACCATGCCGACGATTTCGAAAGCGTGCACACGCTATCGCTTCCCGAGGTGCTCACGCTGACCGTTGACCAAGCGCTTGTCGCCCTTGCCAACCTGAAGAAAGTGCGCGACAAGCTGCAGATCCTGCATGATTTGGGCTTGGGCTACCTCACCTTAGGCGAGGCCACACCGGCACTTTCCGGCGGCGAGGCCCAGCGACTGAAACTCGCCAGCGAGATGCGCCGCAGCCAGGACGACACCCTCTTCATCTTCGACGAGCCCACCATCGGGCTGCACCCGCTGGACGTGGAAACCCTCATCGGCGTGCTGCAGAACCTCATCGAGCACGGCGCCACCGTCGTGGTCATCGAGCACGACCTGGACATGATCGCCAACGCCGACTACGTCATCGACATGGGGCCGGGCGGCGGCGAGACCGGCGGTCGCATCGTGGCCGAGGGCACCCCGGCCCAAGTAGCCGCCAACCCGGAAAGCCTCACCGGCCGCTACCTTGCCCGCGAACTGGAAGGGTAAAAGACTAGCGGCCCTTCCCACAAAACATCGCCCATTGCCCTCTGCCGTCATGTCGTAATAAAGCGTACGCATTCTTAGATTTCCTTTGGCAATGTCGTAATAAACTCGCCTTTTATTACGACATTACGTATCATGCTGAGAAAAGAAACGCATTTTATTACGACACCGAGAAAGCCAGGCGCATCAATGCTGAGCACTTCGTTTCCCTCAGACAACTACCGCGAGGAAATCGCACAAGTCGAATCTCTCGCCGTCACATGGCGCCGGCAACGCAGGCTCATTGCGAGCCCCGAGGCCCTGCGTTCCTACGAAGAGGACTTCCTCGTGCGCATGGCCTACAACTCGAATGCCATCGAGGGGTCGACGCTTACGCTTGCAGAAACGGAGATCATTTACGAGGGCGAGTTCGTCCCCGGAAAGCCCGGTCGCGAGCAAATAGCCGCACGGGGCATTTTCGAGGGTCACGACTTCCTCGCCCGCTACAGCACCGATAAGCGGCCCTTCGACAAAGACCTCATCCTGGACACTCACGAGCGCTGCGCTCTCGACCTTCAACCCGCTGCCCGCGGCATCTACCGCAACGCACCGGCCATCATACGAGCGTCGCGAACCACTCCCGCCTCCCCTTTGCGCATCCGTGAGGAAATGGATGACTTGATCTTCCATTTCGACCGCCTGGTTCAGGAGAGTAGCCCACTTTTGGCTTGCGCCTGGTTCCATGCCGCCTTCGAGGCCATCCACCCCTTTGCCGACGGGAACGGACGCACGGGACGTTTGCTGCTGAACGCCCAGCTGGAGTCTTTCAAGTTCGCCCCGGTCGCCATTAAGGCATCCCACGCCCTGGAATACAAGGAGTCCCTGGAGCGCTGGCAAGCCGACGGCGATGATGCTCCGTTCGTGCTCCTGCTGCTCGCCTGCGAAACCGAAGAGCTAGAGAAGCGCCTGGAATTCCTCGCGCAATTTCCCGAAGACGCGAAGAACCGCGCGCCCCTCGACGAGCGCGTTCTCGAGCTGCTGCACGCGAATCCTTCCTCGTCGGCCCGCGAGCTCGCGAATGCGCTGGACGTATCTACTCGCCATATGCAGCGTGTCATGAAGCAGCTCCAAGAATCCGGCAAACTCCGCCACACCGGCCCCCGCAAAGGCGGCCTGTGGGAGATCATCGGCAGCCGCAACGTATAGGAATCACCAAATCCTCGAATGCCCAACCACCTGTATCGTTGCAGGAAGACCGCTGAACGCCCGCATTCCCATGCATATGCAACGATAAGGAGCGATTTCTTCTTTTCGTTGCAGATACTTGAAACGAAAATAGTTTTCGTTCCATAATGCTTGCAACGATGCAACGAAAAAGCGACCGCTGGAAGGTCATTGAAGAATCTACAGCTCTACGGCTCGATAGCAAAACCATGCCCATTGCCGTCGCGAGCGCATCATGCGCCGATGGCGTAATCCTGGAACTCGGAGACAGCGAGCGCGTTATGATTCGCTCGTTATGGAATCTTCGCAACGAGACATACCAAACGAGAGAGACGTGCGTCGGCCCGAGGGGCGCGACAAGCTCGACAAGCCAAACAGCCCGGCCACCCGCCCCAAGCGAAGTCGACGCGATAAGCGCGACAGCGGCATCGACATGCTCAACGGCCCCTTGCCGGGCAAGATTTTGCGATTCGCCATTCCCCTGGCGCTGAGCAGCATCTTACAGCAGCTGCTGAACTCGGCGGATGCCTCCATTGCCGGGCAATTCGTCAGCAGCTTCTCACTCGCGGGCATCGGCGGCGTGAATCCGGTGACGGCCATGTTCGTGAACCTGTTCGTGGGGCTTTCCATCGGCGCCAATGTGGTGGTGGCCATGCACGTGGGCGCCGGCGAGTTCCACAGCATCAAGAAGAGCGTGCACACGGCCATGACGCTCTCGCTCATCGCCGGCGTGGCCCTGGGGGCGGCAGGCCTCGCCTTGGCCCCCTGGGTGCTGGACGCCATCGGCATGCCCGAAGACTCCCTCGCCGACGCACTCACCTACGTGCGACTTTACTTCTGCGCCATTCCGTTCCTTACCATTTATAACTTCGGTTCGGCGCTTTTGCGGGCCCATGGCGACGCGAAACGGCCGCTATACGCCCTTGCCGCCGCCGTCGTGATGAACTTCGTGCTCGACCTCGCCTTCGTGCGCCTGTTCAGCTGGGGCACCGCCGGAATCGGCATCGCCACCATCATCGCCGCTGCCCTGAGTGCCGTCATCGTAGTGGCATTTCTTATGCGCGAGGAGGGGCCCTTCCGCCTGCACTTGCGCGAACTGAGCATTTCCGGCCCCGAGCTGGCAGGCATCCTGCGCATCGGCATCCCCGCCGGCGTTCAGGGCGCCGTGTTCTCGCTTTCCAACACCGTCGTGCAGGCGGCCATCAACGGTTTCGGCTCGGCAGCCATCGCGGGCTCGGCAGCCACGCTGAACTTCGAGTACTACACCTACTTTTTCGTGAACGCCTTCGGCCAGACCGCCGTCACGTTCACGGGCCAGAACTTCGCCGCGAAAAACGCCGATCGCTGCCGGGCCATCTTCCGCTGGTGCATGCTGTTCGGGTTCGCATCGTCGCTCATCCTGGGAGTCACGTTCACGGCCCTGGGCACCCGAGCCCTGGGACTGTTCACCACCGATGCGGCGGCCCTTAGCTTCGGCCTCGTGCGCCTGTGGTTCGTGGAGCTGCCCGACTGCCTGACCACCTTCTACGAAGTGCCTGCCGGCGCCATGCGGGGCATGGGCTGGTCCACGCTGCCGGCCATCATCACCATCCTCGGCTCCTGCGTGCTGCGCGTGGCGCTCGTGACCTGGGTGTTCCCGCTGTCTGGCACCTGGGACGCCCTCATGGTGATCTACCCCGTCACCTGGTCGTTCATGATCGTGGCCATGCTCGTCTCCTACGTCATCGTGCGCCGCCGCTGCTACCGATCTATTGAGCCTGCAGCGGCCTAGGCCCCAAGGCTCGCAACTCCTTGGGCACGGAAGCGCCCCCAAGGCAACGCGTTCCATCGAGCCGACGACAACATGGAGCAACGCCACCGCGAGCACGAGCGGCAGCGCAGGATGGCGAAAGCGGGGCAGCGAAGGCCGGCGATTTCCCGTATAATGGGCGCAGCGCTGAACCCAAAGACCCGATGCCCCGCGCGCCTAAGTCGCGACGCCCCATGCTCCGAAAGGCGGTGAACCTCGTGACCCTCGCCCATTACGTGCTCATGGACAAAAACACGCCCGTATTGTCGTTCGACTACGACCTGGATGACCACAAGGCCGTGCGTATCCGCGAGGTGTTCGCCCCTGAGGCGGCGCCGTTCGGGCTTGTTGACCGGCACGGCGACATTTCGAAGGCCGATCTGAACTACTGGTGGC
>ERZ824473.2316-NODE-2316-length-22888-cov-10.067271_pt1 | contig 22888 bp, 19 predicted proteins | sample MGYA00519874_ERZ824473 | MGnify/ENA primary metagenome ERZ824473 (study PRJEB31778, sample SAMEA3449151) | human gut metagenome | biome: human gut; feature: human-associated habitat; material: faeces | place: United Kingdom | collected 2010/2012 ... | reverse complement strand
TGATTTATTTTTGATTTATTTTTGATTTATTTTTGATTTATTTTTGATTTATTTTTGATTTATTTTTGATTTTCATAAATAAAATGACATGAAAAAGACAATAATCCGAATATTATTCATCGTTATTGTGTTATCGCAACCGTCTATATCGGCAACTCCTTTTAAGCGATTAAACATCAATACATTTCAAAGCATTCAATTATGGAAACTATCCCAATTATATGGCTGTGCAAGATATTTTGCACCCAATTCCCATATAGATAATTTAGATTGGTATGGGGTCATAGAAAATAATGTTCGCGATTTACTTTTAACGACATCTGAAAGTCAAGCGGATTCATTGTTACTAAATCGTTTTTCTGTTCTGATCCCAAATTTACGATTTGTAGATAAAGTTAATATTCAAAATCAGGAGGCGGTAGCTCCATTTTATATTAAAGCAACTACTTTAAATACAGGTTTTCAAAAGTCCCCAACAACCAGTCGTTTAATCAAAATTGAATATAATCAACTGCAAATCCCTCAATATTACCACATTCAACTATCACCCGGTTTATTTGCCGTATATAGTATTATAACAGATAGTGTGCAAAATGAGACTAATGCCTTACTGCAATTAAAGAAAGATTCGAAATATAAATGGGAAAAACATTTTTATATATCACCGTATTATCGATTAGCAAATGCAATCATAACAGGTGCTTATATACAGCATTTTTATGCTTATTTTGAAGAAGATAGATTGAGTGAAAATTGGGAAGATGAAATGAAAAAATATTTTTGTCAGGTAGCATCATGTTCTTCGTATCCAGAATATTTGAATGCGTCATATAAGCATTATGCGCATGTAAATGACGGACACTTGTTTGTAATGAACGGCTATTCAAAACCAGAGGCAGTATTCGGTAAATATCAACCAATTTATTATCCTCAGATTGTACTTGGTGCAGCAGAAGACGAATGTATATATGTTAAGAATTGTCCGCCTAACTGCGAAATAAAAAAGGGAGATAAAATTCTGACTATAAATGGACGGGAAGTAAAAGAACTAATAGATGAGAAAAAACTATACGTTTCTGCTGCCACAGAAGCAGCCCGCATTGGTAAAGTGTTGGATATGTTTTTGTTTCAGTCCTTCAAAAAAGACTCTGTCATCAGCCTTAAAGTTCAAAGAAAGGACTTAGAACAATTGGACTATTCCATCTACATAAATAAAGGCGATAATCATCTTTCTGAGAATGAAGCATTCATATCTTCTGTAAAAGAAGGTATATGGAAAATAAATCCATGTATGGAAAATGGTGTAAATTACAAGGAGTTCAGTATGTACATAGAACAGTTCAATAAAGCGAAAGGGTTGATTATTGATTTGAGGGGTTATCCCAATCCATGCATATTGCCTATACTGTCACATTTTATAGATAGTACTGCTATGGTAGGGAGGATTCTTACACCAACATTTTATGCACCTGATCATAAGTATGTAGATTATCAAATAACAGAGAACAGTATATGGGGTGTACACCCGTCAACGGAACCTTACCAAAGGAATTGGGAATATGAAAAGCCAGTTTCCATAAAAATAAATACGCCAGTGTATTTTCTTACTGACCGAAATGCGATTAGCTTTGGTGAAACCGTTTTGGAACTTATCAAAAACCATAGGATAGGTATCATAATAGGAAAACCTACATCCGGGACAAACGGAGATGCTATAATATTGAAAAGTCCTTCTATGGGATATATATTTACAGGATATAAGTTTTTGAACCATAATGGATCATTACACCACGGAATCGGTGTTATACCAGATGTGGAATGTCAGCAAAAATTATCTGATATTCAAAATGGTGAAGATACTTTTGTTAAAAAGGCATGTGAGCTTATTTTGAAAAATGAGCAGTCGATACCTGCGTCCACTGGGCAATAAGCCGTTGTACTCCGACGAAAAGGAGCAATCCCCCCAGTTGGCAAAATCACTGCTCCGTCATACAATAAAGGCAAAAGAGTGTCGTTTTTATAATACAATGAAAGCGACAACTTTTGCTTTAATTTTGCTGAGTATCTTGACAGGTACATGCCTGACGAGCTGCATCGATGACGATTTCACCACAAATCCGTCGCATGTACTCGCATTCTCCACCGACACGGTTGCTTTCGATACCGTATTCACCACGATAGGTACATCAACTCGTTCATTCCGCATTTACAACCGGAACAAGAAATCGTTGAACATCTCTTCCATCAAACTTGCCGATGCCGAACATTCGGGCTTTCATATCAATGTGGACGGTATGTCGGGCGATAATTTCACCAATGTCGAAATCCGAGGGAAAGACAGCCTATATGTATTTGTAGAAGCCAATATCGATCCCACCAATCAGAACAACCCCATTTTCATCGTCGATTCGATCGTCTTTGTAACCAACGGCGTCCAACAAGACGTAAAGCTGACGGCCTACGGACAGGACGTTATCATCAAAAGAGGGGAAACTTTCACGACCGATACCCATCTGACCGATGAACGGCCATACCTCATCTACGACAGCTTAGTCGTGGCTCCGGGAGCAACATTACAAATAGAACCCGGTGCGAGACTGCATTTCCACCATAGAGCTTCGCTGTTGGTACAAGGGAAATTACAAGTCGAAGGGTCGATGGAAGCCCCCGTTCAAATACGAGGCGATCGACTCGACCGACTCTTTGCAGACTTGCCTTACGACAATCTCGGCGGGCAATGGGGCGGTATCCGTTTTTATCCCGAAAGTTTCGGGAATAAAATATCGTACGCTTATGTACGAGGAATGACTTCGGGTATCGTATTGGATTCGTGCGCTTCGGAAGAGCCTCGTCTCGAAATAGCGAATTCCCGCATACGCAACTCGTCGGGTAATCTCATCACATCGGCATACAGCCGGCTGAATTGTTGGAACAGCGAGCTTTCCGATGCCGGAGGAGCCATACTCTCGCTGACAGGAGGAATAGCCGATTTCACCCACTGCACGATCGTCAACTACTATTTCTACGACATTATCACCTCGCCCATCGTAAACATGAGTTATTGTGCTCCGGCCGATACGATTTCGGGAGGTCCCGCCCTTCTGCGAGCCCGATTCAACAACAGCATACTATACGGTAATACATCGGAAATTCCCTCGATCGACCTCACCGGCAGCCATGTATACTTCCGTTCCTGCCTCCTCCGTTCCAACGGAGAAGACGACGACAATTTCATCAATACCGTATGGAACGGACAACCGTTTTTCAAAGCCACCGGCGAAGAACATTACTACTACGATTATCGAATCGGGTCGGATAAATCCGATGCTATCGGGAAAGGAAATCCCGATTTCGCGATCTTCCCATTGGATAAAGATATGTATGGGAACCTTCGTTCCACGAGCGTGGATATCGGAGCTTATCAATACATTCCACAAGAATTTCCCGAAGAATAGAGAATGCACATAACATTCAAAAATGCGCAAATCGCATCCTTTTCGGTCTCTCTCCTCTCTTAATAAAAGTTACAAAGTTCAATTACTCACCCTATTTGTATAACAAATTTCTTTTTTCTCTCTCATTTTTCTATTTTTGTAAGAGATATTAAAACCTCTTTCTAAATATTTGCAATCATGAGCGAAGAGATACGACAAATAGCGGAACGGCTCGTTGGCCTTAGAGATGCCTTAGACCTTCGACCCGAAGATATTGCATCGACCTGCAACATCGATTTGGAAACCTATTTAGGTTACGAGTCGGGCGAAAAAGACATTCCGGTCAGTTTTCTGCACCAGATAGCCAAGCACTACGGCGTAGAATTGCCGGCATTGATGTTCGGATACGAACCCCGAATGAACTCTTATTTCCTTACCCGCAAAGACAAAGGTGTCGCCGTAGAGCGTACAAAAGCCTATAAATATCAATCGTTGGCCGCCGGATTCGCCAACCGCAAAGCCGATCCTTTCATGGTCACGGTCGAGCCATCGGCTCCCGAAGCGCCATTCACGCTCAACACCCACCCCGGACAAGAATTTAACCTTGTTCTCGAAGGGAGCATGCATCTACGTATCGGAGAAAAAGAATTAGTGCTGAACGAAGGCGACAGTATTATATTCGACTCTACCCGTCCGCACGGTATGAAAGCGATAGACCGACAAGTTAAATTTCTGGCGATCATATTTTAAATGATCTTTCCGTAACAATAGGTATTTCACAAACATCAAGTAAAAAGAGGGAATATTCCCACATAGTCATTATGTTAGAACGCTTTTTAGATAAAACGTCTTTCTCTTCACAGGAAGACTTCATGAAAAATTTTAAGGTAAAAGTTCCCGATTGTTTTAATTTCGGATACGATGTCGTAGACGAATGGGCACGTATAGCTCCCGAAAAAAAAGCACTGCTTTGGACCAACGATCAAGGGAAAAGAATAGATTTTACATTTGCCGATATTAAACGAGAAAGCGACAAAACTGCATCTTACTTCCAATCATTAGGAATAGGGCACGGCGATATGGTCATGCTCATTTTGAAACGAAGATACGAATTTTGGTTCTCCATTATTGCTCTTCACAAACTGGGAGCCGTATGTATTCCCGCCACTCACCTGCTGACCGAGAAAGACATAGTGTACCGATGCAATGCCGCCGACATAAAAATGATTGTATCCTGCGGCGACGGGATTGTAGTCGAGCACATCAACCGGGCCCGACCGTCCTCGCCTTCATTACAACGTTGTGTCTCCATCGGGCCCATCATTCCAGAAGGGTGGGACGACTTCCATAAAGGAATAGAATCGGCTGCTCCTTTCGTCCGTCCCGAATCGGTCAACACGAATGACGATATTTCACTGCTCTATTTCACATCGGGAACCACCGGCGAGCCCAAAATGGTCGCCCATGATTTCACCTACCCGTTAGGGCACATCATCACCGGCTCCTTTTGGCACAACCTGCACGAAGACAGCCTGCATTTGACTCTGGCCGACACGGGTTGGGGAAAAGCCGTATGGGGAAAACTATACGGGCAATGGTTTGCCGGGGCGAACGTGTTTGTCTATGACTTCGAAAAATTCAAACCGGCCGATGTACTCGAAATGATACACAACTTTCACATCACTTCATTTTGCGCTCCTCCCACCGTATTCAGGTTTCTCATTCGGGAAGACCTCACCAAATACGATATTTCTTCTCTAAAATATTGTACCATAGCCGGTGAAGCCCTTAACCCCAAAGTATACGAAGAATGGCTACGGCTCACAGGTATAAAACTGATGGAAGGTTTCGGACAGACCGAGACGACCCTCACTATCGCCACCTACCCGTGGGTAGAACCCAAACCGGGATCGATGGGAATACGCAACCCGCAATACGACATAGACCTGCTCACAGCCGACGGACGCTCGGCCGAAGATGGGGAACAGGGACAAATCGTTATCCGCACCGATCACGGGAAACCTTTGGGACTGTTCAAGGAATATTACCGTGACCCTCAAAAAACGTATGAAGCCTACCATGACGGCATTTACTATACAGGCGATGTAGCTTGGCGCGACGAGGACGGATACTTCTGGTTCGTGGGTCGTGCCGACGATGTCATCAAATCGTCGGGCTACCGTATCGGTCCATTCGAAGTGGAAAGCGCTCTAATGACCCACCCCGCCGTAGTGGAGTGTGCCGTGACCGGAGTCCCCGATGAAATCAGAGGACAAGTTGTCAAAGCTACTATCGTACTATCGGCTGCATACAAAGACAAAGCGGGAGAAGCTCTTGTCAAAGAGATACAAGACCATGTGAAAAAAGTCACGGCTCCCTATAAATATCCTCGGGTTATCGAGTTCGTCGAAGAGTTGCCCAAAACCATCAGCGGGAAAATACGCCGAGTAGAAATACGAGACAAAGACAAAGTCTAATAACGTAAAACGATCGTCCCATGCAAATCAGTAACGATTGGTTCGTCGCCGAAACAGAATTTGAAAACAAGTCTTTTATCATACGAGGGAGACTATTTCTCGATGCCATCAGGCAATCGGGAAAATTCGCCACACGTATCGCTCTCGTATGGGAATATCAGGGCGATGAAAAAGGCATGCCCACCGAAAAAGAGACGCAAGCGCTCGATAGCCTCAACGAGAAACTGCGCGATATATTGGAAGAGAAAGAAATCGCAATACTAACCGCCATTCATATAGGAGGGAAAACCGCTCGCTATGAATATTACGGAATCTCAGCCGAAAAATTCTCCATCGTCTTGAACGAGACTTTCAGCGAATACCCGCCGCTGCCGATAAAAATTGGAGCGGAAAGCGACCCCGAATGGAACAACTATATCGAAACGATTCAACAATTCGCCATGCAGCCATGAGTTACAAACGTAAACGTATTACCGTAAAAATAGGGAGTAACGTTCTTGCTCGTCCAGACGGTACACTAGACATCACCCGCATGTCGGCTCTCACCGACCAAATCGCCGAGCTACACAAAGCCGGAGTCGAAATTATTGTCATATCGTCGGGAGCTGTGGCATCGGGCCGCAGCGAATTGAAGATACACCGCAAGCTCGACGCAGTTTCTGCCAGACAATTATTCTCGGCTGTGGGGCAAGCCAAACTCATCAATCGTTATTACGAGCTATTCAGGGAACACAATATAGCTTGCGGCCAAGTGCTCACGACCAAAGAAAATTTTTCTACCCGGCGACAGTACCTCACACAAAAACAATGTATGGAGGTTATGCTTGAAAACAAGGTTATCCCTATCGTTAACGAGAACGATACGATCTCGGTTACCGAGTTAATGTTCACCGACAACGACGAGCTGTCGGGGCTCATCTCTGCCATGATGGACTCCGAAACCCTCGTCATTCTCAGCAATATCGACGGTATTTACAACGGGGCTCCGGGACAAGCGGGCAGTAAAGTCATACCGGAAATTCACCCCGGTCAAGAACTGTCGCAATACATACAGTCGGGGAAATCCTCTTTCGGGCGGGGCGGTATGCTTACCAAATGCAACATCGCCCGTAAGGTGGCGGACGAAGGTATAGAAGTCATCATCGCCAACGGCAAGAAAGAAAATATCTTGCCCGATCTTTTACGGGAAAACAGCTCGGCGATTTGTACGCGATTCATTCCCTCTGCCAACCCTATATCGAGCATTAAACGTTGGATCGCCCACTCCGAGGGATTCGCCAAAGGAGAATTACATATCAATGCCGGAGCCGTGAAAGCGATCCACTCGCAACAAGCCGTCAGTATATTGCCGGTCGGAGTCACCCGTATCGAAGGAGACTTCGAAAAGGACGACATTGTCCGCATCATCGATCCCGATGGAAATTCCATAGGTGTAGGCCGCATCGCGCTCGACAGCGAAACAGCCCGAGAATTTATCGGACATCAGGGTGCGAAACCTTTCGTCCATTACGATTATCTCTATCTCGACTAACTTTAACGATTCCGATACAACCATACTCGAAAAAAAAGATTACTTTTGCTTTACACACATTATGAGCTATGACCGCCGATGTATCACATATTTTCGAAAACGCACGAGTAGCTGCCCGCAAATTGAATCTCGTCGATACCGAGACTATCGATAAAATACTTCTTGCCGTTGCCGACGAAGCCGAGAAAGAAGTCGATTACATTTTGCAAGAAAACTGTCGGGACTTGGCTCTTATGCCGAAGACAGACCCCAAATACGACCGGTTAATGCTCTCGCGGGAACGAATTTTAGGAATAACCGCCGATATGCGAAAGGTAGCAGGACTTCCCTCTCCATTGGGCAGAATATTGGCTTCATTCGACAGGCCCAACGGCATGCGCATCGAAAAGGTATCTGTACCGTTCGGAGTCATCGGCATTATCTACGAAGCCCGTCCCAATGTAACCTTCGACGTTTTTTCTCTTTGCTTGAAATCGGGGAATGTCTGTATTTTGAAGGGAGGTAGTGATGCCCAATATTCCAACAACGCTATTATCAACATTATCAACAAGGTGTTGATAAGTTACGGAATAGACTCTAACACAGCGACTTTACTACCTAACGACCACAGCTTTACCGACAAGTTATTAACCGCCGTGGGACAAGTCGACCTTATCATTCCGAGAGGCAGCGGTCGATTGATAAATTATGTACGCGAACATGCGCTTGTACCGGTTATCGAAACCGGAGCCGGGATATGCCACACCTATTTCGACAGTGACGGAGATTTGGAAAAAGGCCGCAATATCGTGTTCAATGCCAAAACCCGTCGGGTGAGCGTATGCAATGCGCTCGACTGTCTGATTATTCACAAGGAGAGATTATCCGACCTTGCAAGCCTCTGCAAGCCGTTGTCCGAAAAAAACGTAATCATATACGCCGACCCACAAGCCTATGGCGCACTCGCGGGGAAATATCCGGAATCCCTCTTGCAGCCAGCGACCGACGATAGTTTCGGAACGGAATTTCTGGATTATAAGATGGCTGTCAAAACCGTCGACTCCTTTGAAGAGGCTTTGGCTCACATAGCCCGCTATTCCTCGAAACACAGCGAAAGTATAATCACCGAAAACGAATCTCACAAACAACGCTTCGCTCACGAAGTCGATGCCGCATGCGTATACACCAACGTGTCTACCGCATTCACCGACGGAGGACAATTCGGATTCGGGGCAGAAATAGGTATCAGTACACAGAAACTGCATGCAAGAGGTCCTATGGCTCTACCCGAGCTAACGACTTATAAATATATTATTTCCGGTAACGGACAAACCCGTCAATAAAACATTATGAGACATTTCACTAACGTACACGACCTCGGAGATTTAAAAGCTGCTGTTAAAGAAGCTCTCGAAGTAAAATCCAATCGGTTTGCCTACAAACACTTGGGGCAGGATAAAACCTTGATGATGATTTTCTTCAATTCCAGCCTCCGTACTCGCCTAAGTACACAAAAGGCAGCTATGAATTTGGGCATGAATGTCATAGTTTTAGACGTCAATCAAGGAGCTTGGAAATTAGAGACCGAACGAGGTGTAGTCATGGACGGGGATAAACCGGAGCATTTACTCGAAGCTATACCGGTCATGGGGTGTTACTGCGACGTGATAGGCGTGCGTTCTTTCGCCCGGTTCGAAAGCAAAAGCGACGACTATGAAGAAAAAATTCTCAATCAGTTCATTCGATATTCAGGCCGACCGGTATTCAGCATGGAAGCAGCTACACGGCATCCATTGCAAAGTTTCGCCGACCTCATCACCATCGAAGAACATAAAAAAACCGAACGCCCCAAAGTAGTCCTCACATGGGCCCCTCACCCGAAGGCTCTACCTCAGGCCGTACCTAATTCTTTTGCCGAATGGATTAACCAAACCGATTACGAATTTGTCATTACCCACCCAGAGGGGTATGAATTAGCCCCTCAGTTCGTAGGCAATGCCCATGTGGAATATGACCAGCGAAGAGCTTTCGAGGGGGCAGACTTCATCTACGCTAAGAACTGGGCAGCCTATGCCGATCCACATTACGGACAAGTCATCAGCACAGACCGGGCATGGACGGTAGATAGCGAAAAAATGGCTTTGACTAATAACGCTTTTTTCATGCACTGTCTTCCGGTACGTCGCAACATGATTGTTTCGGACGATGTTATCGAAAGTCCGCAATCATTGGTAATCCCCGAAGCCGCCAATCGGGAAATCTCGGCACAAGTCGTACTGAAACGTATTCTTGAATCCCTCTAATTCTATACTTATGAAACGGCTTTTGACTTTCTTTCTGATATGTTTCTCATTCGTCGAATATACCCGGGCAGAAGATATTATCGACTATAAGTACTGGGACGAAGGGAAATTGACATGGGACGATTTCCAAGATACTCTCAGTCTCAAAGGAGTACCCTCGGCTTTTAACGCTTTTCTGAGAATTGAAAAAACAGAAAAACGAGATGGCAATACCCGCACGATTCGTCCCGAAGCGCAAGCCTGTTTCGACAAACGTCATTCTTTCGCCGACCGGCAAATACAAAACGAGAACTTACTGCGGTTGTTCCAGCTGAAATACGATTTGCTTGAAATGTATCGGCGAAGACTACAAACCGAATTAAATCTCGGAGTGGTGGGTATTGCCGCCGACAATCGCACTCGGCAATACATGGACCTATACACAGAACAAAGCAAAAAAGCAGAACAAGAAACCGAAAACGGACAGAACGAGATAAAGCTGCAAGAATGGGAGTTCTACGTAACCAAAGAACTGATCGAAAACCCGGCTCCGTCCATTCCTCGAATCTCTCCGCGGCGATTCGGTTACGGATTCTATTTAGGAACCGGCGCCTCCTTCCCGGTCGGAAGCATCGCCGACTATTGGGCCCCTGCTTGGCAAATCAATGTCGGATTCGATTTAGCTTATGCCAATACGCATCTGCTCTGCGACTTTTCTGCCGGAACAGCCCGTACCCGTCAGGAAATTACAGTTTCCAACGGACAAATCAAGGATACATGGCTTCGAAACGGACATAACACCTATACTTCTATATCCTTAGGTATAGGACAACAACTCATCTCCACCAAGTATTTCGCCCTTATGCCTTATGTCGGGTGTATATGGTCGGGATACTCCGATCAAGCAAAAATTCAAGAAGGGAGAAACGAAAGAACGACATTGTCCTACACGAATTTTAATTGGACGGCCGGAATCTGTTTCGACTACCGGTTCTCCACGACAATATCCTTAGTTCCTTCATTCTGGCGCGGTCATCGTGAAATATTTACCGCATCGATTCGTACAAAGCTATTTATCAATCGGGAGCAATACAAAAATTTCAACGCCATAGAAGGAAACATGATAAGAGGCTGTAAGCTGGGATTCTCGGTCGCTTGCCTCGGATTCAGCAGATTACTGCAAATCAAATAAAACTACATTTACGACATGAAACAATATCTCGACCTCTTACAACACGTGCTCGACCACGGCGTCCTCAAAGAAGATCGCACAGGGACAGGCACTCACAGTGTCTTCGGCTATCAAATGCGTTTCGACCTGCAAAACGGATTCCCGCTCCTCACCACGAAGAAACTACATTTGAAATCGATTATCCATGAACTGTTGTGGTTCCTTAAAGGCGACACCAACGTGAAATATTTGCAAGCAAACGGAGTCCGCATTTGGAACGAATGGGCCGACGAGAATGGCGACTTAGGGCATATCTACGGATATCAATGGCGTTCGTGGCCCGACTATGACGGCGGGCATATCGACCAAATAAAAGAGGCTATCGACACCATACAAAACAATCCCGACTCACGTCGCATCATTGTCAGTGCATGGAATGTGGCAGACCTACCCCAAATGAACCTACCTCCTTGCCATGCTTTTTTCCAGTTCTATGTAGCAAATGGCAAACTCAGTTTGCAACTATATCAACGCAGTGCGGATATTTTTCTCGGAGTGCCTTTCAATATCGCCTCTTATGCACTATTACTCATGATGGTCGCACAAGTGACCGGGCTCGAAGCCGGAGATTTCGTCCACACACTCGGAGATGCCCATATTTACAACAACCATATCGAGCAAGTGCGGGAACAGCTTTCTCGCGAACCGCGAGCCCTGCCTACAATGAAACTGAACCCCAATGTAAAAAGTATCTTCGATTTCAAATACGAAGACTTTGAATTGACGGATTATAACCCTCACCCCCATATCGCGGGAAAAGTAGCCGTATAAGTATGAGTAAAATAGCATTGATCGCAGCCGTCGCCGAAAAAGGAGCCATTGGCCGGAACCAACAACTGTTATGCCACTTGCCCAACGACTTGAAACATTTCAAAACACTCACGTCGGGGCATACCGTCGTCATGGGGCGAAAGACTTTCGAATCATTACCCAACGGCGCTTTACCTAACCGCAAGAATATCGTCTTGACACATAACACGTCACTATCGTGGCCGAATGTAACTGTCGTCCATACGCTTGACGAAATACCGATACAAGACACGACAGAAGACGAAATTTTCATTATGGGGGGAGCGACACTATACAACGAAACCATCAAGATAGCCGACACGCTGTATATCACACACATTCACCATACATTCGACGACGCCGACACATTCTTCCCAACCATAAACCCATCGGAGTGGGAAATCGCAAATTCGCAAGAAATGCCGGCCGACGAGAAACACGCTTATCCTTATACATTTGTAACCTATACCAGAAGACGGATAGAAAACCGGGAACCTTCCGACAAATAACCGGGTCAATCCCTATCGATCTGCGTCACATTCCCGTTATTGTCGAATTCCAATTCTACGAGAGGAGCCGTGTTCAACTCCACTTCATATCCCCAATCGTAACGAGCCGCTTCGACAATTCCGGCAGTAGGATACTGTGTAGCGACATAAGTCAACAAATTACCCGGCAAAATATCTATTTGTAAAGCCGACGGCAACACTTGCAAGTTTCCATCTACCTTTTGCCACCCGCCGTCCTTATAGAATTTCAATTCGAATCCGTTACTCAACCAAACTTTGTAACGGGGCTCTTCATTCTTCTTTTCGGCCTTAACTACCTTTACATCGGAAAAATAAGTACTAACAAATTGATGAACAGAATCAGGCAAGTATTGATAGTCCACCCGTTCGTCCTCATCACAGGCACTCAATCCGGCAAGCCCTGCGAACAAAATAAAACTCCACAAAAACGTTTTCATAATCTCCCATTTTAATTTTTATCTTATAACAACATCGTTTACCAATGGGTCGATTCCTTACAAAAATTTAAATAGAATCATATTACATATAATAAGCGAATCAGAATGTAACACTTTTGTAATACAAATCCAACATATTGCTATAAAAACCGGAAATCACAAAAATAATGTTAAATATAATCGTTTTTCTTGGGTATTTTGTTTGTATATAAAATTATATGCGTACATTTGCAATGTGTTTTTCATGGTATTAGAATTAAGGTTAACAAAGATTGGTTGTCGTGATGACAATCAATTTTTTCATTTTAAACTGTTCCGTTTTTCATCTATACTTACTCTCATATAAATTCAGTAGAAAATTCGTAGGATAGAATCTTGAATTTTAGGTACATTTGTAACCAAAATCCAACCTTACTGCAATGAAAAAAGCATTATTATCCATCGCACTATCGGCATTTGTTTTTTCACTGATAGCGGGAACAGGACTTTCGGCCGATTCCCCGTTAACCGTATCGCAAGCTCTTGCCAAGAAGAATGACCGGAAATCCTATTATGTAAATGGATATATAGTCGGGGAATACAGAGACTACTCCAACAATAAACACTTCTACAACATTGCACCGCCTTTCGATGGAACCTCAGCCTACCTCATCGCCGACGACATCGATGAAATCGATTTAAGCAAGATGATGCCCGTACAAATCAAAGACCATGTCGATTCGTACAATTTAGATGAAAATCCACAATATTGGCGCAAGCAACTGACCGTAAAGGGAACGTTAACCGATTACTTCACCCTGCCGGGAATTAAGAATCTCACAGATTGGATAGCACCCGGCGAAAATGTCACAGACGAAACGAAATACTGGAACTTCTATGAAACTTTTGAAACGAAAAAAGCCTATACTCCCAACAACACTTTAATGTACGGAGGAGGAATCTATGCCAGTGCCGAAACATGCCGATGGAAATTCGTAGGCGCTACATACGGAGACAGCTCCAACGATATGAAATGGGATAATGCAGCAGCCCACCTACGCCTTACAGAATCGACCTCCGGCGAACCCGGATACATCTACATGCTCGAAGATAAAAGCAACGGAATCGGGTACATACGCTTATGGGCTGCCCGATACAAAGATGATAAAGGTTCTGGTTCCTTCGGTGTATACATATCCGATGACAAAGGAAAAACTTGGGACCCCATTCAAACCGGTATTCCAATCAAAAAAGAATTGACCGAATACCAATTCAAAGTGATGCGTCCGGGAGAACTACGAATAAAAGTAGGTAAAACAGAGAACTCGACGACTGGAATAGACATTGACAATATCCACATCAGCGACTATTATACGACATCGTCCGTTGAAAACATGTTGTCTCCGACAAATATACGAATATGGAGTTCGAAAGATCATCTTTGTTTCGACACAAAAACCCCCGAACAAATCGACATCTACCAGATAAACGGCACACTCGTTAAGACTGAACATATAATCGGGAGCGGCAACATAGCCTTACCTGCCGGATTCTATATAGTCTCGATAAAAAACACCCCTACGAAAATTATCGTACCATAAAATAAGAGGGTATACTACCCTCTTACACAAATTTCTATTCCCGAAATCTATTTTACTTCTTAACAGGTCGGAACAAAACGGCATCGGCCGCTACCACATTATCGGCTCCTTTGTTCGATATTTCCACATAGGCATCCCGGCCTTTCGCCAAAATGTACTTGCCCACATATACCCACTCGCCACCAGTCTGACCGACGACTTTCACATCATCTTTATAGATTTGCTTTTCTTCCATGTTCTTTCCATCGTAAACCCCAACCGAGGTATAAGTCGCAGCACTTTTTAATCGAGGGAAAAATATATAGACCTCATACTCTCCTGCCACTTGAACATCAGGTATGTATTTCACTGTTTTGAGAGTATCACCCTTAGAATCATCTACCAAGAAATTCAATCCATATCCTCGGTAAGTATCGAAATTAAAGTTCCAGGCCCCATTCAGCTCAACACACGATTTATCATCGTTATCCACCAAGATTTCAGGGACACTTCCATCGGACAGAGGATCTGTTCTCAAAACTTCCTGCAATCGAGCTATATCCACATCTTGTACATCAATGCCGTTATCTATCGACAAGCAGGCAGCCACAGCCGCCGACTGAGCCAACACCATAAAAACAGGCTCCATGCGGATAGAACCATACGCAATATGCGAAGCCGAAAGGCATACCGGGACAAGTAAATTAGTAACTTCTCTGCGTTTCGGGGTGATAGCCCTATAAGAAATTGGATAAGGAGGAAAGCCGCCAATCTCCACATTACCTTCGTTTTTCACCTCGCCACGAACAACGATTCGGTCGCAATTATGAGAATCCATCGTATACGCAGCCCAACCGATAACATCGTCGACTACCTCTTTTCCTACACAATGATGCTCAGTCATCACCAAATCTCCTATCATGCGCCGTGCCTCCCTCACATAAAGCTGGTGAGTCCAATGATGATTATCCACATATTCGTCTTTCGGATATCCCCATTTCAATATCTCGGTTCTCATAAATTCAGGAACCCGTTCATCATGCCCCAAGAAATAGAAAAGCCCTTTCGTATAGTCCTCATGCGCTTTCCATATCTCGGCTCTACGATCATAGTCGGCTTCGGGATAATCCCAGTTCATACCTATCATATCGGTAGAGATACCGCCACGATTGTTTATATCGGTTTTGGAATTGGGCATCCGACTCCAAATAAAATAATTATATACCGACTTTCTCGGAGAGGCTGCCTGCAATCTCAGAACCAGTTCATACCGAGTAGAATCGTAGTTATCCGGTCTGGTGATAGGTATCATATTATTGGGATCATCGGTAAGACAAACCCTAAAATTATAGGCTTGTATTTTTTTATCGCCCGTCCCAGCCGGTTGCAATACATCTTGGCCGATACCCCAAATCAATCCGCTCGTCGAATCTCCCGGAATCACATACGGGTCTATCGGCTCACTAAATTGATGGCCTTGCATCATCTGAACACCATTATACGTCTCTCCATACACCGAGTTATCCTCCCGTCCCACAGTATAGGAGACCCCGGCATGAGCCATTAAATCTCCCTCATACGAACAATCGATAAAAACTTTGGCTCGTATCTGCTTATTCGTCTTGGGCGAAGGATTTTCCGAATTTTCCACAACGATCTCCGATATTCGCGTTCCGTCTTTCTTCACTTCGTTCAGCCTATGCGAATACAACACCTTGACGTTGCCCCGCTCGACATAGTCCTTAAAAATATTTTCGGCTACCGATGGCTCGAATATCCACTGCTCGAACTTTCCATAATGACTCCCTATCCTACGATAAAAATCCCGGGTCAGCCCTGTAACCACGAATTTATTGCCGATATCGGTATAACCAAGTCCGCCCGATGTCATACCGCCCAAATGTCTGCCGGGTTCAACCAACAATACCGTCTTGCCTTCCATCGAAGCGGTATAAGCGGCAATGACACCTGCCGAAGTTCCTCCATATATACAAACATCTACACTCTCGGTATTCTTCTTACAACTAACCAAAAGCACCAGCGATATTATCGCTCCCCACAAACTTAAACGTTTCATATATCTACTTGTTTTTATATTATTCCTTAATTCCACAATTCTTTTAGGCAAAAAAAATTCAAAACGTTGGGAAGATAATAAATTGCCCTGCGGTTTGTCATGTCAGAAGATTCAATTAACTTAGTGTTGCAAAAAAATAAAACAAATTTTCATCAGACGCATCTAATGTACAAATAAAATCCAAACGAATTACTCCTTTAAGCGGAATATTTTTCAATTATGGAGCTGTTTGATGTTCTTTTGTCCAATGCGATTGATTCAACTCTGAGCCTACGGAGCAAGACGTATGGCTACCTATATAGTGAAATATTCCGTTCTCTCATGTGTGTATTCTTCTATGGCGATTCTTGCATTGAAGACATATCCACTTATTTTTTCATCCCAAATTCAAGGCATACGGAACCTACACGGTACTCCGTGCCATAAAGGAACTGACTGTAAACAACATAACCTACACCTCAGAATCAGGTAAATCATACGACTTCAATACGGCTGACCCAATGAATAAACCACTGGTCAAGTCACTGATGGCTACCGAGGAATTACGCCGAGGGCAGAGTTACTATTTGGACTTCGATCATCAGTTCATTGAAACAGAAAAGTATGATACCAAACGCACTTATAAAAAGTTCATCGGATACAGCCTCGGAGTAGCCGTCATAAATAACGTAAAAAAATAAAATAGCAGAATCTGATTTATCGGTCGAAACGATCAGTCAAGAAATCGGTATCAGTCGTTCTCAACTACAAAGGAAATTAAAACAGCTCACCAAACAAAACCCCAGTGATTACATAAAAACGACTCGATTACGCCATGCAGCTTGGTTGTTATCGTGCAAAAATTTGAGCGTTTCAGAAGTTTCCTATGCCACCGGATTCTCCTCGTTGTCTCACTTCTCAAACAGTTTCAAAGAGTTTTATGGCATGTCGCCCAGCCACTATATGGAAATTCACCGCTCGAACAGAGATTCCGAGAAATCAAAAACAGGAAAATAACAATCTTGAATCCCAATTTACCACAATAAAAAAGCCGTATCGAATGATACGGCTTTTTCTTATCAAAAATTTATTGTTATTCCTCATTAAGAGTAATTCTCTTACAAGCAACAGCTGTAAGTTCTTTGTTGCTTGAATGAAGGTACTGTTGAATAGTTTGCTTGGGATCTTTCACAAAAGCCTGTTCGAGCAAACAAACTTCTTGATAGAATTTGTTCAGACGACCCTGAGCAATCTTATCGAGCATTTCCTCTTTCTTACCCTCTTGACGAGCCTTATCTTTTGCGATTTCAAGTTCTTTTTCTACCACATCGGCCGGAACTTCATCACGAGAAACAGCGATAGGGCTCATAGCAGCAGCCTGCATAGCCACATCGTGAGCTACCTGATAATCGGTATCGGCGAGGTTAAAACCTACAATCGTAGCCAATTTATTCCCCGGGTGAATATAAGCGGTGGTATAAGGAGCCGAAATAGCTTCGTAGTAACCGAGCTCCATCTTTTCTCCGGTTTTACCAATCTCATCGACAATCAAGTTAGCGACGGGAGTACCATTGACAACCAAAGCCTTTACGCTTTCAAGATCGGTAGCTTTTGCCTTGATGGCAGCATCGAGAATAGATTTAGTCAAGGCTACGAAAGAATCGTTCTTAGCAACGAAATCCGTTTCGCACTTCAAAGCTACGATAGCAGCGAAATCGCCTTTGGCAGCAGCCAAAACGCAACCTTCCGAAGCTTCGCGGTCTTCGCGTTTAGCAGCGACAGCTTGACCTTTTTTACGAATAATTTCTTTTGCAGCTTCGATATCACCGTTAGTCTCGGTCAAAGCATTCTTACAATCCATCATGCCGGCTCCCGTAAGTTTACGTAGCTTGCTGATTTCAGCCATTGTAACAGCCATATACTTAATCTCCTATTTTTATAATTAGAAACAAACAAAGAGTGAAGTCAAAGAAAAGGCTCCACTCTTTGTCTTTGATTATTTTTTATTCTTCTACTTCTTTAACTTCGGCGGCAGGAGCTTCTTCCGTTATTTCGGCAACCTCTGCATCTTCGGCTTTCTTGCGAGAGATACGAGTTTTACGTTCTTTCTTAACAGGAGCATCCTCACCCTCGGCAGGAGCATCAACTTTTTCAGCCTTACGTTCTTCCAAACCTTCGGCAATAGCACCGCATACGGCATCGAGAACCACTTCGATAGATTTCGAAGCATCGTCATTAGCCGGAATAACGAAATCTACATCGTTCGGATTCGAGTTGGTATCTACCATAGCAAATACGGGAATGCCCAAACGATTGGCCTCGCGCACGGCAATATGTTCTTTCAAAACATCGACAACGAACAAAGCGGAAGGCAGACGATTCAAATCGGCAATACTGCCCAAAGTCTTTTCCAACTTGGCACGTTGACGAGAGATTTGCAATTTTTCACGCTTAGACAAATTGTCAAACGTTCCGTCCTTTTCCATTTTATCGATGGCAGACATCTTCTTCACAGCCTTACGAATCGTAGGGAAGTTAGTCAACATACCACCCGGCCAACGCTCGATAACATATGGCATATTCACAGCAGAAGCCTTGTCGGCGACAACTTGTTTGGCTTGTTTCTTAGTAGCGACGAACAGAATTTTTTTGCCCGATTTAGCGATCGATTTCAATGCAGCTGCGGCTTCGTCGATCTTTGCTACGGTTTTATACAAGTCGATAATGTGGATACCGTTACGCTCCATGAAAATATAAGGAGCCATAGCAGGATTCCATTTTCTTTTCAAGTGCCCAAAATGAACACCGGCTTCCAATAACTGGTCAAAATTAGTAATAGACATTTTTTTCTTTGTTTAATTTGTTTACATTCTACTTACACAACCACAAGGTAGTCCCCCATGAAAAGGAAAGTCCTTGCGGTTTGGATACTAAACACAAATATATCTTCGGCCTCAGGCCGTCGCATATTAACGTTTACTGAACTGGAATCTCTTACGAGCTTTGGGACGTCCCGGTTTCTTACGTTCAACGGTACGCGGGTCACGAGTCATGAAACCTTCCGATTTCAGAGCAGGTTTATCCTCGGGATTGATTTTCACCAATGCGCGGGCAATCGCTAAACGAAGAGCCTCGGCCTGTCCTTTGAAACCACCGCCATTCAGATTCACTTTAATATCATACTTTTCTGCAACGCCCAATTTTTCAAGCGGTTGCTTTACAATGTATTGAAGTATTGAAGAGGGGAAATAAACAGCCAACTCTCTTTTGTTTATCGTAACTACACCCGAACCTTCGCAAACAAACACTCGTGCTACTGCGGCTTTACGTCTGCCTAATGCATTAACTACTTCCATATTACTTATTTAAGGGTGTTAATATCTATTGTTTTAGGGGTTTGTGCAGCATGTGGATGCTCGCTTCCTCCATAAATATAAACGTTTCTCAACAATTGAGCGCCCAATTTATTTTTGGGGAGCATACCTTTCAGTACACGTTTGAATAATCTCGATTCTCCTTTTTTCATCAAATCGGCAGGAGACAATTCTCTTTGACCACCGGGATAACCTGTAAAGTTCAAATAAACCCGATCCGTCCATTTTTTCCCCGTTAATTGCACCTTATCGGCATTGATAATAATTACATTATCGCCACAATCCACATGAGGAGTATAGCACGGTTTGTATTTACCACGCAATATTTTAGCAACTTTTGCACACATACGACCCAAAACCTGATCGGTTGCATCAACCACAACCCATTCTTTTTTAACGGTCGCTTTGTTTGCAGAAATGGTCTTATAACTTAAAGTATCCACTGCTTATTCTTTTAATTATTAAATACTTAACATACACATAGCATTCATGCTTCCGGCCAAAGAAGGCATGACTACTATTCAAATTTTCTCAAATTTGGGTAATAATCGGACTGCAAAGGTACGTTTTTTATTTGAAAAACAAAAGATTTCGATTTTTCTTTTACAGATTTAAACAAAAAAATCGGCCCGGTTTTCCGGGCCGATCTATTATCAGGAAGTATTTATTTCACCAGAACTTTCGTTGTTCTACTCCCGACTTTCACAATATAGAATCCGGGTAATAGATCATATTGGTTTTCTCCTACCCCGACAGAATCTTCTAATACCGACATTCCCGAAATAGAATAAATCTCTATCTTAGAAGGAACCTCGGCTTGCACATACAACTTTCCATCTATGGCATAAACCTTAGCACCAGATGCAGAAAGTGAATTTACCCCCGAAGGAATATATTTCACAATCTGCCGGTCCGAAAATTCCGATTCGACCAAATCATCGCCCAGCAAACGATAGGCCGAAACCTCATAACCGTATTTATACTGTCCGCATTGCAATCCAGTAAAGGAGTACGAAGTAGTTTCGGGGTCCCTCACAATAACACTGTTTTCCAATCTAGACACCTGAGCACCCGCTTTCAACTTTTGTTTAACGACAATATTATCGATAAAGAAAAGAGCACCGCCATCGGTAGCGAAACGGAGGCAATCTTTTTCGATACCGCTTTTCATTTCCACCGTAAATGTTTTAGATTCCGATTTCTCGAAAGTCAGTGTTTTAGTATCGTTTTCAGAGTAGATATATAAATCGGTCCAACCACTCGAAACCTTTGCCCATGCTGTCACTGTCACTTCGAATACGGTATCGTTATTCAGCACCAGTTCGGGCGTTTGAAGAGTCGCCTGCCAACCATACCCTCCAAGCATACCGTTTGCCAAACGAAGTCCGCCGCTAAATAACCAATTGGGCAATAAAGTATATTCATCTAGAATCACAAGAGAACTCGACTCAAACTCGTCTGGATTTTCTGGTGTAGCCGAAGTCGTTACTTTCGAAAAATCTTCTTCCAAAACAACATATTCCTCGTCCTCCTTAGCCGTATAAACACTATAATTATTCACTCTATACCCCTCGGCCTTAGGTGTTTTTTCCCAATGAGCCGTATATGACGACTCTGTTACATCGGTAGCGGCAGCCACAACAGGAGCGACCAATCCTATTACAGCGATTTCGTCAGATGGTTCGGACTGCACTCCATTTTCCGAAGAAGCCTTTACATAATAATAGTAATCCAAATTCTCGTCTAAGCCTTCCACGGCATAAGACGTCACAGGCCCTACATTCTTATCTTCGAAAACATATACATTTTCTCTGACAGGCATACAACTGTAAGAAATATCATCGATAGCGACACGTCCGTTATTCTTCTGTTCGAACCATATCTTTACCCGATAACAATCGGACGGTAGAGAAGAGGTAAGATCGATATAGCGCCCCGTTTGAAGCGAAGAAGCAAAAGAATAACCCAAGTCCTTCCACTCTACTCCATTAAAATATTCAGCATGAATTTTTGAGCTATTTCCAGAAAGCATAGTTTTACCCCAAAACGAAAAGCTATCCATAGGATCATCTTCCAACGGAGTTACGATAGAGTCTCCCGTAGCATCAAATGCCAATGCAACCGAAGCAGAACTGTAATTGCCTTCATCTGTATACACATGACGAGTCCCATGAGTAACGACATCGACAACCCAACCTTCGGGATATTGAGGATTATCAGAGCTAATCAACGAGTCGGTACAATTAACGGTATCGAAAGTCTCCTTCACTGTTTTCGGGGCCTTCCCATCAGGGAATCGTTTACTATACACGCTCAATAAATAGTCTTTGGCTCGCTCGCTGCTTTCCCAATGAGCCGTAAACCCCTCCCGAGTGAGATCAGTCGCTTCCAACGATTTAGGCGTAGGAATAATTTCTTTTATCCGAACAATCTTTATATCATCAATTAAAACTTTGTCTTCATCACCAGCAGAAAACTGAATAAAACAACGGTCAAAAGTACCTTTTTTAAACTCTCCCGTATAGGTTTGCCAATCAGTGGTAAGTGTATGTATATAAGAATCGATAGTGTTATAACCTTCACCCATCACTACATTTATTTTCGATTGATCCCCCTCTTGCAGACGAGCTCGAAAAGAATAAGTAATCACCCCCGAATAATCCCCCTTAGGAGTATTCAAATAACCACCTTCATAGAAATAATAATTATATACAGGAGCTATCGCACAAATTCCCCCAGCCTGAAAAATACCCATACCAGACCAGCCCGCTTGTTGGGTATATTGGGCATCGATTGCGCCAGTACTTTCATCTGCCAAATCCTGCTCCGTAGGAGCTGTTTCAGCCCCCTCGACAAATTTGGAAAAATCCTCGTTAATCAATACGACCGGCGTCGATTCCGAAACAACGATCGCCGACACATTCACAGTTAATAAAACTACGAATAAAATACAAAGTAAACCTCTTTTCATAAACTAAAATTTATAGTGAATTTTGGATTTTTCAAAAAACAAATCGAAGAGCACGGATATAACCCAAAGCTCATCTACACTAAAACGAGAGGTTACAAATGTAAATATTATAAATAATAAACAAAATACAACATATCCATTTTCAAAAAATATATATATTGTATATTATCAAAGGGTTATAAGCCGAAAATCAGGGGTATGGAGTGGCGTCGGAGACGACAGGAAGAGACCGAAGAAA
>ERZ824473.2309-NODE-2309-length-22994-cov-15.296395_pt1 | contig 22994 bp, 34 predicted proteins | sample MGYA00519874_ERZ824473 | MGnify/ENA primary metagenome ERZ824473 (study PRJEB31778, sample SAMEA3449151) | human gut metagenome | biome: human gut; feature: human-associated habitat; material: faeces | place: United Kingdom | collected 2010/2012 ... | reverse complement strand
GAAGGAAATATTGCATCATACATGGATATTGAAGAGATAGCCATTGACGGTAGAAAGAATATCATCCTCATGGATAACAATGTTCTTGCCTCTGATTACGGACTGGAACAGATAGAGAAGATTGTCAAGCTGAAACTCCGTGTGGATTTTAATCAAGGGCTAGATGCCCGGTTGGTTACTGACGATATTGCAAGATTGCTTGCTAAGGTAAAATGGATAAAGCGTATTCGATTCGGGTGTGATACGCCGGGACAGATTGCTGAATGTGAGCGTGCTACATCTTTGATTGATAAATATGGTTACAAAGGTGAATATTTCTTTTATTGTATCTTGCTTCATGACTTTAAAGAATCGTTTGAACGTATCAATCACTGGCGAAATAGAGGGAGTAGATTCTTGCCTCACGCACAACCGTATAGAGACTTAAACAATCCACATCAAATCATCCCGCAATGGCAAAAGGATTTGGCAGGATGGGCTGACAAGAAATGGATATTCCGGACTTGTGAGTTTAAAGACTTCACTCCGAGAAAGGGGTTTAAGTGTAGGGAATATTTTTGAAGAAATGAAAACAGTTAAACTTTCCAATTTAAAAGTCGGCGACCTTTTCATCCATAAAGGAACGCTGTATGAGGTTATAGCAAAGAGTAAGTGGACTTCCCAATGTAGGTATCTAAATGATAAATATCGCTTCGGGGGCTGGTGTCAATACTTGTATTGCGATTTTAGTAATTACACAAAAGTGGAAATTTAATATTAGTATATTGATTATGAAACGAAGAATAGAAAAAAAGATACAGAAACACCCGCACAGATACAAATTGCATCAGTATTTGAAGTATGCCCGCCAATGGTGTTATGCTCTGGCCTATAAGGGTAAACTATACACGTTGTTAGACGATGGTAGAATTGTAAAGAAGGACGGTCAATTATGAATATAAAGAAAATAAAGGAACATAACCCTCAATCCTTTTTAGACGATTTGAAACGGGTAAGAGAAATCATGGTCTATACAGAGCATACCAACTCCTATTATAAGATTTTTAAACACGAATTGTTGAGAGATGCGGAAGAGAAAGCCATCACGTACTATATGACGGATTCTATATTTGCCAGAAAGCGTGATGTCATGGTAATAATTTAATCGAGAAGAATATGAAACAGACAGTAGAAGAAGCAGCAAAAGAGCATCAAAATAAATTTGAGACATGCGACGATGAAGGTACGTTAAGCGGATTTAACAATGGAATGCATAAGCAGAGTTATGAATCTTTTATCGCTGGTGCCGAATGGGTTTTAAAAGAAATGTCAGACCATATTAGGAATAATATGTCTTACAATGATAAAGCATGGGATATACTTCCCTTTATTGAAATGATAAAAGGTAATTCCGAACCTTATATAGATTATTTAAGGAATAAAAAAGCGGAAGCTGTTCAAGATATAGATATGAATGTAATACAACAAAATATTTCAGATATTAAAGAATGAATTAAAATATGAGACAGACAGTAGAAGAAGCGGCAAGAGAATATTGGAATAGTTGGCTTAAAAGCAATCCTAATATTGATAAAACAAGAATTGTGAGTTTGGGATTTGCCTTCAAAGCTGGTGCAGAATGGCAGGCAAAGCAATCGCCGTGGATAAGCGTGGAAGAACGATTGCCGGAAAAGGATGGGTATTACCTTGTTACTGATGGGGAGAATATTGGGACAGTTTACTTCTTTAAGGAGTGGAATAAGTTTGCTGTATACGAAAAATATCCGCATCCGTTTTACAAAGATGGTGTAATAAAACTATATATGCCCATCCCCTCTTTCGGCCAAATCCTCGAAGCCAATAAAGATGTGTTACAACGATTAAAAGAGAAAGGAGATTAATTATGAAAACAAAAAACATGACCTTTAGTGAAACCCTTGAAACAATGAAGCAAGGATATGAGGTCGCTCGTGAGGATTCAAATTGGGGACTATTAAAATGCGATAGACATTCTTTAAAACTTAATAAAGATGGATTGATTGTTGACAATAAAGATTTTCCAATAGATATGCTCCCAGTCTGTGATATTATCGCTACCGATTGGGGAATTTACAACAAACCAAATCCCGAACCTCAGTTTGAAATCGGGGAATTGGTAATGATGCGAAACGATGATAACGATGAATGGGGAGTAAAACATTTTGCCCGATTAAAAAAAGGGTCAGATTATCCATTCTGTTCTATAAGTGGTGTAAGTTATGCACAGTGCGCCAAGTTCGACAAGGATATAGTATTCACCAATAAACCCGTAAAACGTTATGAATAAACAAGTATTATCAATCGAGCAGATGATTCACTTGCGGGAGCTTGGTCTGGGCACAAGCGATGCAAGCATGTGTTTCGAGTGGAATGAGTCAGATGTAGACAATATGGTCGTAACCTCTCCGGATGCCGATACGAATTACGACTATTATCATGAAACTTACACCTTGCAGGATATTTTAGGCAAGCTTCCATGCTTCATTGATACGTATGTGCTGACCCTGCAAAAGCTTGCAAGAACAGGCACGTGCATGTATATGGAGCCTTATTCACGCTCTATATTGATTTTAAAAGAAGACAAAGAGCTTATTGATGCAGCCTACGAGATGCTGTGCTGGTGTATTGAAAACGGATATATTGGAAAGGAGAAAGGAGATTGATATGAAGAAGTGCAAAATAACTAACTATGGATTATATGGTCACTATTTCGAGGTACAAATGAAAACGTGGTACGGCTGGATTGCAATAAAAACGTTCAAGGCTAATGATATTTCGCCTGATAGCATTGACTACGCCCAAGCCTGCGCACAAGAATTATTACAAATATTAAGAGAGTAATAATCATGGAAGTAAAAAACGGAATAATAATTAATGGTGAGCTTCATGAGGCAATTGGAACAAGTGTTTCAAATATCTCCTGCCGTGCTTGCTCTTTGTATAATAGATGTGCAGAAACAAACTACTCAATATGTTTTGCTGATTTATTTGAATGTGGCGGTTTTGTCAATCGCGGTAAGGCAACTTTTAGATTCTCTCGTGAAACGTCCGAAAACACTGGGAGTATTTATCGTAATGGAGTAAAGATAGAAAGGGAGAGGTAACCATGACCGAAGAATTTATAATATTTGAAACGGCAAAGCTATTGAAAGAAAAAGGCTTTGATTGGAAGTGTGAACGTACGATAGATTGCAATGAAATTATTAGAAAATACGACTATCCGCAAAGTATGTCATGCTGTACAGAAATAAATGGCGAATTAGTTGAATTTTTGTGTCCAACATTATATGTAGCCCAAAAGTGGCTACGTGAAACCAAGCACCTGCACGTTGAAGTATCCTATATGCATGGGGATTATTGGATATACGATATACTAACAATACCGAATCATGATTTAGTGGGATTATCCGACAGGCCTTTAGTGCATTATAAAAGCTATGAGGAAGCGCTGGAAGCCGGCATACAGGAAGCATTAAAACTTATATAACTATGGCAAAAGTGTTTATAACTAAATACGCCTTAACAGAAGGCATTAAAGAGATAGAAACAGACATTCGTAAAAATGAAGTTGGAAATTATGAATATGTATTTTACGGCAATCATTATTTCTTTTATATAGGGAAGGATGCGTTCACCGATAAATCCGAAGCCTTGAAAAAGGCGGAAGAAATGAGGCAGAAGAAAGTCGCTTCCCTTCGTAAGCAGATTGAGAAACTCGAAAAATTATCTTTTAAATGTGAAGAGGGTTAATAATGGATAACATAAGGATTAAATATAGGCACTTTAAACAAATGTTGCTCTAACTGCAAATTTGCAAAACGAGCGTTTGACAGTCAATTTGTGAGGTGTATATATCATCGTTTTTATCCCTTTAAACAATTTGTATGTAATAACCATGAATAGAAACGAATACCGGGAACGCTGCAAACATTACAGCCCGTACAGTGGGCAGTGCTATAAGAAGTCGTTCATATCGGGTATAGCAAACAATGTGCATGTGAACATGAGATGTGATGGGAAATGCCCCCGTATGAGTAATTACGACAAGAGAAACGGAATATTAACTGATAAAGAAAGAACAGATGAATCTAAATGAACTGCGCGACCGCGCCCATAAAACCGCTTGCGACCACGGTTTCCATGATGAAGAATTGAGTAACGAACATTGTCTTTGCCTTGTAATATCCGAGCTTATGGAAGCCGTGGAAGCGGATAGAAAGGGAAGATTAGGAAAGAAATGTAAATCACGTTTTGAAATGGACTATAATCGCTATCCTGCATTAGTGGAAGAAGAAAAGCGATTTAAGAGTTCTTTTGAAAAGAACGTAAAAGATTCACTTCCCGATGAACTTGCCGATGCAGCTATACGCCTGCTTGATTTGTGCGGATTGCGTAAGATAGACATTGAGGACTTTACGGAAGAAATGTTGTACGATGCAGAGGAAAGTTGCAATGATGAGACCTTTACAGAAAGTATATACGCTATATCCACAATTCCCATCAGATATGAGTATGAGTACGGCTATCTATTAGGAGGGCAATTAAACAGCATGCTATTGGCTATTTTCGGGCTTGCTAAACATTTGGACATAGACCTTATATGGCATATCAATCAGAAGATGAGATATAATGAATTGAGAGAAAACAAACACGGAAAAAGATATTGATTATGAAACGTGAAATAAAATTCAGAGGGAAAAGTACCAACAATGGCAAATGGGTATATGCCGAACTGCACGCACTTGGCATGGATTTGTTTAATGAGTGCGTAAACGAAGATACTATCGGGCAGTTCACGGGATTACGAGATAAGGGAGGAAAGGAAATATATGAGGGTGATATAATAAAAGTTACATTATACGACAATATTGGTATAAGCGATTGTTTTTATATAATCAACGAGCTGCAAGAATTTTCCATACAAGACTTGAAGGGAGAGCTAGGAAAAGAAGAAATAGGTGAGGTTAAATTTGAGGATGGAGAATTTATCTTTTTGGATTACCATTTAGCTGCGTTCTTCGGTGATATGAGATTTTCTAATCCTATATTTGATTTTGAGATTGTAGGTAATATTTACGACACCCCTGAATTGTTGAAAGGAGAAAAGCAATGAAGCATTTATTCTTTTTATTTGTAGGACTTTTGGCTTTATACGAAATTATGAAAGCCTTAAACTGTAAGAAAGTATATTCCCGTGTAACCGAATATAATCGCCTTTCCAAAGATAAAGATAAAGACAAAGGAAAGATAGAAGCATGTTTAAAAGAACATCCTTTGCTCTTAGTTATGATTGCTTTGGATATTTTGACATGGGTTACGTTGATTAGCGGATTAATGACAAGCCAATGGATTTTGTTCTTAATGGTGATAGTTTTATCTCTGTCAAGATTTCAACGTCTCGGTAGCTGGGCTGTACTATTAGATAGTATTATCACTACAGCCATTTATTTATTTGCCATTATTAATACTTATCATTTGCATATAGAATTATGAGCAAATTAGAACACATCGCCACAATTGATTACTGCTACTGGCGGTTGGGAAAGTTAAGTGAAACTCTTTCTAAACCTAAATCAGTTATGGAGCAGTTAGTTGATAAAACCTGCGGTTATAATGAAGTGGAAGAAGTGAAAAAGGAAGCTATAACCCTTTTGGAACAGATTGTTGAAAGCAAAAAGGCTATCGGCGCGGACTATTCAGGCGATAGTGAGTTTTTGGGTAAATTGAAGAACAAAGAGACACATGAGTAAACTATACAAAGCCCCCTCGGCAAATCATTCATTGTTGGATGGTTCAGTTATGCAGATAAATGGTATCATAATTTAGTATAATATATTGAACATGAAAAACAAAATCATAGCGAGCGTTATAGCAGCACTGTTCCTGCCTATGCTTATTTCCATACATTGGGCTATTGTTCATTTCTTGTCGGTTAGAATTGTATTAGCAATCGCAATGATGGTCGGCATAATTGTTGTGGCATACAAGCTTTCCAAACTTTTACTTGACGAACATTCTAAAAAATGTAAAAGACCATGAGAAAAGCAGACAGAATAATCAGAGACAGACATTCCCGCATCCCGGACAAATACAAGAAGATTGACACAACCGTCAACGGCGATGCAGAAATCCTTGCCGAACAACACAAGGAAGTGGAAAGAAGGCTGTTTCCTCTACGCCTTAACAAGACTACCGTTATCTATGTCACAAAAGACAAGCAAAACGAAACATATGCTGCAAAAGCACGTAAACGGATGGGGATAGCAGAGCCTAAGAAAACGTTTGTAGATCCGCTTTCGGAAGAGAACATTACCAAGTTGTACAAGGAAGAAAACATACCACCCCGGAAAATGGCTGAAATGCTGGATGTGAGTGTAAGGACGGTATATTTGAAATTGGCTAAATACGGGCTTACGAAGGTGAAATGCAGGTAATTCGGACAACTTACAGACACACCGATACGACCCTCGCCAAAACAGCAAGCGGTATTACCCAATGGATGAATCGTTCAAGGCGTTCTAAACGTTCCATTGGATAACCCGGAAAAGGCGGCAATAGTCCATGTAAAGGACATTGTCCGCCAATTCAAGCAGTTCGTCTATGTAATCCCTTTTTCGCATCACGTTCAAGTTTTCTACGTTGTTTACGATTTATGCCGTTTGTTGCGGCGAGACTATTCAGCGTCTCCTTTTGTTCGGGAGAAAGCATGCTATATACTTCTTCCCGTGATTTGCCTGATAAGATGGCTTGGAATATTTTCTTAACTTCCATTCGGTACGTAATAAAGCTGTGTCCGAACTTGGATGCCGCCCGGACACAAAAAAAGGCGGTGAAACCATGTTGGAATTACCGCCTTGAAATCTCAATTGAGAATAAAAATCTTTTGGTTGGGTATACCCGCAATCATTGAAGGGTAAACGTATGCAAAAGATATAATATTGTTTATGCTCTCCGCTTTATTGATTTTGGCTCATAGCTATGTTGTGCTCTTTCAAATATCTATCCCTCGACAATACCGCCAATACTTTCATGTACGATGTTAATAGAAGTCCGCTTTTATAAGCATCTTCTTTCAGGATTGATATTTCATTTTCGGAAAGGAACTTATCCGGGAATACTACTGCTTGCTCTACACAGAACCGGTCTATGTCATATGCATTCTGTGATTCAACCCCTTTACTTATCAAATCATTGATGCGTTCCCAGTTATTATTGAACATCTTTTCCAATCCCAGCCGCCTCACCATGTCCCAACCTTGCTCCGTTATAGATAAGGGACTTCTTGTTTGAGTGAAGCCATCCGTTTTGATATTATGTTGTTGGAACGTTCTCATTGCTGTATCTATTTCCTTTGTCAAATAAGTGATAGCTGTTTCAATACGTCCTACTGCATTATCGTGCTCGTTCATTTTCTCCTGGTGCTTAGTGCATGGGAATTCATCTATTCTCTTGACTTTCGTATACATTTTATAGCACCATATGGAAACGGAAACAATCCCTACAATTAAAACGCAAAAAATAAATACAGACAAGCCCAAATGCTCAATGATGATGTCATTTATTTTATCTTCCATACCCTTTAAAATTAAAATTAAACATCATCCTAAAAACAATCATAACCTTCATTAAAACGTTTTCACGATGCAAATATGATGCTTTTTGTTGAAAACACATCATTTTACGCACTTTTTTTAGTGCTTTTAGTGCTATTTTAATTTTTCCCGGATAATTAAAATAACACGCCGCTCAATTATTGAAATAAACGAAAATTTAAAATAAGCGATAATTCCAACAAGTCAAAGAACGATTACGAGGAAGATGCTACAGCATATCCTCTACCTTATGCTTACAGCAGTCGCACTCACACAGCAACGGATGAGCATACTCCCACATATTTTCCACTATATCATCACCGATATACTGGATTTCCTCTCCATACGGAGTTATGTCAAGCGCCTGACAGATATGGGTAGCCAGATGGCCGCACTCATGACGCCAGGACTTCTCAAACTCCTTTGCAGAAGAAGTTATGGCTATAACCATCACCGTTTTCCTATCCCGAAAATTGGAATATGTCACACCTGTATTCAACTTGCCGGAACTCATATTGTCATAGGCTGTACGAAGCATTTCCCCGTCACATCCGATGGAATACATATTGTCGATTATCTCGTCAAGATAGTATGAATCAACGGCATAATAAACATATACATTCCAATTATATCTCTCAATGATAAACCGTTGCCGTATCATAGGTTATAGCATTTCATCCCATTCTATAGGCTCACCGGCTCTAATCATCTTGGCATACCACATACTCATCGCCATTCCGTCGGGAGCATCGGGGTCGTCAACCATATCTTTAATATATAGAGCAAGATGCTGCTCATCAGGCACGGATGATTTTAGCAAATCCGCTTTCCCTTGATTCGCCCAATACACGTAATTGTATAATACGTTATTCTCCAGCTTCACTCCATATTTCAGAAGCAACTCGTCCACCTTTTCTTTCGGTATAGGTTCTATACGCTCTTTCTTTCCGGTTGCAGGATTGGTTTTCTTCATCAAAGAAACAGCAAAGTCGCATAGTTTTTTATTGAAATTCCACCCGAAATGAGCTAAAAAGTCTTCCAGCTCTGGTGGTCTTCTGTCTCTTATATCCAACGGTTCTCTGTATCTCATGACATATCAATATTATAGGGGAGTTGCAAATGCCACTCCCCAAGGTTACACTTAACGATAACGTGAATAACGTCCGGTTCCACGAACTCCACGTCTTTGTCCCATGCCGCTGCCTCCACGGCCATAGCCACCGCGTTCACCCATGCTTTCCTCGTCATAATAACGGTCGTCATCATAATAACGGTCATCATCCCGGCGTTCGCCAATACCCTCGCCTTCGGAAAGCTCCTCTATGCACTGCATGAGCTTGCCACCGTAGCGAAGCATCTTTTCCGCATAGTCGGACATCTTCTCGACCTTGCTTTCGGAAATTTCAATCATCATCATACTATTGTTTTTTAGAATTGTTACTACCAGATGCCTTTTCAGAAGACTTGAAGAAATCAGCCATCATTGCCTTCAGTTCACTCAATTCCTGCCTAAGGGCTTTATTCTCCGCATCCTGCCGTTGACGCTCGGCAAACTCCGGATTAAGGGTCTGGAGCATCTTGTCACAAGATTCCAAGACTGAACGGTGATGATCAACGCTGCCCAATATTTCCGATGAACGGTTTCTCATAGCAGCAACTTCCGCATTCATGGATTCCCTTGAACCGGATATTACCATATTCCCACCTCCGGGAAAGTTTGCATCAGCAATGTCTGACATTGCCGGTATCTTCTGGAAAGTGACAGTCTGCTCCCCGACCTTGATTGTTATGTCTACCACCATTCTCGGAGGTTGCCCATAGGGAAGAGGTTGTTGCATAAACTCCGGCACAGGATTGGAAACACCTGAAACTGACCCAACTTCAATATATGGAGTACCGTCCTTATGAAGGACAAAGAACTCGCTGTTTACTCGTAGATTCTGAAAAGGCATAATTAATTAACTCTTTAAAGGGACGGGATTTGCCCCGTCCGTTGTTTTTTTAAACCACTCCGGTCATAATCTGCAACGTGTTGGTCGCACGGTCAAACCAGAACTCATACACACCGGTACCGGGAATGTCTGCCGCTGTCAACGCTTCACCGTTATACTTGGTGACCGCCTGCGTAGCTCCATTACTCTCAAACAGGACAGGGAGCGTGCCGGTTGTTCCGGTAGGTATCACTTGGGCAATGTCAACGTATATCGTACCTCTGTACCATGCATTCACAAAGGCATGGTTGGGAAAGGAAAACACCACATTAGCAGTATTAACCGTCACACCCGAGGTTGATATAGCCGCAGAACCCCTGCGGTTAACGAATTGAAAAGGATATACTGCCATAATAGCCTCCCTTCTCAATTAACCCCAGAAACCATTACCGGCAGCATAAGGATTGAAACCGCCATACAAGCCGTATTGGTACGCTACACAGTTAGGAACCGCCGCAATAGGGCTGTAAGGTACAGTCACGGTTTCCGGCTGCTTGCATTCAATCTTCGCCAATCTTGCGGACAAATCCGTAAGGGCGGCATTTGCCGGAGCAACGGCGGAAGCAATCATCTGGCCGAATTGAGCGGTCTGATGCTCCTGAGACAATTGTCCTGCAAGAGCGGAATTACGTGCACGCTCTGCGTCAAGCTTGTTTTGCATTTCACGCATTTCAAGCTGGCAGAACTTGTCATTGATCATTTGAGTTTGCGCGTCAATCTTGGCGGAAATCACATTTGCATTTCTTGTTGCATTCTCGGTAATGTCGTTCGTTTGCTGAATAGTTCGCAATTGACCTTCATAACCTTGGGTAGTCACAAGGTTTTTCACGTCACAGCAGCATGATGCGATCTGTTGTGCAATCTGACAGTTGCCGGATTGGATAGCATTAATAATCTGCATCGAGCTCTGCCCTACTTGATTTCCTACCTGTTGAATCTGTGACATTACACCGTTGATAGCCTGCTGAACCTGGCCGATTGAACAGTTCAGATTTGTAGCCAGATTACTGATGGCCTGACCGTTTCCTTGAATGGCACTCATAAGTAATTCTCTTCCTGCATCGTTGTTAATCAGATTGGGGATTCCTGCTGCTCCATTGCCACCGCCAAAGCCGCCATTTCCCCATCCGTTGTTACCCCAACCCATGAGGAAAAACAGGAAAATTACCCAAATGAACCAGCTTCCCTCACCGCCAAAACCGCTGTTATTGCGTCCGTTCATGGCTACAAGCAAATTAGGGTCGATGCCCTTCTGTTGAAGAAGCGGAGCAAGCATTGCCATCATTCCACCGCCTCCATTGTTTCCGCTCTCAGGAAACACATAAGTCTTTGTTTCGCTCATAATATATACAATTAGTTCCGGTCAATATCAACCGCATCACAAAAGTATAAATACGCAATCTGACATGAAATCAATTGTTTCCCAACGATTTCTTTATATTTTCCCAATATATTCTCAACATTTTCCCACCTTCCATGCGCTCCTGGAAATTGGAAATCATGTAGTTTATCGCACGTTTGGTCTTGTGGATTTGTAAGGCTATTTGAGACGGATACATGCCCCTTTCAACCAACAGCCGGACAAGCAGATAGCGGGCGTCTACGGTCTCCGTATCCTTATCTGAGGATAGTATTCGATTGACTGGAATTTCCGTCTCCTGCGAGACGAGATTGATTGTTTCGGCAAAGATTTCTGACTTACACATAGTTTTTCTAAATTTTATATTTATCTTTGCCCTGCCACATAGAACATGAAATTCAATGAACAAAGCATAAGACAATGCGTTGAAGATATTAAAGCCTCCAACGTGCATTGTCTTATGCTTATCATGTTTTTATGTGGCAATATTAACGTGAAACGTTGGGGGCTTTCTTTTTACTCTAAGCCCCGAAAGAGCGCCAGCTTAAGCCGACTTCTACATCGTTAATTTCTTTCTTACCATACGAATATATTATAGCTCACCCCAACCCCGCCATACCAACCACCCGGATAACCATACCCAGCCTGCAATCCAAGCCCCCAACGCTTCTTCTTTGGTTTGATAGCGACCGGATGATAGATGTCGTTCGTCACAGTCTGATAGACCGTCCTCGGATATACAGTCATACTATCCATCCGAGGGTCTACATATCCGCTCACCACCGCACGATACAGACTATCTTCATACACAACCCGTTTGCGATGAAGCAAGGTATCACCTATCCGTATAGTATCATTCGGCAATATCTGCCAAAAGACAGCTATCGGTGCAGAAATGAGAACCGTATCAAGTTTGACAACTGTCTGTATCTTCGTCTCGGTACGGATTTCCGCCGGCAAAGGCTCGTGCGGACGGAACCAAGCCGCCACACAAGCGATTACCAGCAATACAACTAATGCCCATGGTAACTTTCTCATATTTTTTTCCAATTATCCTTTAACCAAGTAATTTCATCTTCGGTAAAGCTACGGTCGGCGATGATGATTTTGCCATGGCAGCCTTTCCAATTATAAGACCCCTTCAAAGTATCTTTATCGACAAAGGCGCCTATCGTAAGAAAATCAACACCTTTTAAATCTCCACTGTTAATCGAATTTCCATTATATGACGTTTTAGTCATGTAGGATATTCCATCTTGATGTCTGGTGTTTAAGTTATTTGCACCAAAGCTATTATTTTGAACTTTGTCGGTTTCAGCGTTGTATTCAAATATAAATCCTCTTTCCTCTGTATATCCGCTATAAGCATTAGAAGATAGTACGCCAGTCCAGTTAGATAATTGTTCTATAAACCACGTCCTATCCGCCATTACCGTGTAATCCGTTAATATAGGGAAACCGTAGCAGACGGCGTACATAGTTCCGTCGTAGCAGAGCTGGTTGGGGTAGTCAGGAAGTTGAGTAAAGCAAACATTATCTTGACAAAGGTCATTACAGACAATACCAACTCCAGTATTAGCTTCTACACTATAACTCATTGGCAATTCATAGATGCCGTCTTCATTTATAGCAATATCTACACCTCTATTCCCATTTTCATCATACCAACGATAAGTAAAATTATCATTAACTATTCCTTTTACTTCTACTTTAAAAGCTGGAATATCACTAAGGCTGGTGAACTGAAATAACCAATCTGCTGGATGTCCTGCTAATGAACAAATTTTATCATCTTGTCTTTCTGTATATGGTAAATATGCTGAATTAATAAGTAAGTCAGAAAGAAAGTCAAATTTATACACTCCCATTCCGCTATTCAGCTTCCCCTTACCGCCGTACAGATAGGCGTGGTTACCGTTGCCGCTAAGGTCTTTTAGGATTGATGTAGGGAGTTGCTCAATAGTAGCTTCTTCTGTTACTGTTTGAGGATTACAATAAAAGCCAAAATTCTTTTGAGCTCTAACGCTGGCAGGTAAATGATAGATACCACTTTTATCAATAGCAATAGTACCTACTGTACCGTCTTCTTTGTTGTATCTATATGTTATAACAGCATTACCTGTATATTTAATATCGAATCCAGCAGTAAAACTATTAAAACCTCTAAAAGCTATGACATATTTTAACTCTGTACCAGCGGGAATAACTATTTTCTTTGGGGTAGAAGTAATACCTGTATTATCAAGCGTCCAATAAGTAAAATCTTCCACATAGGCCTCAATCACATCATAGTTAGTCATACCTTGCTTCGCAGGGTCATAGATAGCCTTGATAGATTCTTTTAAACCTTTCGGCCATACAAGGTCACCGCCCGAAGCAGAGGGGAAACCGACAGACGGGATGCCGATAGTAGGCAAGCCGATTACGGGGATAGTGATGTTGGGGATAGTGATTGGGTTCATAGGCTATTCCTCTTTAATCATCTTAGCTTCTAATACTTCGGTAGCACTTCTGATTGTAATGTTTATACCATTTGCTATCCCTACGATGCGAAAAATTACATTAGGAGCACCGCTATTCTGGGATGCATTGGGGTAAAGAGGAACAGGCTCCAAATCATCGATTCCCGCAAATGCGGTAACTAAGCCGCCCTTATTCTTTATCTGTATGGTAACGGGATTGCCGTCGCTGATAAATGTTGCGTAATACGCATTCTCGCTTTCGTTCTTTTCAAATGATAAAACTTCTGCTGCCATGATGTTTACTTTTTAGAGTTTCAATACTTGGTTTCTGTTGCCTTCTTCTCTTCGGTGGCTGACGTGTACCCATGAGAAGTTTTTCTCATCAATGACCTGGTCGAAGGGAAGCTTCAATTCTTGTATAAGATTGAACAGCCTTTTGTTCTCTTTCGGGGTATTCGGAGTACCGACAATATCAGCAGCACATCCATTCATGTGGTCGCTTGTTTTAGAGCCGCCTACCGCCTTATTCAAAGCAGGACAACGGTATCCGCTTGTTACTGTGATAGGCTTGCCGTAAGCCTCTCTTAACGGGTCGAGAACATTGTCAACCAACGCTTGTGCATTGGGGAGCAGTTCTTTCGGCAGTCTGTTATCTATAGCTTTCTTATCAGCCGTTTCGCTTTTAATCAGTTCTGCAATTGTAAAGTATCTCATGCTATTTCTCCTTTCTAAAGTATTTGTTATACACCATGTGAGCCACCCAACCGACAACAGCGCCGACACCGAATGACACAACAGTAGTCAAGTTTACCCAAAACGGAGTGTAGTGCATGTAAAGCATAACTCCCACGATGATAGCGATAACAATCGCTGCGATAATCAATTTCTTTTTCATTTTGTTACTCCTTTCTCTCATTCAAATTATGATAAAATTCCAATCTTATATTTGCATAAGCCGATTCAACATTCGTATAAGCTCTTCCGTTGTTTTCCCCGGCTTCATTGTATATTTCAGCCTCTATAACTTTAGCAACCTGCTCAATCCACTTTCTTTCCGTGTACTCCGATAGCTTATTTCCATGATACGTAAAGCAGTCGAATTTACTATTTCTATCCTCGTGAAGATTTGTTAGTAATCCGCGTATCTTCTTTGCGGTAGCCACTTTATCAGCGATATGGTTTTCTGTACGAACTTTCTTAATAATACGGCACACTTTTTCTACAGAGAGGTCGAAGAATACATTTGATATTGTCTTGATGCGCAATTGCGTTTCCGGCATAAGCCCCTCTGCAATTCTTTTCATGACATGGTTGTTCTCCACCATTTGTTTGTTCAGGTCTTCAAGCATATCTTTATGCGAAGTCATTACGTCGTTAATTACTTTCATAAACCAACGGAAGCAGACCACCATAAGAAGTGCTGACAATACAAGGAAAAAGCCTGCGGTTATAGCCATCATTCCGAAATCACTAATACCCTTTCCTGTTTGAAGGGCTGCGTTTACAACATCTGTATTCATCTTATCGTTACTTTTACAATTATCCTTATCTTTGTGCCGTTCACAGCGGTATGTAATTACCGCTATCCCCGTTTTGCTCGTGAGAGTAGGACGGGATTTTTATATTTTGCCGTAATAGTGAAACCACGCTCCCCACTTCCGTTCTTTCAGATAGTTCGGATTGCCCTGGTTCAGTTTGGCTTCCATCTCAAATGCGCTCGCACGGTAAGCGTTGGCGTTCACTTTGCCGTCACCTATCCGTTCATCCGTGAACAAGTGGTACACAAGACTGATGAACCACTCCACGCCATACAAAATGTAGTAGAATAGCGGGATAAGTAACAACCACCATGCACTGACATAGAGTGACAATAATACGGATGGGATAGCCGCTATCTCCATACACTCGAAGAACTGTTTCTGATGTGTCCGTTCATGGCGTATGGTTGTTTCGGACAACTCTTTCAGCTTCGTAAGGATGAAGCCGAAGAGCATGATTGTTGTGTAGCCGCCAAAGAGGATGAGTTTCGCAAACCAGTTTTCATAAAATACTTTTACTCTCATAATCAAAAAAGTCAACACTTTGTTATTTTATTAATATTGTTGTTTTACGCATTCATTACAATGCAAACTATATTATAAGTTATTGGAACTGTGGCATCATAAATATCAAACATACTATCGCCATTACTACATATATTATCAACATAAGAAGTAACAAGGTTTCGTTTACTTTCCATATATTGAAGCAAACATCTTAAATCTGCATTACCTTCGTTATAGTAAGCAATACTTTGATTGTTTACATTATCATAAGAATACCATTCAATATGTTGTGCAGGTATTTTAGTTTGTATATCATCACGATACAATACTGTCTCGGAACTATCACTAAGATTGACAATTAAAATTCTTCCTGCATTCGGACCATCAGAAATATCTATAAAATCATTAGCAATAGTAATGTTATCAACAAGTTGTTTAATATCAAATTCTTTGCCCGCAATCAGCTTATCTCCAGCAAATAGCCCTGAGGTCAATTCTCCTATTTTTAACATAATCATTATCCTTTAATCGGTTACACAATATGCTGTATTGGCATCCTTAGAGCCAAGAGCCTCGTATTCGGCGGCGGTTTTCTTGGTTATGGTGGTGAGGTTGTCGGAAAGGACAAGGTCTTTAATAATAAATTTAGAAGCATCTGTTTCATTATTTATTATTACACTTATTCTTTTTGTATATGGCGTGCTATTAGTGAAATAACATATTATAAAATGAAGCTCAAAAGATGTTTCATTAGATGCCTTCCATGCATTGACGCTTCCCAATTCTATACAGTTAGTATTTGGTTCATCTAAGTGGAAATAATATCTGGAGTGAGTATTAAGTATATCCTTGACTATTTCCCTAAAATTGTCTAAACTACCAAACACATCATTCACTAACTGCTCCGCATCAACTCCTTGAATATCTGTATTGTTTAATATATTACTAACATTTGACAAGAATATTGTATGACCAAATTTGATATTATCCACATACTTCTTCGTCGCCGGATGATAAGGCTTCGTAGGCGTATATTCCGTTTCATTGTCTTTAGTGAGCACATCTGACTTTTCGGGAACTTCTACCCAACCTTTATTTTTACGACCATAGGCGTTACTGTTAGAGGGGGCTTCGGTCATGAGTGGTGTAGATATTTCATTATAGGATGCAACACCATCAATCACTTGGATTATCATTTGCGAAGTGACATTTACACTCCAAGAAATCAAGCCAAGTATCAGGTTATTGTCATTAACATAAGTCGCATTTACTACCGAGAATGTTTGTTGCACCACGGCATTAGGGTCATCATCGGTTTTCGCTATGACAACGCAATCTTCATCTTTTACTTTTTTTATTATATCTATTAAATTCTGCTTTCCACCAAACGCATTAAATATCTCATCAGACGTTGATTGAGTTGTCAAACCCATTATAGGAACGATTACCACATTCCCCGAACCGCCGCCCGCTATCTTCCCCTGATTAACCCAGTTGCCGTTTACCCATGCGTAGTAATCGTAAGGAGCTTCAGTACCTACGGCCATGAACCCGTCAACTGCCGAACCGTCGGGAACGGCGGATTTCAAGGCTTCAAGGGTGGCGTATTCTCCGGCAATACGGAAAGAGCTTCCCGGCTCGCCCTTGCAATAAATACCCGTCTTGTCGAAGCTATCTGTTTCTTTGTTATACACATAGACATAATGGTCTGTTCCTATATAGGTCGGATTGTTGGCAACCTTTTCGGCATCTTGTGCGGCTGTATTAGCGGCTTCTGCTTTTTCTTCAGCATTTGAGGCGGCGTTGTTTGCGTTCTTGGCCGCTTCCTCTGATTTTTTAATTGCATTGACGACATCCTGATAAGCGGTCTGAATATCTTCCAAGCTAACCTTTACACTGGTCTTGATACCATCTATGATTTTGTAACCAATGGTATATAACCCTTTCAAACTCTCGACAAGAGGAAGTTCTGATATTTTTATCTTCTTACTTGGCATAGTTATATTCAATAAAAAAACCTTGAGCACAACATATATGGGTGCGTCAGCTCAAAGGCTTGTATATATTTTTAAGTCCATTATCAAAATGCCGTACATCTTCACACGGTTTATGCAAACACATTGATAATTTTCTATTCAACATACCCATTTCTCTGTTTTTCACAAAATTAGTCCAGAAGAAATAGATTTACCTGTTTTTGCTTCATGGATAACAAACAATCTGCAAAAGGTTTGTTATTTGCTTTTTTTCCTCTATACTTTTATCTTTAATTTAAATCACTAACTAATCATTCTGTTATGTTTACAGTCCATGTTGAATAATCCAACTTATGGAATATTGCTAAACGATATTGGTTTTTAAATGCCCAACGAGTAGTGCTGCCACCGTTTAAGGTTCTTAGGGTTTCTCCGTTTCTGGTATTAATCCATGCATTTCCATTCATGTTTTGAACAAATATAGTGCTGCCCATCTGTCCGAACCTGTTATCACTGGAAGAAGGTAGATAATATTCATAAGTACCACCACCTTGATTGGTACACCATACGTTATTATACATTCCACCGGCAGGGACTGCTTTCCCATACATGATTAACGGGCAGGAGCCTTGCATAACCAAAGGAGAATTATCTAACACAATAGAGGCATATTTGGAATATACCCCGATAGCATTACTATCGGTAAATGATTCTCTTATGTATATACCACAGAAGTTTTCTCGCCCTTCCATAAAAACAGGAGTATAAAAGACCTCGTCCGTAATCTGTACTTGCTGCAAACCCATTTTTACATTTATGGAAGGGCTTGTGTTATGTAAAGCAATTCCATTGACGTCTAAATTCATACTTAATACACCATTACCGCTATTAGGACGAGAAATAGAAATTGCACCATCGCTTATATTAAAGTCTCCAATATTACCGCTGTCTGCATCTATTTTCCCCTTTAAATCAACATCTGTACCTATCAATTTACCATTATGCAGAACCCTGTAAGGAGCATCCCAACGTCCATCTTTATCAGCTCCAGCCCAAATACGCACATCTGTATCGGCATTTCCTTCTCCACTCATACCGGCATTGATGGTTGTCTCATTGCCGATACCTACAGTACCTATCAGTCCGTCCAAGAATCTGATATATCCGGCTATCTCACCTTTCAATAAATCAAAATAAGTCTTACCATCAGAAGAAACTATTTTATCCGTAGTTATCCGCCCCGGTAGTATCTCTGTGAATCCGTATAACGTGGCAAAACTTCTCTTCCCGTTATTCTCACTGTTCAGGATACCGACAAGCAGATGATAATAACCGTCTATCTGTTCCAACGCAATAGCTGTTTCGCTTAAGAGGAACATCCCCGACTGGTTATCCTTGCTACACTTGGCATATAGGTAGAATTTCTTTTCCGGATTGGTGAGTGAGGGTGAATTGTATTCTGCCATATCCCAATACTTATAGTCGCTTGCCGCATGAGTATTGGATAAAGAAGTGATACCAAGTGTCATGTGTTGGATAATACCTGCCGGAGCGTTCAAGACCTTTGTACTCGAATTGTAGCTAATATCATGGTTAACTACCACCGGATTTGTCTTGGAGTTGACAAATCTGTATTGTAAACTCTCGTCACCCACAAGCATCTGCATGGTAGCAACCGTTATCGGGTTGATTGCGCCGGAGAAGCTAAGTAAACTGTCGGCAAGCATTTCCATTGTCTCTTTTGCGTCACGATAGTAACGTTTGGTGAATTGAAGGGCTTGTTTATGATTCTCTTCAACTTGTACTTCGTTCGTTTCTATCTTATTAAGCTCGCTGGCAACGGATGTACCTACCGGAGTGTTGGACAGTTCTATTTCGGGACTGTACGGGTTGTTCACATACCGTTTGATACCGACTATACGAATGAGTGACCCTTCGGGATGGAACTGATTGTCCGTAAAGTTCACGAAACCGCCCAATACGATTTTACCGCCAACAGTCAGCCAGCGTTTCTTTGCCCAAATGCCATCCAATGTACCAGTAAAAGTGAACATCTTGTTTTCATGTTCGTAGAGATACTTAACAGCTTCCCGGAACACATCCCATGATGCACCTGTTCTTGTGGCATTGTCACTTATATAGGCTTCGGGCAACTGAATGCCGAACACAGCGTATTTATCACCAACTTCCGGCATCCATACACCACCGTCCGGCATAGTGATACCATCTATCTCCTGCGGGACTATCTCGAATTTACGTCCTACATGAGTGTATTTAACCTCGAACTCCTTGCCGGAAAGCATACCGGATTGGAAGATAACGGTCATTTTCTCACCCTCAATAAGGCAATCCTCAAAATTGAGGTTATTCGGGATACCGGTATCGTAAAAGTCATAGAAGTGCTTTTCCGTATTTATCGTAGTCACTTTGCTGACTTCTCCTACACGTGACGGGTAAATCTCCGTACAGTCCAAACTGTCTTCTTTGCTCGTGGTCAGCTCACGATCGGCACGCATAACGCTCGTACCGTATTCGTCTGTCTTGTATGTGCGGGAAGCGGAAGCATTGAAACCCTCTTCACCCTCAAAGCGTGTACCGTCATAACGGATAGTCTGCGATTTGGGCATCAGCAATTCCTTTGCGCCGTATTTGGAATAATCTATGTTTCTATCAGTCGTTTCCACAAGGATGATTTCGGGCGGTATGTCGCCGCTTTCCCGGCCGACACCCGTCTTGAAACCGTGCCCCTTGCCATAGGATAAAGTCAGGGAATTGTCCTTGTTGTACTCGACTTTTTTCAAATGTACAGTCTTTGTATGTACACCCTCTATTACGGTTTCCGTAATCTGATATTCGGTTTCATAAGTTTCTGCCAGTTGGCTCAAAGCGTCCAGACAAACGGTATGGTTGTAGTTTATCAGCTTCTCGGTACCATCAATACATTTACCTATTACCCACCCCGAAGAACGTCTGTTCAGATTGTCGACAATCAGTTTGAGGTGTTCTTTCGGCTTGGCGGTATAAGGGAACTTGATACGGTTGTCTACCGTATTGCGTATCTTCCAAAGTTCCGTATCGGCTTTCGAGGTTTCAAGGATAAGCGTATAATCATAGTTCCTTTCTCCGTTCTTCTTGAAATTGGTGTCTTTCTTCAAGGAATAACGCTTGCCATAGAACTCGCACCATGAACCCACGGGGATAGACAGGTAGCCCGGATGAGAGAAATACAGTGTAAGTGCATCTTCGCCCATTACAGCTTCATAGGAATAACTGTTATCATCCGTCAGAAGCTCGATTGTTTCATTGCCGTTATGTAAAGTAATCATATTCTAATCTCCTAAATCAATAAAATATTCTTCATCTTCCGTAATTATAAACTTGCCATCTTCCGAAGCAAGCAGGTATTCTGTATCTCCCAGTCGGAAGCTGGTGAACACAAGGGTTAAGGTAAACGCCCACCAGATACCTTCAAGAGGGTTAAAACTATCTGTTTTACAGTTTTTGTAATAACATGGATAGCTTTCATTCCATTCGTCAACATAAAACATGCGCTCCGCGTCTTTATACTCATATCCTTCGGCATCGGTCCTGGTGGATAGCCTGGTGAGGTCATGTAAAAGGGCGTCACGGTTCCGCCAAAACGTATCGAAGTCCGGTGCACGCATTAAACATTTAAGGTTCACATCTTTCGTCTGGAACTTCACGTATTCACCATCATAGACAGCACCGTCCCGGTACTTGAAGTTCCGCAAGAGGTTCTTCTTCACGGCCGGAGTTTTGAGTATCTCCGCATTACTGCCTTTGAGAATGAGCACACCATAAGCGGATAAGTCCACACCATCCAACTCGTAACCTTTCGGCAGCAGGATGCTATTTATCGGTTCCTGATAGACATAACCATCCGGGCGCGGGAAATCATTGGCAAAAGTGAACTTGGAGCGTTCGGTGCTATTATACATTTCAAAGCTATTCTGAGAAGAAAGCCTTAATTTAAACGTACGCTTTAAATGTGGGAAATAAAAATCATGATACCCCATATCTGATAGCATGGAGACAAAATTTGAAAATTGCCATTCCCTGAAGAAGCCAAACTCAAGGATAACATCTTTCGTATCAAGATATATTTCCGAAAGGTCAAACTCTTTTCCGTCCTCTTCCGGCCAATCGTTACTATCTGGCGTTTTTAAAGGCGGGAACGATACCAGTTCAGCGTAGTTGCCTTGTAATGTAGACGCGCCGTACTCAGTATGTACATCTTTGCCATCTATATATAATTGGTTTTTCATCGCTTAAGTGTTATTCCTTTAGTGTTTAATGTATCAATACCACTTTTCATTGCGTACATGTATTCTCTAATTTCTACAAGATTGGATGTATAGTTATCAATGTTAGCCAAATGGTTAAGAATATCTTTGCTTTGACTTTCGATAGCCTTAGCCGTTTTGTCTATATCTGTAGTTGCTGATAAATTAGCAACAGAATAATTCAAAAGTCCGTCAATCCCTGTTGCCATACGGGAAACATTTTCATTAATGGAGTATGTATGTCCCTGCATGACAGCCAGCCGACCGTTGTTTTCGTCTACTGAATCTTGCGAGGCTGTGGCGATGCCCTTTTGTGAAGCTTCACGGACGGAATCTGATTGCCAACCAAAATCTTGCATCAGCTTATCACGTTCAGCAAGCAGGCTATTTGTAAGATTCTGCTGCATATTACGAAGTGCCTGTGCTTCATCAGAAGTAAGTCCATCTTTTCCATACTCAGCCCATGAATCATACAGTCTTTGAATTTGCTCTTTATATTTATTTGCAAGAAGAGACTGAAATATGGCTTTTTGCAGATATTGCTCGAAATTATCGGCAAAATCCTCGTTGGTACTATCCAAATCAGAAAGTAAATCTACATAACCACTTTTAAACTCATCGAAGCCTATTCCTGTAATAGCCTCTTTCTCTTTTTGCGCAATCTCAGTAAGTTGTTCCCCATAATCTACAATATTCTGCAAATAAGTAACAAAATCCTTGTTGACGGTATCAAGTACAGATACCAGTTTTTCATCAGAAAGTATCTTTTCTATCTGTTCGGAAGATAAATCCCACAACTGATATTCCGCTGTAATCTTTTCCCCGACTAAACCCGAAATTCGCTGATAGTCTTCTTTGGACAATCTTTCATTTATACGGTATCCCAATGAGTGAGAGCCGATACTCGCCCCACTGGACGCGAGCCGTTTGATTAGTTGTCTTTGTCTGCTTATATTGATATTTACAAGCTGTTCAGCTTCTTCCGCTGCTTTTATCGCTTCCGTACCATAGTCGATGTCGATATAGTCCATCTTCTTGGTTATAAGTTTATCCCAAATGGATATGAGATTCTCGTATTGGGCTTTCATCTTTTCATAGCCGGAGTAGTCAGCGCCACCGAATCCCAACAATCCAGCTATTGTATTCCCAATTCCGGTTAAGATTCCAACACTTCCAGTTATGGCGGAGAATGGCTTGGTTAAATCAATACTTTCAAGAGCATTCATAGTCTGCCCAATGCCGTTCA
>ERZ824473.2306-NODE-2306-length-22996-cov-14.681705_pt1 | contig 22996 bp, 19 predicted proteins | sample MGYA00519874_ERZ824473 | MGnify/ENA primary metagenome ERZ824473 (study PRJEB31778, sample SAMEA3449151) | human gut metagenome | biome: human gut; feature: human-associated habitat; material: faeces | place: United Kingdom | collected 2010/2012 ... | reverse complement strand
CGTAAACTTGGGTAAGATTTGAGAGATATTGTTTGGAAAGGACTTAGAATTCACCTCCTCCTCGTCTTTTCACAGATGTGGAACGATTAGTGTATGGCGGCTTACGAATGGTTTCCGCCATTTTGGGTATTAGGATATGCCTCGCTCAGGAGCATTTCGTGCAATCGAGAATTTCGGAATCGAACGCATCGTGAAGAGATTGTTTTTCGATGAATTCAGAAGAAAGTTGTTTGGTGTAGTCGATGATCCGGCCATCCAAACCATAACTGTGCAAGGTCTCAAGGATATCTTTCCGTCCATACAGCCTACAAGAAGTAGCATCTCCCGATATAGCTTTCCTTTCTGAGGCGGGCAATTGACTCAAATCCTGTGTCGGACCGTCCAGCCATGTGTCGACAAGTAATGCCCTTCCTCCGGGTTTCAAGACGCGGTGGATCTCCTGCATTCCTTTTTCATCTTCCGGTACGCAATAGAGCACGTGCGAACAAATAATCAAGTCGAATGTGTTGTCGGCGTATGGCATCTGTGTGATGTCGCACTGGTAGGTCGCTACGTTCGGATTGATGTCGGCATCGTGATAGACCGAGACATGAGGAGAACTCTTCAGGAAATCTTTCAACCCTTTGACCGGGGCAAAATGGAGGATACTTATCGGTCTTTCCGTCTTGTCGAGTATTTCGTTCCGGAGATACATACACAATATCCGGGTTCGTTCCAATGATAGGCAATGCAGGCATTTGATATTTTTGCGTGGCCCTTTGTCGCCATGCGAAAGGAAGCGGCGGGATGATTTGCCGCAACAACAGCATTCATATCGGTCGCCCTTCAAAAATGCGGCCTCTATTTTATAAAGGGCATAATGAAGAGCGATCCGTTGTTTCTCACTCAGCAGCTTTCTGTATAGGCTTTTGATCATGATCTTTGCTTATTATTACATTCTTTCCGGAACCTCGATCCCCAATAACGACATGGCCGATTTGACAATCTTGGCTACGTTGGCGGAGAGGACAAGGCGGAACTCCTTCACTTCTTCATTCTCTTCGCGGAGGATAGAGAAATCGTGATAGAACTGGTTGTATTCTTTTACCAGGTCGTACGTGTAGTTGGCGATGAGGGCGGGGCTGTATTCCTTTCCTGCTTCGCGAACGACGGAAGCGTAGTCGGCTATCATCTGGATCAGGTTTTCTTCCTTTTCGGAGATAGTAGTCGTTGTCGGTAGTTGTTCCGGTAAAACGATGCCCTGCTCGGCTGCTTTACGCAAAACGGAACGGATGCGGGCGTAGGTGTATTGGATGAACGGACCGGTATTACCGTTGAAGTCGATCGATTCTTTCGGGTTGAAGGTCATGTTCTTGCGCGGATCCACTTTCAGAATGAAATATTTCAAGGAACCGAGGCCGACCATGCGGGCAATGTTTTCGGCTTCTTCCGGTGTCATCTCGTCCATTTTGCCCAACTCCTGCGAGATTTCGCGGGCTGTACCCACCATCTCTTCCATCAGGTCGTCGGCATCGACAACCGTTCCTTCGCGGCTTTTCATCTTGCCTTCCGGCAGTTCGACCATGCCGTAAGAGAAATGTACAAGGCCTTTGCCGAATTCGAAACCTAATTTATCCAACAGGATGGACAATACCTGAAAATGGTAGTTCTGTTCGTTTCCTACCACATAGATCATTTTGTTGATAGGATAGTCGTCGAAACGCAATTTGGCAGTTCCGATATCCTGTGTCATGTAGACGGAAGTGCCGTCGGCACGGAGCAGCAGTTTTTCATCCAGGCCGTCTTTTGTCAGGTCAGCCCATACGGAACCGTCTTCACGGCGGTAGAAAATGCCCTTGTCGAGTCCTTCCAGCACTTTGCCCTTACCTTCCAGGTAGGTCTGTGATTCGTAATAGATCTTATCGAAGTTTACGCCCATCATTTTGTATGTCTCGTCGAATCCGGCGTACACCCAGTTGTTCATCATTTCCCAAAGAGCACGTACCTCCTTGTCGCCGGCTTCCCATTTGCGGAGCATATCGCGTGCTTCGGCCATCAGGGGAGAAGCGGCTTCGGCTTCTTCTTTTGTCATGCCTTTTGCTTCGAGAGCGGCAGTCTCTTCTTTCAGTTTATTGCTGAAAAGGACATAGAAATCACCGATCAGGTGGTCGCCTTTCTTGCCGGCCGTTTCGGGAGTCACGCCGTTGCCCCATTTCTGCCAGGCGAGCATGGACTTGCAGATATGGATACCGCGGTCGTTTACGATGTTCGTCTTTACCACTTTATTGCCGTTTGCCTTCATGATCTCGGACAGGCTGTAACCCAACAGGTTGTTGCGTACGTGTCCGAGGTGGAGCGGCTTGTTGGTATTGGGGGAAGAATATTCGATCATAACCAGCGGAGACTGTTCCGTTACGGGAACGATCCCGTATGACGGCTGTCCGTTGATCCCGTTTAATAAATCGATCCAGCAGGCACAAGCGATGGTCAGGTTGAGGAATCCTTTGATTACATTAAATTCGGCTACAGCCGGTTCATGCCGGAGCAGGTATTCGCCAATTTCCTGGGCTGTCTGTTCCGGTGATTTCTTCGACATGCGGAGGAAGGGAAAAACTACCAGAGTCAGATGTCCTTTGAACTCTTTTTTTGTCTTTTGCAGTTGCACCTGGTTGGCCGTTACATCGGCGCCATACAGTTCTTTTATGCCGGTAATAATCGCACCGGTAATCTGTTGTTCGATAACCATATTCGTTTAGTATATGTTCGGATTTATTTTGTCTACAAAGGTACAGGTTTATTTTGTAAAAACCATAAGATTGGTGTGGGTTGGAAAGAGATAACTATGATTTGATAAAGTAACCGGCATGCAATAAAAAAGGCATTCCGATGGTGGAGTGCCTTTTTACTATTGAGAGTGTGAGACTAATTTACTTGATGATTTCTGTCAATTCGGCGCCAGCTTTAAATTTAACTGATTTGCGTGCCGGAATTTCGATTGGTTGTTTAGTCTTCGGGTTAACACCTTTACGTGCAGCTTTTTCAGCAACAGAGAAAGAACCAAAACCTAAAAGGGCTACTTTGCCGCCTTCTTTTAATTCACTAGATACTGTTTCAACAAAAGCTTCTACAGCTTTCTTTGCATCAACTTTGCTTAAACCGGATTTTTCCGCTACAGCATTGATAAATTCTGTTTTGTTCATGATGGTTTGATAATTAATATATTAAACAATTTTTGTGATAGCCTAAAAAGTCGGTGTCAAATGTAATTCTATTTTGATATATCGCAAAGAAAAAAAGAGTTTTTTTTATTGATTTACTATGTTTTAGTGCTATTTTGTCAGAAAACTACCAAAATATATATACCTTTGTCCTTAAATTGATAAATATATGATGAATCAAAATAGTTCGGGATTCCTGAGCAGCATCCCGATGGTTACGAAAAACCTTATCATTATCAACCTGTTGTTTTGGGTAGCGAGCCTTGTTTTGCCTAAAGTCGGGATTGATTTAGTTCAGTTATTCGGACTACACTTTCCGGGTGTGAAGGATTTCTATCCTTTTCAGTTTGTGACTTATATGTTCATGCATGATACCCATTCGTTTGCGCACGTGTTTTTCAATATGTTCGGTGTGTATATGTTCGGGCGTGTGCTGGAGAATGTCTGGGGACCGAAGCGCTTCCTGACCTTTTACATGGTGACGGGTATCGGTGCGGGTATCACGCAGGAGCTGGTTTGGCTGTATTCCGTTCATTCTTTCGCAAGTGCGAACGGGGTTACGCTGGCACAGCTGGTTGCAGGGGATCCTTCGTTAAACTATCTGATTACGATCGGTGCTTCGGGTTCTGTATTCGGTATTTTGCTGGCGTTTGCCATGTTATTCCCGAATGTCCCGTTGTATCTGATGTTCATCCCGATTCCTATCAAAGCCAAATACTTCGTGATCTTTTACGGATTGGCCGAATTGTTTATGGGGGTTGCTAACAACGGTGGTGATTCGGTGGCGCATTTTGCACATTTGGGTGGTATGTTGTTCGGTTATTTCCTGGTTCGATATTGGAAAAAGAAAGATATAGGCAATGGGCGATATTTTTATTAATCTCAAACGGACTTTCAATTCCGGTAATATCCTGGCAAAACTGATTTATATCAATGTCGGGTTGTTTGTTATTATACGGTTGACAAGTGTGATCCTGATGCTGTTCAATCTGAGTGGTTTCCCGTTTTTGCAGTATCTACAGGTGCCTTCGTCTCCCGAATTGCTTCTGTACCGACCGTGGACGATCATCACTTATATGTTCACGCATTTCGACTTCTTGCATATTCTGTTTAATATGCTGTGGTTATATTGGTTTGGCGGTTTGTTCCTTACTTTTTTCAGTGAGCGGCAATTAGGAGGTTTGTATCTGTTGGGAGGTATTGCCGGGGCGGTCTTGTTTCTTGTGGCATACAACATATTCCCTTATTTCCGTACAGTTGCTGCTTATAGTTATTTGATGGGTGCGTCAGCTTCGGTTATGGCCATTGTGTTTGCCGTCTCTTTCTACCGGAAAGATTTGGAGATCAGTCTGTTCCTGATCGGAAGGATCAAGCTGATTTATCTGGCCCTGTTTACATTTGTGATAGACTTGCTGGCCATTACATCGACGAATGCCGGCGGCCATATCGCCCATATCGGAGGAGCGTTGTTCGGTATTTGGTTTGCTGCCCGGATCAAGGAAGGCAAAGATTTGACAGCCCCTATGAACCGCCTGCTCGACTGGGTGGTGAATCTGGGAAAAAGGAAACCCAAGATGCGTGTGACCTATAAACGTCCGGAGACCGATTATGAATATAATGCCCGTAAACATCGGGAAACAGTCGATCTGGATGCAATATTGGATAAATTAAAACGTTCCGGTTACGAAAGCCTTTCGGCAGAAGAAAAGAAAAAACTATTTGAGGCTAGCAAAAAATGAGCGAGCGGTTTAAAGCGATCAGGATTCTGTTTAAATCTGTAGTCGGTACTGCCAATGTGATAGTGATCCTGCTATTCATTGCTTCGGCCTTCTCGGACAGGATTTCACCGGACAGGAGTGTGCTCTTCTCTTATCTTGGGTTGGGATTTCCTGTGTTCTGCGTTTTGAACCTCTGTTTTGTTATTTATTGGCTGTTCCTTTGGGAGTGGCGGTTCGTATTGGTCGGACTATGTTCGTTTCTGATCTGTAAGGGGCCTGTAACCCGTTATTTCCCTTTCCATGACAGAATGAGCGATATCCCGAAAGAGAACGTACTGAAAGTCTTGACTTATAATGTCATGGGATTCGGTTATAAAGGCCATACGGAAGATTCTCCGAATCCGATCATACGGTATATTGCGAATTCCGGTGCGGATATCGTATGTCTGCAGGAATATGCAGTAGGTACTTCCAAGAACTTTTTGACGAATCAGAAGATCGCCAATGCCTTGAAGATGTATAGGTATCGCTCCATTATCCCGATCGGAACCTCCGGTACGCTCAAATTCAATATAGCCGTGTTTTCCAAATACCCGATCTCCAAGTCCCGTAAGATCAAGTATGAGAGCTCTTTCAACGGCTCGTCCATCCATGAACTGAATATAAACGGAAAGAAGCTGACTTTAATCAATAACCACCTGGAATCGTTCAAGCTGACGATGGAGGACCGGAGCCATTACTCCGCATTTATCAAGAATCTGAATTCCGAAACGCTCGACGGCCTGAGAAGTTCCATCGAACAGAAGTTGGGGCCGGCCTTCCAGATACGTGCCCGCCAGGCGAGAGCAGTTGCCGAGGAAATTAAAAAGATCGATACCGATTATATATTGGTCTGCGGTGACTTCAACGATACACCTATTTCTTATGCCCATCGTACGATCCAGGGACCTTTGAAAGATGCTTATGCCGCTTCTGGCCGTGGTGTCGGAGTTACTTACAATGAAAACTTCTTCTGGTTCCGGATCGACAATATCCTGCATTCCGCCAACATGAAACCAATCAACTGCACGATCGACAAGGTTCGTTATTCCGACCATTATCCGATGTGGTGTTATTTGCAATTGAAAGAGGGTGATTGAAAATAAGAAATCGGTTGCAGGAAACTGATTTTTTTCATATCTTACCAGCCTAATTAAATTAAGGCGATCATGACAAGCACAATCTTCCTTACGGTGGCCCTCGTTGCTACGGCGATCTTTCTGATTCAGTTTATTGTCTCCATCTTTTTTGGTGAAATCGATACGGATGTCGATATGGATGCCGATATCGGCAGTGTCATTTCTTTTAAGGGACTGACGCATTTCTGCATCGGTATGGGATGGTATATGTATATCACACAGGGAACGGAGATCTCGTCTTATGTGGCCGGTATTCTGGTAGGACTTGTCTTTGTGTTTGTTCTCTGGTTCCTGTATAAGAAAGCTTGGCAATTGCAGAAAGAGAATAAGCCGGAGAAACCGGAAGCTTTGTTGGGGAGGGAGTGCACGATCTATGCGCATGATGGGGATCGCTATATTGTGCAGATTGCCGTTAATGGAGCCTTGCGTGAAATGGATGTCCGCTCGCTTGAGAACCGGAAATATCAGACCGGTGACAGGGCTGCGATCGTCAAAGTGGAATCGGGAATTATGTATATTCAGTAAATAACAAATCTATTAAAATTATGACACAGGAAATGTTAATCATGGTCGCTATATTGGTTGTAGTGGTCATCATTTCGTTTATCGGTATCCTCTCGCGTTACAGGAAATGTAAGAGTGATGAGGTATTGGTGGTTTATGGTAAAACTTCAGGGGAAAAGTCTGCCAAGCTTTATCATGGAGGTGCTGCTTTCGTATGGCCGATCATTCAAGGATACGAATTCCTCTCCATGAAACCTTTGCAGATCGATTGTAAACTGACCGGCGCCTTGTCTGCCCAGAATATCCGCGTGGACGTGCCGACAACTATTACGGTTGCCATCAGTACCGATCCCGAAGTGATGCAGAACGCAGCCGAACGTTTGCTCGGGTTGCAGTCTGAAGACAAACAAAACTTGATTACGGATGTCGTTTACGGGCAGATGCGTCTGGTGATTGCCGATATGACAATCGAGGAATTGAATTCCGATCGTGATAAATTCCTGTCCAAGGTACGCGAGAATATCGATACGGAACTTCGCAAGTTCGGTCTTTATCTGATGAATATCAACATCAGTGATATTCGTGATGCCGCCAACTATATCGTCAATCTCGGTAAAGAAGCCGAAAGCAAAGCCTTGAACGAGGCGCAGGCCAACATCGAAGAACAGGAAAAGTTAGGAGCCATCAAAATTGCCAACCAGATTAAGGAACGTGAAACAAAAGTTGCCGAAACCCGCAAGGATCAGGATATCGCTATTGCCGAAACCAAGAAGCAGCAGGAGATCTCGGTGGCCAATGCCGATAAGGATCGTATCTCTCAGGTAGCCATCGCCAATGCCGAAAAGGAGTCTCAGGTTGCAAAAGCAGAGGCCGAGAAGAATATTAATATCGAGAAGGCCAATACGGAAAAGGAAAGCCGTATTGCCGAACTGAACTCCGATATGGAAATCAAAAAGGCCGATGCAGAGAAGAAAGCCGCCATCGGACGAAATGAAGCCGGTAAAGATATCGCACTTTCTAATTCCGAACTTGCCGTGACACAGGCGGATGCCGATAAAAAAGCTGGTGAAGCCGCTGCCCGTTCGGAAGCCGCTGTCCAGGCTGCCCGCGAGATTGCCCAGAAGGAAGTGGAAGAAGCAAAGGCAAAAAAGGTCGAATCAGCTTTGAAAGCCCAAAAGATCGTTCCTGCCGAAGTTGCTAAACAGGAAGCTATCCTGCAAGCCGATGCTGTTGCCGAAAAGACAATCCGTGAAGCGGAAGCACGCGCGAAGGCCCTGTTGGCACAGGCAGAGGCCGAAGCCTCTGCCATCCGTATGAAGCTGGAAGCCGAGGCTGACGGTAAGAAGAAGTCATTATTGGCCGAAGCCGATGGCTTCCGGGCGATGGTCGAAGCTGCCGAATCGAATCCGGCGATTGCGATCCAGTACAAGATGGTCGACCAGTGGAAAGAGATCGCAGGCGAACAGGTGAAGGCATTCGAGCATATCAACCTAGGCAATATTACTGTATTCGATGGTGGAAATGGCGCTACCGGCAACTTCCTTAACCAACTGGTGAAGACGGTCGCTCCGAGTCTCGGCGTATTAGATAAACTGCCGATCGGTGAAACCGTCAAGAACATCATCAAGCCGGACGAGAAAGATAAGGATGCCCCGGCTCCTACATTATAGTATATGAGAAATTCCCCTATAAAGAAACCATCGTTTCTCTATAGGGGAATTCTTGTTTCATACCGATGGAACTTTTGTTTCATGCGGATGAAACTTATGTTCCATGCTTATGGAATTAATTTTTCATGCTACAGTTCTGCATCGTTTACTGCATCCAGGATATCGGCGAACAGGTTCTCGACGAAGAAGAACGTGGCGTTGCAGAACAGCTTCGGGTCCTTGATCAAGGCAACTGTATTGCTTTTGCCATTATTGGCGATTACGCTTTCTGCAGAATACGTTTTGAACTTCTTATTGTTCAGAGGATCGTATTGGTAAACGATATTGCTTACTTCAGCCGAGTAACTGTTGTCATGGCAGCTGATCTTCATCTTGTATTTGATGATCGTTTTGTCCGTGTCATTCAACAGCATCTCGACTTTGGAAGAAACATTGATAGTCCCTTTCGACTTCTTGGAGTTGACATTCGACAGGAATACATCTTTTGCATAGCTTTTCTTCGCCCATTGATTGATTACTTCGAATATCTGGTCCTGGCTCATATCATTCACATGGACAGTGTCGCGATAGCATACTTTCCCGTTTTTCATCGGAGCACACTCGTCGACTTCACCTTTATGTCCCTGTGCCATTGCCAGCGCAGGGAACATAATCAATAGAAGGAAAAACAGTTTTTTCATATCCTGGCTATTTCATCCATACATTAATGATTTCACCGATAACGGTTATCTGCCCACCTTCTGCCGTTTCGCCCTGCTTGCGGCAGTCGATGATCAACCAGGCATCCCCGTTTTCACCTTTTTTGAAGAAAGACAGGCTGTATGTGTCGTTGTTGCCTATTTCTTTATAAACAGGACTGTCTTTGCTGATAGCGATCGAGGCGATCGATTTGCCGAACATATTACCCGTGCCTTTCCACTGGGCGGATGTTTCTTTTGTATCCGGCTTACCGGCAGATGCGACCTGCATGTCACTTTCCGGTAACATCTGTAGTAATGTAGACGGAACCTTGTCGGCGGCAAAAGCCACATATCCTTCTTTTGCCGGAACCGGAGTTGCCGGTTGGATGCTCTGGGCAGGTGTCACAGTCCGGGCCGGAGTGACCGGAGTTGCCGGAACTACATTGGCGGCTACCTGTGCGCCTAAAGCGGCAGAGGCGGAAGCGAACATTTCGTCAATGAAATCGACTGTCTTTCTACGGAACTTGCCGTTGCCCCGATTCAGTTTGGTCTTATCCTTGTTCAAACAATATTTATCGGTAATCCATTCTTCGGCAGTGTATTTTTCCGGCTCACGCTGGTAAGATACATTATATTCGTAACGGATACCGGCTACTTTCATAACACATTTCTGGTTCTCGCATTCCATCGTGACACGATAGTTCATTTCCGTACGGTCCAAAGAAAGGGCCGTGCTCTGGAACACCAGATTGGCTTGTCCTACAGCGGCGATGTCGCCTTTTGCCTTGTCGGAATAGACGACGCGGTTACCGTCTTCACTGAAGAAACCGTCTGCCCAGTCCAACATTCTGTCATATACTTCATCTTTTGAAAAAGAAGGTGCGTTTATCTCTTTTGCAAATACTACTTTACCATTCTCGAGGGGAACAGCTCCGGCTAAATACTTGGAATCGTCCTGAGCCCAGAGTAGGGTCGGGATAAATAGTGTTAATAATAAAAGTTGCTTCATGGTTATTCTTTACTTATGTTTTTTACGGGCAAAGATATATAATTGTGGCTGAAATAAACTAAGAGTGTGACAAATAAATTAATCTAATTACTGTTGGACAAAGAAAAAAAGCCTATATTTGCACCCTGTGAAAAAACGAATAATAACATAAACATAAGATTCAAATGCAAAACAAAGGATTTGTAAAGGTCTTTGCGGTGTTACTTACGCTTGTCTGTATGTTTTATCTGTCATTCTCGTTCGTGACAAGACATTACAACAGTAAAGCCACTGAGTATGCAGGTGGAGATCCGGTAAAAGAGAGTTCTTATTTGGACTCGTTATCTACTCAGAAGGTATGGTTGGGCTATACGCTCAAGGAGTGCCGTGAAATGGAAATTAGTTTAGGACTTGACTTGAAGGGCGGTATGAACGTCGTTCTGGAATTGAATGTGGCTGATGTAATCCGCTCGCTTTCAAACAACAACCAGGATGAGAACTTCAACAAAGCATTGGATTTGGCCTATGAGAACCAAGCTGCGAGTCAGAAGGACTTTATTGATCTATTTGCAGAAGAGTATAAGAAATTAGATAATGGCGCCCGTTTATCCGCTATTTTCAGTACTTTCGAATTGAAAGACAAAATCACTCCGCAGAGCTCGGATGCACAGGTTATTGCCGTATTGAAGGATGAGTTGCAGAGTGCTATCGATAATTCATTTAACGTATTGCGTACTCGTATCGACCGTTTCGGCGTGGTGTCCCCGAACATCCAGCGTCTGGAAACTGCCGGTCGTATCTTGGTTGAACTTCCGGGAGTGAAAGAACCGGAACGTGTGCGTAAATTGTTACAGGGTAGTGCCAACCTCGAATTCTGGGAAACATACGACTTGCCGGAAATCTACCAGCAGCTGGTTGCTGCCGATAATATGTTGGCTACAATCCTGAAATCGGATGATACTGCTGCCGAAGGTTCGGAAACAACAACTGTCGAAGCAACAAGCGAAGTGGTTGCCGACAATGCTGCCGCCGAAACAACTAACGACGCAGACTCTTTGCTGGCTAAGATCGGTGAAGACAAACCTGAAGCACAGGCTGCCCAAAGTATGGAAGAATTTGCAAAGCTGCATCCGTTGTTCGCCGTTCTGCAGATCAATCAGTATAACGGACAGTTGGCATCCGGTCCGGTTGTCGGTATTGCTGATAAGAAAGATATGGCTAAGATCGATGAATACTTGAACATGAAGCAGGTGAAGGATCTTCTTCCACGTAACCTTTCTTTGAAATGGGGTGTAAAGGCTATTGATGAAAAAGAACAGTTCTTTTATTTATATGCAATCAAGAAAACGAATCGTGACGGTACGCCGGCCTTAGGTGGGGATGTCGTTACGGATGCCAATGCAGACTTCGTTCAGCAGGCCGGACGTTCCGAACAGGTTGTCGATATGGTGATGAACGCAGAAGGTGCTAAAGCATGGGCGCGTCTGACAAAAGAAAATATCGGTAAAGCGGTTGCTATCGTTCTTGACGATATGGTTTATTCGGCTCCGAACGTACAGGTGGAAATCACAGGTGGACGTTCTCAGATCACAGGCCACTTTACTCCGGAAGAAGCGAAGGACTTGGCTAACGTGTTGAAGTCTGGTAAGATGGCAGCTTCCGTACATATCGTACAGGAAGACGTTGTCGGTCCGTCTTTGGGTCAGGAAGCTATCAACTCCGGTGTTATCTCATTTGTTTTGGCTTTGGTTCTGCTGATGTTCTATATGTGTGCCTTCTATGGAGTCCTTCCGGGCTTGATCGCCGACGGTGCTTTGGTATTGAACATTTTCTTCACAATGGGTATCCTTGCCTCTTTCCAGGCTGTCCTTACATTGCCGGGTATTGCCGGTATGGTGTTGACACTGGGTATGGCTGTCGATGCCAACGTGTTGATCTATGAACGTACAAAAGAAGAACTTCGTGCCGGCAAATCATTGAGCAAAGCAATCGCTGATGGTTATAGCAACGCATTCTCTGCTATCTTTGACTCGAACTTGACTTCTATCATCACTGGTGTTGTGTTGTTCTACTTTGGTACAGGTCCTATCCGTGGTTTTGCCACGACGATGATCATCGGTTTGTTTGCATCCTTCCTGACGGCTGTCTTCTTGACTCGTATCGTCTATGAAGCACTGTTGGCTAAAGATAAACTGAAGAACGTAACCTTTACGACTTCTATTACGAAAGACTTGTTGACGAATCCGAAGATTAACTTCCTTGGAGCTCGTAAAGTAGGCTATTTGATTCCGGTTGTTATCATCGTTTTAGGTGCGATCTCCATGTCTACTATCGGGTTGAACAACGGTATCGACTTCACCGGTGGACGTAACTATGTGATTCGTTTTGCCCAGGATGTGAAGACTGACGAAGTCCGCAATCTGTTGGATGCGCAGTTGGACGGTTCCGTTAGTGTTATCCAGATTGGTACTCCCGACCAAGTCCGTGTATCCACCAACTATAAGATCGAGGACAACGATCCGGCTATTGATCAGGAAATCGAAAATAAATTGTTTGAAGGTGTCAAGTCATTGCTTCCGGAAGGAACGACATTGGCTCAGTTCACGGATCAGTATATCCAGAGCTCACAGAAGGTGGGACCGAGTATGGCAGACGATATCAAGAACGCTGCGTTCCTCGCTGTTGTATTCGCTATGTTCTGTATGGCGGCTTACATCTTGCTTCGTTTCCGCGACATCTCATTCTCTGTCGGTGCATTCGCTTCTGTAGCTGTAACGACTTTGTGTATTATTTCATTCTACACGTTGCTTTGGAAGGTATTGCCTTTCTCTATGGAAGTCGACCAGACCTTTATCGCGGCTATCTTGACAATTATCGGTTATTCTATCAACGATACCGTGGTTGTGTTCGACCGTATCCGTGAAACAATCGGTCTGTATCCGAAGCGTGACCGTTACCAGGTGATCAACGATGCATTGAATTCGACTTTGTCCCGTACTTTCAATACATCATTAACAACATTGGTAGTCGTATTGTGTATCTTCATCTTAGGCGGTGCAACAATCCGTAGCTTTACGTTCGCGATCTTGTTAGGTATCATTATCGGTACATATTCTACTCTGTTTGTGGCAACTCCTATCGCTTACGAATTGCAGAAGAAAAAGATCAATAAGAAAGCAGCTGCTGAAGCAGGTAAATAAGAATACATTTTAATCTGATAGAAAAGGGCCGTTCCTGTTTGGGGAATGGCCCTTTTTGTGCTTCTAAACATAACAGTGCAGGTTGGCAAGATGAAAGAGAATGCTTATCTTGTAGGCCTCTTACTTCTGCTATTTACTTACAGATTGTAAGCAAACACCTTAAAATGTCATGTTATGGAAGTACGCCTGAGTAACCAATTGCCGGTTTATCCATCTTTTGTTCCCGGTATCCGCCGCGCTCCTGATCGCGGCTATTCACTTACGCCTGCCCAAACAGAAACGGCCTTAAAGAATGCGCTCCGTTATATTCCCGAAGAATTGCATGAAGTACTGGCTCCGGAGTTTATGGAAGAGTTGATGACCCGTGGCCGCATCTACGGATATCGTTACCGGCCGGAGGGAGATCTGAAGGCCAAACCTGTCGATCAGTATAAAGGCCGATGTCTGGAGGGAAAAGCCTTCCAGGTGATGATCGATAACAATCTTTGTTTCGATATCGCTCTTTATCCATACGAGCTGGTTACATATGGCGAGACCGGACAGGTCTGTCAGAACTGGATGCAATACCGCCTGATCAAGCAATACCTCGAAATACTGACGAACGAGCAGACACTCGTGATCGAGTCTGGGCATCCCCTGGGGTTGTTCCGTTCCAGGCCGGATGCTCCTCGTGTGATAATTACCAATTCCATGATGGTCGGCATGTTCGATAACCAGAAAGACTGGCATATAGCAGCCCAGATGGGAGTCGCTAATTATGGGCAGATGACAGCCGGCGGCTGGATGTATATCGGGCCGCAAGGAATCGTGCACGGTACATTCAACACATTATTGAATGCGGGGCGGAAGAAATTAGGTATTCCTCAAGATCGGGACTTGCGCGGATATATCTTTGTCTCCTCCGGTCTCGGAGGGATGAGTGGCGCACAACCGAAAGCCGCCGTTATAGCCGGTGCTGCCAGTATCATTGCTGAGGTGGATAGTTCCCGTATCGAAACCCGCTACGCACAGGGCTGGGTACAGCATGTGACCGATGATAAAGCAGAGGCTTTCCGTATGGCGCAAGAAGCGATGCAGACAAAAGAACCGATTTCGATCGCTTATCACGGAAATATAGTCGACTTGTTGGAATTTGCCGAATCACAGGCGATCCGAATCGACTTGTTGAGCGATCAAACCTCTTGCCATGCCGTTTATGAAGGAGGCTACTGTCCCGTTGGTATTTCCTTTGCCGAACGTACGGAACTCCTTTCCTGCGATACAGGCCGTTTCTGTTCGCTGGTCGACCGTTCCCTGCACCGCCATTTCGAGGTAATCAAGAAATTGGTGGCTCGCGGCACGTATTTCTTCGATTACGGAAACTCGTTTATGAAAGCCATCTATGATGCCGGTGTAAAAGAAATTTCCCGGAACGGGGTCGATGAGAAGGACGGCTTTATCTGGCCCTCTTATGTCGAAGATATCATGGGACCGGAACTGTTCGACTATGGTTACGGGCCTTTCCGTTGGGTATGCCTGAGCGGGAAACAGGAAGACTTGGTAAAGACCGATCAGGCAGCTATGGATTGTATCGATCCGACCCGTCGCGGACAAGACCGGGATAACTACAACTGGATTCGCGATGCCGGGAAGAACCGGCTTGTGGTAGGAACCCAGGCGCGTATCCTTTACCAAGATGCGGAAGGGCGGTTGAATATCGCACTCCGCTTCAACCGCATGGTGCGGGATGGAGAAGTCGGACCGATCATGCTCGGACGCGACCATCATGATGTAAGCGGGACGGATTCGCCTTTCCGGGAAACGTCCAACATCTACGACGGAAGTAATGTCATGGCCGATATGGCCGTCCAATGTTTTGCTGGAAATGCGGCACGGGGCATGAGTCTCGTAGCGCTTCACAACGGTGGCGGGGTCGGTATCGGTAAAGCGATAAACGGTGGTTTTGGGATGGTGCTGGACGGGAGTGAGCGGGTAGACGAGATCCTTCGTTCAGCCATGCTCTGGGATGTGATGGGAGGAGTGGCCCGCCGTTCATGGGCCCGTAATCCCAATGCCATGTCGACCTGTACCGCCTTTAATGACAGCTATGGCGATCGGTATCATATCACACTGCCTTTTATCCCGAAAGAAGATTTGATTCAAAATATTATACGCACCTCTTTAAAACACAAAGTATGAGTACCTGGAGTAAAATAATGGAATGTGTCCCCAATTTCAGCGAGGGAAGAGATTTGGAGAAGATAGAGAAGATAGTAGATAAATTTCGTGCCAAAGCCGGTGTAAAGCTGTTGGATTACAGCAATGACGAGGATCATAACCGACTGGTCGTAACGGTTGTCGGTGAACCGGAAGCCTTGAAAGACGCTTTGCTCGAAGCCGTTGGGCAGGCGGTTGAACTGATAGACCTCGCGAAACATTCCGGACAGCATCCGCGGATGGGAGCGGTAGATGTCGTTCCTTTTATCCCGATCAAAGGGTGTACGATGGATGAAGCGATTGCGCTCTCCAGGGAAGTGGGCGAAAAGGTGGCGGCTTTGTACCAGATTCCGGTCTTTCTTTATGAAAAATCGGCTTCGGCCCCGCATCGGGAGAACCTGGCAGCTATCCGCAAGGGAGAATTTGAAGGGATGGCGGAAAAGATCAAGTTGCCGGAATGGAAACCGGACTTCGGACCTGCCGAGCGGCATCCGTCGGCAGGAACCGTGGCAATTGGCGCCCGTATGCCATTGGTCGCTTATAATGTCAATTTGGGAACGGCAAATTTGGATATAGCGAGCAGCATTGCCAAAAAGATCCGTTTCATAGGTGGCGGGCTCCGGTACTGTAAGGCGATGGGAGTGGAATTGAAAGAACGCGGTATCGTGCAGGTCTCGATCAATATGACCGATTATACCCGTACGGCCCTTTACCGTGCTTTCGAGCTGGTACGCATCGAGGCCCGTCGCTACGGTGTTCCGGTCGTCGGAAGCGAGATCATCGGGTTAGTCCCGATGGAGGCATTGATCGATACGGCTTCTTACTATTTGGGACTGGAAGATTTTTCAATGGATCAGGTGTTGGAAGCCAGAATAATGGAATAGACTATGGAGGATGAAAAGATATTGATACGGAACGCATCGCAGGTGGTGACCTGTTCCGGTTTTGAAGCGAAGAAGGGTAAGGCTATGTCTGATGTCGGTGTGATCGAGGACGGGGCGGTTGCCGTATCGAACGGTATTATTACGCATGTGGGACCGACCGAAGAAGTTCTCCGGCAAGTGAATGTTGAAGACTATCTGGAAGTAAATGCTAACGGACGCGCGCTTCTTCCGGGTTTCGTGGATAGTCATACGCATTTTGTCTTTGGCGGTTACCGGGAAGAGGAGTTCTCCTGGAGGATGAAAGGAGACAGCTACATGTCGATCATGGAACGGGGAGGAGGTATCGTCAATACGATGAATGCGACGCGGAGCACCAGCTATGACGATCTGTTCGGGGATGCGTATGACCGTCTCGATACTATGATGGATATGGGAGTTACTACCGTCGAAGGAAAGAGCGGATACGGTCTCGATCTTGCCACAGAGCTGATCCAGCTCCGTGTAATGAAAGAACTTAATGATGACCATCCGTTGGATGTGGTATCCACCTTCCTGGGGGCTCATGCCGTTCCTCCTGAATTTGCCGGGCGTACGGATGCGTATGTCGACTACATAATAGAAGAGGTGTTGCCGCACGTCCGCGCGGAACGTTCCGTGACTTTCTGCGATGTCTTTTGCGAACAAGGCGTTTTCTCAGTCGAACAAAGCGAACGTTTGTTGAAAGCAGCCCGCAGCCAGCGTTTTAAACTGAAACTCCATGCCGACGAGATCGTGCCTTTCGGCGGTGCTGAGTTAGCCGTACGCTTGAAAGCCGTGAGTGCCGATCATCTGTTGCATGTGTCCGATACCGGTATCAAGCGGTTAGCTCGTTCCGGGACGATTGCGACCTTGTTGCCTCTTACTGCCTTCTCACTGGGGGAACCGTATGCTCCGGGACGCCGGATGATAGACGCCGGTTGTGCCGTGGCGTTAGCTTCCGATTTGAATCCCGGAAGTTGTTTCTCATGCTCAATCCCGCTGTTGTTCGCCCTCGCCTGTATCCAGATGAAGATGACTCCCGAAGAAGCTTTGACCGCCCTTACGATCAATGGTGCGGCAGCTTTGGGACGGGAGAAAGTGATCGGCAGCATCGATGTCGGAAAGAAGGCGGACTTGATCTTGTTGAAGTTCCCTTCCTATAAGTTCCTTCCTTATCATGTAGGAATGAATATCGTGGACACGGTTATCAAAGATGGCGTACTTTATATTATTTGACAGGATAAAAAATTAAATAGTATGAGTAAATGATGATTCACCGGTGCGAATTGATAAGGCGGCTCGTAGGGGCGGGGGCTACTCCGCCCAATGAAAATAACGTCCGCCTTGTCCAGATCCAATGGGCAGAGCAGGGTCCTGCTCCTACAAGACGACAATTATTTTGTATGGCTTTGCCATCCAGGTTCCACATCCGTAAATCATTTGTTTACAATGAAACTGAATAAAATGTTTAATCTTAAATAATAGACACTATGCTTGTAGATTTGACAATTAAAGGATTTCTTGCCGAAACGGCAGGTAGTGCCCCTGTTCCGGGGGGCGGAAGTATCTCGGCCTTGAACGGAGCTATTGCGACAGCGCTAACCGAGATGGTGGCAAACCTGACGATCGGGAAAAAGAAATATGCCGATGTGGAAGGCCAGATGAGGACTATCGCGACCGAAGCTGCTCTCATTCGTGAACGCCTGATCCGCGATATAGACCGCGATAGCGAAGCATATGACCGTGTGTTTGCCGCCTTCAAACTTCCGAAGGATACGGAAGAGGAAAAGGCTGAACGCAGTCGGGTGATCCAAGATGCTACGAAAGAGGCGGCAATGGTGCCGATGCAAGTGGCCGAAGAGATTGCTTCGGTGATGGAGACGATTATCTATGTGGCGCACAAAGGAAACCGGAATGCCGTAACTGATGCTTGTGTGGCTATGATGGCGGCTCGTACCTGTGTGTTAGGGGCTTTGCTGAATGTCCGTATCAATCTTACATCCATAAAGGATGAAGTCTTTGTCCGGCGGATGTCGGAGAAGGCCGATTACCTCGAGTCGGAAGCCATCCGGATAGAGAAGAAGTTGCTGGATTGGGCGAAGGGGCAATTGACAATTGATAATTGACAACGGGCAATTAAAAAAACGAGAGTTATGGGAAATGTACATTATGTGGGGGCGGAACCGCTGACGTTCGAACGTATCGAAGAGATACTGACCGGAAATATGAAGTTGGAACTGACTCCGGAAGTGAAGGAACGCATCCAGCGTTGCCGCGATTATCTGGACCGGAAGATCGAGACGCAGGATGAGCCGCTTTATGGCATCACGACAGGTTTTGGTTCCTTGTGCAATAAGAATATCTCTCCGGATGAACTCAGCACCTTGCAGGAGAACCTGGTGAAGAGCCATGCTTGTAGCGTGGGCGATGAGGTAAGCCCGGTGATTGTCCGCTTGATGATGCTGTTGAAAGCGCATGCTTTGTCTTTGGGGCATAGTGGCGTGCAGGTGATAACGGTGCAGCGTATCCTTGATTTTTTTAATAATGACGTACTCCCGATCGTCTATGACCGGGGATCGCTTGGGGCTTCAGGTGATCTGGCTCCTTTGGCGAATCTTTTCCTCCCTCTTATCGGAGTGGGGGACGTATATTATAAAGGAAAAAAGAGGGAGGCTATCAGTGTCCTGGATGAGTTTGCCTGGAAACCGGTACGCCTGATGAGCAAAGAAGGGCTGGCGTTGCTGAACGGTACGCAGTTTATGAGTGCCAACGGTGTGTTTGCCTTGATGCGTGCTTTTGCCGTGTCGAAGCGGGCGGACTTGATTGCTGCCCTGTCGCTCGAAGCCTTTGACGGGCGGATCGATCCTTTTATGGATTGTATCCAACAGATGCGTCCACATCCCGGACAGATCGAGACGGGGGATGCTTTCCGCCGTATCTTGGAGGGGAGCGAACTGATCAGTCGGAAGAAAGAACATGTGCAGGATCCGTATTCGTTCCGTTGCATCCCGCAGGTACACGGGGCGACAAAAGATGCAATCCGATATGTCTCCGGTGTACTGCTGACTGAGATCAATTCAGTGACGGACAACCCGACAATTTTTCCCGACGAGGACAAGATTATCTCCGGTGGCAATTTTCACGGTCAGCCGTTGGCGATCTCCTATGATTTCCTCGCTATTGCTTTGGCTGAATTAGGTAATATTTCCGAACGGCGTGTGGCACAATTGATTATGGGACTCCGGGGTTTACCGGAATTCCTGGTAGCCAACCCCGGACTGAACTCCGGTTTTATGATCCCGCAGTATGCGGCAGCCAGCATGGTCAGCCAGAACAAAATGTATTGTTATGCAGCCAGCAGCGATTCGATCGTGTCCAGCAATGGTCAGGAAGATCATGTGAGTATGGGGGCTAATGCAGCGACGAAGCTTTTTAAGATTATGGACAACCTGGATCATATCCTGGCGATCGAGCTGATGAACGCGGCGCAAGGCATCGAATTTCGCCGTCCGGCGCGCACTTCTCCTGTCTTAGAGAAATTCCTGAAAGCGTATCGTAAAGAAGTTCCTTTTATAGATGAAGACATCATCATGTATCCCGAAATTCATCGGACGGTCGCTTTCCTAAGGCGGTATGCTTTATAATAAGTCAGGCACGGATTACACGGACTTACATGGTAATATTGTATTAATAAAAACCGTGAAATCCGTGAAAACCGTGCCTGAAATATTATTTATGCGTAACTTGTACCCGTCTTGTCGGATCTAAATGCTCGTTACGGTAGTCGATTTGTTTCACTACATTCTCTGCTAACTTCTGGAAAGCCTGTCCGGTGATGCTGTCCGGATTGAGGGCGACTGGCTTTCCGTTGTCTCCACCTTCGCAGATGCTTTGTACGATGGGGATTTGTCCTAACAGCGGGATATTCAGTTCTTCTGCCAGGCGTTTGCCCCCTTCTTTGCCGAACAGATAGTATTTGTTTTCCGGTAGCTCGGCAGGCGTGAACCAGGACATATTCTCGACCAGTCCCAATACAGGCACGTTGATCTTCTCACCCATAAACATACTGATACCTTTGCGGGCGTCTGCCAGTGCCACTTCCTGCGGTGTGCTGACAACGATGGCGCCGGTGATAGCCAATGTCTGCACCATCGTCAGATGGATATCGCTTGTTCCCGGTGGCAGGTCGATCAGGAAATAGTCCAGGTCTCCCCAGTTGGCGTCGCCGATCAACTGTTTCAGGGCATTGCTTGCCATAGCACCGCGCCAGAGGACGGCATCTTCCTTGTTGACAAAGAAACCGATGGACAGCAACTTCACTCCGTAGTTGGCAGCCGGCTCGATCAGTTCGCGGTTACCCACTTCCACCATATAAGGACGGGCTTCTTCGACATTGAACATCTTGGGCTGAGAAGGGCCGAAGATGTCTGCATCCAGCAAACCGACCTTGTAGCCTTGCAGAGCCAGCGCCACCGCCAAGTTGGCAGCTACCGTACTTTTGCCTACACCTCCCTTGCCGGAAGATACGGCGATGATATTTTTTACCTCCGGCAATAGCTTGTCCGGTTCGGGACGGGCTGCTTGCTTGGCTTCCACAGTGATGTTACCTTTGATTTCCACCTCTTCGCCTATGTATGTAAGGATGGCTGTCTCGGCGGCTTTTACCACCGATTTGATAAACGGGTCGTTCGGCTTTTCGAAAAGAAGCGAGAAGCTTACTTTGTTGCCGTCGATCCGGATGTTATCTTCTACCATGCCCATCGTCACAAGGTCTTTCCCTGTTCCCGGGTAGCGCACTTTGGCCAGTGCGTCCATGATTAGCTTTGGATAGAGTGTCATGATTTATGATTTATGATTTATGAATTATTTTCCTGAGGCCAACGCGCTCCGTTTGCTGCGGTTGAAACTGCGATACGGGTCGTATTCGATTTCCACCTCCGGTTCGACCAGTTCTTCCCGTTCTTCACAAACAAACTTGATGTATTTGATGGTCAGTCCGCGGTCCAACCACTGCTGTTCATAATAGGTCTTGATAGAAAGGATGTCATCTGTCAAACCTGAATGATACAAGTCGTCGTTGCTGAACAATACGGGATAGCGGTTGGCTTTTACCATCTCTGAGGTGTAAGTGTACATAAAGTTACTGTCTGTTTTCAAATGTACGATGCCGTCTCCTGCCAATATCTCGCGGTACATCTTCATGAAGCGGGTCGAGGTAAGGCGTTTGTTCACCTTCTTCATCTGCGGATCGGGGAAGGTGAGCCAGATCTCAGCCACCTCTCCGGCAGCGAAGAAATGGGCGATCAGTTCGATACTGGTCCGGAGGAACGCAACGTTCGTCATGCCTGCCTCAAGCGATTCTTTCGCCCCTGTCCACATACGGGCTCCCTTGATATCGACCCCTATAAAGTTCTTGTTGGGAAACAGTTTTCCCAAACCTACCGTATATTCTCCTTTTCCGCAACCTAATTCAAGCACGATCGGATTGTCGTTCTTAAAAAAACGTTCGTGCCAGTGCCCCTTCAGCTCGAATCCTTTCTCCTGAAGCGTCGCAAACGGATATTGGAACACATGGGGATAACCCGCCATGTCGTCAAACTTTGCTAATTTATTCTTTCCCATGATGCAAAGGTAATATAATTACGCGTAAAAAAGACTATAACCTGCGAGGCAAAAGGGTATAGCTTTTTGCCGGAAAGCCTATAGCTTTTCTGTTGGCAGGTTATAACTTGGGGAGCTTTGAAATGTGCTTTTGAAGTGTCGGAATATAGAAAAGGACAAAAGGGGGCAAAAAAGGCACCGCCAAAATTTTGGGGTGAAAACAAGAAAGTGTTTTATTAATTTATTGATAAATAATGATTTATAATGAAGTTGTTTTGCCTTATCAGCATTTGGGGCTGATCCTTATGGTAAGGAGATGTCTGTTACTTTTGGCTTGATCCAAAAGTAACCAAAAGATCAAGGCTTAACCGTCTGGGCTACTCCGGTCAAAGACTACGCTGTCGCCTGCGAAACTCGCTTCGCTCAGACAGCGCAGGCTCCTGCCGCTCCGTCTTTGCCCTCCGCTTGACGCCCATCCGCTTAGGCCTTTCATAGAAAGCTCCGCTTTCTCTTGGGATGGTCGATACCGACCGTTCTTCTGAGGCCCTGTGTCAAGCACGGGGACAAGATATAAGGGCAAGAACAACCCCGTTCCCGCACTTGATGCGGGATCGCAAAGAAACAAGCAGTATCGGCCATCCTCAAAGAGCCGTCAGGCTCTATTTCCGGCCTAAGCTGGTGAGCGTTAAGCGCAGAGACCGGAGTGAGCGTCCGGAGCGTCTGCTGTTTGAGCGAAGCGAGTTTCAGACGCGACAGCGAACGAAGGGAACGGAGTAGTGAAGTAGCTTAAGCCTTGAACTTTTGGTTACTTTTCTTTCAAGAGAAAAGTAATAGAATAATCTTGACTTTTTGGTTACTTTTGGGTCAAGCCAAAAGTAACAGACAAGACCCCTTATCTGAAAATGTGTCGGGTGCCTCTTTTGTCCTTCTTGTCCTCTTTATTGTTATGTAGTTAATATATAACATATTAGTGTATTTTTCTGCTTGTAAGGAGAAAACACTTTTGATGCCGATCCATTCCATTATTCGCCCCGATTATCGTCCTGATCAGGCATAAAAAAAGAGATACTCTTGTGAAGTATCTCTCTTTTTAGCTCTTCCTCTTGGACTTGAACCAAGGACCCTCTGATTAACAGTCAGATGCTCTAACCAACTGAGCTAA